>Ga0182030_10021132_pt1 | contig 12212 bp, 9 predicted proteins | sample 812S3MmetaG_FD_121299 | JGI IMG/M metagenome (GOLD analysis project Ga0182030, IMG submission 121299) | Permafrost microbial communities from Stordalen Mire, Sweden - 812S3M metaG (Illumina Assembly) | ecosystem: Environmental > Terrestrial > Soil > Wetlands > Permafrost | place: Sweden...
CAGATCTTCAGCTGATACTTTCACCTCAAGGGGGCGTCGTGACATGCCCCAGTATAGGCCCAAAGATTCTCCATAAACAATATATTATAGAATCTTTTCATGCGGTCAAAGACCTAGGAAGGAGCGCCTGAAGGTCTAAGCATCTCGATGAGGGTAGTGGCGACTTTGGGATCGTATTGCCCCTTTTCCATCCCCTTGCGGATCTCACTGAGCGCCACACGAGTGTCCCACGCCTCATGATAAGGCCGCCACGAGGTGAGCGCACTATAGGCCTCCGCCACTGCCGTGATGCGCGACCCCAGGGGAATATCCTCGCCGCGCAGGCCGTCCGGATATCCCGTCCCATCCCACGCTTCGTGATGGTGAAGCACAATTTCCAAGAGATGGGGATCGACGTAGCCCATGCGGCGGCAAGCAGCAACACTTTCATGGACGTATTTTTCGACTAACTTCGACTCTTGGTCCGTCAAGCTGCCCCCACGATTCAGAACGTGGTGCGGCACCGCTTCCTTCCCCAGATCCTGGAGGTAGCCGGCCAACATGATGGTCTTCTTCATCTCTTCGTTCACCTTCAGCCGATCGGCCAGGGCGTATGAGAGGAGCGCCACAACTCGGCAATGCCCGATTGCCCCATCCAAAGCCTCCACCGCCAATACCACTTCCTCCGATATTTCAATGTGCGACTCCGCCTCGGCATATGCCGCCGCTATCGCCGGAGGTATCACGGCCGGGTCTCTCCAGCGGTCCTTGAGCCCGGACACCTCGTAGACGGTAATCTTCTGCAACTTTCCCTTGAGCTGAATCTTTTCATATTCGTCGCGTTTGAAGTTGGCATCAGCATAGGCCAGCTTGATCTGTGTGGATTGGGGGTCCAAAGCGAGGGCCCGCTCAAAATAGCGGATGGCCGTCGTGGCATCATGAAGTTCAAAATTCACCTTGCCCAACTCATAAAAAAGCTCCGCACTTTCACTTTCCCGCGAGAGTCTTTCTTCCAATCCCGTCATGCGATCAAGCAACTCGTGGTCTGATTGCCGGCCATACCCCAAGTTGCGGAGCCTATTGGCGACCACAAAAGGCTCAACGGCGCGGAACGTCGGCTCGTCGATATATACCTTGGTTGGTTCACATATTTCCTCGAGCCGCTTCGCCACGTTAACCCGGTCGCCCACAGCGCTGTAAGCTTGCCGCCGCACCCCCAGCATGCCCACCACTGTACTTCCGGTCGCGATGCCAATACGCATACGCCACGGCAGGTTCAGTTTCTTGACGTTTTGCTGCATCCTGAGCCCGGCCAAAACGGCCAATAGGGCATGACGGTCGTAGTCCACCGGTGCACCGAATTCCACCATAATGCCGTCACCCATGTATTTATCAATGTGGCCGCGGAAGAGATCTACGATAGGCTCAATTTGCCCAAAAAAGCGGTTGAGTTCCTCCAGCACTACATCCGCGCGGTTTCTGTCTGAATATCCCGTGAAGTTGGTTAGATCCGTGAACATGATGCTGATTTCGCGCTTTTCGAAGCGCAACTTTCCCTCGGTCGCCAACTTTGCAACCACCGGATCCATCGTGGCGTACAGGGCTTTCTCCACTTTCTCTTTCATCTCTTCGGTCACGCGGCTTCGTTTCAGCTCATCGTAAAGCTGCCGCGTTTCCTCGAACCCCTTGGCCAGTCTTTCTTGCAGTGATCCAATGGAAGCGCTCGCAATAATCAGAAACCCTCCCCAGGTCGCCAACACCAGTAGGGCGTTGAGTCGCGTTCCCTCTACGGCAAAATCACCCGGCCGGTAATAAGCAAATAGCACGCCCGACAAGAAGCAAAGTACGGCGCCCATCACGGCCTGGCGTTTGCCCAGAAAGTAGGCTGCTGACAAGACAGGGAGATAGAAAAAGTTGAGGAACGCAATCTTGTAAGGGAAAAGATAAAAGACGGCCCCGATAATGGCCACCACCAGAAGGATGAATAGCCCTTCCAAATGCCGGACAACGAAATTGCGAAGTTGGAGCGGCCAAGCTCCTCGTAAGCCAAACGGTACGGCAATTTCATCAACCGATGGGGGGCGAGGGTCTGGGTTTGCCATGGTTTGCTTTATCCAACCCCACTTGAATTTAGACACCAAAAGCCTTGGTGCGTACTATATCTTTGGAACGTGGAAAGGGCAAGTCACGTTTGTGTGTGTCCGGTACTCTATAATCATTAATTAGATTTAAAGAGTCTCCGGTCGGTTCAATTCAGCCTGTCCTCGCCGCTTGTCACGGCATTCGATCTTCGTTAGTATCCAGCCCCTTGAATTCCGGAGGATTCGCTAAATCTTAGCAGCAGGTAAATATATCACCTTCCAGCCGCTTGGCGGATGTTAAACTACGGCGCGGGGATCCCGTGTCATTGATCTTGACCGATCTGCTTTGGTAAGTAGATACGAATTCGCTTCCCGTTGGCGAGCCGGCGTGCTACGGTAAATTAACTTGGGGAAAGTGCCTGTACTTTTGATAGGGATCTTCCGCCCAATGGCCCTTCAGACCAAAAACCCATGAACCGTTTCCTCTGGCGCCTGGCCCTAGTGGTTCTTATCGTCTTGCTGCTCACGACTGTGGGTGGCGGGCTATGGCTCCGCTGGCGCACGCGTGCAAGCCTTCCCATCCTTGATGGCGCGATTCTCGCGCCGGGGCTTCCGGCGCGGGTGGAAGTTCTGCGAGACATCCACGGAGTTCCCCACATCCGCGCCCAATCTGTTGCGGACGCTCTATTCGCACAAGGTTACGTCACTGCTCAAGACCGTCTATGGCAATTGGATTTGAGTCGACGGAATGCTGAGGGGGAACTTTCTGAAATTTTTGGCGATCGCACTCTGCGCCTAGACATTGAAAGCCGCACACTGGGCTTCCCGCAGGTGGCGGAAAGAGCGCTCGCCGAACTCTCCCCGGACGAGCGCCGCCTCCTTGATTCGTACACTCGCGGGGTCAATGCCTTTATCGAAAGCCACCGAGACCGCCCTCCTCTAGAATTCCTCATGATGCGATACCGGCCCCAACCGTGGCGCGCAATCGACTCGGTGGCCGTTACTTTGAACCTTGCGGCGGCCCTGAGCCAAAGCTGGAAGACAGATTTGATGCGTGAGCATATCGCCGCCAAGTTGGGGAAAGATCTTTTCTCGGATGTGTTCCCTGACCACTCTGCGCTCGACGTGCCGGTTGCTGATGCTCCAACTCCCGCGCACCAGGGTCCCAAAACAGTAGGCGCCTATCTGGGCAACGAAGCTTTCGCCGACGACCTTCTCGCTGAAGCATATTTTTCGTCCACGATGGAAACCCCGGGCGGAGTCGGAAGCAATAACTGGGTTGTGAATGGATCTCACACGAAATCTGGCAAGCCGCTACTGGCGAATGATCCCCATCTTGCCCATAGCATCCCCAGTGTCTGGTACATGATTCATCTCAAAGCACCCGGGCTCAACGTAACCGGTGTCAGCCTTCCCGGGCTTCCTTTCGTCATCATCGGTCACAATGAACATATCGCCTGGGGTATGACCAACACGGGGCCCGACGTTCAAGATCTCTATGTCGAAAGCTTCAATTTCCGCGACTCCAGAAAATATTTGCATAACGGCCAGTGGGTGGATGCAGATGTGCGCGATGAGAGTATCAAAGTTCGTAACCAGCGTGATTACCGTTTCACCGTCATGGCCACGCGGCACGGGCCGATCATTTCCCACGACGGCGACCGAGACCTTGCCTTGCAATGGACATTACTCATCCCTCATGCGGTCCGTATTCCCTTTCTGCGTATAAATCAAGCGGGCAACTGGCAGGAGTTCACCGCCGCCCTCCGTGACTTCAATGTGCCGATGCAAAATTGCATTTATGCCGATGCCGAAGGCAACATCGGCTATTACGCTGCGGGACTTGTTCCCATCCGCAATCAGGGTGATGGCTCTGTTCCCGTGCCCGGCAGCACCGACGACTACGATTGGGCTGGCTTCATCCCGTTTGATGACCTTCCCCACTCATTCAACCCGCCGAGCGGAATGATAGCAACCGCCAACGGACGCATTGTTGCTGACAATTATCCGTATTTCATTACGGCAAAGTGGGAAGCTCCGTTCCGCACGGCGAGAATATTTCAACTCCTCCGCGAGGGGGGACCCTTTACTTCATCGGACATGCTGCGGATTCAGACGGATATCCTGAGCCTCGAAGATGTGTGGTTGGCCAAACAGCTCCTGGCGGCAGCCGGAAACCAAGCGCCTGCCAGCCGCGACGCCCGGTTTGCACTCGGTGTCATAAAGGGCTGGGACGGTGAAGCGCACGTAGATTCCGCAGCGACGCTTGTTTTGGAGGTTACCCGGCGCGCTTTGCTTGCCCGCATCCTGAAGCCGAAGCTGGGTGACGATCTTTCCGGATATCGCTGGCCAATGAGCGCGATATTCCTCCAGAATGTCTTGGAGCAAAACCTCACGCGTTGGCTCCCATCGAGCGATACAGACTTCAATACAACCCTGATAAAAAGCCTGGATGAGGGAATCAGCCAAATCCCCGCCCTGGTTCATAGCCAGAATTACGCGGCATGGAGATGGGGTGATACGATCCCCCTGACCTTTCACCATCCTTTGAGTGGCGGAATGCCGGTCCTTGGGCGATTGCTGGACGTCGGGCCTTTCCCACAGTCGGGAACAAGCACTACCGTGAAGCAAACAACTCCAAGCGTGGGGCCGTCCATGCGCATGGTCGTCGATTTCTCCAGCTTAGACCAGTCAATGCAAAACATTACGCTGGGAGAATCCGGCCAGGTTTTAAGCCCCTATTACCGCGATCAGTTTTCGGCTTGGTACGAAGGGAAGAGTTTCCCGATGCTGTTCAGTGATGCGGCCGTTGAAAAGGGCGCTATCCACAAGCTTGTGTTGGAACCTGGTCGATGAGAGGGTTGGATCTCATTGAGGTTGCAGTGCGGGCCAAACAGGCTGCGGAAAAACCCTCCAGTACTGTCATCCTTAGCGAAGCGAAGGATCTCGCTCTGGGTATTTTCAACTTAGCGCGAGATTCTTCCTTCGCGATGCTCAGGACCGCCTGCGGCTCCTCAGAATGACAGTGCCGACGAGTTTTTCCGCAGCCTGCAAAACCCGCCGAACAAGTCAGGGTTTCAGGAGAACCAAAAGGATCATCCAGCGATGAGATTATTGTTGCCGGACTATGCCACGAATGGCCGACCAGATACTCGTTCGTCATTTGCGAGGAAGCATCCCTCGTGCATACGAAAGCTCATTTTAGTTCTTTGCCTAACCCTGGGTCGCTCAGGTGGGTTGCGGGCCGCTCAAGAGCTTTTGCCAAGGGCGCTCGATCTCGCATACGCAGTGCGCGTGGATCGTCCAACCACCCATTTGGTTGACATTGAGATCGTTGCCCGCCAGGTGGAAACAGCCAATCTCAAATTTGTTATGCCGGCTTGGGGACCGGGTCGGTATGCCATTTATGATTTCGCCAAGAATGTTCAGGAGTTTTCTGCTAAGGGCGCGGACGGTCACCCTTTGCCATGGATCAAACTCGACAAGCAGACGTGGCGCGTGGATGCGGACAAGTCCGGGGGAACCGTCCGGGTCCAATATCAGCTTTTTGCGAATGACCTCACCGGGTCGTTTTCTCAGGTTGATAGCGTGCATGCCAACCTCAATGGCCCCTCCGTCTTCATGTATGTTGATGGGCACAAACCAGACCCCATCACGCTAAAAATTGAGGCTCCTGCCCAGTGGAAAGTCATCAGTGGGTTTTCGACGTCCCCAACCGAGCGAACCTTTCGCGCACGAAATTACGACCTCCTGGTGGATACGCCGCTTGAAATCTCCGGCGAGTGCTCCCTTGACCAGTTTCAAGAACAGGAGAAGACCATCGGAGTGGCAGTTCATACTTACAACGACGACGACAACGATCGGTCGCGTCTTCTCGCGGCAATAAAGAAGCTTGTGCACGTTGAAATGGCGGCGATGCCCCCGCCGGATTTCCAGCAGTATCTTTTCATTTTCCATTTTGTGCCGGACATCCCCCTAGGAGACGGCATGGAGCATATGAATTCGACGCAGATCATCGTTCAGGGCAGTGTCCGGGAAAGCACGCAGGAAGCGCTGGAGACGGCGGCTCATGAATTCTTCCACCTCTGGAACGTGAAGCGGCTTCGCCCCGCAGCCCTGGGGCCTTTCGATTACACCCGCGAGAATTACTCGGGCTCTCTCTGGTTCGCTGAGGGCATCACCACTTATTACGGCTACCTCTTCCTCCTCCAATCCGGACTCTGGACGCGCGAGCAGTTTCTGAATCATCTGGCGGATGAGATTTACACTTTGGAGAGAGAACCCGGGAGGAAACTGATGTCAGCGGAATCATCTAGTTTCAGCGCTTGGTTCTTCGACCGGTCGCCCCAGATGCAGGAAACGAATTTCGCAAATACAACAATTTCGTACTATAACAAAGGCGCACTTCTGGCAATGTTGCTGGATTTGGAAATACGCTCGCGCACCCAAGGTCGCAAGTCCCTGCTCGACATGATGCGGTTAATGTACCAAGAGTTCTACCAATCCCCCGCCGCGAGCTACTACGGATCGGGCCGGGGGTTTGAGGAAAATGACGTGGTGGAGGCTCTCGATTCCATCACCGGATCAGATTTCGCGCCCTTCTTCGAGCGTTACGTCAGCGGGACGGATGCCCTCCCGTATCAGTATGCGCTGGCGATGGGGGGCCTTCAGCTCCGAACGGAGACGCCCCCCGACGCTGCCCCATCGCTGGGTGTTGTGGTTCAACCCGAAAGCCGGGGCGCACGGATCTTTTCAATTCTTCCCAGCGGTGCGGCCGACCGCGCCGGCCTAAGCCGCGATGACTTGCTGATCGATATCGACGACCAATCACTGGCAACGGAGGATCTCGCCACCCGCCTCAAACCCTATCCGGTGGGCGCCAAGGTTCCGATTAACGTCGAACGCCACGGGCGTCGTGAAAGAATTACGGTGACGCTGGACCCACCTATTCCCAATTTGTATTCCATTGTACCTCTGCCTTCGGCGTCACCCGAAGAGGTGGCCACGAGGGAGGCTTGGCTTGCTGCCCACTAGACGGGGTTCTTCAATTTCTTTAACATCTGATTGGAAGCACGGTGCAACAATGTTGCGTAAGACCTCCGCTATCGTTTTGACCTCCATAATCCTGGGACCGCTACTCGCCTGGCAAGGCCTTGCGCAGGCTTCTGCCTCCGACCCCCCGGGCACGGACGTGGAAGCTCTTGTCAGGGCAGGTCACTGGAAGAGAGCCCGCGCCATTCTTGAACCTCAGGTCAAAGCGCATCCCCAAGATCCCCGAGGATGCTACCTGCTTGCGGAAGTGAAGATGTCGTTTAAGGATTTCGACGGAGCGCTCCCGCTTGCCCAGCATGCCGTCGACCTCGACGGCAAGAATTCAGACTTCCACCTGAAATTAGGCCAGGTTCTTGGAGAAATGGCTGCTCGGGCCAGCATTTTTTCGGCTGGATCGCTGGCGGTGAAGTTCCGAAAAGAAGTGGAGGTAGCTATTGAACTCGACCCCAATAATTTGGACGCGCTGGACTCCATGATGCAATTCAAGTTTCAAGCGCCTGGCCTGATGGGAGGAGACAAGAACGAGGCACATGCGTTGGCAGAAAAAATCACCCTTCTCAACGCCAGTGAAGGCTACCTGGCGCACGCAGAGCTCGCGGAGCTGGAAAAAGATCCGGCCCAGATGGAAGCATACTTATTGAAGGCTGTGCAGGCAAACCCCAAGAACTACGGCGCGCAGACGGCGCTCGCGAAGTTGTACAGTCAATCTCCCAACCCAAATTATGGTGAGGCCGCGAAACACGCCCAAGAGGCCTTGCGGCTCGATCCCACCCAAATTGGGGGGCACTGGATCCTGGCGCGGGTTTTCGCCCTCCAGGAACGATGGGGAGATATTGAGCAAACTCTTGCCACTGCGCAAGAGAACGTCCCGGATGACCTGCGCCCGTTTTATGAAGCTGCCCAGGCATTAGTGGAAATCGGCAAGGAACTCCCGAGAGCCGAGGGCTACGCTAAGAAATATCTTTCGCAGGAACCGGAAGGCGGGGAGCCGGACGCGGCGGAAGCCCACCGGCTGTTGGCGCTCGTGTTTGGAAAGGAGGGCCGGAACGCCGATGCACGTGCGGAAATTGAGACCGCGCTCGGGCTCAGGCCCAACTTCAAGGCTGCGAAGGACGATCTAAAGAAATTGGGCAACTGATAGGCCGACGCCTCTCATGGCGACTTCTTTCGCCGAGCCAGGTGAACCAGAAGCAGGACGAGCGCAATTGCTCCAATAATAACTAATGCGATGCGGTCTATTCGGCCCACGAAGCTAACCAGGGTGCTCCAGTTGCTCCCAAACAGAAAACCCACGTAACCGATGACGAGTGCCCAGCATACCGCACCCGCGAAACTAAAAAACAGAAAGATCAAGAAAGGCATGCGCAAAACGCCGGCCACAATTCCCGCAAATATGCGCAAGCCTGTGATGAACCGTGCCGCAAAAACTGCCCATTGACCGTGCTTGAGAAACATCCTTTGGGCATCATCGTACCGCTTCCGCAGCCGGGGGAAGCGCCCCAGAACTCGGTTGACGACGGAAGGCCCGCCGTACCAGCCCAGCAAATAGCCGAGAGTGGCGCCTGTTGTGGCCCCGGCAATGGCGGTAAGAATCGCCGGCAGGATGTGGATCTTGCCTTGATAGGCGAGAAAGCCGGCAAACAGTAGCACTGTCTCACCGGGGATAGGGAAGCCAACATTTTCCAACATCACGCCGAAGAAGACTACCCAGTACCCGTAGCGCGCGAAGAAGTCAGACAACAGTTGGAAAATTGTATTGGCCACGATCCCCGTGATTATGCACGAAATTACGTTCCATCCCCAGAGGATTCTGCGTCAAGATAGTTCGGGATTACCCTCCCGCCGCGTCATTTCGTTACGGAAGGGAATCCAGGCCGACCGCCAAAGAACGACTTCCCGTTCTTCCATTCCCACTGTAGTGCCGCCATCCCCTGCGTGCTTACCGGAACCTTCTTCGTGAATTATCTGCGCGGCTCACTCGCAGCGATTGGGGGAGAAATTAGTGTTACCCTACCAAGCGGGTTTGCCAACCCAAAACCTACAGAACGGTGGGCAGGCGTGTACATGAAACCTCAGGGAGGAATCATCATGATGGAAGTTGGTGAATTCACTGAAAGGGTGGCGGTGGTAACGGGTGGGAGCGAAGGCATCGGATATGATTTCTGCCGCACCCTATGTGAGGTTGGTTGCGAGGTCTATTTCTGTTCCCGAAATGTCGAAAAGGGCCAATTGGCCGTCAAAAGTCTGGGAAGGCGCGCCCACTACTATCAGACCGACCTGGCTGCCCCGGACCAGATCAAGGCCTTCGCGGACTATGTGGGCAAATTGGCAGGGCGTGTCGATTATCTTGTCAATAATGCCGCGAATGATGACAGGATCAAGTTTGCTGACCTTACGGTCCAGGAATGTGACCGCATGTGGGCTTTGAATTTGCGGTCCTTCTTGCTCATGTCCAGATCCTGCCTGGATTTAATGCGCCAGGGAGAAGGGAAGAGTATCGTGAACATAAGCACAGTCAATTACATGCACGGTCTTGAACCCTTTACGATCTATAACGCCACAAAGAGCGGGATCCTTGGTTTCACGCGATCGCTGGCGCGCGAATTGGGTAAGGAAGGGATTCGGGTAAACATGCTCAGCCCGGGATGGATCATGACGGAGAAACAACTCCGCAAATATGTGACGGAGGAAGACAAGCAAACGCTGCTTCGCGAGCAATGCGTCAAACACTTGATCGAGCCGAAGCACGTCTCCCCCGTGATGCTCTTCCTGCTGAGTTCGGCTGCGTGCGCGATGAGCGGCCAGAACCTCGTCGTCGATGGCGGAAGGTACTTCCAATAGCCCTGCCGGAATTTGACAGGCCCGAACGCATGGTTTAGTCTGGTACTTCAGGGTTACACCGTACGGGCTGTATAGAGACATTCAAAACTTTGCCGAAGGCGGCGCCACCCACCGGCGGTGGGTTCTCTTCACAAGGGAAGATAAGGTGGCCTGCCTTCGATACTTTCTGGACAAGAGGAGGAGTTATGCCGTTCACACTACCCGCGCTGCCCTACGCTCCCGATGCGCTGGAGCCTTCCATTGACAAGCTGACTATGGAACTCCATCACGGGAAACACCACAACGCCTATGTAACCAACCTGAATAAAGCACTTGAATCCGCGCCAGACCTGGCGAACAAGAGTATTGAGGAGTTGCTTGCCAACAACCTGGCAATCGTCCCCGAATCGATCAAAACCGCTGTCCGCAATAACGGCGGCGGCCACATTAACCACTCCATGTTCTGGCAAATCATGGGCCCCCACGCCGGTGGGCACCCCGGCGGCGCGCTGGCCGCGGCCATCGACAGTACGTTTGGAAGTTTCGACACTCTCAAAGAGAAACTTAATGCTGCCGGCGTCGGCCGCTTTGGCTCCGGATGGGCATGGCTGGTCGCCCACAGTGGCAAGCTCGAAATCTACTCCACCGCCAACCAGGACAGCCCGGTTATGGAAGGCAAATTTCCCCTTTTCGGCATCGATGTTTGGGAGCACGCTTATTACCTCAAGTACCAAAATCGGCGTCCTGATTACCTTGCCGCGTGGTGGAATGTGGTCAATTGGCCTGAGATCGAAAAGCGCTTTCACTCAGTAAAGTAAACACACGAAGGATGACTTCGAAGCTTATATCTGTGGCGCGTGTAACCTCGACGGAGCCCAGAGCTTGCACCCGTCGCTCCAAGCCTTTGAGCAGTGGCTCGGCCAGAATTACTCTCTCCGGGACCGGGCCACTCGCTTAACGGGACGTTCGGCAAGCGCGCAGCAGCGCCCACCTATTACGGAGTTTGCAGTTGCTTTAGCGCCCACAACGCATGCTCGCGCACCATCGGATCGGGATGTTGTGCCACACCTTCCAGCCAGGCAATGAAGCGGCGGTCGCCCGAATTGCCTATTGCCACGCACAGATTTCTCAGCCACCCTCGATATTTCACACGCTTGATCGGAGAATGCGCGAAGAACTTACGAAAATCTTCTTCCGTCAAAGATGCCAGAGCTTCCAAGGGGGGATTGAAGAGCGAAATTGGCGCGCTGGCTGAGAGCTGACGGGCTGACTCGTCTTCAGTGGTATGGTCCGCAAGCGGCTCGCGCGATTTGACCTCAACCTGCATGGGCTGGAACTCGGGAAGTTGAGTTGTCGCCGCACGCCGCTGCGCAGAACCTGTGCCCGGGTGCTCATCGCGCGTGGGATCAGCATGCAATGGACCGCTGGCCGCGGACAACGGACCACTATTCCAGGGACAAACATCCTGGCAGATGTCGCAGCCGAAAACATTCCTGCCGATCAATGTCCGAAATTCCTCCGGGATGGCTCCCTTGAGTTCAATGTTGAAATAGGAAATGCAACGTGATGCGTCCATCACATAGGGCTCAACCAAGGCTCCCGTCGGGCAAGCTTCCAGGCAGCGCGTGCAGGAGCCGCATCGGTCTGGCGCGGGAAGGTCCAGTTCCAATTCCAGATTGGTAAGAATCACGCCAAGAAAAAACCAGGATCCCTTCTGCTCATTGATGAGGCATGTATTCTTGCCCATCCACCCGATCCCCGAGAGGCGTGCGAAAGCGCGCTCCAAAAGTGGCCCGGTATCCACGTAGACTCGCGTTTCCACATCCGGCGTCAATTTTTCGATGGCCCGGCCCAATTGTTCCAGCTTGCTGCGCATGACATCGTGGTAGTCCTTTCCCCAGGCGTAACGCGAAATCCACGCTCGCGAGGGCATATCACCGGTCGGGGCGCATCGAGAACTCAAAAGCTTTTCCCTTTCGTTTGGGTCAGCGATGTCTGTGGAATAAGGGCGGGGGGCGTTGTAAACCAGTCCAACGCAGATAATGGATTTTACTGAAGGCAGGACTCGGCGGGGGTCTTCGCGCCGGGGATCAGTCAGGTAACGCATCTCGCCGCCGTAACCCTTCTTAATCCACCGCGGCAGGAACTCCAAATCCTTAAGGGCCGAAGGTGGCGCAATCCCCACAAGGTCGAAGCCCAACTCAAGGGCCGGTCGTTTGATGGTGCTCACCGGAAGCATGGGTAGTCATGTTAACCCGGCGAGAGCTCTGGTCAGAAGAA
>Ga0182030_10021135_pt1 | contig 12210 bp, 18 predicted proteins | sample 812S3MmetaG_FD_121299 | JGI IMG/M metagenome (GOLD analysis project Ga0182030, IMG submission 121299) | Permafrost microbial communities from Stordalen Mire, Sweden - 812S3M metaG (Illumina Assembly) | ecosystem: Environmental > Terrestrial > Soil > Wetlands > Permafrost | place: Sweden...
GTTGGTGCTGAATACACGACCTATGGACTGACTGCCCGCAGGACGCGCCGTTCCTGCATCATGACAATCGCCTGCCGTCGTGCTGCTTACCGTAACAAAGTCGCCAGCCGCCGTCGCGCCGTCGAACACGCAACTCGCCTGTCCATTGATCGCAATTTGCGCATTGCCCGATGTGCCAGCGCCGCCGACCACGACGCCGATCATGCCGTCGGCGTCGGTGGTCAGCGCCGCCGTCGCGTTGCCCGACGTGTCCAGCTTCGCCAGTTTGTTCGCCACCGTCGCCACCGATCCGTTGGCGACTTCTGTCAGGTAGCCGTTGCTGCCCATGATGTCGATATTGCCGTTGACGGTCAGAGGCTGCGTCATCGTTGAGGTGCCGATGCCGGTGCTGCCCAGCACGATAAGGCCGTTGGTCGGCGCAGCAACCGAGGCATAAGTATTGCCGATGGATACGCCGCCAGCGACATTGAGCGTCGAGCCCGTGGTCGCATTGGTGCCCATATCGACCAAGGTGGCATTGTCGAATATCGCGCCGGTGCCGAGCGTGGTGCCGCTGGTCCAGCGCGCTTCATAATTATTAGTGCCACCGGTAAGGCTTGCGCCACCGCTGCCGCCGATGACGCGCCAGCGCGCGGCGGCGCCGTCATATTGCAAGGTGGCCGAGCTGTTGGAGGCCATGACCATATCAGCGCCGGTGCCGGTGACGATGCGGTTGGCAGCCGTGGCCTCCGGCGAGGTGTTCTGATTCGACAGTGTCAGCGCGGAAGCCGAGGCGTTATGCAGATAAAGGATTTGTCCCGGCGTGCCTGCGACGATGCCGTAGAAGGTCGCTACCCCGGCGCCGGTGTACCGGATGGCCGAGTTGGTGCTCGCCGTGACGTCGGCCTGGCTGCCCGTGGTCGCATAATCCGTGCCGAAGGTGATGGTTTCCACACCGGAAAGCGTGATGTTGGTGACGCTCGGCGACGGGCTGAAGCTTGGATAGGCGCTGGCGCCGTTGCCGATGAGGACCGTGCCGGTCGCGCCAGGTCCTACGGCAGCGATGGCGCTCGTGCCGCTGCCGGCCAGCACACTATATTGTGACAGAGTGACAGCGCCGGTGCCGCCATTGGCGACACCCAGCGTGCCGGTCGAGATATTGCCGGCATTAAGGCTGGTGATGTTCGCGCCGCTGACAGCCGGGGCGTTGGTCCAGGTCGGGTCGGCGGATGCGCCGTTGGCCTGCAACAGATAATTGGCCGTTCCCGCCGCCGTGATGGCCGCAGCACTTGTGCCCTCGCCGATGACCACGCCATGCGCCGTCAGTGTGATGGCGCCCGTGCCGCCATTGGCTACGGGCAGCGTATTACTCACCTGCGACGACAGATTAATCGTCGCCGTCGTGCAGGTAATCGCCGTACCGCTGGTCGCCGTGCAGAAATCACCGGTCGTCAGCGTGCCGAAGCTCATCGCCGCAGACGACCCCATGCTGATCCAGCTGGTGCCGTTGCAATAGGCCATGACGTTCTGCGGCGAGCTGTAAGTGATATCGCCAGCATTACCTGCGGGGCTGGTACAGGCGGCAAAGGCAGACGAGACCATCAGGCAGAGCAAAGCCAGCGTCGCGATCGACAAAGCGCACACCGTTTTTGCAACGCCCGCCCTCATCAATGACCCGACTGCAATGTGAGGCTCGGCACAATATTAGCTTTGCACAGGGTTCGACTCTCCTCACAGCCGTGAACCCTGTCGTTGAGAGTGCTTGTCGCTTCCAGCAAACAGACGAGCGCCGCTCGTGTGGCCTTGTCGTTCGACTGCAACGCCTTCTGTGCGGCGGCCAGATTGTCTTCAACAGTCGCGCCGCAGCCATTAGCGATTGGCGTTGCCGGTGATTGATCCGCCTCGGCTTGATGCTGAACGAATAAGAAAATGCCAAAAGCAAAAATGGTAAGAACGCGACGCTTCACAAGAACTCCCTTCCCGGAAAGCTCGGAAAAGGCCGCCAGAGAATTCGTCCCTGGTGGCACGGGAGTTAGTTAATCGCTATCAAACGATTGCGACGGCCTTTAGCCGTGAGGCTTGGACATCCAAATGAACTGCTTGCGCAATACACTCGCCGCCGCCTCCCGGCCCGCGTGGGGCGAAAGGCAGCGTCGTGACGTGACACCACTTACGTTGATAGTGAGGTAACTACACCCCGAAGGCAGGCTTTCTCTGCCCTCACCGTGAGCATGCCACGGTTCATGAGACCGTCAAGAATGATGCAGTTGATTCAATCAAATCCGGCGTTCATCACGCCGAATCAAAAAGCGATTCGCGTTCAAACAGCAAACATCTATGAGCGGCGCGCATCGACAATGCCGCTCGGTTGGCGCGGCCCCTCACGCGGCGCTTGCCTGAGCGGGTGCGAAATTCTGCAAGCCGTGCAGAAAATCAGCAGCGCGTTGCGCGTGTGAAGCGGCGCTGAAGATCGCCCGCTTGTCGTTCTTCAAGACCTTGATCCATGACGCGATATAGGCGGCGTGATCGTCCCGCACTTCGGGCGTTAATTCGAGATCGGCGGACAGGAAGGCGGAACCAAGCTCGGCGACAAGCTCTTCCATCGCATAGCCTTCGTCACCAAAGCGCTTGCGGCCAAACTCGCGGTTAAGCCGTGAAGGGTGGCGTGTCCAGTGCGTCACTTCATGTGCCAGAGTCGCGTAATAGCTCTCGGCGTCCCTGAATACGTCAATGCAGGGCATATGGATGTTGTCGGTCGAGAGAACGTAACAAGCGCGACTGCCCCCATGAACAAGATTTGCGCCGGTCGCAGACAGGAAAGAGTCCACGCGTCCGATGCGCTGCACAGTCTCGCCGCGCGGTTCCGCTTTCGCATAGAACCGTTCGGGCAAGCCGTCGATTTGCTCGACATTGAACACCGTGTAGCCCTTCATGAAGGGAATAGCGTGCTCAGTCGCCTCGCCGGTCGCTGCGTCCGCCTCGCTGCGAATGATCTTGTCAGCATAGACGACAAGGCTGCCTTGCTCGCCCTTGCGGACGTGGGCCTTTAGCTCGCCTGCCTGTTTGAATGTCATCCAGATTGGGGCAGCGAAGCCCTTTTCCATCGCCGCCGACCACAACATCAGGACATTGATGCCCTGATACGGAACGCCATTTCCCCGCAACGGTCGCGTGATGCGCCCGGCGGCATGCTCGGCATTCCACGGCTTGAGCCAAGGCCTCACGCCTTTCTCAAGTTCGCAAACGATCTGATTGGTGATCTTCTCATAAACATCCATTCTCATTGCCTGTTCCTTTCATGGCTGGTGGGGTTCGCATGAACCCGACTAGCCACGCGGCAATGAGCGGGGGCTGGGCCGTCACAGGCTAAAAAACGTGGGGTGGCGCGGGCCGGACGCCGGACGCTTGATCCGGCGGACTACACGGCCCGCGTTTTTTGCCCGAAGGGCTTGGCCTTGACGGTCAGGGGGTCGCAGACCCCGAAAACTAATGAGATGAAGTCAGCCGGAGGCTGCCCCTTGTCTTGCGCAAGGGATCGTCACCGCAAGGCCGAGACGCAACGCGGCTCGGGGCGAAGCCTAGAGCCCGGCCCGGCGCTGCGGGGGCGCCAATTTTATTCCCAAGGAGAAATGCACGATAGCCAAAAAGCTAGAGGCTTAGGGCGTCGATTAAGGTCGCATCGTTCTCATCGGCACGAGAACTATTGACGCGCTTCGATACCAGCCGTCTTTGCAAAATATTCTCAGCCGCAGGCCTCATGAGTTCTGCTGCTTCGTCGCGATCGCCCTTCATCCAGGTTTCGAAATCGCCCTTTTCCAAAATCACCGGCATGCGGTCATGAACACTGGCCACTAACCGATTCGGCTCGGTGATCACCATCGAGCAGGAGCGAATGCGCTCACCTGTCAAAATATCAATCCAGGCCTCATGTATGCCGGCGATGGTGACAATTTCCCCGTCCTTGCGCGTGAAGTAATGCGGCTGCTTTTCTTTGCCGATGGTCTGCCACTCGTAATAGCCAGAGACAGGGATCAAACACCGTCGCCGCTTGAACGCATCCCGGAACATGGGCTTGGTGGCAATGCCGTCTGAGCGCGCATTGAACGTCGCGAGCTTGAATTCCTTGAGCGTCTTTGACCACCAGCTTGGAATAAGCCCCCAACGCATCGGAACGAGCGCACGTTTGTCGTCGCCGAACACGACCGTATCAATCTCAGTGGTCGGGCAGACGTTGTAGCGCGGCTGGAGGTTGGACGTGAATGGGTCGGTCAGCCGGTACAGCCTGACCAATTCCTCCCATGTGTACATGCGAGTAAAACGTCCGCACATCAGCGCTTCATTTTCATCACAATGACGCGCCCCATTAATATGAAAGCCGCCGCAGCGAGCGCGTCTGTGCGGATTGTGGCGCGGGGTACTCCCAGGCCGTCATGGGCCACGGTAGCCATGAGTATCGCCGCGATAACGGCCAGACCGAAAGCGAAAAGCGGAAAAAGATATCGGGGCATGGCGGCAGGATAGTCCCGGATTTTCCTGGAGACTAGCCGGAGCGAGTCACATACAGCTCGGGCATGAATGAAGGCTTCGAGATTCTCGTCAACGGCATTCCCCGCACATTCCGCGATTTGGAGGCCAACGCGACCGAGGCCGGTCGCGTCCTGAAGGGACGCGACAAAGCGTCCGAGATAACCGTCATCAACCGCGATACCCGGCAGTGGTTGATTATTTCAGACCAGTTTTCCGCCGTAGGCCCTTGGAAAGACCCTGCCGGCGGTCCGTTTCGGATTGTCAGTTAGGACTTCCGGCCGGGGGACTGGTCGGAAGTCCGCACCGGCGGCATCTCGACTTCTTCATCCAGCCGCCATTGGTCACCGTAGAGCCGCAGCAGCGCCACCACCTGATCTGCGACAGCGTATCGTTCCGCCTCCGTCAGCAGCCGTCCCTTACGGTCGGGGATTTTGAGCTTGAAAAACGCATAAGCCACCGAAGACCGGAGCTTTTCGGCGCGGGTATGAGCCATGGTTATGTCCCTTGACTAAAAGAACAGACCATGAACAAATAGCTGCTTCAAGCCCTTTGGAGCGCCCCATGACCGAAATGCCCCAAGCCGAAGCTACCGACTACGAGGCCGTCTATATCTCGGAGAATTTCGGCATCCCGTTCACGACGGCGCTCAAGATCACGCAGGCAAAGGCGGAGAAGCAGGCCAAGGCCAAGAAGAAACGTAAATGAGCGAGACGCTGACCTATTACGTCGCACTGCCATTCGTGAAAAGCGACGACGGCACCGCGCCAGGTCAGGCGATGGAGTGCCAAAGCGAATCCCAAGCTTTAATTCGGGCCGGCGCCATGTCGCGCGATCCCGCCAATGCCGGCGCGATCGCTTTCAAACGTAGCGGCGATCCGATGATGGGAGATTTCTCGGACGCCGTTGTCATCAGGACGTTTGGCGAGGTCCCTGAAAGATTCGACGAGCTTTGATTTAAGCCCCCTCAAGGTCAGAAGCTCTTTGAGACGCCTCATTCCTTTCGTGAAGACTAAAGTCGGCATTCATTGCGGCTTTGCGTCACCACCGGTCAAATCTGCTTTCAACACACGACCCCTCCCAAAGAACGTAGCGATTGCCTTGTGCGCATCTGTGCGCTGAATTTCGATTTGTGGAGGGCAATATATTTTATTGATATTCACAAATTCGCACTCGAGAGACTGGGTAGTTAATTTGCTGTCATTCAAGTTTTCTTGGACTACATAGTCGATAGAAACTTGGTTGCTGCCTTTCCCGAGCGTGATCCCTTTAACGTAGAATTGCGCCGGCCACTTTCCATCCCATCTGCCCTTCCAGTTCCCGATGAAATATAGTTTTTCTATTCCATTCGAATCAGGTTGATCGTCTCCGTTGGCCTCAGGTCGCTTCGACGGAGAAGGCACTAAATAGTCGCAATACGTTTGCAAAAATTTATTCTGCGATTTTAACGCGATGGGTTCGCAAATTGTGATTAGGCCGGATACAGTTGATATCCCGACAAGTATTGGTTTTGATAAAACTACAAAAAGCGTGGTGAGTAGGCCACCGATCGCGATCTTTAATCGCCTCATCCATAACAACCGCCTGGAAACCGAAACGGTTTTTATTTCGGGGATGGTTCTGTCTTCGGCTTCGGGAGGAGCTGGCAATTTGAGCGATCCCCAAAGCTAGGCAGGCACGCATTGATTACCACAGCAGCGGCTGTAACAAAAGCAGTTCCCACAGGGGTAAACGGAGAGACAGCCCCCACTGTGCAGGCAATCACCGCGCCTTGCATGACACCAGAGAGTAACGGAAATTTCCGCTCAAAATCGTTCATACGAACACGTTAAAAAATTGAAGTAATAAGGAAAGTATAGAGTCTTCTTAGCTCGCTTTAAAGACAGAACGTATAGTTAAAATACTTTCGTACTCATTGCAGGTCGTTACTTGAGGCGACAATCCGTTTGAAGCAGCACAGCAGACCGCATAACATCGCATTTCGGCAAAACGCCCCTGAGTTTGCATACTCTCAGGGGCGGGAGCGGGAATGGGGGAGAATTATATGGCGGAAGGATCGTTTGCTGAGTTGCTTGCTTCTACGCTCACGGAAAAGGGCTTGCAGGAAATTGTCGCACAATCCGCACCGGACGATCTACTGAAGATTTTCAGCAGACCTCTCGACGGCAGTTTCGCAGTAATGTCCATGTGGAGGAGGGGTCCGGCCGATGAGGGGCCTGGATTTGGATCGAAAATCAGAGAAGAAATGCATTTGTTGATTTGTACAAGCGACAGAAAATACGCGAAGCTGAGAGTAGAAATAACAAAGAGGGCGCGAGCGGGAGAGCTTGTTGTCGTATCTACAATAGCCGCAGTGTTTGCGAAAAATATCGGAGCGGCAGCAGGGGCAATGTCCGCGTTCATAGCAGTCTGTCTCATGGTGCTGCTCAAAGTTGGAAAGGAAGCGTTTTGTAAACACTTTGTGTAGTGGCCGCACAAAACGCTTATTGGGATTATAATAAATCTGGATTGGTGGGCACATCGCCGCTTTTCATAAGACACAAAAGCAACTGAGCAACGGGAGTTCGATCCGCCGCTGCGGTGCAAATCCTCTAATACTTAGTCTGGTGACTTGTTTGGGGCGATCGCCGTTCAACTCGGCACAATCTATTAGAGGTGGCTGTGTTTGAAAAAGCCCTTGTTTATCGCGCTGGCGTAAAGTCAAAGGTCGATCTTGGTCTGCTCGCAGAGACCATATTCTTTTACGGAAATACTCAGCTACTTTTGGATCGCGGCTCTTTGGCCGCTCTCGTCCAGCTAATGCCGCAGCATATTTTGCTTGAACTGTTCGATTCACAAACGATCAAATTGTCTTACGTGAGACAGAATTTTGCAGTGATGTCGGCAGGGATTCCGGTCGCGCACGATTTCGGCGCCATCACGTTACATGGCAATACCGACGGGACGAAAGTCAGAAGCTACCAAGAGGATATAACCATACTGTTGGAGCGACAGCTGGGCAAGAGCAGGGCAACACAGCGGTTCGCGCAGAAGATCGCGGATCGCACGGCTTTGCATCGGTTCAAGGGGGTTGAAGAGAAGGAGAAGATTGTCCCAGACTTGATGCGTTCGGATTTGAAAGACGCTGACTTTCTTCATCATGCCGTCAAATCAATACTGACGCGGCTCGTGCCGGGGTGGACTGCAAACCAAGCATTCTCATTCCGAGTTTTTAAATCATCAAAAGGAGATTATTTTGTAGACACGGATTTGAATTTCGAAAAACTGAACGAAGCGTTTCATACGGTAGTTGATCCTAAAGAAGATACATTGACTGTCGCTAGAATTCTTGCGGAAATCCAGGACGCGCGGGCGGATACATTTTTCGCTGCATATTATATGGCCGAGCCTGTTACCGGGCCGTTGAGTAGCGAAATAATGATGCTCAAGCATTTCGAATTCTTAAGACAGCGAAAATCCAACGCTGATGATATCGAGCTGTTTAACGAGCTTATTGTTCCGGACTTCCCGACATTGAGAGAAACAATCAATTCGCAAGAGCGGTCCTTTGAAGAATTCGTCAAGTTCCTCCCGAAGGCAGCCAAATTCAAAAAGTTTTTAAACCAGGCGAATCCCGATGTGGGTCTGATTAAATCGTATCAGGATGAAGTGACAGCGAAGTCGTGGGTCGAAACGCTGCCCGGAAAAGCAATCCGTTTTGTGGTCGCGTCCGGGACAGGCCTAGCTGCATCGGCGCTAATCGGACCGGTTGGCGGTGTCGGAGTCGGTCTCGCGAACACGTTTCTGCTTGACCGCCTCCTAAAAGGTTGGAAGCCAAGCCGGTTCATTGAAGGTCCCTATAGAAAGTTTGTTCTGCCGGATAGATAGATATCCCCAACAGCTCACTTGCGCGACTTCAATACCATGAGACAATAACAGTACCCTTTTGCGCTTAGAAGCCTCACTCACTCGCAAAAGGGGGTGGGGCTTCTGAGTATCTAGGGACAAATAAATTGTTGTTCGACTGCGCGTCTTATCGGAGGCGCAGAATAAAAACTAACTGCGATATTGGGTTCTGCTCAGGTGCTCGTGGGAAAGGTCAGGAAAACAGTTGCCTACTCTGTCTGGCCCTTTAGTCGAGCATCGGATTACAATCAAATTCCTCCGCTACTGTTAGCCAGAACCGACTCTCATCCTCCACCCATCCCACATCAACCCCGTCCTTCTTGTGGCCATGTCGCACCGTTCGTCGGCTGCATGGCTGCAAGTGCTGAAACACTCCTCCACGTTGTTTCGGTCGCAAGCGATGCACCCGCCTCCTCCGTCGCTGAGGCCTCCGCCAGAAGGCCGCGATTAGCGCGGTCGAAATGATGGAGGAAACAATGAGGGTGCTGACAATAACCGAGCTGATGCGTATGGCGAAAATCGAGCTTTAAGATAGCTATGACGGCGGAAACTTTTCAAGCCAATCCAGCACCCGCCGCACAACTTGCTCTGCTGTGGCCTTTGCATCGCGCGCTTCTTCGGGCCGAATGTCTGGAACGCCCATTGGAAAGTCAGAAAGCATCCGGCCCGCGTGAATTCGCTGGCGAGTCCGTATAAGGGTTTCCGCCCTATTTTTCGTCTGCACGTCAAGGATGGCGGCGTCGCTCCCAGACGCGGCACTTGCCACCAAGTCGTCTATTTTCCAAGTTCTCGGCTCACGGTCAAAATCTTTCGAGAGAAAAACCCCTAAGCCGAGCCTCCGAGCGTGGCTCACAACGAAAGTTAGGGCTCCTTCCACGAGCGCGGCCGCCAGCACCGAGACGGCAACAGGCGAAGAGTGCACGTCCCCGTGCCGAAGCTCCGCGACGGTTTGCGTCCACCACAACCGAAACGGCTTATAATTTAGCTTATCGAGCGCCTCGCCAAATGCATCAAGCGGCTCGACGTTCTTTAGTCGCCCATCTGTCCTTCGTTCAATTATATCCTTTACGATAGGATAGGCCTTAGCCCGCGCCTCTCTTCGCATAGGTTGGCGGTCGCCCATTGATCGGAGCAGCTCGCTCGGCAGACCTTGCACACCGGTGTTATGCGTGAACCGAACGATGCCATCCTTTTCTGTAAGAGTCTTCGCCATTACCAAATAGGTGACTGCAAGCTCAATATCGTGGCGGGATATACCCTTTGCCATCGCACGCTCGACAACAAGGCGTCGCTCCAACAGGGCGTTTCTTGCGCCGTCAGTCCTGGCTCTTGTGTTCAGCTCCGAAACAACAAAATCGAACGCCTCAAAATTTCGGTAGTCTGGCTCCTCCCGAAAAAAGAAGACCCATGAAGCAAGAGCGCTATCATCAGGAACAATTCCTTTAACGCCAAAATATCGTTTTCCGGCTTGCGGGGCAGCGTCGCCAATTTCACCTTCTAAATAGCCCGCCCGCTTACCAACTTCGAGAATTTCCGCGTAAGTTAGGCCCGGCTCTGTCGGATTAATAAAGACGCTGCATTCGACAGCCGCTTGGAGGAGTTTGACGATTTCTTGATTCATTGACCTATCCTTTGACCGAGTCGTGTATGGGCTTCACTTCATGCTCACATTTATCAATCACCTGATCGAGTAAAGTAAGATGAGCTTCCAAATGGCCCGCTGCTTCAACCCATTGCTCGGCATTCAAGGTCGCGACCCGTGCTGCAATCTCTTCAACGAATACGTTGTATTGGATGAGAAGCCTAACCAAATGTAAGCAACTCGGCCCAGCAAGCTCGCCAAGTATGAAAAGCTTGTCTGTGTTTCGTTCCATCATTGGCGGCACTTGGATAAAAGCCGTCAGTTGGAGACTGGCCGCTACCGATTGACCGACAAGATGGCCGTACCGGCTCGTCATTTCAGTTAAGCCGCTCCGCACATTCTGAATGCTTGATTTAAGCATCAAAATTTCGGGGTAAACGGCAACGGCCAGCCCGCGCAATTCCAACCGGTCGTGGCGCCTCGCCGCAGCCCCCGTCCACCACACGGCCCATACGCTGATTCCGAGGGCGGTAATGGCGGCTCCGGCTTGAAGCCACGCTGGTAGATACTCGGGTTTGAGAACCCAGCCCCTAAGAAATTCCATCACTGCGCCCTTTGCCGTTCACCGGCCAGATAAGCCGCGCACTAGGCAACTTCTTGAAGTCTCTCACGCTCAATGCGCCACGTTCATTCCTGGCCTTTGAGCCCGGCTCAGCGAGCCGCACCAATACTTCCGAGAAGGGAGCTTCCCACATTTCACGCGGATCAAGCGTTGCGTTATCAAGCAGAACCAACAGGACAATGTCACATCGCGCGGTAGTCTTTATGCGTCCCAAGCGCTGGCCTGGCTTGGCGCCGTCGCCATACGCGCGACCTTTGATTTGAATATACACAGGACCGCTCGGCCCGTTGCGGATAGCGTCGTACCCGGCAGTCCGCGCATCCGCCAAATCAAGTCCGAGGCGTTCGGCAGCTACAAACTCAGCCACCTCCCCCGTCACACCCAAGGGCTTGCCTGTAAGCTGATAATACTCAGCGGCAAGCGGCTTCACCGTTGCGAGGATATCGCGCACACGCGCTGTATTGGGATTCATTGGATGCACCGCAAAAACCATTCCCGAATGGAAACCGGGCTAATAGCGACAATCCTGCAACCATATTTCGAAACTGCAAAGCCCATTTCGCTTAAGGCCATTCTACGCGGTGAAAGCACTAAGCGCCCTCTCCTTCCCCACCCCCAAACAATCCCGTCCTTCTTGTGGCCATGTCGCACCGTTCGTCGGCTGCATGGCTGCAAGTGCTGAAGCACTCCTCCACTTCGTTGCGGTCGCGGGCGATGCACCCACCTCCTCCGGCGCTGTGGCCTCCGTCAGAAGGCCGCGATTAGCGCGGTCGAAAGACTACGGAGGAAATAATGCGAGTGCGTACACTAACCGAGCTTATGCGCCTGTCGCGGAGCGAGCTATTCGATCTCGCGGCGCGGATAACAACGATGTTGCCTCATTACGCCAACCATTCTGCAGAACGGTTCAACGCGTGTCTGAATTTGTGCAATATTCGCCGCGAGCTTTTACGACGTGAGTTATAACCCACAACGCGAAAAGCCCCTGCCGGTATTTGCCGGCAGGGGCTAGGCGCATCAGAACAGCGATAGCTGATTTCTGTTCTTAGCTTCGAGATTCTGGCCGAGCATCAGCATTGAAAGTGCCAGATCGCGCGCATAGTCCTGAGGACTGGACGCGTTCTCGACAGCTTCCATCGGAGCGAAGTAGCTTCGATAGCCGCTTTCACTGACGGGAATCCGCCGTGCCGGTTCATGCGGACTGCGAAACTCGAAATGACCTACGTCGGTCATCCAGTTCGGCTGATAGGTGACAATCATCTCCTGCGCCTCGATGACGAGGATGAAAGTGATGAACCGCTTTTTGACGCGGCGGGGAGAAGGCGCGCTCATTGCGCGCCCCCCTTGCCTTCGGCCTGGGCGTCGCCTGCCACGCGGACGACGATTTCGGCGTCGTTGAGCGGCAGGTAATCGATGCGCTGGCTGAAGCCCTTGCCGTCAGCGTGAGCCCACATGGCTCCGATCGGCTGCCAGAACTTGCTATCGCCGTTCTTGGTGACCGCGTAGATGCGGTGCGTCGGGCGCGATTTGGCGTTTGATGTCGTCATTGTCTTGACCTTTCGATTGTGAGCCCGCCCCAACGGCGGCCTCGATGCCCGTTTCAAGGCCGAGGCGGAAA
>Ga0182030_10021136_pt1 | contig 12209 bp, 9 predicted proteins | sample 812S3MmetaG_FD_121299 | JGI IMG/M metagenome (GOLD analysis project Ga0182030, IMG submission 121299) | Permafrost microbial communities from Stordalen Mire, Sweden - 812S3M metaG (Illumina Assembly) | ecosystem: Environmental > Terrestrial > Soil > Wetlands > Permafrost | place: Sweden...
ATTTCCAGATGAGATCAAATCGCGTGTGGCCGGTGAGGCCGAAGATGTAGGCGACGCCCATGACGAGGAAGGCCGATGAAAGCGCGCCGAGGATGAGGTATTTGACGCCGGCTTCGAGGGCGACGGCGTTGCGCCGCTGGTAGGCGACGAGGATGTAGAAGGAGATGGTGACGAGTTCCAGCGCGACGAAGAGGAGCATGAAGTCGTTGGCCGAGGCGAGGAGCATGAGGCCGACGGTGGTGAAGAGGGGATGGATGACGAATTCGCCGCCGCCATGGGCGACGGGTTGCTGCACTTCGTCGCCCATCCAGATGACGAGGGCGGCGACGGCGAGGAAAAAGAGGTGGAAGAATTTGGCCGCGCCGTCCCACTTGCACATGCCGCCCCAGAAGAGCGTGGAGGCGCCGTCGAAAAAGAGGGTGACGACGGCCACGGAGAAAATGCCGGCCAGGGCGAGGGAAGCGATGGCGCGGGGCGAGAGATCGAGGAAAGCCTCCGCAAGCAGCAGGACCATGGCCCAGACCGTGATCAGGATTTCGGGCGCGAAGTAGGAGATGTAGGAGGCGGGGATCATGGGGAAGGGAAAAGGGAGAAGGGAAAAAGTTTACCGAATAAAGGGCAGCAGCGAGACGCTGGGTTCGACGATGTGGATGAGGAGGAAGGGCATGAAGCCGATGACGAGGGAGGCGAGGATAAGCAGGACGTAGGGGGCGTGCTCGACGAGGGAGGAGGTGTCGGTCATGCCGGGGAACGGAAAAGCCGCCTCTGCGCCTGCGCCGGAGACGACCGCGGCGGCCTGCGGTTCGTAGCGCGCGGGCATGGGGCCGTAGAAGACGGTTTTGATGGCGCGGAGTTGATAGATGGCGGTGAGGACCGTGCCGTAAATCGCGATCACGCCGAAGAAAATGAGCGGGGGCATGGCGGAGAAGGAGCCGAAGAAGACCATGAGTTCGCCGGCGAAGTTGGCGAGTCCGGGCACGCCCATGGAGGCCATCGAGGCGAAGCTGAAGAGGACGGCGAGGACGGGCGCGCGCTTGGCGAGGCCGCCGAGTTCGGCGAAGCGATTTTCGCCGGAGCGCTGCGTGATCTCGCCGCTCAGTCCGAAGAGGAGCGCGACGGAGAGGCCGTGCGCGACCATGAGAATGACCACGCCGGTGACGCCGATGACATTCCAGCAGGCGACGCCGAGAAAGAGGTAGCCCATGTGCATGACGCTGGAAAAGCCGAGCATGGTGGGCAGTTCCTTTTGGGCCAGGGTGACGAATCCGGCATAGAGGAAGTTGCCGGCGAGCAGCGCGAGGATGAGCGGCAGGCAGGTTTCGAAGCCGTCATGGAGCATGGGGATGGCGACGCGGATCAGGCCGTAAATGGCGAATTTTTTCAGGATGCCGGCGTGAAGCATGGCGGCGGCGGGCGGGGCGGAGGCGTATCCGGGCGGCGCCCAGGAATGGAAGGGAAAGAGGCCGACCAGGATGCCGAAACCGACGAGCAGGAGCAGAAAAACGATGTCTTGCGTGGAGCTGGCGATGAGGTGGGCGGGGTGCGCGGGGTCGCCGGGAATTCCCGTGATGTAATTCTGGAGCGCGACGATGTCGAACGTGCGCGCCTCGACCGGCAACGCCATGACGAGCGCGACGAGTCCGGCCAGGAGAATGAGGCTGCCGGCCATGAGATAGATCGTGATCTGGAACGAGGCGAACTGCCGGTTCTGCGCGCCCCAGATGCCGATGAGGAGGAAGGTGGGGATGAGCGCGAACTCGTGGAAGATGTAGAAGAAGAAGAGGTCGAGCGAGGTGAATGCGCCCATGGCGCCGAGCGACATGAGGAGGAGGTAGCAGTAATACTCGGAGGAGCGGCGGATGGAGGCGGGCGAGACGGCGATCGCGGCGAACGTGACGATGGCGGCGAGGAAGACGAGCGGCAGGCTGATGCCGTCGACGCCGAAATGGAACCGGATGGGCGGCAGGCCCGGCATGGTGGCCCAGGGGCAGTCCATGACGTAGGCATAGCCGCCCTGGGCGGCTGGGTAGAAGGCGAGAAGGCAGAGAGAGAAGATGAGGTTGAAGGCGGCGGCGATACCGGCGGTGGGACGCGCGGGAGCCTTCGCCAGGATGAAGATGATCGCCAGGAGCGGCGCCAGGAGGAGAAAGAGGAGAGGGGAGACGGGCAGGTTCATGGAAGAGTTCTAGTGCGCGAAGAGGGTGAAGTAGATCAGGAGAATGCCTCCGAGACTGAAGAGAAAGGCGTAGCCCTGGAGGCTGCCGGTCTGGAAGAGCCGGAGGACTTCGCCCGCGCCTGCGCTGACATAGGCGGAGCCGCGAACGACGAGCCCGCCGAGAATCCAGTTGTCGATCCAGTTGAGGAAACGTGCGGCCATTTGCTGGCCGCCGACGAGGCTGCGGTCGTAGAATTCGTCGAAGTAGAATTTTGCGGCGAGGACCTTGATGTCGAGCGGATCGGTGGCGGCGCCCAAATAGAGATAGAAGGCCGAGACGACGCCGAGGAAGACGACCGCGCCGGGGACGATCATTTCGAGGAAGATGTTGCCATCCGCGGGCGAAGCGAGGGCGCCGAACAGGCCCGTGGCGTTGAGGACGCCAACGGACCATCCATGGAAATAGGGTTGGAGGCCGAATCCGCCAAAGTGCCAGCCGCCGACGGCGGAAAGAACGGCGAGGATGACGAGGGGAATCGTCATGACGCGCGGGGATTCGTGCGGATGCCCGGCGGCGGGAGTGCGGGGCGGTCCGAAGAAGGCGACGACGACGAGGCGCGTCATGTAGAAGGCGGTGAGGAAGGCCGTGATGACGCCGACCCAGTAAAAGCCGGGGTGATAGGCGTAGGCGACGGAGAGGAGGTAGTCCTTGCTGAAGAATCCGGCGAAAGGCGGGCAGCCGATGAGGGCCAGCATGCCGATGGCGAAGGTGCAGAAGGTGAGCGGGATTTTGTCGGAGAGGCCGCCCATTTTCCAGATGTCCTGTTCTTCGTGGAGGGCGTGGATGACGGAGCCGGCGGCGAGGAAGAGGAGCGCCTTGAAGAAGGCGTGGGTGGCGAGGTGGAACATGGCGGCATCGGGGCCGCCGCAACCGACCGCCATGACCATGTAGCCGAGCTGCGAGAGGGTGGAGTAGGCGAGGATGCGCTTGATGTCGTTTTGCTGGACGGCGATGAGGGCCGCAAAGACGGCGGTGAAGCAGCCGATGACGGCGATGATGAACATGCCGGTTTCGGAAAGGAGGAGTAGCGGGTAGATGCGGCAGAGCATGTAGACGCCCGCGGCGACCATGGTGGCGGCGTGGATGAGCGCGGAGACGGGGGTGGGGCCTTCCATGGCGTCGGGCAGCCAGACGTGGAGGGGGAACATGGCCGATTTGCCGACGCATCCGCAGAAAAGGCCCACCACCATGATCGTGAGGAGCGCGGGGGTGGCGGGGATGCCAAGAAGGGCGGCGATGGAGGGGTGATTCGCGGCGGCTCCCTCGGGAGTGAAAATGGTTCCGATCCGGGGCAGGACGTTATGTTGGTAGTTTTCGGCGAGGACCTCGGGCTTGATGGAGACGGTGCCCATGAGGAACCAGCAGGTGAGGATGCCGATCATGAAGCCGAAGTCGCCCAGGCGATTGCAGACGAAGGCCTTGTTGGCGGCCTGGGCGGCGCTCTCCCTTTCATACCAGAAGCCGATGAGGAGATAGGAACTGAGGCCGACGCCCTCCCAGAACAGGAAGAGCATGATGAGGTTGGTGGCCAGGACGATGCCGGTCATCGAGAACATGAAGATGGAGAGCTCGCCGAAGAAGCGTCCGCGGCCCGGATCTTTGGCCATGTAGCCGATGGAATAGATGTGGATGACCAGGCCGACGCCGGTGACGACGAGCAACATGCCCTTGGAGAGGGAATCGAAGATCATGCCGATATCGACGTTGAAACCGGGCAGGGCAATCCACTCGAAGGGGGTCGGCGCCGGAATGGCGCCGCAGGCGACGGCCAGGGCGATGAGGAAGCAGAGGGAAGCGGAGCCGACCGAGGCGAAGATGGCCATGTCGGGCTTGCGATGGAGATGGATCAGGATCGCGATGGTGGCGACCAGCGGCAGGAGAAGGAGAAACCAGGCGATGTCCATAGCGTCCAGTCCTTAAAACTTGAGGGTGGTGAGGTCCTGGACCTGGGTGGTCCGCTTCAGGCGGTAGAGGGCGACGATCAGCGCCAGTCCCACCGCGACCTCCGCGGCGGCGACGGTGATGACGAAGAAGACGAAGACCTGGCCGTCGAGGCGATTGTTAAAGCGGCTGAAGGCGACGAAGGTGAGGTTGGCCGCCTGCAACATCATTTCAAGCGACATATAAATGATCAGGAGATTGCGCCGCATGACGACGCCCATCAGGCCGATGGCGAAGAGGACGGCGGCGACGGCCAGGTAATGATTGAGGGTGATTTCCATGGGGGAAGGGAAAAAGGTGAAAGTCGGGTCAGGTTTTGAGGGCGGTCTCTTTAGGTTCGACGGGCGGCGCTTCGCGGGTGATTTCCTCCCGTGGACTCGGACGGGGACGCTCGTCCTGTTTGCAGAGGACGACCACCCCGATGGTGGCGACGAGGATGAGCAAACTGGTGATTTCGAAGGGCGCGACGTAGGAGGTTTGGCCGGGGACAGTTGAGAAGAGGAGCCGGCCAATCTGGTGCGTGTCGTCCTGCGAGTCGGCGGGTATTGTGAAAACTACGTCCTGAGGAGGATTACCGTAGCCAATTTTTACATGAAAGGTTTCCGCGCCCGGCGTCTTCAGCGAGCTTTGCGCGATGAATCCCATCGGCGTGGCGGCGAGGACCTTTGCGACGATCAGGAGAAAGCCGAGGGCGAGGACGAGGGTGCAGCCCATCCAGATTTTCTGGCGGTGCGCATGCTCCATCGCGGTGAGGTCGAGGAGCATGATGATGAAGAGGAAGAGGACCATGACGGCGCCGGCGGTGACGAGGATTTGCACGGCGGCCAGAAAGAAGGCGCTGAGCATGACGAAAAGCCCCGCCATGAAGACGATGGAGAAGGTGAAGCAGAGCGCGCTGGCGACGGCGTTGCGGTTGAGGATGACGGCAAGAGCGCAGACGATCATGCCGCCCGAAAATAACCAGAAGAAGAAAGCGTTCATGCGGAATACAACGGTTCGGCTGGCGGTAAGCTTGGGATAGGACGAATGGGACGAATAGGACCGATGGGACTTATCAGGATCGCGGATGGTTTTTTAGACGTGTCTTTTGCCAATGTCATTCGCTCCCCCCTCGATCCGCCTACTTGTTCTTGTCCCACTTGTGGATGGGTTTGGGCAGCGTGCCGCCCAGTTCGTAAAGCTTGGCCTTGTCGTGGACCATTTCGGCGCGGCTCAGGCCGGTGATCGCGTAGTCCTTGAGCAGGAAGATGGCTTCCTCGGGACAGACTTCCTCGCACAGGCCGCAATAGATGCAGCGGATCATGTCGATGTCGAAGGCCTTCGGGGCTTTCTCGACTTTGGCAAAGGGGGAGTCGAGCGGGATTTCGCCGGGTTTGATGCGGATGGCGCGGGGCGGGCAGACGAATTCGCAGAGCTGGCAACTGACGCATTTTTCCCGGCCCTCTTCATCGCGCACGAGGGTGGGTGCGCCCCGGTAGCCCTCGGGCATGGGCCATTTTTCCTCGGGATACTGCATGGTGACTTTCCGGCGGCCGAGGGCAAGATCGATGAAATGGCCCGCGGTGATCGCCAGGCCCAGGAAAATTCCGGGCAGATACAGGCTTTCAAACCACGATAGCTTGGGGCGGGAGACGATCATTGCGCCGGTATCGTAACCAAAGAAATTCGGTAGACAACGAGATTGTTCAGGATTTTTGAGGGAAAAATTTTTGACGGAATTAACGGAATTACGGAATTGACGGAAGAAGAGGCAGGGGAAGGTTTTTGGACAGGATTAACAAGATTAACGGGATTGGAAGGCAGGGAATTCAGATGGGGAATCGACCGGGTTGATTTTTCCCCCTTAGCCCCTCCTCTTAAAATTTCGTTAATTCCGTTAATTCCGTCAAAAATTCTGCCCGCGAAGGACATCGACCGGAGGATGGGTTTATCGCAGACTGGAATCCGTCTTGAAGCCGATTGGAATCATCATTGTCACCTACCAGAGCGAGCGGCACATCGGGCCTTTGCTCCGCAGCCTCGCCGCGACGGTCGATCCGGGCCGGTGCGCGATTTGGATTCTGGACAATGCCTCGACCGACGCGACGGCCCCGGTGATCGAGCGCGAAGGGAAGGCGCTCAACCTGCCTCTGCGTCTGGTGCGGAGTTCCCTCAATCTCGGCTTTGCGCGGGCCAACAACGAAGCCTACGCGGCCTTGCGGGCGGAAACTCCCTGCGAGACCATCATTCTGCTCAATCCGGATACGGTCGTCCATGCCGGGTGGTGGCAACCGCTGGTGGCTGCGCTCGAAGATCCAGCGGTGGGAACGGCGGCGTCGCTTCTGCTGCTGCCGGAGGGCACGGTTAATAGCCGCGGGAATGCGCTTCACTTCCTGGGCCTCGGTTTTGTCCAGGGTTACGGTGAGGAGGTTTCCCGGTTGCAGGAGCGCTTTCCTTTTCCGCTCTTTTTCGGCAGCGGAGCCGCGCTGGCTTTTCGCCCGGCGGCGCTGGAGGCGATGAACGCCCGGCTGGGGCTTTCGGGCATTTTCTGGGAGGAGCTTTTCCTCTACGCCGAGGACGCGGACCTCGGGTGGCGGATGCGGCTGGCGGGCCTGGAGAACCGGTTGGCTCCGGCCAGCCGGGTGACGCATGATCACCGGTTTTGGCTCCAGCCCCTGGATGCGCCGGGCGAGCGGTTGTTCTACATCGAGCGGAACCGCTACCTGCTTCTGCTGGCGAATTTCAAATGGGCCACGCTGGCGCTTCTTCTACCGTGGATCGTCGCCTCCGAAGCGGCCCTGGGCCTCGGCCTCTGGAAGCTTTATCCGCATCGGCTCCGCTTGTTGCGGGCGGTGTGGAAGGAAGCGCGGTCCTCCGGCTTCCGGGCGCGGAGACGGCGTTTGCAGGCGGGCCGCTCCCGGTCCGTGAAAGACCGCGACATCCTGCGGGCGATGACCGGCTCGATCCGCCACGGCGCGCTGCCCTTCCGGACGGTGGATCGATGGCTCGACGCGGGGCTGCGGTGGAGTCACCGGCTTCTCTGTTTCGTGGTCCGGTGGTGATAGTTTAAGTGGGGGTGAGGAATTTACTTGCGCGGAAACGGCCTTATCCTACCATCCGGCCTTAAGGTAAGTTGATCGTTCGGTGCTAGGTGAGTTTGAGCTCAGTGGCAGCGTAGATCCGATCCCGGAGACATCAGCAAGCCATCCAAGAAGGAAATAATGAGCGTAAAACTCTATGTGGGCAATCTGCCCTTCAGCATGACGGAAAACGACCTGACCGATCTCTTTGCCCAGGCGGGCAATGTCGCCCGGGTGCAAATGATCAATGATCGCGTGACGGGTCGTCCCCGCGGCTTTGGTTTCGTGGAAATGGGCACGGCGGAAGAAGCGCAGGCGGCCATCGCGAAATTCCATGGCCAGGAAATCAACGGTCGCGCCCTCACGGTCAACGAAGCGCGTCCGATGGAACAGCGCGAAGGCGGCGGCGGTGGTGGTGGTGGTGGATATCGCGGCGGCGGTGGTGGTCGCGGTGGAGACCGTGGCGATCGTCGCGGCGGTGATCGCGGAGATCGCGGTCGCGGCGGCCGGTACTAAACCTTTAACATTTTACAAAAAGAGCGGCTCAAGCAATTGGGCCGCTCTTTTTTTGTGCCTTCTTCGGTGGCCCGGACAACAAGTTGTCCGGGCCACCAAAGAAAATACTGCCCTCCGCAGAAGGATCAGTAATAGTGTCCGGATGGCTGGACGAGAAAAAACGGAAAACATCCTCGGCATCGAGGGCGGGGGTACGAAGACCACCTGGGCGTTGCTGACTCCGGCGGGAAAGGTCCTCGTACAAGGAGCGGCCGGACCGGGCAACACGCTCTTGTTGACCGATGCGGCGCTGGAAAAGTTATTCCGGGAGATTCGCCGAAAGGCGGGCGCGCGCGCGGATGCCATCGGCGGCGCGTTTGCCGGATGCCAGCTTCCCGCCGAGAAAACTCGCGTGGGAAAAATCCTGCGCCGCGTCTGGCCGAACGCCGGGGTGGTTCGCGTGATGGAGGACACGCGCTCGGTTCTCGCGGCGGCGTTTGGCGCGGGGCCGGGCATTGTGGTCATCGCGGGAACCGGTTCGAACGTCGCGGGCCAGAAATCGGCGAGCGATCCCATCGAGAAAGCAGGCGGATGGGGGCATCTTTTTTCCGACGGGGGCAGCGCCTATGATATTGCGCGGCTGGGGCTCCAATGCGTTTACACCTGTTACGATGCGACCAAAAAGGTGGACACGCTTGGCAGGGAATTCCTTACCGCGGCAGGCAAAAGCTCGCTTGAGGAGTTGGTGCCGTTTCTATTACAGGACACGAGCAAGACGACCGTTGCGGGCTGGGCGCGCTGCGTTTTCAGCGCGGCGAAGAAAGGCGACCGCATTGCGTCCATCGTTCTGGATCAAGGCGCTTCGGAACTCGCGGATCGGGTTCAATATGTGACGCGTCGCCTCGGTCTGCCCCGCGCGCGTGTCGCGCTAACCGGCGGCCTGTTCGAGAACCAACCTGACTACGTGCGCCGGTTCAAAGTGGCGTTGCGCCGTGTTCGGCCGGGCGCCAAGTCGTTTCTGCTGACCACGCCTGGAGTTTTTGGCGCGGCGCGATTGGCGGGTTTGGAGGATTCGGCAATCCCTGGTAGCCGTCGCGCGCCGCGCGAAGGATCGCCGTGCGCAGCACCGGCGCAGGGCCTGCGCCGGCTACCTACCGATCCGAGCCGCCTCGCGGCCTTCGCCCAAGCCTCCACGGAGCAGCGCAATCCCCGTTCGCGCGGATTGGACAAGCGTTCCATTTCCGGCCTGGTCGATCTTTTCATCAGGGAAGAACGGTACGTGGAAAAAGCGCTCGCCGCGCAACGCGTTGCGATCTCACGAGCGGCCACGCTGGTGGCGAAGAAGCTCGCGACCGGCGGACGCCTCTTTTATGTCGGCGCGGGGACGAGCGGCCGCCTCGGCGTGGTCGATGCCAGCGAAATGCCGCCGACCTTCAACGCTTCGCCCGAGGAGGTGCAAGCCGTCATCGCGGGTGGCGCGGCGGCGGTTTTCCGCAGCCAGGAGGGGGCCGAGGACGCGCGCGACACCGGCGTGATGGAACTCAAAGCGCGCGGCCTGACGAAGCGCGATGTGGTCTGCGGCATCGCGGCGAGCGGCCAGACGCCGTTTGTGCTCGGGGCGCTCGATTATGCGCGCGATCTGGGCGCGTGCACGATCCTGCTCACCTGCAATCCGAAGCGGTCGATCCGCGTGCCGGTCGGGGTGGAGATCGATCTTCCCACGGGACCTGAAATCGTGACCGGCTCGACGCGGTTGAAGGCGGGCACGGCGACCAAGCTTGTCTTGAATATGCTCAGCACCATCGCCATGGTGCGGCTGGGTCGCGTGCGGGACAATCTCATGATCAACGTCCAGGCGACCAATGACAAACTCCGCGCGCGCGCCGTGCGGCTGGTGCAGGCTCTAACCCGGAGCAACGCCGCCGAAGCGCAAGCCGCCTTGGAAAAAAAGGGCTGGCGGGTGAATGAGGCGGTTGAATCGGTAAATAAAAAGCATCAATAGCTTACTTGTAATCCAGGGCGTGCGTCTTCAAAAGAGGGCAACGCGGCCATGTCCTATTTTGAAGGCACGCCCTAAGATGATTGACTTTTTATCGTTAAACAAATTAAATCTAACCACATGCGTTGGCGTGTATCTTTGACGGTTGTTTTAGCGTGGATATTGACAGTCCCGTTCTCTCTCTCCCACGCGGAGCCAACCCTCCAGCAGAGGTATCTTGACATCTACCTCAAGATCAATGACGCGCAGCACTTGGAGCAGCAGGGCGATTACCGCGGCGCTCTGGAGGACTTCAAGGATTGCTACGCCAAATTGGCGAAGATCCATCAGTCGGATCCGAATTGGGAATCGGCGCTCGTCGTCCACCGGATGGCCGATTGCGAAAAGATGATCCACGACCTGCAACCCAGGGCGGATGCGCAGCCTCCCGAGACGCCGACCCCAACTCCCGCCGCACCCGCGCCGCCGCCGGGGAATAGCCTTCCGCCGCCGCTCCAGCCGAGCGTTTCGGTCAATCCCACTTCAGATGACGTGGCCGCTCTGAAACTCCAATTGCAGGCGGTGAAAACGGAGTTGCAGATCACGAAGGACGCTTTGAAGGATTCGCGGGCCCAGCTCGAAACCTACCGGGCCCAGCTCGAAACGGTCAACGCGCAGCTGGCCGCGCTGAAGAACCAGCAATCGGTGGATGATCGCATGGGCAAGCTTTTGAGCGACAACAAGGCGCTGACCGACAAGCTGGCCGCCGCGCAGCAGGAACTCGAGGACATCAAGTCCAACCCCAGATCGAAGCTCGCGATGGCGCAGACCCAACTGAAAAATATCCAGGACCAATATGAGGCCTCGCAGGAGGCCAACAAGGCGCTCCAGGACACGACCACCACGTTGAAGCAGCAACTCGATCAGGCCCAGGCCGATCTGGTGGCCGCCAATCAAAAGCTGGCCGCCGCCGGCACCGGCAGCCCCGAGTATGAAACGCTCAAGCGCGAAAACGAGATCATGCGCGACATTCTCCGGCGGGAACTTCAGGAGCAGGCCCACCGCGATATGGCCAAGCGTCTGGCCCAGGAAGAGTTCGATAATCTCAAGCTCAAGTCGAAGGTCTTGCAGGAGCAACTCGATATTCTTGGTTCGCCGATGACGCCGCCGACCAACGATCAGGAACGGGCGCTGCTGGCCGGCTTGAAGGTGCCGGGGCCGGACGTCTCGCAACTTCCGGCCAATAATTTTGCCGCATCGGTCTCCGGAACGCCGCCATCGACCGACCAGGCGACGACGAATCCGCCTTCCACGCCGGTCCCGGATCCGTCCGCTCCCGACACCAACATGGCGTCGGCCACGCCTCCCGCCACCAACGGCGTGACCGGGACGACCCCGCCCGCTCCGGCGACGGATAACACGACGAATCAGCCGCCCGTCACCATCGTCATGAATAACCCGGCGCCCACCAATGGTGACACGACCACGCCCCCGGCGACGAATGCCCCGCCCGATACTTCCATCACCCCGCCGGCGGTTCCTCCTGGGAGGCCTGACGCCACGACTCCCCCGAGCACGCCGTCGCCAGCCAACGCTCCCGATACGAACGCTCCCATTCCGCCCAACACCCCAACGGGCCAGCTCCCGTCGTCCCCGCCGGCCGCGAACACGAAGACGCCTCCGGCTCCAGCCGCCCCGGCCGCCCCGCCGGGGGACACCACGACCAAGCTTCCGCCCGCCACCACGGTTGTCCAGGAAACGACGATCACGCACGGCGACTCGTCGGCGAACCAGAACGATCCCACCCAATATTCCACCAAGGCGCGTCTCCCCGATGACATGCGCGAGACGGCCCAGGATGCGGCGGACCTTTTCAAGAATCAGAAATACGACGAATCGGCGGCGAAGTACCAGAGCATCATCGATAAATATCCGGAATCGCTCTACGCGTGGAGCAACCTGGGCGTGGTCCGCTTCCAGCAGGGCAAATATGATGAGGCGCTCAAGGCGCTTCAGCAGGCCGTCAAGCTTTCGCCCACCGACGCCTTTTCCTACTCGAACCTGGGCATTGTTTATTACCAACTGAACCAGTACGAAAACGCCATCGACGCCTTGAACTCGGCGAAGGCCCTCGATCCCAACGACGCCAAAACCCACAACTACCTCGGCTGCGCCGAATCGCAGAAAGGCTGGCAGGAAGTGGCGGAGAAGGAATTCCGCAAGGCGATCGAGATCGACCCCAATTTCGGCGACGCCCACTTCAATCTCGCGCTGGTCTATGCCACCTCGAAGCCGCCGTCGCTCGAACTGGCCCGCCGCGAATATAACCGCGCGCTGGAACTTGGCATCGCCAAGGACCCCCGCCTGGAAAAGCTGCTGCAGGGGCCGCAGCCTTAGTCTTTAAAAACCGGTTGGTGGTTGGCGCGCTTTCAGGCATGGTAGGCGCTCCCTATGAATCGCGTTGGCATTGGTTATGACGTCCACCCCCTCGTCGAGGGCCGCAAACTCTTTCTCGGGGGC
>Ga0182030_10021137_pt1 | contig 12209 bp, 13 predicted proteins | sample 812S3MmetaG_FD_121299 | JGI IMG/M metagenome (GOLD analysis project Ga0182030, IMG submission 121299) | Permafrost microbial communities from Stordalen Mire, Sweden - 812S3M metaG (Illumina Assembly) | ecosystem: Environmental > Terrestrial > Soil > Wetlands > Permafrost | place: Sweden...
AAGAGCAGGAAGGTGATTGCAGTTTTCAGGCGGTGATAACGCCCTCAAAATGTTCCACCACAGGGAAGGGATCGTAGAAATGATGCAGCAACCTTCTCCACTCTTCATAGGCGTCGGATTGTCGAAAGCCTTCGGTGTGATCTTGCAGTGTTTCCCACTCGACAAGCAACAGAAATGTGCTCGGGTTCTCAATGCACCGTTCAACCCGTAGCGAAATAAAGCCTGCGCTCGCAGCGATCAGTGACTTGGCTCGCTCCATCGTCGCCACAAATTCCTGTTCCTGGCCAGCGATGACATTGAGTACGGCATGTTCAGTGACCCTGCCGTCGGCGATCATGCGCTGAGCAGTCTCTCTCGAAGGTCGGGATTCGTGGCGGCATCGATCGCGGTCCATGCAAGCGCAATTGCTCCGTCCCGAACGGCCGAATCGGCGGATGGTGTGATGCATGCTGCGGCAAATTCGTGTTGATGGTTGACGGCACCATGTGTCTCGATGCCGACTAGCGGATGGATGGTTGGCACAGCCAACGACACATTGGCCATGTCGGTTGAGAAAGTAGGCAATGGCCCACCGGAATCATCGGCGTCAAAGGTGCGCCCCAGTGCTTCGGCATTCAACCGGTAGGCGGCCAAAAGATCAACGTCGGCCTCCATGTGCGAGTACACCGGGGAGAGTTCCTCGTACTCCACCGTGCAGCCAGTCGCTACCGCTCCAGCCTCAAAACAGGCACGAACTCGCGCTTCTGCCGAACGTAGAGCTTCAATAGTGCGCGAACGCACCATGAAGCGTCCGGTCACCGAGGCGGGAATGACGTTGGCCGCTCCGCCCCCTTGAGTGATTACCCCGTGGACTTGGTCGCCCGGAGGCAATTGTTGGCGGAGGAGTCCGAGCGCGACCTGGGAGATAGTCATCGCGTCGAGAGCATTGATGCCTTCCCATGGCGCAGCAGATGCGTGGGCCTCCTTTCCGGTGAAGTGCACATCGAAGTGAGATACGGCCAAACATGCTCCAGTCAACCTCTCGGTCGGCCACGGGTGGATCATCATGGCTGCGTGAACCTGATCGAACGCACCCCTTTCAAGCATGAAGACCTTTCCGCCTCCGCCTTCTTCAGCTGGAGTGCCGAGCACACGAACCTCCAGCCCGATCTGATCTGCCACTGCAGCCAATGCCAGCCCGGCTCCCACGGCCGAGGCCGCAATGATGTTGTGGCCGCAGGCGTGCCCTACGCCAGGAAGTGCGTCGTATTCCGCACAGACCGCGACCACGAGATCACCGTGACCTGATCGGGACTCGAATGCAGTCGGTAAGTCGTAGACCCCTTCAGTGACCTCGAGGCCGCCGGCACGAAGGGCATCCACAACGGTTCGAGCCGAGCGTGTCTCGTCGAAGCAAAGCTCTGGAGTGGCGTGGACTGAATGACTTAAAGCAACGAGGTCATCCAGGTGCTGTTCGACGACTCGGGCAGCGGCTTCCTTGGCGTCTTGAACAGGCTGATCGATCACGCCAACGTCATTCGATCACGGCAACAATGTCGCCCGCACCAACGGAGTCTCCCGCAGCTGCGCGCACTTCTTTAATCACGCCATCTCTCTCTGCGTTTACCGCGTTTTCCATCTTCATCGCCTCAAGAAGGCAGATGGTCTGGCCGACTTCAACCTTGTCGCCAACTGCCACCAGGAATTTGACGATCGTGCCCTGCATCGGAACGGCGACCTCACCAGATCCAGTTCCTCCGGCTGCGGATCCAGAAGAAGCGCGCTTGGCGCGAGCTACTGGGCGTGAGCCACCTCCCACTCCAAGATCAGGCACCCAAAGCTTGACGGCAAAGCGGCGACCGTCGACTTCTGCGGTCACGTCGCGTTGGACAAGTGGCACATCATCTTCGACGGCCACGGCCACGGGGCTGGTGTCTACCGGGTCACTTGTGAGGTTGCTCAGATCCAGCACATCCTCCACCCATTTGGTGGAATGTCGGGCTTCGGCAAAGTCGGCGTGGCTCAATATGGCAACGTGAGCTGGGATTGTGGTGGAGATTCCGGTGATCTGAGTTTCAGAAAGTGCGCGCAGCATGCGGCGCCTGGCTGACTCGCGGTCGGAAGCCCAGACAATGAGTTTGGCTACCAAGTTGTCGTAGTACTGACTGACCGTGTCCCCAGATTCGTATCCCGCATCGAGTCGGACGCCCGGTCCCGATGGAGTGTGGAATTTCGTCAGCGTGCCTGGCGAAGGGGAGAACCGTCCACCCGTGGGATCCTCGGCATTGATGCGCACCTCAATGGCATGGCCATTGCGCTGCACATCTTCCTGGCCGAATGTCAGTTCCTCACCCGAGGCGATACGGATCTGCCAGGCCACCAGATCCAGTCCCGTCACCAATTCAGTGACCGGGTGCTCAACTTGAAGACGAGTGTTCATTTCCAAGAAGTAAAACTCGCCATCCTGAAACAAGAACTCGACAGTCCCAGCGTTGTAGTACCCGCAAGCTTGAGAGACTTTGACTGCCGCGGCACCCATGGCTTGGCGGATCTCATCGGGGAAGTCCGGGGCCGGGCTCTCCTCCACGAGTTTTTGATGTCGACGTTGGGCGGAGCAATCCCGCTCACCGAGCCACAGCGTGTTTCCGTGGGTGTCGGCGAGCACTTGCATCTCAATGTGACGGGGCCAGCCCAAGTATCGCTCGACGTAGATTTCCGGGCGACCGAAATAGGCCTGAGCTTCCCGAGCGGCGGATTCCATGGCTTCGGCCGCCTCGTCGGCACTGGCGACAACCTTCATGCCACGTCCGCCGCCCCCGAACGCCGCTTTGATCGCCAAAGGCCATCCCGCTGACTCCCCAAATGCCACCACTTCGTCCGGTGAGGTCAGCGGCTCCGATCGACCTGGAACCCCAGCGACGCCGGCCTTCTCGGCCGCGATGCGTGAGCTGATTTTGTCGCCCATCACCTCAATTGCCTCGGGTGGCGGCCCAATGAAGGTCACCCCTTGATCGGTGATGGCCCTGGCGAAGTCCGTATTCTCAGAGAAGAAGCCGTATCCGGGATGAACTCCGTCGGCACCGCTCCTTTCAATTGCGCCCAGGATGGCCTCAGTATTGAGATAGCTCTCTGCCGCTGATTCTCCACCTAATGCGTAGGCCTCGTCGGCCATTCGGACGTGAAGGGCATCGCGGTCAAGATTCGAATAAACGGCAACGGTAGGGATGCCCATCTCGCGGCAAGTCCGAATTACCCGGACCGCAATCTCTCCGCGGTTGGCGATGAGGATCTTCTTCAGCACGCTGCGCCTTTCAGTTTGAGGAGCCCTCAGATTTGCACGGACTCTAGGGTGTTTGCCATGTGGGACGTGCGCTGGTTCGAGTCCATCGACTCAACGAACACGTACCTTCTCACGCAGGCAGCAGAAGGCGCACTCGAAGGTACGGTTGCCGTGGCCGACTTCCAGAGCGCAGGAAGGGGCCGGCTGGACCGTAAATGGGAAGCACCGCCCGGGCAATCACTCCTGGCCTCAATCCTCTTTCGACCCACCTTTGACCCTGCTGAACTGCACCTCTGTACGTCAGCGGTTGCTTTGGCGGCTGCGGAGGCATGCCGAAAGGTGGCGGGAGTCGGCCCAGTGCTGAAGTGGCCAAATGACCTCCTGGTGGGGGAGAACAAGCTGGCCGGAGTCTTGGCCGAGGTCAATTTCGATGGCCCAGGCTGCGCGGTCGTCGTCGGCATCGGGATCAACGTCTCTTGGCCCGGACCCTCATCGGTCCAAAGCACCTGTCTGAATGATCTGTGCAAGGAAACAGTGGATCGCCAAGTGCTCCTGGAGGCCCTCCTCCAGGCCCTAGAGCCCCGTAGGGCGCTTCTGGACACCCCGATTGGACGTCAAGAGCTGGCCGCCGAGGTTCGAAATCGCTGCGCCACCCTCGGCCAGCGGATCCGGGTCGAGCTGGCATCAGAAGCTATTGACGGGGTCGCCGGCGAGATTGACGATGCCGGACATCTGATCGTCCAGACAACTGAAGGACCCAGGACGGTCGCAGTGGGGGACGTCGTACACCTGCGTCCGAACTAAACTCGTTGGCTTATGCGCCTTCTTGTGACAGGGGGTGCCGGATTTATCGGGTCGAACTTCATCCATTATTGGGTTGAACAGCACCCCGATGACCACGTCGTCGCCTACGACGTGCTGACGTATGCCGGCAACCGACCAAATCTGGCCGATGTCGAAGACAAGATCGTTTTCGTGCAGGGCGATATATGTGATGGGGCCCAGGCCCTCAAGACGTTGCGTGAAGAAGAGATCGACACGATCGTCCATTTTGCGGCCGAATCTCATAACAGCCTGGCGGTACTGGACCCTGGTTTGTTTTTCCGCACCAATGTGCTGGGCACTCAGACCATGCTCGACGCAGCCCGTCACGCGCATATTGAGCGCTTCCATCACATCAGCACTTGCGAGGTTTATGGCGATCTCGACCTCGAGTCCCACGAGTCATTCAACGAAGACTCTCCATATCGTCCTCGCACGCCTTACAACGCCAGTAAGGCCGGGGCGGACCACGCGGTGCGGGCCTACGGCGAAACGTATGGACTGCCAATCACCATCACGAATTGCTCCAATAACTATGGGCCGTTTCAATTCCCCGAAAAGGTCATTCCAGTTTTTGCCACGCTCGCACTCCAGGACAAGAACCTCACCCTCTACGCAAGTACAGAAAATCGACGCGAATGGCTTCACGTCTATGACCATTGCCGGGCCATTGATGCCGTTCTCCAGCGCGGCAAGATTGGTGAGACGTACCACGTAGGCAGCGGCGTCGAGGCGTCGATTATGGAAATTGCGGACTTAGTTTTGGCCGCCCTTGGTAAGCCCGCTTCTCTCAAGGAAATTGTTCCTGATCGCCCCGGTCACGATCGTCGTTACCTGCTCGACTCCAGCAAGCTCCGCTCCCAGTTGGGCTGGGAACCAACGATCACGTGGGAGGACGGACTTGCCGCGACGGTGGCTTGGTATGCCGATAACAGCGCTTGGTGGGAGCCGCTTCGAGCTCGCGCTCCGGTGGTCGAAAGTACCTGGGGTTGACGCGATGACGAACGCTGAACAACTCCCACCGCAGCAATGAGAATTCTCGTCACAGGAGCCAACGGGCAACTTGGACGCGACTTGTTGGACGCGTTAGCTGGGCGCGTGCCGTTAGGTGGTCGCAGCACAAACCTCATGGCACCAGAGGGACCACAGCATGGATTGGTGCATGAAGTGTTGGCTACAGACATTGGTGAGATGCCGGTTGACGATCGCGAATGCGTACAGCACACGTTTCGCGCTTTTGCCCCGGAATTGGTGCTTCATGTTGGAGCCATGACCGCAGTAGATCTCTGTGAGACCAATGTCGATCAGGCCTATGCCGTCAATGCCGTCGGTACACGTAACGTGGCCGAAGCAGCTGTGGCGGTCGGATCCCACGTGTTGTATGTCTCGACTGACTACGTCTTCGACGGAAACTCGCCCCGGCCCTATAACGAGTGGGACCAACCCAACCCGGTATCGGTGTACGGCGAGTCAAAACTGGCCGGCGAAATGGAATGTCCTCCGGGTTCAACGATTGTGCGCACATCGTGGGTATGTGGAGCCCACGGCGCCAACATGGTCAAGACCATTTTGCGATTGGCCAAGAGCGAGGACGATTTTCGCTTTGTTGATGACCAGCATGGTTCGCCGACCTTCACGGCGGACTTGGCCGGAGCCTTGGTTGCCCTAGGAACCGGAAAGCGACCAGGGACTTTCCATGTGACCAACGCGGGAGCGACGAGCTGGTGGGGTTTTGTTCGAGAGATCCTGACCGCCTTAGGCGATGATCCCGACCGCGTCCATGCCATAGGTACGGCCGAATTGGACCCCCCGCTCGTGGCCCGTCGACCTGCGAATTCAGTCCTCGATAACATGGCCCTACGCCTAAGTGGGCTACCTCAGCTCCCGGCCTGGCAGGATGGTCTGACCCGGCTGGTTGCCGTACTGCAGGCTCAGGAGGCGGCAGAATGACCACACGTTCCAATATTCGCGACGGACGTTCCACGTCACACACCGTGGCGGTGATTGGAGCGGGCTATGTAGGACTCCCAACGGCGGCCACCCTCTCGCACTTTGGGCACCGCGTTGTCTTGGCCGAGCGTGACGAAGTCCGCTTGGCCGCCTTGCGAAGTGGCCAGATGCCCATCGTTGAATCCGGATTGGACGACCTCGTCGCTGAAAGCGTTCTTGCGGGAAACTTGAAGTTCACTGCTTCGGCCACCGAGGCGGTGCTGGAAGCCGAGTTCGTGTTTCTCTGTGTGCCCACCCCACAAAGTGACGACGGATCCGCTGATCTGTCCTTTGTGGAGGCGGCGGCCAAAGAAGTGGGCCAGCTCCTCATGCCCGGAGCAATTGTGGTGAACAAGTCGACGGTCCCAGTCGGATCGGCCACCATGGTGGAAGAGGTCATTGGTCGACCCGATATTCGTGTGGTGTCCAACCCCGAATTTCTGCGGGAAGGTAGTGCCGTCCAAGACAGCCTCCATCCTGACCGGCTGGTGGTTGGGGCCGACGATGCACAGGCGGCTGCGATGGTGGGGAGCTTGTTCGCGGCCACTGGGGCACCGCTCATCATCACGGACGCCACAACTTCGGAGACCATCAAATACGCATCGAACGCTTTTTTGGCTACCAAGCTGAGCTACGTCAATGCGGTGGCTGGCCTCTGTGAAGAGGTGGGCGCCGACGTACGTGACGTGATGCTTGGGTTGGGCTATGACAAGCGCATTGGCTTTGAGTTCTTGCGGCCCGGGCCGGGATGGGGCGGATCTTGTTTGCCGAAAGACACCCGTGCCCTCCTTCACATCGCACGCGAAGCCGGCTACGACTTTTCGCTGCTGGCCGGGGCAATCGCCAGCAACGAACAGCAGTTGGCTCGCGTCGTGGCCAAGGTTGAAACGGCGTGTGGCGGTTCGGTAGATGGCATCAAAGTGGCCGTTTGGGGACTCACGTTCAAGGCCAACACCGATGACCGGCGTGATTCCCCGAGTCTTGAGATTGCGCATCGATTGTCTGCCTTGGGCGCTGTCGTGCAGGCTTTTGATCCGACCGTTTCCGGTGGCCTGTCGGAAGACCCGGACAACGTTCCAAATGACCTCCGAGGGCTGCACCTGTGTGCCGACCCTTATGAGGCAGCTACCGGCGCCGCCGTCGTGGTGGTCCTGACGGAGTGGGACGAGTTCCGCTGGGTTGACTTCACTCGAGTGGCGACCTCAATGTCTGTTCCATCCATTGTCGATGCTCGGAACTTGTTGGATCCGGCGGCAGTGCGCCGTATGGGCTTCACCTACGACGGGATTGGGCGCCGATGAGCTGCGTTGTAGTGGCGGGAGGAGCCGGGTTTTTGGGGTCGCACCTTTGTGATCATCTGATCGAGCGCGGCGATTCAGTTATCTGCATGGATGATCTGTCCACTGGGAGTCGAGACAACGTGTCTCATTTGCTGGACAATGATCGATTCACGCTGGTTGTGACCAATGTCTCCGAAGATGTTGATCTGCCGACGAGCGATCACGTCGATGGGGTATGCAACTTGGCTAGCCCAGCCTCACCTCCGGCGTATTTGCGCCGCCCCATGGCGACGTTGGCCGTTGGGAGCGAGGGCACCCGCCGCCTGTTGGAACTGGCCCAGAAGCATGAAGCGCGCTTCCTCATGGCCAGCACGAGTGAGATATACGGCGACCCTCAAGTTCACCCTCAGGTTGAGAGTTACAGAGGCAACGTCGATCCCACCGGACCCAGAAGCGTGTATGACGAGGCCAAGCGTTTTTCGGAGAGCTTGACCATGGCCATGCACCGCGAACACGGGGTCAACGTGGGAATTGCCCGCATCTTTAACACCTATGGACCTCGGCTTAGCCCAGGCGATGGGCGGGTTGTCTCCAATTTCATTGCGCAAGCCCTCCGGGGTGAGTCGCTCACTGTGTACGGAGATGGATTGCAGACCCGGAGCCTTTGCTACGTCGATGACGAGATCGCCGGCCTCCTCGCTCTCTTCGATTCTTCGCTCACCGGCCCCGTTAACATTGGCAATCCGGACGAGCGGACCGTGCTTGAGCTGGCCCAATTGGTGTTAGAAGTGTCAGGCTCCAAGTCTTCAATTGTGTATGAATCCTTGCCCACAGATGACCCAACCCGTCGATGCCCGGACATCACCCTGGCAACCGAGCAACTGGGATGGTCACCCAAAACCGAACTGCGAGACGGCATTGCGCGAACGATCGAATTTATGGCACCTCAGGTGATGGGAGCATGACGACCGACGCATCAGCTCAGTCCGATTCGGAGCGGCCACCAGTGCGCACGTATCGCACCCTGTCTGTTGTCATGCCCGTGTACAACGAGCGGGCCACCGTGGCTGAAATCATCCGGCGAATGCGCGCCGTAGAGATCCCCTTGACGCTGCAGGTGATTGTGGTGGACGACGCATCAAGCGACGGCTCTGACAAGGTGCTGCAAGCGCTCGAGGACTCCACCGTTCGTGTCATTCGTCATGACCACAATCAAGGCAAAGGAGCGGCGATCCGCACTGGGATGGCTGCAATCACCGGAGACTTGCTGCTGATCCAAGATGCCGACCTTGAATATGACCCGGACGACTGGCCTCGACTCCTAGACCCCATCCTCAAGGGCAAGGCTCGAGTGGTCTATGGCAGCCGCTTCACCGGTGAACGAATGAACATGGCGCCATTGCACTGGTTTGGTAATCGCCTCCTCTCGTTGGTCACCAATATCCTTTACAGCTCCACGCTTTCTGACATGGAGACGTGTTACAAGCTCTTTGACGCTGAAGTTCTTGAAGGCATCACCATCGTGTCGAATCGCTTTGATTTCGAACCAGAAATAACCGCCAAGGTGTTGCGCCGTGGTCATCGTATTTATGAAGTGCCGATCTCGTACGCCGGCCGCGAAGCCGACGAAGGTAAGAAAATTACGTGGCGAGATGGCTTCGGAGCACTGGCGGCACTCATTCGTTTTCGCTTCACTCGGGAGTCTTGAGTCTCGAAGTGTCTGGCCCGATTGCCGCCGTGGTGGTGGATCACGACGCTGGGCCGCTTCTCGTGGACTGTGTTTCTTCGCTTCTGACTGATGGTGCAGACAACATTGTCGTGGTTGAAAACGGCGCACCCAGCAGTGCCAGTGGTGCACTGAAGCCGCTGAAGGCTCATTGGCCGAAGGCAAACCTCGTAGTGGTACGTCCCGAAAAGAACCTCGGCTATGGGGCCGGAGTGAATCGGGGATTAGCTGTCTTAGCGAGTGCGTTACCAACGCCTGAGTGGATCCTGGTCAGTAATCCCGACCTCATCGTGCACCCTGGGGCGCTCGAGGCACTGCAATGTGCGCTAAATGAACGACCGGCCTGGGCCGTTGTAGGACCTCGGATCTACAACGAAGACGGCACGGTGTACCCATCGGTGCGTCAGTTCCCCAGCTTGGGTGATGCCGCGGGTCACGCGTTGCTGGCCTTTTTCAATCCGCAGAATCGCTTTACCAAGCGCTACAACCCAGGCACGCCCGAGGGCGAAGGTCTGGCTGATGCCGGGTGGGTTTCGGGGTCCTGCTTCTTGGCTCGTCGCCAGGCACTGGAGGAATTGGGAGGCTTTGACGAGGCCTTTTTCATGTACGCCGAGGATATGGATCTCTGCTGGAGGGCACATCAGGCCGGGTGGGGGATCGGGTTCACTGGTGGAGCCGCTATCACTCACGTGCAAGGAGCCAGCACGGCACAACATCCTTACAAAATGATGCTGTCCCACCACCGGTCGGCCCTGCGATTCACCATGAGAACGACGTCGGGATGGCGACGCCTGGCTCTGCCGTTGGCCGTCGTCGTCTTGGGACTACGCATGGCCATGGCGACCTTCCGCATAGCGACGAAGAATTAGTGGCCGCATCTGGGCGGATCGCGGTCGGGATCCTCGTGGTGGGTGCCTTGATGCTTGGCGCTTGCGGCACCACATCAGGTACCCCGTCGGCCACCAAACACACCCAGAAAGTGCATGTTGAACCCAACGTGAACTTTGCGTTACCTCCTACGACAGACGGTTGCACTGGCGCGACTGCACTGGGAGGCGGGGCCACACGCGTACCCATCACGGTCAGCGTGAAGGCCGGACAGGTAGCTGAAATGGTCAATGTATGTATTGACGGCAAGGGCCCGTTCCCCTTTGTCGTCGATTCCGGAGCTGGTGAGTCGATCATCGCTGCGCATTTGGCCAAACAACTTGACCTCACTCACAGCGGAGCGGCCCAGGAGTACGCAGGTGTTGGCTGTACCGGTTCAGCTCAGCCGGTGGCTGTCTCCTCTTGGTCAGTGGCGGGACTCGCCTTGGACCCTCAGGATCTCACTGCAGCGACATTGCCGGACTTCGGAGGAAAGGGTGAGCCAGTTGGACTCCTCGGGTCCGATGTCTATGGGCGATTCGGCGCCATCAGAATTGACTTCTCAGCGCAGACGCTCACTTTCGGGGGTCCCGAAGGACCAGCACCATCCGGCAATGTTGTCGTCCACGGCCCTCGTGGGCCTGCCCCATCTGCCGTTCTCACACAAGGCCAATCCGGAACGACCGTGCCGCTGACCGTGGTACTCACGCCGGGAGAGGCCGCTCTCAATGTGGCTCTTCGATTCGCCGACGGACCTAAGCGAACCTTTACGGTCGACACCGGATCCTCACAGTCGGTCGTCAACTCGTCTCTGGCCAAAGCCGAGCATTTGGCGAAATCCAATTTGGCGCAACAGCAATCCACGGTGTGCTCGACCATTACCACCCCTCTGGTGCACAGCGGGCCTTGGTCGATTCCTGGCGTCACCCTCCATCAGCAATTGATCGGGACGGCGCCTTTCGGTCCGATCTCACAAGCCGGTCTGCTGGGTTCCGACCAACTCATTCGCTACGGCTGGGTCATCTTCGACTACACCGGCGGCCGACTTGTGCTTGGGCAGAAATCCGCGATTACTTCATGACAAAGGCACGTTCGAACGGATGCCTCAACTAGCGTGGCCATGGTGCGAAAGAGCAAGACAGCAGTCGGCCCGTCCGATTTTGGGGATGCAGATCGCGAGCTGGCAGCGACGCTTGAGAACCTCAACGACGCGCACAACTATCGGCAGTGGATTTTTGACTTGATCGAACCGGCACTCGGCCCCCGAGTGTTGGAAGCAGGAGCGGGTCACGGGACCTTTACCGAACTGCTCGCCGAAGGGCGCTCCGTCACCGCCACCGACCTATCGCCTCGTTGTGTGGGCGAACTCGAAGAGCGCTTTGCCAATCGATCCGACGTGCAGGTGCTGCTGTGCGACCTCGTCGGATCAAGTGAGTTCGGTCCGTACGACAGTGCCGTCCTGATCAACGTGCTTGAGCATATTGAAGACGACGGAGCGGCGTTGCGAGAGCTGAACGCCCAACTCGTGCCGGGTGGAAAGTTGGCCTTGTGGGTGCCGGCCCACATGAAGCTCTACAGCGATTTTGATCGAGCGATCGGGCATTACCGTCGCTACTCAAGAGAGGAACTGCAGCAGAAGCTCTTTGACGCGGGATTCGTCATTGATGACATTCGCTACGTCAACATCGTCGGCTCATTCGCCTGGTGGGTGCTGGCCTGCAATCTCCGCCGGGCTCCGACCGGCAAAGCCGGTGTGAAGATCTTCGATCGATATTTTGTCCCTGTGCTGCGCCGCTTGGAACGCAATCGCCGTCTTCCTGCCGGGCAGTCCGTTCTCGCTCTGGCTCGTAAGGTCTGATTCGCCCCGGGGACGATTCATTCCCCGCCCACGATTTAGTGCCTGGAATCGCGCAAGAATGCGCCCGCCGGTGGTGAGGACAGCGTAATTGCAACGGGAGTGGCAAATTACCCGCTTGCTGCTTGGCTACTGCCTGAGCGACCGAGTACGATTGGCAGTCGAATCTAGGCGCAAGAGCGGTGGGACGAAGTGTCGGTCGGCCGGGGGATGCACCGTGAATGGGGAGGGGGAGCGCCTGCATGGCGATCGTATTTTTGAACACCGCTCTCCGCTTCCGCGCAAACTGTCTTGCCGCGAATCCCCTGTCATCGCAATGCGATCGGATTGGTTCATGCATCGCGGCCTGAAGGCTCGTCTCCTCGTGGCAATGGTGGCCCTACTCGGGGTCGCTGTTCCGGGCGCGCTCCT
>Ga0182030_10021138_pt1 | contig 12208 bp, 12 predicted proteins | sample 812S3MmetaG_FD_121299 | JGI IMG/M metagenome (GOLD analysis project Ga0182030, IMG submission 121299) | Permafrost microbial communities from Stordalen Mire, Sweden - 812S3M metaG (Illumina Assembly) | ecosystem: Environmental > Terrestrial > Soil > Wetlands > Permafrost | place: Sweden...
CAATCGCCATGATGCCCGTCTGCACTGGTTGGCTGACGGACTTGCGGCGGATGATGCCAGGAGCGATTTTTTCGACCGGATATGATGCTTCGGCCGCAATCGGCCCTTTTCCGTCAATCGGCTGGCCCAGAGAATTGACCACCCGGCCGAGCAGCGCCTTGCCCACGGGCACCTGCAAGAGTTTGCCGGTGGTGCGCACTTCCCGGCCCTCTTTGATGGCGGTGTAATCGCCCAAAATAATCGCGCCGACTTCGGTTTCCTCCAGGTTCAAGGCCAGCCCCACAATGCCGTCGCCGAAGTCCAACATCTCGTTGAGCATGGCGTCGGAAAGCCCCTCGATCTTGGCCACGCCGTCGCCGATTTCCCGCACGGTGCCGACGTTTTGTTTGGTGACGCCGGTCTTGACGCCCGAGATTTGCGCTTCAATTTCTTGCAACAATGTACTCATAAACTTTTGCTAAAAACTTTCCTGCAACGCGGTCAACCGCGCCTGGACGGTGCCATCATAGACATCGCCCCCGACCTGGATGCGCACTCCGCCCAACAAGGCGGGGTTTAGCGTGAAAACAAAATTCAATCCGGCGCCATAATTGCGCGCCAGATCCGCCTGTAATTGCGCCTGGAACTGCAGCGTCAACGGCGCGGCGCTCTCAATTTTGGCCGTCCGCCGCGCCACATCCAATTTCACCAACCGCTCGAATTGGGACAAAATCGGCAGGAAACCGCGCGGCTTTTGCGCGATGACCAAACCAACTGTCTGGCGCACCCGGTTGTCATCGAGCAGACCATTGACCAGACAAGTGCGGAACAGTTGCCGGGCTTCGTGGCGGGCTTGTTTGGAAATTTTCATGTCCCTCGGAAAAAATCAGTTCGCCAATTGGCGCCGCGTTTCCTCCGCCAGGCGTTGCTGGTCATCGGGGGTGAGGACTTTTCCAGTCACCATGCCGGTCGTGCGCACGACCAATTGTCCGACATCCCGCTTCAGTTCGACCAGCATGCGCGCCCGCTCCAAAGCAGTGGCCTCGCGGGCCTTGGCGATGATCTGCTCCGCTTGGGCGATGGCTTTTTGCGTTTCCTGTTCCCGCACCCGTCCAGCCGCCTCGCGCGCTTCCTCGATCAATTTGGTTGCTTGGGCGTTGGCCTTCTCCAGGACTTCGCGCTGCATGGCCTCCGTGCGGGCCAATTCCTGCTTGATCTTTTCCGCGTTGCTCAAACCGTCGGCGATGGTCTGGCGGCGTTCTTCCAAAACCTTGAGGATCGGTTTGTAAGCGAACACCCGCAAGAGCACGGCCACCACGGTGAAACTGACGGCCTGGGCGATAAAGTGCGGCATGTCCCAGCCGAATTTCTGCGCGATGTCACGTCCCGTCTGTTCAAGATCGCTCCCCACGCTGGCCAATAAAAACAAATGATTCATAAATGGCTATGGAGCCGGCGCGGAGCCAAATGACTCCGCGCCCGGCGATTAATGCACCAGGAAGATGGCGTAGAACACGATGGCTTCAGACAAAGCCATGCCCAGCACGGCCAGCGTGATGACTTTGCCGAAAGCGCCGGGATTGCGTCCCACCGCTTCCGAAGCCTTCATGCCAACCAAACCCACGCCGATGGCCGAACCGAGGCCAGCCAGACCGACGTGAATGCTTCCGCTCATTTCTCCCAATATAGGCGTTACCATAATACTGCCTTTCTTTACTTTGTTGCTTCGGCGGCTCCCGCGATTGAACACGGTCAAACCGCCAAAATTCTTAAATCTCAGTGGTGCGGCGCCTCGTGCGCCTCGTCATGCTGGCAAATCAAAGCTGTGAAAACAGCCGTCAGCAGCATGAAAACCATCGCCTGCACAATGCCCACCAAAATCTCCAGAAAATAAAACGGCACCGGCAGCAACGCGCTGAACACCGCCTTGGCCCAGGCCGGACTTTGCACGGTGTTGGACAACGCATCCAGCAGGTTCTCCCCGGCGAACACATTGCCGTAAAGACGGAAACTAAGCGATATGGGACGAAAAGCGATGGAAAGAAGCTCCAAAAAGCCGACCAAGAAGAACACCACGATCATCATGTACTTGATAAACCCCGCGCTGTCGCCCTTCGGACCAAAGATGTGCAGTGCAAACCCCCAGATGCCATTGGATTGCAACGCCCAAACCAACCAGCAAACCATGAACATCACCGCCATGGCGGATGTCATATTCAAGTCCGCGTTGCCTCCGCGCAGCAGCGGATGAGGCTCAGGGCCGCCCATCCCCCACCCTATCGTCCCCACTCCAGGCAGCAGTCCGAACCAATTTGTGAACAGGATGAAAATGAAAATTGTGGCAAAAAACCAAAAAGTCTTCCTCACCAAATCCGGCCCGACCACCCCCTCCAAAAATTCGTAAAGACTTTCCACCATCCACTCCCAAAAGTTCTGCGCCCCGTCGGGCACTTGTTTAATGTTCCTCGTGGCAAACCGGGCGAACACGATCACTCCCAAGGCCACAATCCACGTCACGAGCATCGAACTAGTCACCGGGAATGAACCGATGTGAAAGACATCCGTTGCCGCCGAGGGAAGACCCTCGGGCGCGGCCTTGGCCGCTGCCGGCGCCCCGGTGGCGGGCATGGATGGGGCCGCCCTGCCAGGCAGGGACAGCATAAATAAAATGACGGCCAACAAAACTAATCTCATTGAAAATTAGGCGGGGACAATGCCGCATCGTGAAAATTTTCACAAGCGTTTTTTTGCAAAAATCTTCAAAGCCCGAATCATTGGAAGCCATCTCATAAATTGATGCAGACGGTGGATGGTGGATGGCAGCGAGTGGGGAATGGGCGGCGGGTTGTCGGGCAGCGGCTTGGAATAGCATCGGCGCGGCGGGGCGGTTTTGCCCTTGACATACATATAAGCTCAATGTATTGTCATGCCATGATTCGCAAAGAACTGGTTGCCGCGTCCGCTGAACCTCTGATTCTGTCGCTGCTTGCCAACGGCGAGAGTTACGGTTACGCCATCATTCAGGAAATCAAAGCCCGGTCGGAAGGGAATCTGCAATGGACAGACGGGATGCTTTACCCGGTGCTGCACCGGATGGAACATCGAGGATTGATTAAGTCGCGCTGGGGCCAAAGTGAAACCGGGCGGAAGCGGAAGTACTACGCACTCAAAAAGGACGGCAAAACGGCGATGGCACGGCACCACCAACAGTGGACGCTGGTTCACTCCGTCCTGGCGGGCCTGCGCAAGGAGCAACATGTTTGACCTCGAACAATCCATCGCGGAGTGGCGGCGGCAGATGCTGGCCGCAGGCATCCATGCGCCCGCGCCGCTGGAGGAATTGGAAAGTCATTTGCGCGAAGATGTGGAAAACCAAATGCGGTCGGGAGCGGGCGCCCAACAAGCTTTTGAAACTACCGTCGTCCAAATCGGACAAACTGGCGTTTTGCAAACCGAATTTGCCAAAGTTGGGGGAACGGTTGCTGAGAAATTGAGAGCCTTTCTTTGCGCGGCGGCCCGAATTCCTAATTATCAGTTTGCCACGAATATGAACCCATCAAATCAGAGCATCGAACCAAGATGGGCTGCTTATGGCAAAGCCATCGCTGACATTCTGCCCGGGATTTTTCTTTGGGTGGGTTGTTTGGTGATTGTGCTGCCAAAGCTCAAGGAAATTTGCATGGTCTCGCACACGAATATTCCGAATCTGATCGTGGCCGCCGTGGATTTGTCAGACCATTTTAGAAGAAACTTTCTTCTGCCGTCGGCGGTATTTGTAAGCGGGTTGTTTTTATTGGAGTGGCGCTCCCGCTGGTGGGAGCGGCGGCGGCGGTTGGTATTTGGCGTGGCCGCGTTTGTCCTAAATTCCACCATCCTGCTTATCATTACCGCCCTGCTCGTCCTGGCGGTCGTCGCAGGAGCAAATTTATTGCCGCACAGCAGATAACCAGCTGCCAAATGGGCGGTGGCGGCCTTTAAGACGGCGGCGAGCCGGACCAACTTGGGATGGGACACGGGTAATTTGGGCAGCACAACGCGAACGCGGGAACGGTAGGCGGCCGGTTTTTCGCGCAACGCGCGGGTATGGTGCTGTGCAGGTGTCAGGCGCAGGTGTGCGGATGCACTCGTTGGGAGTGGAGGCTTTGCCGACGACTGACGGAGCCTTCGAATAACGCATTGCCCTCGCGCATCTAATCCCCCAACATCCGTCCCGATGCTGGCCCGTGTTTTATCCGCTGCCGTCAATGGCATTGAAGCCTTCCCTGTTGAGGTGGAGGTTAATTGCGGCTGGGGCGATACCGTGATTGTCATCGTCGGGCTGCCGGATGCGGCGGTGAAGGAATCGCGCGACCGGGTTTCCACGGCGCTGACCAATTCCGGGTTCAAATTCCCCATGGGCCGCTGCACCATCAACCTGGCTCCAGCGGACGTCAAAAAGGAAGGGCCGAGCTTTGACCTCCCCATTGCGGTCGGCATGTTGGCCGCCAGCGACCAGCTTCAATCTGAACAACTGGACAATTACATCCTCGTCGGGGAATTGGCCCTGACCGGGGCGGTGCGGCCGGTGAAGGGAGTGCTTTCCATCGCCTGGCGCGCGCGGGCCGAAGGCCGGGCCGGGGTCCTCGTGCCGCCGGAAAACGCGGCCGAAGCGGCGGTGGTGGACGGATTGAAAGTCATTCCGGTGGAAAACCTGCGGGAGGCCGTCGGCTTCCTGGAAGGCGAAATCAAGATTGAGCCAACCCAAGTGGACCTCGCCAAAATCTTCGACCAAGCCCACGACGAGGATATTGACATGGCCGAGGTCAAAGGCCAAGAATCCGTCAAGCGGGCGTTGGAAATCGCTGCGGCCGGCGGCCACAATGTCCTGCTCATCGGGCCGCCTGGGACGGGGAAATCCATGCTGGCCCGGCGGCTGACGACCATATTGCCGCCCCTGACGTTGGAAGAGGCCCTCGAAACCACCAAGATCCACAGCATCGTGGGACTGCTCAAGCCCGGCCAGGCCCTGGTGACGCGCCGGCCCTTTCGCACACCCCATCACACCGCCAGCGACGCCGGATTGCTTGGGGGCAACGCCAATCCCACGCCAGGCGAGATTTCCATCGCCCACCACGGGGTGTTGTTCCTGGACGAATTGCCGGAGTTCAAGCGCGGGGTGCTGGAAACCATGCGCCAGCCCTTGGAGGAAGGCCGCGTCACCATCTCGCGCGCCGCCGGCACGATGACTTTCCCCTCGGAATTCATGCTGGTCGCGGCGATGAACCCCACGCCGGACGGGAAGATGCCGGGAGAATCACGCAGCTCGCCCCGGGAGATTCAGAATTATCTCGGCCGCATTTCCGGCCCTTTGCTGGACAGAATTGACCTCCACGTCGAGGTGCCGCAGGTCAAATTCCGCGAGATCAGCAGCGAGCGCACCGGCGAGGACTCGGCCACCATCCGGGGGCGGGTGATGGCGGCGCGGAAAAAACAGCAGGAGCGCTTCGCCCACAAGCGTTCCGTCACCTGCAACGCCCGGATGGGCCCGCGCGAACTGAAAGCCTTTTGCCCCCTGGAAGAGCAGACCAAAGAACTGCTCAAATTCGCCATGTCCGATTTGAACCTGAGCGCCCGCGCCTACGACCGCATCCTGAAAGTCGCCCGCACCATCGCCGATCTGGCCGGCGTGGAGAAAATCACCAGCGACCACATTTCCGAAGCCATTCAATATCGCTCGCTCGACCGGCAATTGTGGACGTAGGAAAAAACATGAAAATATCCCTCAAGAATTGCTTTTGGCTGGGATGCGCCGCGCTCATCCTCGCGGCCCAGGCGGACGCGCAATCGGCCGCCCCAGCGCATCGCTTCGAGTCCAACGTGCTCGCTTTCGAGGCTTCCGACAAAACCAATCCGCCGCCTGAAGGCGCAATTCTCCTCGCTGGTGATTCGCAATTCTATCGTTGGAAAACCCTGGCGGAGGATTTGCCGGGTTACACCGTGATCAACCGGGGAATAGACTCCTTCCAGATTTCCGACCAACTCTACTACGCGGACCGCCTCATCACTCGCTACAAACCCAGGCTGATCGTCCTGCACGTCGGCGGCAACGACGTCCATGCCGGACGCAGCGCCGCCGAGATCCTCGCCGACTTTAAAGCCCTCGTCGCCAGGGTGCGGGCCAGCCTGCCGCAAGTGCCCATCGCCTTCACCAGCACCACCCCCGGGCCGGGCCGATGGGATGAAGCGCCCCGCCGCGTCGAAGCCAACAAGGTCCTCAAAGACTACGTCGCCACGCAACCGGGACTTCATTATATTGACTTGTGGGACGCGATGCTGACCCCGGAGGGCAAGCCGCGCGAGGATTTGTGGGTGGCCGACCGCATCCACCCCAATCATGCCGGTTACCAACTGCGGGTGAGAATCATGCTTCCTCTCCTCGGCGAACCTGACAAGAAGAAGGAATAGCGCCCGGCGGGGTCGGGCCGCTTTGGGCGCAATGACCAGGTTGTCTGGTTCAGTTTGCCCAAGAGCATCGAACTACCCGGACCACCTCTGCCGCGCCGGCTATAGAAACTCCGAAAGTGGCAAGGCGCTTGTCTTTCTGACTAGAGCATTTCCATAAATTATGCAGCTTTATTTTGTTGGGACCGCATGGTGGGCTCCCTCATGCGAGCGATACCTCTGACTGCGCGCGAGCGCATCATTCATCTCTACGACCAAGGCCAGAGCACCCGCGAGATCGCGGAGTTTTTGGGTTTTTGCGTGGCGGCGGTGCGGCGGGTCCGCCAACAATTCAAGGTGCGCGGCAGCCTCAAGCCGCAAACCCATTTGTGCGGACGCAAAACCCTGCTGACCGCCGAACGCAAGGCGTCTTTACAAAAGCGGGTGCAGGCGCAGCCGGACGCGACGCTGGCCGAGTTGGGCGCGCGCTGGGATCGCCCCTTCGGCACTTCCACCGTGGACTTGTGGGTGCGCCGACTGGGCTTGACCTATAAAAAAACGCTGTTCGCCGCCGAGCAAAACCGCCCGGACGGGGCCGAAAAAAGGGCCCATTGGCATGAGCAACTGGCCGGAGACCCCGTGGGCCGGCTGGTTTTCGTGGATGAAAGCGGGGCCAACACCCAGATGACCCGGCTGCGCGGGCGCAGCCCTCTGGGCCAAAGACTGGTGGCCCGCATCCCGCTGGGACACTATCAGACCACCACGCTGATCAGTGTCATTCGCTTGACCGGGCCGACGGCCTCCTGGCTCTTTGACGGGGCCATGGACGGGGAGATGTTTTTAGCCTGGATCCGCCAGGGCTTGGTTCCGGTTCTGCACCGGGACGACCTGGTGATCCTGGACAACTTGCCCACGCACAAGGTGGCGGGCGCGCGCCAAGCCATCGAAGAGGCGGGGGCCAGGCTGCGGTATCTGCCTCCCTATTCCCCGGATTACAACCCGATCGAGAACAGGTGGAGCAAGATCAAACAAATGCCGCGCAGCCTGGCGCCGCGCACGCCGGAAGAAATGTTGCAAGCGGCCAAAACGGCGCATGCGGCTGTCACCGCCGCCGATTGTCAGGGCTTCTTTTTAAACGCCCGCCACGCTGCATGATTTATGGAAACGCTCTAGCACGACGATAGTATCTCCCCAGCCCGAATTGCCCTCGTCCACTTGGATTCTATGGGATTATCCTTTACTGCCGCCGGCGGTCTGACAATTTGGAGAAGAATTACCGTTATGTTTGGGTCTGATCAACTGCTCGATAAAATTACGCGGCCGCGAATCTTGAACCTTGAACCTTGAAACGACAGTTGAGCGTGGCCGTGATTCGCAAATATCCGGGCGACAGTCCTCTTTCTCGCCTGCACCCTGCCAAGATCGGACACAGGCCACGTCCGTTTCAAGGTTGAAAGACTCAATGCTTCGTTCGCTTCGTTTCGCCCTCATTTGCGCCTGTGGTTTCGCCGCGTTTACCGGTTTGGGCTTTGCCGCGCGGGCGGCAGATTTACCGCGCGAAGTCATTTCGCTGGACCAGGACTGGCGATTCCATCTCGGCGACACGACCAACGCCATTGCGCCGGACTATGACGACCACGATTGGCGACGGGTGGATGTGCCGCATGATTACGTGGTCGAGGGCGCCTTTGCTGCGACGAACCATTTCGTGTATCCCGGCATGACCGCCGGTTGGTATTCACTTCACGGCTTCCTCCCGGTGCAACCCGCCCTCTATCGCAAAACCGTCCTCATTCCGGCCCGTGCCGAGGGCAAGCGCCTGTGGCTGGAGTTCGACGGCGTGTTCAGCAACAGCCGCTACTGGCTCAACGGCCACGACATCGGCACTCAATACAGCGGCTATGCCAGATCGCGCTTCGACATCACCGGCGCGGCGCTTTGCGGCCAAACGAACATCTTGACGGTGCGGGTTGACCCGCGTTACGACGGCTGGTGGTACGAGGGCGGCGGCATCTATCGTCACGTCCGGCTGGTGCTGCTCAATCCGGTCCACCTCTCGCCAGACGGGGTTTTTGTCGCGCCGACGGTTGCCGATCCGGGCGATGGACTGCAAGCGGATGCCATGCTCACAGTGAACACTGAGGTAACCAATACCAGCGCCGTCACTGCCCCGGCCACCATCTTGAGTGAAATCCTCGACGCGCAAGGCCGGCTGGTCGCCGCGCAATCCGCCGTCCAGACGCTGCCCGCCGCGGCTGGTGCCAAGGCAACGCAACAGATCCTCTTGGCCAAGGCCAGCCTATGGTCGCTGGAAAACCCCGCCCTTTATCAGTTGCGCAGCACCATCAAGGTGTCCGGCAAAGTGGTTGACCAACTGACGACCAGCTTCGGAGTGCGGCAGATTAGTTTCGACGCCGACCGCGGCTTTTTTCTAAACGGCCGGCACGTCAAAATCCAGGGCGTTAATATGCACCAGGACCACGCCGGCGTTGGGGTGGCGGTGCCGGACCGGCTTTTTGCGTGGCGGCTCGAGCGATTGAAGGAAATGGGCTGCAACGCCATCCGTCTCTCCCACAATCCCGTCGTGCCTGCGCTCCTGGAGGCGTGTGACCGCTTGGGCTTTCTGGTCATTGCCGAAAACCGGCACCTGGGCGATACCTATGCGGATCAAACACCGAAAAACACCAAAGCCGTCGAACACCGCGATCTCACCAGTCTGGTCATGCGGGACCGCAATCATCCCAGCATCATTCTCTGGTCGCTCTGCAACGAGCAGCGGATTCAGGGTTCGCCCGAGGCCGCGGCCATGGCGCGGGCCATGCAACAGCGGGTCCATGAACTGGATCCGACGCGCTTGGTCACCGCCGCCATGAATGGCGGCTTCAGCGACCCGGGAGGATTCATCGGTGTGCTGGATGCCGTTGGCATCAACTACCACCCGGACGTGTATGGAGCCGTTCACGCCCGATGCCCCACGAATCCGGTTTTGGCCACCGAGATTGCCAGCGAGATCGGCACCCGCGGCTGCTACGAGACCAACCGATGGGACGCCTATGAGGGCGACCGGAAACGTGGTTACGTTTCGGCCTACAGCATCAATGCCGGGCCGGGGGGGCAGACGGTGGAAGAGGCGTGGCCGCCCGTGGCGACGAATGATTTCATGGCTGGCGGTTTTGTCTGGAGCGGTTTCGATTACAAGGGTGAGCCGCGGCCGTTCGCCTGGCCGGTCATCAACTCGCATTACGGCTTCATGGACATCTGCGGATTTCCCAAGGATAGTTACTACTATTACCAGGCGTGGTGGACCGACAAACCAGTATTGCATTTGTTCCCGCATTGGAACTGGCCGGGGCGGGAAGGCCAGGAGATTTCGGTGTGGGTTCAGAGTAACTGCCAGGAAGTGGAGGTGTTTCTCAACGGGGTTTCGCAGGGCAGGCAAACCGTGAAATCGTATCGGCATCTGGAATGGAAGCTCAAATACGCGCCCGGCAAACTCGTGGCCAAAGGCCTGCGCAATGGACAACCCATCGAAGCCGTCCTGGAAACCACCGGCGCCCCCGCTGAAATACGGCTGATCCCCGACCGTTCGGTCCTGGCCGCGGACAACGCCGATCTGGCCGTGGTTGGCGTGGAGGTTCTTGACGCTCAAGGCCGCGTCGTTCCCGTCGCCGACAACAAGATCACCTTCACCGTGACCGGTCCGGCCAAACTGATCGGCGTGGGCAACGGCGACCCCAGCAGCCATGAACCCGACAAATCCGACAGTCGTTCCGCCTTCAATGGTTTGGCCCAGGCCATCGTGCAAACGACTTTGCAGACCGGCCGGATCGTCTTCGCCGCCCAATCCCCCGGATTGAAGCCAGCCAGCGTTTTGCTGGACAGCCGCTGAATAAAGTTGCCCCCGCTATCGCGCCCGGCCTCAATTCCCCAATCCAGGTCAGGGTCGCCTCAACCCTTGGCTTTTCAAGCCACATCGGTCCGGTTTACAATGGAAGGGTTGAACCCAAAATTATGCGCGTCTTGATCATCGGTTGCGGCTATGTCGGCATCCCGCTCGGAGTCGAACTGGCCCGCCAGGGGCACCAAGTCTCCGGGCTGCGGCGCTCCGAGGCCGGGGCCGACTGCCTGCAAAACGCCGGCATCGAGCCGATCCTCGCCGACATCACCCGCCGCGGGGATTTGGCCAAACTGCCCGCCGCCTTCGACTGGGTTGTCAACACCATCTCATCCGCCCGTGGCGGCGCGGCCGATTACCAGGAGGTTTATTTCGAAGGCACCCGCAATCTGCTGCGCTGGCTGGAGGCGTCGCCGCCCAAGAAATTTGTCACCACCGGCAGCACCAGCGTTTACGGGCAGACCGACGCCTCGCAAGTCAAGGAAACCAGCCCCGCCGAACCGCTCACGGAAACCGGCCGGATTCTCACCGCCGCGGAAAAACTCCTGCTCGACTCCGCCCGCGAGCGCCGCTTCCCCGCCGTGCTCCTCCGCGTGGCTGGAATCTACGGCCCCGACCGCGGTCACGCCTTCCTCCAGTATCTCCGGGACGAGGCGAAAATTGCCGGCCGCGGCGAACGCTGGCTCAACATGATTCACCGGGACGACGTGGTCGGCGCGATCATCGCCGCCCTCCAAAGCGGACGCCCCGGCGAAATCTACAATGTGTCGGACGACGAACCAGTGCCGCAAATCCACTTTTTCCGATGGCTCTCCGAAACCCTGGGCAAGAACATGCCGCCATTTGTCCCCGAATCCGCCGCAGGCGCCTCCAAGCGGGGTTCCACCAACAAGAAAGTGATGAACCGCAAGCTCCGCATGGAATTGGGTTACCAGCTTCGTTATCCGACTTTCCGCCAGGGCTACACCGCCGAAATCAAGCGCCTGCAGGAAGCGGGCTTGCTTTGAGGGCCGGATTTCAATTTGCTTTGGTTTTAGATGAACATCATCACCGATTCTCGTTGCGCCGCCTACTGGACTCCGCCCCATCCGGAAAGCCCGCGCCGTGTGCTAGCCACGCTCGATGCGCTCAAGAACACCACCGCTTTTCCCGTGATCTGGCACGAACCGCTCCCCGTCGAGGACGCCTCCATCCTCCGCGCCCACACGCTCGAACATCTGCACCGCCTCTCCGTTCCAATGGACTTTGACGCGGACACTCCGGCCCATCCCGATATTGCCGCCCACGCGCGCCGTTCCGTCGGCGGCGCGCTTCAGGCCCTCAGCCTGGCCCGCTCGGGAGCCAACTCCTTCAGCTTGTTGCGCCCGCCCGGCCACCACGCCACCCGCGCCGCCGCCATGGGCTTCTGCTACCTGAACTCCATTGCCATTGCCGCCCTGGCGGCGCGCGCGCAGGGCTGCCAGCGCGTGGCGGTCTTCGACTTCGACGTCCACCACGGCAATGGCACCGAAGACATCCTGCTGGATCAGCCCGGCTGCGCCTTCATCTCCGTCCACCAATCCCCTTGTTACCCCGGCACCGGCCGCAAGGATCGCGGGACGAATTGCTTCAATTTCACCGTGCGCCCCGGCGCGCCCCGGGAAACGTACCGCGCCACCCTGGAAAAGGCCCTCGCCCGCCTGCGCGAATTCCAGCCGGATATGATCGCCGTTTCCGCCGGTTTCGACGGCTACCGCAATGACCCGCTGGCCAACGGCACACTGGAAGCGGAGGATTTTCACTGGCTGGGCCAGACGCTGCGCGCGTTGAACGTGCCGCTGTTCACTTTGCTCGAAGGCGGTTACAGCCGCGATCTGCCGGAGCTGATTTTTGCGTATCTCAAAGGCGTGGCGGGAAAATAAATTTTCGCCGCCG
>Ga0182030_10021139_pt1 | contig 12208 bp, 15 predicted proteins | sample 812S3MmetaG_FD_121299 | JGI IMG/M metagenome (GOLD analysis project Ga0182030, IMG submission 121299) | Permafrost microbial communities from Stordalen Mire, Sweden - 812S3M metaG (Illumina Assembly) | ecosystem: Environmental > Terrestrial > Soil > Wetlands > Permafrost | place: Sweden...
TAGGCGGAGGAGGAAGAAATTGCAGGACGCCGCATTGATGCCGTCGAAACTGCAGGGTCCGGAAGATGAGGACTGTTGGAATACCCCCAAAAAGTAAATATAGACTGTAAAATATCGATGATTTTAAATTGTAAGTTGTAGGATTACTTACTGAATGCAAATTCACAAATTTACAAATTTACTTTTAAAACTCGCCATTGAATGTCATATTTATCGCGTGATTAAGACAATTACGAAAATTTAACGTTTCTAAGAACTGATCCCAAATAAGCCCAAAATGAAGCTATACCCGCCTCACACAATCGGATCACGTGAATCATAGCAATGTTCCTGTTTCCAGTGATGGGGAATTAACAACGTCAAAATACGTTCTTCAAGAAGTTCTCAAGACATAAAATCATCGGAAAATTTGGTAACTTTTAATTTCCAGATATCAGACACCTTGTAATTGGATGAATAGGTTCATAAAAGCACTTTTCTTCATCATCTGATTCCCCCTTTTCATTCCTTGATTGGAACTGTGGCTGCGCACCGTGGAATATCTAACAACCCTGCTTACGATCATTTTTATGAGGCAAGATGCTTGTTCTGGGTCATACAACAAGTAAATGTTTCTTGTTCGGCTAGAGGGTCAGGGGTGAGTTATCAGGTGATGGGATTTGACGCAAACTTCTGGATGAGAAGTTGCGATTTATGGTAGATTATCGGGGTGTGTCATTTCTGACAGGAAGACTGCTGGGAAGTACGGATGATTGCATTTTATGAGTGTTCTGCGAGAACCAAGTCAATATGCTGTGTTTGGCAGTCAAGGATTCTGCTCTGCCGTCTAAATTGAGATTGTGCGAAAACATCCCATTCAATTTAACCACTATTGCATACTTAACATCGAATCATCTCATAAGCCAGAGTTATATTTCGTAGAAAGATTTTCCTTAGTCCTCCTTGCCGGCCACCCGAAAGCATGGCATTCCTGCACAGTACAACAGCAAAGTTCAGCAGAGCGAACCCCTGGTGGATATGGATGCTTATATCTCACGAAGCAAACACGTTGCATAAAGCAGCACTCAAAGCGATCTCCCATCCAATTTTCAAGGAGCCGACCCAACTCGTGGCGGGAAACGCTTCAAAGGCTGTAAGAATGACGCTCGTAAATCTCTCGATGAATTTTGTATAGCTTTTTGCAGGTCGAGCCGAGACAGATGGAGGTCCCGCCGTCAATTCGAGAGAAGATACAGTTGATAATTTCGTTCGGCATCGTAGTAATATGCGGCGCGGATTGTGTGGCTTGTGCAAGGTCTTTACTTTCTACGGAGATGGAGAGGACGACGACTGTTTCAATCAGATCTTGAGATTCAGATCAGCCACGAAGAGCTTGGTACTCACTATTTTGTGACATTCTGCCAGGAATAATGGTTTTCTCCTGCGGCGATGCATTTTGCTGTCGGGAGGTTGTGGAAACATGCCAGAGGATATGATGAGGGGAGAGAGAAGTAGCCTAGAGGATAGATTCTATCTAAATGTTCCCATTCATAGTTCGAGTGACGAGGTCCGGGTGAATTGCGGTAAGAATGGGAATATAGAACATCACTGTCTCAAATATAGGACCATTAGTATAACAATCCTCAAAGAATTACTGATCAGCCTCCAAGTCTTTAAGCAACAGAACACACAATTGATCGTAAACATCCTCTTGCAGATACAGATGGACCAGATGCTCTCTTTACCTTACTCGCTTAGGATCTCTTACCCCTTTATTATGGTGCACGTGATAGATGTACACAATGTAAGGGAACTTTAAAAGTCATGGTAGGAACCGCAATATTATTCAGTATCATAAGTGGATACAGTGAAGTCCATTTTCTGTGCATTATCTATGAAAGACACACAGTGACTTTGCAATAATGGCTTTAAGGGTGGTCGACTGGTGAAGTATGCCAATACAAACCCCCCAAAGTCCTGCACTACCAATGAAATGTCGCTTTTGTGAAAATAAATTGGAAATAATCCGCAAATAAGAATCAATACAAGCCTCTGCACCAAAGTCATTTAAAGAGATACGGTGCTAGGTCAATGACCACTGATGACCGACTTCCGAAGGTCTCGAATAGCCAAGCAGAAGGTAATATTCTGACACGCATCAATAATCCAAGCACTCACACATCCCATAAATCTATCTTCTGGAGGCTGAAGAGTGGATTGTCTCGGCATACCCCATAGGGTACTCTCTTCCAGTTCTCAGGTCGATCTGAGTGCGACGGCGTTCTTGACGATGATGGGGTCCTTCGCGTCTATCCTCATCCATTCTAGATCGAGAGTCAAATCTGGAACGATCGTCTCTACGAGGGTAATTTCTCGGTGCCTGCTGCGATGCAGAATCATCCGGCCCAACTCCATCCACTGCTGACCGACTTGGCCACTCGTTGCGTCCACCGTTTCCTCTGGGAGGCTCGGCATATGGGTTTATGCCAACCCCTGATCTACCTTGGTCTGCTGGAAAGAATCTCGATGGCTCGCGTCCGTCATTGGTTCGGGATGATGGTGGATAACGGTCTGCAAAGGCGCCACGTTCACCATGCCCAGCCTCTGGACCAATTCCACTGACTGCTGATAAAATAGGGAAGACCACTCTGCCATTTGCTCTGGGGATTGGATCATCTGCGTCATACCGATCTCGAGGAGCAAAAGAACGAACAGAGTCTGGATCATGGCGGTTTCCACGCTGGGATTCGGCACGGTCAACGGCTGGCATGTATTGAGTTGGAGGTCGGGCTTCAGAACCACGACCACCACGAGAGGAGCCGGTATCACGTTGGGCTTCGACTCCTTCAACACGGAAATTGAGATCAGAAACTGCGCGGCGAAGGTCGTCTACTTCAGGGTTGTTTCCTATTTTTCATTAGAATATTCTCTACGGAATATTCGGATTTGACGTGAAAGTTGTGTCTTACCATAACGGCTACCACTAGCTTTAGACTGCTCATGATTGCGACCTTCCCGGGCACGACGCATAATGGTCTCTCGGTCGAGCTGGATTTGGTGCTCTGAATACTGTGAGCTCTAGCTATCGACAAAGAGATATGATAATTTCACTTACCAACTTCGCGATCTATCATCGACTGCAAAGTCTCCCGCAAAAATCGATTACGGATACGCGCCTCCAACAAACGACGTCTATCGACCATTCGCTCAGCGGCATCCATCTCAGCCAATGTAGGGAGACCCTGAAAAGCCCTGGCGTTTCGGAGTCTTTGATGCATGTCGAGGAGATTCCTGAGGTAGTGGAATTCATAGGAGCCAAACTTCACTCGGGCAAGCTCCTCACGGATCTCATACTCCACATGATCTGGATGGATACCTTCGCGGAGTTTAGCGAGGAGAAAGCGTTCAGCAGAGGTGATTGCATCAGGAGCGGAGGCCCGCTCGGAGTTGCTTCGAAGACCTTTAACAATGGAGATTGTGCCATCGAGGAAACCATCTGGAGAACTTGTAAGTAAGAGATGTGCGAAATGCAGGAGATAATTGACTTACCGAAGAAGTTTTGGCGACGGCGACGAGACATCTTGAAGTCAAGTGCGAGTTGTGAAAGAGGAGAAGGGTAGAGTAGGTATTAGGTGCAAGTAGTAGTGTGAAGTGCGTAGGAGTATGTGGAATGCGTAGGTGCAAGTTGCATGTATGCAAAGTGGATGAAGATTGTGTGGGAAAGACAGATAGGAAGATTGTTTATATAATCAAATGGATATACCGCGGTTTAGTCGCGGCGTTAGCTCCAGCATTGAGACCGTTAGGGTGAAATTCTAATAGAAGTGTCGCGGTTAGCGATTTCATATATCAAGAAGTGAATGTCAGCAAGATTTTCAGCTAAGGAGGGGTAATACTAGGATATGTATTTGAACCGGATAACTTAGGTGGAAATCGGTATCCGGACGCAAATTTTAGGCCATGAATCTGCCAAGTTGAGATCACAAGGAGAATTGATAGTTGAGGATGCTAATACAGTATTGTTGGTCGTCACGTAGAGAGCGCAGGTAAAATCACCGTACAATCAGGATCCTCAAAGTGTCTTAGCCTAGAAATTTAGTTAGTAAATATATCACTATTAATAGGCTCACGCAGACGGCATTTATACAATGAGACACTGAATTCGCGGTACTCTACAAAAATTAAAGAATGCCTACGCCCAAGGTAAAGCCATATCTCAGAATTCCGCTCCCACAATCTACCTAAACATGCCTATCCAGTCCTTTCTACCACCCTTGATTCTGGCTCTCGGACGAGTGATAGTATGGATCCCAAGTACGGCTCTTGTACTTAGCTTGTCGAATTTCCCTCTCGACCTTCAATTCTTTGGCCCGAATCTTGGCCCGCTCTCTGTCTTGTTCATCAGACTTTTTCTTGAATTCATCGAGTCGTTTCTTTTGCCACATCTTACGTCGAAATAACTCCTCGGGGCCAGCTGGCTTGCCCCATCCGGAATGGTTATCGTCATCCCATCCGGATTCGGGATACATCGGTCCAGGGATGAAGGGTTCGGCTATCTTTGAGGTGGATGCCGGTCGACTTCCACCATCACCAGCAACCGATGGGTTTTTGTTGGTCATCTTGTGGGTAGTAGAGCCTGTGGCTTGATTGAGACCAGTAGCATCGCGTAACTCTTGTGCATTCTTAAGTTGATACTTGAGCACGGCATAGCGTCTAGCTTCTTCTTCTTTATCCATTTCGCGTTCAGGGGCGACCAGTTGTTGTGGATCTTTGCTGGGCTGGACGCTATAAGTGAACTCCTGTCTTTGCTGATCCTCCACAAGGAATTTCTCGATAGTAAGCTGGTCTCTAGCATCCAACGCCGGAAATTCGCGAAAGCGGACCAAACTTCCAGAAGCTCTCAACTCCCGTAAGTAAAGGATCTTCGCTGCTGCAAAGCACCAATGGATACTGTCGCGAGAATATTCCTTGATATTTTCCATTGCCTGCACTGTGATGGCGTGTGGAGATTGATGCTCGTCCTCCAGTTGCTCTCTGACTCTGGATCTCCCTCGACGAACGACTTCGAATATGCTAAATCTCTCATGGGTTTTGAGATCGAGGTAATGCTGCACGTTTTCAAATGATTGACTGCTTGCCCCTATGAAATGTTATTTGCAATCTTATAGTCTGCTAGGTTATATGATCTACTTACCAGCTCTGCGATTCTGTCTGTCTGGCAACTTATCGCCACGACTCAAGCACTCCGATACACTGATTACTTGACCCATGGTTGTAATGCGTGTCAAGAGTAAGAGTAATTGATGAATGATAATTCAAGACTCTGTAATGAGCTTATGATTTGCTTGTGTATAGAATTGGTATGCAGGTGTATTTGTATAAAGTTTGGAAGACCTGAGTCCCAAAGACCTGTTGATATATTTACTAGCTCTCTCGCCTATTTATTAACTTCATTCCTCAAAGTGAATTGATTAGTGCGTCGCGAGCCGCGACGAGGTAAATAGGGATCTAATCCCGCAATATATGATATAATCCAGCAAATCGAGGTGCCAGAGCCTGATAAAGTATCTCAGGTCCTGAAGTCTTCAATGGATCACGGAAGGAAAGGATGCAAAGTAGATATCCATTATTAAATTCACGTAACGCTAAAATTCATAAACGCTTCCGAAAGCCTGTACTCATATGCTGTCCACCCAATATTATCAGACGAGCATGCCCAACTCCTAAAATTTAGTAGAAATCTTTGCTTTTCCCAAATCAAAAATTAACATAGACCTTCGTTAAGAACTGCAGCCAGCAGTTAGTAAAGTTCACTTTTGATCAGTCTAAAGACATAACATTAAAACTTACTTTCAGAGCAGATTTGTGGGATCCTCCCTCGTTGCGTTTTTCTCTGCTGCCAGTCATAGTAAGTTGGCGGTCTTCCATTCTAATATCTGCCATCTATTCATTGTTCGGACTCTCTTCCATAAAAATTGCACCATACTAGAACTGTGGCTGTGATTTGAAATCTGAGCGAGGTGCAGAAACACTGCGCCACCTTTGCTGACGCATTGCTAGAGTCTCATCATCGTCTCATTGAACAACTCATACAATGTGCTATTAAGTTGTGGGTGGCCAGCTCCGCATACTAGGAGGACAGTTGCAGCCTCGCATAGGACGTCGATTATAGCCAAGAGTGGAAGGATAATTAGGCGTGAGATTGTAGCTAGATCTGGAAAATTGCTCCAGCTGGGGCCTGGTAGGATAGTACTCCCTCGAATCATGGTAAGAATACATGCTACCAAGGCCTTTAATCTTGTTAGCCTTACTTTCGTGCAGCATAGGGGAAATAGGGGATTCAGAATTTACCTCGGTGCTTGAGGGAAGGTTGACAAACCTTCTTCAGAGGAAGTAGTACCTTCGAGGAACTCTGTAAGATTAAATACTTAGATTTTGGATTCAGCCTCACGAGACTGGTTCACTTTTATTCTATAGTCTTCTTCTATGCAGTTAGTAGCTACCTGCAATATTGTAGCGATCTAGTGGTTCCTTTCCCTTTAGTGGGCTTGAGGTGAATTACTTATAGTCACCTTTCTTCTACAGAGCGCGACATTTAAACCTAACGCTGAAAGAATCAACACTTGCGCGTAATGTCATATAATCTCACGCAGCCCATTTTCTTTATAATTCAAGGAGATCAGGGTCATTCGCAAATGCAAAGATTGCCAACCTCTACCTTTCACTTATCAATACTTGCTTGCATAACTTACACACTTGTACGCCTCTAACATGTCATCAATCTTAGTATTCCGCCATTTCTGGCGTAGTAAGAAATATCGAATCTCAATCAAATATCTATCTCTGACCTACTCTCCTTTAGGCATTTCCCCATTCCCCCTTCCTCAATACCGAAGCTTCCACATCTAAGCTGGTAGCATGCGTATCGCGCATGACCGAGCTACGGAATCCATCCAACAGGCTTTAAAAGATGGAGTTCCCGTATCGACCATCATCGCGGAATCAGAAGACGCACTTGATCGTATGGCTCCGAAGAGTGCAATCTACTACGCTGCTCACCATGCGATCTTGCCACAATTGAAAGAAGGTCATGTTCGGAATCCATTGATCGTTCGGTCCAGGAACTTGCAGACTGACTTAAAACTTGTCAAGGATACTGCGAACAAGAAAATCAAGGAGCCAAAGCATCCATATATTGAGGCTATGGAGGCGGAAGCAAGCAGTAAGCAAACACCAACCTGAACCTTCCCGTCATGTTCACATTTCCATAGGATTAGAGAATGCAGTCAAGAACAACGCCAATGAGGCCACATACCAAGCTAGTCAAAGCAAGCCAGCAAAGGTTTGGCCTAGCAATTCTCCCATGCCTGTACAAACAGCTATTGAGAGGATCAGTCGAGAGGAGTTTCTACGAACGAGATACTACGCAAACTTTCACAAGGGCTATTATGGACAAGCTTATTTCAATGCAGCTTGGGAGACAGAACAATAGATTCAGTGCAGCAGTCTATGGAACTCCTAGGAGCAGACGTTAGTATTCGGTAAAGGAAAAAGAATGGGCGAGCATGTGCATTTTGAGGGAGTTGGGAAGTTCCGGTGGATGATACGCGGTGCCGGTTGTAACGGGGTGGAAATATGGTCTGATATAGCCCAGCAGGGTACTAGTCAATGACATGATTTTTTTTTTGGACAGTGTCATGGTCTTATCAGATTCAGCTAGTTGGGAATCTGACCATAGACAATGGTTAATCATTGGTAGGGAAACCACGATGATGGCTGTGAGATTGCGGCTCAGTAGTTATTAGCCTCCCTTGTCCTACTTTGCCGGTGCGGAACCTTCGCAATGGGGCATAGTGTCGGTACCATCAGCCTACAACGCTACCGGCAGTTTATTAAACTTCCGTGCTTTGGCTATTGAGATATAAACTTTTAAAAATCAAAGGTGGTCTGGTAGGATTACTGAAATTTGATGTGTACAAAGACTAATCCACATTCCTCGGCACCTAGACAAGAAGCCTAGAAGGTGAGCCTACCTAGTGAGGACTTATCCCAAAGTCCATTCATAGAGGATCAAAACCTCCAAACGTATTTCACGCCTCATCGAACTCACTCCTCTTTAGCTGCGCCTCTGCATCACACATGCAGCATTTATCCATACGGATTCTGCATTTCTACTCCTTCCCCATGTAGAAAGAAACGCCGTAATTGGTTCCAACCACCACTATACCAGCCTGGAAGTGATGTTGAAGTGTAGGTACTCAAAACTTTCACTAAGCTGAATGATATGACGATATAAGTCAGTTACAAGTCCTCACTTTCCTTCATCTCTTCCATACCTTACCTGATCCGCATTTCCTTCCTTCTCCTATCCACCCATTCAAGCTCCCAAAATGTCCAACCCGGCCTCCTCCTCTCCCTTCTCCATCCTCATCGTCGGCTCCGGCGTCGCCGGCCTAACCACAGCCCTCGAACTCCACCGCAAACTCCCCCCCCCCGCAACACCCACATCCGCATCCTGGAGCGCGCCGCCGCCCCCCTCACAAGCGGTGACTTCTTCACCGTGGGTCCCTCGGCCGTCAAAATCTTCCGCCATTACCCGGTCCTCGAGGCGGAAAATGAGAAGATCGCGTATGATCCTTGGGTCTCGTATCATAAGCGTACAGCGAATCTGTCATTCCGCCTGGTCCGGCGTTTGTTTCTTCCGGAGAGGGTGGTGAGGAGCCGGCGAGGATTTATAGACATCATCGCCCGAAGTTTCATCATATGTTGTTTGGGGAGTTGGAGAGGAAGGGGTTGGAGGTTGAGTATGGGAGATATGTGGTTGAGTATTTTGAGAGTGAGGTCAAGGGAGGGGTGGCCCTAAAGAGTGGAGAGAAAATCGAGGCGGATTTGGTTGTGGCAGCTGATGGTGTGGGAACGAAAAGTTATTTGTTGGTTGCCGGGAAGAAGGTTGAGGCGAAGAGTAATGGCTATGCGATTTTTAGGACTGCGTATCCCGTTGAGCTAGCACTTGCGGATAAAGAGGTTGCCGAGAGGTTCAAGTTGTTGGAGAATGGGAGAAGTGTCAACGAGATTTGGGCTGGGTAGTTCATCTTCTTTTGTTTAACATGACGTGACTGACTCAGACAGGCCGGATATGCATCTCTTCGTTTGGAGATCCCAGGATATGTTCTCCTGGCTGATTACGCATAGGGTATTACAATCTTTATACCTTTCACAGAATTCGCTGGCTGTAAGTAGGACACTGGTACAGCGGCTGAATCATGGCATTCATCTACCCCCATCTCCACAGTTCTCGACTACACATCCAAGATCCCAGGCTGGCCTGCGATAATGGACAAAGTAATTGCTACGACGCCTCCAGAGGGTATCATAGACTGGAAACTCATGTTCCGCAATCCACAGCCAAAATGGGTTTCTCCACTGGGTCGAGTCGTGCAGGTAGGAGACGCAGCTCATACATTCATACCCAGCTCTGGGAACGGCGCTACGCAAGGGATGGAGGACGCTGCTACTTGTTTGGAATTGAGTGGATCTGAGAATGTTCCACTTGCGTTGAGGGTTCATGAGAAATTACGGTACGAATATGAACATCATAGAAGCTTGTACTAACACCTCTTAGTCTCGAGCGCGTATCATGCTGTCAGTTGATGGGATTCGTAAATCAAGATACGTATCAACACACCGACTGGGACGCGGTGGCGAAGAATCCAGAGGCAGTGAGAAGCAAGTACGGAAAGTGGATATGGAGCCATGATGCGGAGGTTTATGCGCGCAAGAATTATGGGCAGCTTGTTGAGTCTTTGGCGAAGGGAAAAGAGTGGAAGAATACGAACGTGCCAAGAGGGTATGTGTACAAGCCGTGGACGATTGATGAAATTTTGGAGTTGCAGAGTCAGGGGAAGACGATTGTCTTGGAGGGGGACTGGTCATGAGAGATTGAGACAGGAAGAGACTTTGGGAAAAAGATGCTTTATGACTAAGAGTTGTGGAGAGCTATTGATTTATTGCGTGACATACTACTACATATGAAGTTGAAAACGTAACGGCGCAACAAGTAACAGCTCCACTTGGTTCTAATAAGATTGCCATTCTCCCATTCAGATGTGTTGGTGAGGCCTAAGAAGATGCGGGGCCTCCACATTCTCCATAGCAGTCTTCGTGGCAAATGTACCCATTCCAGGCATGTCTTCGGTCATACTTCCCCTCTCTCACGCCTTCATAAGAATTGCCCATTACCTGACGCTCGATCATTTCCTCTCGCTCGTGTCTAGAAAAAGTCGGCGACTTGAGTGGGCCAGCTCAGATGAACGAATTGGTTTTTCCAAGTATCATACTTATTCATGCTCTCTGCCATAAGTCTCGCCGAACTGATCTCCATTAGATTCTTAACAGCGTTGTTGAAAGGGTGACCCAAACTAGTCTGCGCTAGCTGCCTCGTTATTGACATATCAAGTGTGACGGTCAAATGCGGTGGAATCCTTTCAACAGCACAGAGGTTGACAAATTCTTTCCAGTTTTGAAACTGCTTGTCGTCGGTTGGGAGCGAAATGACTCCTGTGGGAGGAAGAACCCATGTGATGGACCGAAGATGAGATCGCCCTATTCGTGGAAGGGTTTTGAAGAAATGAAGTAAGCCCAAACGCAGTGGGTGCTGTGGATATAGCTCCGGGATCACAACAAAATGATTCTTTGAGTAAAAGACTGATAGTGCGAGTTCCCTCAGGCTACGAGAGACATACATAATTCCGGGTATCTTCCAGCAAGAACAAGTCGTTGATGCCGCGCTGACTCTCGTCCAGCAATAGCAATTCGGGTCTATAGAGCTCGAACATAGTCCACAACAATTGTACTTATATGCCTGCCTTTCCCTACCAAGCGCCAAGTAGGATGAAAGAGCCCGGAGCTCAAAGTAATGCATCCTATAGGGCCCGCACCCATCTGGGGACCACGCTACATCGTACGGTGTAACGAGCTCGGTATATCGCAAAATCATAACTTGTATCTCGAGTGGAAGGTCCAAAAAGCGGAAGTGGACTTGTGAAGACGTAGCTTGTGCGACAGTTGTTTCAGCGAGTAGCATGAGGTTCCTGATGCAGTGCGTGCTAAATCGTATAGCACATTCTCGGAGGACTGGGATCTTTAGTAACGGATCCGCAACTTCTTCAGCTGCAACTAAACTTTCTACATGAGCCATGACGAGCAGTCTCAACTGATTGGGAGCGATATTCCGTGCTAGATGATTGCAGAACCGTTCCCACTCCCTAATGCCAGAAACCGGATCTAAAACCTTGACTCCCATCGTTCCTTCACGGTAGCAAGGAAACATGGAACTCCGTCGAGTATTCTCTCCTTGAAGCGAAGATTGTCCTTGACATAGTGGTATACCTCGAGGACAAAGACTGAAGTCTAGGTCTATCGAAAGTGAAGTGATCCATCGTAGCTCCCTGCGGCCAAAAGTATCAAGGCCAGACAAGCCGCCGAAATCCGTCCGACAAATGCTAAAGAGATTGTCTGCATAGAACAGAGATGCAACCTCTGTCGCAACCCGTGGGGAAACATAGAGCAACTGGCTGGAAATTGTGTCGCAGTCTTCCCATGGAAGCCATTCCGAAGTCGATTGTTCATAATCCTCAAGACAGGGACAGCGGCGATCGAGGATAATATTTGGATGCGGAATGGGCCAGTCAAGAATCCGAGAAACGCTTTGGCTGTATTCCGAAAGGTCGGACCTATCTTCGTGCTGTGGAAATGTCTCCCAATGAGAAAGATCACAGACCTGTGTAATTATCGCTTCTTCATCCGGATCGACGGGGAGGACATAGTTCAGAAATATGACCCTGCCATCGCCAATACCTGCGTATTTGTAGATGCGACGCCGAACGCTAAATGGAAGATGAAAGAACGTGAGTTTCCTCGTTGCATCACCGGTACGCTGAGACTTGCGGATGATGTAGCCGTTCAGCGTTGACTGAATCATCCTCTGACCCATCGCGTATGATCTGATGCCTAGAGATGTGTATGAGATATCGGAAAGCGCGTTGTTGTTGTTGTTTTTGTTGTTAGTTTGTCGTTGGAGAAAGAGGTAACTTTATGCCCCAGCGCACGTAATTATCAAAATTCCCGTCACTTCTAGAAGTCGCAAAACATTTTCTCTACTCTTCTCCTTCCATGTAAACAAGATCAAAGTAAGCTTTGTCCGCCCTCACATGTTGAAATTGCGCTGGAA
>Ga0182030_10021140_pt1 | contig 12207 bp, 13 predicted proteins | sample 812S3MmetaG_FD_121299 | JGI IMG/M metagenome (GOLD analysis project Ga0182030, IMG submission 121299) | Permafrost microbial communities from Stordalen Mire, Sweden - 812S3M metaG (Illumina Assembly) | ecosystem: Environmental > Terrestrial > Soil > Wetlands > Permafrost | place: Sweden...
CCCGGCTGCGCTCCCAGAAAGCTGCCGGTCTGATCCCGCGTGCCCGTGGCGGACGTCGGCGAGCCCGTCGTGCCCTGAGTAAAGAGGCCGCCGGTCTGATTCTGATTTCCGCCGCCATTGAAGCCGCCATATCCGCTGCCGCCGTAGCTGTTCTGCCCGTATCCGCCATTCATGCCGCCATATCCACCGCCGCCGCCGTTTATGCCGCCATATCCGCCACCGCCGCCGCCGTTCATGCCGCCGTATCCGCCGCCGCCGTTCATGCCGATTCCCGACTGGAACATGCTGCTGTTCATCTGCTGCGACATATTGATTAGGGCGTTGATGTTCCCCGTGTAGAGAGCCATGATGGCCACTGCCACCGTCTCCGCCCTGGCGTACTTCAACCGGTAGACGTAGTTGCCCACCTGGCCCGCCGTTATCTTCACCGGCACATCGAACTTGTCAATCCACTTGCTCACTTCGGTAAAGATTCCCGGGTTCGGCGCCACCGCGATAATCACGTTGATGCGGTCCACCGGAATGAACTTCACCCCGGAAGATTTATCGGAAAGCGCAAAGGCCTTGAACACCGTGTCCAGATCCTTCACCAGGTCCGACGGCCGGCTGTTGGTGATATCAAACAGGCGCACACGCTGGCCCGCGAATGTGTCGGAATCGAACAGCTCAATCAATTGCATGGTGCGCTTCATATTACGCGCGTTGTCCTGCAGGATCAGCAGATTCGCCGGATCGTACGTCGAGTGGCTGGCGCCTTCTCCCAGAAACGGCGCGATCAGCGAGTCAATTTCCTTGGCCGTGGTGTACTTCAGAAAAATCAGATCCAGGATCATGCGCTCGTCGTCGGGCAGCGTCTTCGGATCGATGTCCGTCATCGGCGGGAGTGGCAGGGCGGAGATCTTGTTGATCGGTACGATGCGGTAAAGATCGCCCACCTGCACCATCGTCGCGCCGTTCACCCGCAGCACGGTCTGCAGCAGCGTCATCAGATCCACCGGCTTCACTTCGCCATACGTGTACAGCATCACCGAACCCCTGCCCACCGCCGGATCCAGAATGTAGTTGATCTTCAAACGCTGCGCCATGATATCGATAAATTCGGTCAGCGAGGCGTTGGTCATGAAATCGAAACCGCTCACCGCCGCCGGCGAGGTCTGGGCCGGAGCAGTCTGCGCGGGTGCAGTCGCGGGTGCGGTCTGCGCGGGTGCGGCTTGCGCGGGCGCCGTCTGCGCAGGAGCCGCCGCAGGCGCTGCTTGTCCTGGTATCGCCTGCTGCTGTTGTGGCATTGTAGGAGTCACCACCACCCCTGGTGCGCGCGACGGCGGAGGTGTAACCGTGGGCCGGGTCTGGGAACCCTGCTGCTGTTGTTGTGGCTGCTGTAACTCACTGGTTGGCGCCGCCTGGCTGAAAGCGGCAGGCGCCGCCAGACTGGCGGCCAGCAGCAGGCAGCAACGTTTCAATCGATTCCGTTCCGGCGTTTTCATCTCGACACTCCAGATTTCCTCACTCATCACTTGCCAACGGATTCCCAGTGGCATTCACTGCCGAACGGGGTGGACCTTATCGATTTTCGATAGCCGTCAGCAATCGCCCCGTTGGGACTGCTGTCGCCCGGCATGCAGGGCCGGAACGTGTTCCCGTTGTCCGGACCAGGGCCCAGTTCGCTAAGCTTGGCCGGGGGCGCAGGGGGCGCCGCTATTCCCGGTATCAACCCAATCAGACCACCCACCGCGGGGACCGCCCCAGGTCCGGCCGCGGCGCGCGCGCCGTCGTCCTTGCCCATCTCGTCCGTTCGCTTGTGGATCATGCGGCCATCCCACTCCAAGGTAATTTCCTTCCGGTTGAAATCGATCAGCTTGAAATCCCCAATCATGCCGCCCGCGTGCACTTCCTCCTGCCTCGCCGATCCGTTCTTGCTCATGATCGCGAAGGGTCCGTCACCCAGGTTCATCGTGCCGTGGAAGGTCGGCAGCGGCGGCGGATCTTTGAGCGGAGGAGGAGGCGGCGGCAATTCGATCGGCACATTCGGATTGCGCGACTGGTCAAAAAGGTCCCTCTGCGCCACGTCCACGTAGGCTGCAGCGGTTACGGGCGGCGGCACGGGCTGCGGCGCCAGCGCCGGCGGCGGCAGCGGAGGCACTCGGCGGTTCAACGCCGCATCCTGGTGCGCTCGGGCGGCCACGCGGTGTTGGTGAAACTGGTAGCCCGCATACGCCAGCGCTGCGACCAGCAACAGGTTGAGTGCAAGAAGTCTGCGTTTCAAAATGAGGCCAGCCCTTTCTTCTCCGGAACCAGCTTGCGGGGCACCACACCCGAAAGGGTCAACCGCACCTGGACCGTCTTGTTCTTATCCGCGCGGTTCCCGATGTAAATGCTCTCGGTCGCCAGGATCTCCGGCTGTTTGGCAATGGCCGCCAGGAAGTTGACCAGTTGGTCGATGCCGCACGTGAAGTCCTGTCCCACCGACACCTGCCCGTAGTCCTTACCCAGCGGCTTGGGCTGCGGCAGAGTGTTGGCGCCACGCGCGTCAAAGCCGTTCGCGGCAGCCGTGGCATGGAGCGTCTCCAGCAGATGCGCGCCCGCTTCCTGGGCCGTATCGGCCAGCACGATTCCCTTTTCCCGCTCCAGCAGACCTGCCTTCACCGTCTTCAGCACCGCTTCCCGCCCCGGCACCGTGGCTGCCTTCTTGCGCAGAAGCTCGAGCCGCTTTTCCGCCAGCGGCACGGAATCCACCGCGGCTACCGACGCGGAGGAATCACTCCCGCTGAATACTCCATACTTGGCCAGCACGGCCAGCAGAAGCACGCCGGCTAAGACGAACAGAATCGGCTTGCGGTTTTGAATCGAGACGCTCATGGGTTGGGATACTTCCGCATCGCGTGAATGGTGTAATTTTCGCCCGTGCCGCCATTCACTTTGGCGCTGCCATCGAGCGTGGAGTTCTGGAACAAAGGCGATGAGTCCAGAATCTTCACCAGCGAAGCCGCCTGCGGCGCTTCCCCGTTAATCCGCACCTGATCGTGATTGAGCGTGATGTTGTTGGCCCACGCCGGGGGTTCCACCAGCCGCGTCAGTTCATTCAAGGCGTTCAAATCGGCGCGCGTCTGGTTGCGAAACTGGTCCAGCAACTGGATCCGGGCCCGGTCCTGCTGGATCTCCACGTCCAGTGCGTCCGCGTGCCGCGCCACCGGCTCCAGGTTGCCGATCTCAGCCTGCAGCTTCGCCAGGTATTGCCGTTCGTTATATTGCGCATACAAGATCAGGCCGGCCAATACCAGCACCAGCGCCGATGCCAGCACAATCGTCGGAATAAAGATGCCGCGGGCGCTCCGCCGCCGTTGCGCCGCCGGCAGCACGTTGGCCGAAGGCGCCAGCCACGGGCAAGCTCCCGCCAGTGCCGTGGCATAAGGCAGCGCGTTGCGCGTCAGATCGTTTTCCACCGGATTGACCAGCGGCTTCGGCAGCACATCCTCCAGGTTGAAGGCCACCGTTTCAGGCGGCAGCCGCAGTTCCGAAAGCGCCAGCGAGGTGGCGCGCGGCGCTGCCATCTGGAATTCCGCCGAAAACACCGGCCGCGTCTGGCTTTCGCCATAGACTTCCACCGCTCCGGCGGCCGACCGGCTCAGCGCCACGAACCCCTGCGAAAGGTGGCCCGCCCCGTTCAACCTCACGGCCGCATGCACCGCCGCCGCCGAAAAAGTGAAACTCGATACCAGAATGCCCGCTTCCGTAAACAAGGCGACGTACCGCTCCACTTCAGCCCGGCGGACAATGCCCACCAGCACACCGCCGGATGCCAGCGGCGACCAGCCCCAGCAAACTTCTTCGTCGCCGTAAGGGTGCAGCGAATCCAGTTGGAACCGGATGGCGCCTGCCACGTCCTTGAGCGCTACGCCCGGTAGCGCCACCTGCCGCACAATCACCTCGCGGCGCGGCAGCAGCACCGTGGCGCTCAGATGCCCTACGCCCGACAGCTTGAGAAACCGCGTGTACTCCGCGCCCCATTCCGCCGCGGGCCGCTCCGTGAAGTTCTCAATCGTCAACCGGCCCAGCACCCGGACGCGCGACGCGCGCACCCGCGCCGCCACCACTTCCAGTTCGTTGCCGTGAATCTCAATGCCTACTCCCGACCCGAAGGCCAAGAGCTTGCGTACGTCCTTGTAGATTGAGGTTTCCATCGCCATCCGGGGTTAGTCGCTCCAGGCGGTGTCATACCAGCGCAGCACGTGGTATGGCACGTCCGAACCATTCGCCATGTATTTCACCAGCGCGGCTGAAGTGCGTCTCAAGTCCGATAGCTTGCCATTCTGCAAGCGCAGGCGCGCGGTTGCCCGGAACGTCACCATGCTGTTGCCTTCGGTCCGCAGGCGGCCGCCGCCCGCGCCACCCGTCACGTCACCCAAGTTCTCATTGGTGATCGGTCCGTTCGCGCGCTGTGCCGCAATCGATTGCGCCGTGAACAGCGGGACTCCGATCACCGCCAGCACCGCCGCGTCCGCCGTATTCACATCCACCGCGCCGTCCGTTCCGTACACCGAGAGGCAGTCGATCAGCCCGGACCGCCGCATCAGCCGCGACCCGGCTTCACCCGGCATCGCGCCCAATACGCCACCGCCCGCCGCCGGGACGTAACTTCCGTAGAAAAGATCGGGGGTAACGCCTTTCACCAAGAGCAATTCCTCTATCTCTCGAAAAGACGCGTGAGACGCGTGAAAAGACGAACTTAGGCCCGAATAATACCCGTCCAAAAGGGTGCTTCCGGGTTGCCGCCAGTCGTTGATCGCGGCGGCGATTTGTTCCGCCTGCCCCGCATCGGCTCCCAGCGCCGCCAACAGCTTCGCCAAATCGTCCACCGAGGTCTTGTTCACATCCAGTTTGGCCGTTTCCGGGATGATCTCCACCCGCACGTTGCCGCTGGGAAACACGTAGTCGACGTAGGTAGCACCCTTGGGAATCAACCTGTTATCCGGAGACGTGGCGGACCACAGCAGCTCCATGGTGGCACGTTCGATGCCCGCCGAAGCCAGGTAGCCGCATCGCAGGCCGTCCACTTCCGTGGAGGTCCGTTCAATCTCACCGCGCACCGTCACCGAAAGCGAAAACGCAATCGCCGCCAGCGCCGCCGAAAGCCATAGCACCACCAGCAGTCCGCTGCCGCGCTGTGGGGCAGCCAATCCTGGCTGCCGCCGGCTTTCAGCCGGCGTACGCGAAGGCCGAAAACTCCCCGACACGCCTGAAGGGCTCACCCATCCCGCTCCCCGCGCCCTAGTACGCATCTTCATACTTCTTCTCCGGGTCCCGCCGGATATGAATCGGCGCCGTCATCGTGACCGCCTGAATCCGCGATGGGTCCGGATGCATGGGCGCCATCTCAATCCGGATCGCCTGAGGCCAACCCTTCACCGCCCAGGTGGTCACCCAAGCCGGCGGCTTATTGTCCACCAGGCTTCCCGGATAAAAATACGAGAACCGGCAATACGCCAGCTGGTCGGCCAGAACGAATGATTTTGGCCCAGCCACCACCGGCGTGAATTGCGGTATGGGCGCCGTGCCGTCGTTCGTAAAGCCCGTGCAGAAATGTGCCGCGCCTTTGTAGCCGGTGTACAGCTCTTCATTCATCACCAGCCGCACGCCGCCTTCCTCGCCGGGAATCACGAACAGTTCCAGCACCTGCGGCTCCCCGCGCCATCCCTGTTGCAGCGAGAACCCCGACACCATCCGCACGGAGGTTGGCTCCCCTTGAAAAAAGGCCGCCTTGAAACCGGTGTCCACACTCTGGTCGCCGCACATCGCCAGCACCGGAATCAGGCCTTCCAGTTCCTGGTGCAGAATGTTCTGCGCGCCTGTCACCTTGCGGATATCGGCCAGCTTGGCGTCGACTTTGGTGAATGCCTGCAGGCCCACCCGGATCGCCATCGCCATGCCCAGCGAAAGCAGGCTCAGCAGAGTGATCGCAATCGTGACTTCGATCAGCGTCATGCCGGCTTTGCGCGAATGTCTCATGGCGCCCCCGGATCCGAAGGATTGCCCGACAGAAATCTTGTTCGGAAGGCATCCAGCGTGAACGTGCGGCGCACATCGGCCCGCGTCCACCAGATCTCCAGTTCGATGCGGTCCAGCACCGGCTGTCCCGGCTGAACATTCGGCGGCATCTGCGATGGCGTGACGCGCGATTGCCAGCCCGCTTCCAGTCCGCCGGTCTCGCGCGGGTCGAACGCGCCGGCCCTCCCGCCGGCCACCGTGCGGTCCGCCAACAGGAAGTCCATCTGCATGCGCGCCAACTGCACCACCCGCTCGTAATCCCGCAGTTTGGCTGCGTTGCGCGCCGCGCCCGCAATGCCGGAAAGCAGTCCCACCACCGCGATCGCCATCACGGTGGTGGCCACAATCATTTCGAGCAGCGTGAATCCGCGCTTGCCGCTCATTGATCTCCCACCTTGTCCACGTGCGGGAAACCGGTCATCGGGTCCAGCCGGATCACGCGCCGCGTTCCGTGTCCGTTCACCAGTTCCACGCCGATGGCCGGGGCCGTGGCGCCGGGCAGAAGGAGGATCCGCCGGTCGCCGCCGCCTTCGCCTAATTCAGGTTCGGGAAACACTTTCTGGATGGTCACGCCGTCCGGCATCTTCAGTTCGCGGGTGAAATCCACTTCGTTGGAATAGAGCACGATGCGGTTTTCGCCGGGCCGGATTTCCAGCTCAATCGGCTGCTGCCGTCGCTCCACCCGGGTCACCGCGGCATTCAGAAAACCGGCCACCGAACTGCTGGCCGTCGCCAGGCGCACGCTGTCCAGGCCGGCGGTGATGGATGGCGTTGTGACGCTGATAATCAGGCCCACAATGCACATCACCACCAGCATTTCCAGCAGCGTGAGTCCGCGCCGTCCGCGGTTACTGGCTTTTCCAACTGACAATATCGGCCTCATATCCCTCGCCGCCAGGCTTACCGTCCTGCCCCAGCGACACCAGATCCGGTTCGTCACCGTGCTCGCCCGGGAATTTGTAGAGGTACTCGTGGCCCCACGGGTCCTTGGGGATCTCCTGCGTGATGTAGGGGCCGGCCCACTGTTCCACGTCGCCCGGCTTGGCGCGCAATGCCGCCAAACCCTGGTCCGTCGACGGGTATGTTCCTGTGTCCAGCTTGTAGGACGCCAGCGCCGTCATGAAGCCGTGGATATCCGCGCGCGCCTTGGTTACCTTTGCGGCGTCCGCGTGCTTCATCATGTTGGGGGCGACCAGCGCGGCGAACAGGGCGATGATCGTCATCACCACCAGCATCTCGATCAGCGTGATGCCGGCTTGTCCGCGAGTTCGTTTGCGTTTCGGGTTTTGGTTCGTCATTGGATTGCCACGTCGTTAATGCTCGTGATTGCGAGCAGCATACTCAGAATCAGGGTTCCCACCATCACGCCCATCACCAGAATCACCACCGGTTCGAATACCGAGGTGAATCGCTTGATGGCCGACCGCGTATCGCTTTCGTAAATGTCCGCCATGCGGGCAAACATGGTGTCCAGATGTCCGGTCTCTTCGCCCACCGTCAGCAGGTGCGCCACCAACGGCGGAAAGACGCCCGTCTTGCGCATCGGCGCCGCGATGCCTTCCCCGCGTTTGACTCCCTGCGCCACGCTGCCCAGCGCGTCGGCCAGCATCTTGTTGTTCAAAGTGGCCGCGGAAATTCCCAGGGATTGCACCAGCGGCACGGTGTTCGCCACCAGCGTGGCCATCGATCGCGCAAAACGCGAAGTCTCCGCCTTCAGTAAGGCATCGCCCAGCATCGGCAGCTTCAGCCGCGCCCGGTCCCACCACAGCCGCCCCGCCACCGTGCGCGTGTAAACGCGGAAGCCGATCGCCAGTACCCCGATCGCGCTTGCCACCATCCACCAGTAGGTCTGCACCAGATGGCTGGCTTCCAGCATCATCATCGTCGGCACCGGAATCTTCAAATGCGAATCGTTGAAGATCGACGAAAAGCGCGGCACTACAAAATTCAGCAGGATGAAAATGGAGCCCAAGCCCACGGCCGTCAGCAGCGCCGGATAAATCATCGACGAAATAATGTAGCTGCGCAGATCGTCCCGCGACCGTTCGAATTCCGACAGCCGTTCAAAGATGATCGCCAGCGAACCGGAAGCTTCACCCGCCCGCACCATGTTGATGTAGAGATCGGTGAAATAATCCGGGTGTGTCGCCAGGCTCTCCGCCAGCGACTTGCCGCCTTTCAGAACCCGCAGCACGTCCAGCACAATCGTGCGGAACGACTCCTGCTCCGTCAGTTCCGCCGTGATGCCAATCGCGCGGTCGAGCGGTATCCCGGAGGTCAGCAGCGTGGAAAGTTCCTGGGTGAAAAAGAGGACGTTGCGCCGCTTCCGCGCTCCGAACGCCGGAAGTTTGAATTCCAGCGAGGCGCCCTTGGGCGAAGCTCCCACGTACACCGGAGTCAACCCCTGCTTGCGCAATTCCCGCGCGACTACCTTTTCATCGTCTCCGGCCAGACTCCCGTTGCGCACCTTGCCGTCGGAAGCCACCGCGCGAAAAAAGAAAGTAGCCATTTAGGTTTTTAGAATTCCTGCGTCACGCGCATCACTTCATCCACCGTCGTCAGCCCGTCGCGGATCTTCTTCCAGCCGTCCTCGCGCAGGTTGCGCATCCCGTTGCGGCGCGCCGCCTGCGTCAGCACCGAGGCATCCGCGTTGCTCATAATCAGCCTGCGGATTTCATCGTTCACATCCATCATTTCAAAGATTCCCACGCGCGACGTGTACCCCAACCCGTGGCACTCCACGCAGCCCGCTCCCCGGTAAACCGCAATCTTCTGGCCGTCCGGCGCCAGCGCCGTTCCCGCCGTCTCCTTGCAGTGCGTGCAGATCACACGCACCAGCCGCTGCGCCAGAACGCCCACCAGCGAAGAGACAATCAGGTAATTGTCCACCCCCATATCGGCCAGCCGCGTCAGTGCGCTCGGTGCGTCGTTGGTGTGCAGGGTCGAAAACACCAGGTGCCCGGTCAGTGCCGCGCGGATGGCGATGTCCGCCGTCTCCCGGTCGCGGATTTCCCCCACCATGATCACATCCGGATCCTGGCGCACAATGTGCCGCAGGCCCGACGCGAACGTCAGCCCGATCTGCGGATTCACGTGGATCTGGTTGATGCCGTCCATCTGGTATTCCACCGGATCTTCGATCGTGATGATCTTCTTGTCCGGCAGATTGATTCGTTTCAGCGCCGAATACAGCGTGGTCGATTTCCCGCTGCCCGTCGGTCCCGTCACCAGAAAGATGCCGTGCGGCAGGCTCGTGAAATGTTCCATCCGCCCCAGCATGCGGTCGTCGAAACCCAGCCGCCGCAGATCGTAGAAATCTCCCGACGACCGGTCCAGCAGCCTCATCACCACGCTTTCGCCATAGAGCGTCGGCAGCGTGGAAACGCGCAAATCCACTTCGCGGCCCAGCACTTTGATCTTGATGCGCCCGTCCTGCGGCAGCCGCCGCTCCGCGATGTTGAGCTTGGCCATCAATTTCAGCCGTGAAATAATCGCCGCCTTCAATTCGCGCGGCGGCGTGTCCTGGTTGAACAGCACGCCATCCACCCGGAAGCGGACACGGAATTCTTTCTCGAAAGGCTCAATGTGAATGTCGCTGGCGCGCTTCTCAATCGCATCCCCGATCATCGCATTCACCAGCCGGATCACCGGAGCCTCACTCGCCATATCGCGCAAGTGCTCCAGGTTGGCGTCAGCCTGTTCGTCAGCGCCTTCGGCCAGGTTCTGCCGCTCGCTTTCGCCGTAATACTTCTCGATCGCGTCCAGGATTTCCTGTTCCGCGGCCAGAGCCGTGCGGACTTCAAACCCGGAGAAGGTGCGCACCGCCGCCACCGTCTCGAAATCCAGCGGATCGGCCATTGCCACGGTCAGCGTGGAATCCTTCAGTTCAATCGGGAACGCCCGGCATTGCCGCAGAAAGCGATGCGAGAGCCCGTCGATCTCGGGCGCCGAAGGTGGCGGGTTCTCCACCGTCACCAGCGGAATCTGCAGTTGATCGGAAAGCGCCGCCAGCACATCGCGATGCGCAATCAGCCCCATATCGACGACAATTTTGCCCAGTTTGTCGCCGCGCTCCCGCTGCAGCGCCAGCGCGCGTTCCAGATCCTCCGCGTCAATCTTTCCGCGCTCGATCAGAATTTCGCCGAGCCGCATTCCACCAGGTCCGGAGTCGCCGGGCAAGCCTGTTGCTTCGGATTCGGTGGGTGGAGGAACGGCGGCCACTTATTGCAGTTCCATCCTGATGTTGCCGCCCTGACGGTCGGCCTTCATCACAATCTGTCCTGGCAACCCGGTGGTGTCTTCCCATGGCGCGCACATCAGCCTCACGCCCAGCACAATCTGGTCGCTGGCCGGCAAGCCCTTCAGCGAAGCCGATTGCCCCAGCCCCGCCATCATTTCCCGCATCGAGGTTTCGAGCATCGCCAGGTGCGCGATCTTCCGTTTGTGTACGGCTGCCTTTTCTTCCGGTGAAATCGTCGTCTTGAATGGCCCGATGGACGGCGTATTGACCAGATCCATGTCCACCGCGAACACCGCACCCACGCCGGTAATATACAGACCGCGCGAGCCGCGCCCCAGCACCACGCTGAGGTCCGTGCCGCCCACCGCCGCCAGGCGGCTATTGATGTCTTTTTCGGCTGCTGTCAACATCGCCAGCGCCATGGGCGAATGGTCGCCTCCTACAGTGCCGGTGGCCGGTTTGGCGGCCACCGACGAAGCAGGGGTAGAAGGAATTTGGATCTGGGCCCCCGCAGGCGCCAGAACCACGGCAACTACAAAGAACGGTGCGGCGAATCTCATCTCGGTCCTCCTGTTTCAGCGCCAACCGGTTGAAGGGCGCCATCTTGCAGCTTCTGTTGGTAATTCAGCTCCCGCAGTTGCTCGATCTGGTTCTCGGCAATCAATCGCGAGCTGTGTTCCTGGTCCGCGCGATCCACCAGTTCGTGCACCAGTTGGGTGGTCTTCTGATCCTGGCGCGTTTCCGCCGCCGCCACCGCCGCTTGAATCCGCGCGTCCACTTCGGTCCGGCTGTAAACCGCCTGCTGCGAAAGCATCACCGGCGTCCGGTGCGCCACCCCCGCCACCAGGACCGCAATCGAGAGCATCGCCGCCGCCGCAAACCCCAGCCGCGCGGGGCTTGCCCAGAATGCCGCCCACCGCGACCGTTCAAATACCGGGTCGGAGACGAATCCAATGCGCTGCGGAATTTCTTCGTCCGGCAAAGAGCACAGCGCCGCGCCCGTCAACCGGAGCCTTTCGAGCTCCTGACGGCACCCGGAACAGGATTGCACATGCGCTTCCACCTGGCGCTGCTGTCCGTCAGCCAGCTCCTTGAGGAAGTAATCTTTCAAATCGTAAGGCGAGCAACTCATGACATACCTCGTGCCGATATCGGAGCCAGGTCCGCCTTCAGAAGGTCCAGCGCCGTATACAGCCGCGACTTTACCGTGGAGACCGGGCATTCCAGAATCTCGGCCATTTCCTCAAACTTGAAGCCCTGGTAAATCTTCAACACCACGGCTTCACGCTGGTCGTGCGAAAGCCGGTCTAAGGCTCCCGCCACTGCCAAGCTGAGTTCAATCGGAAAAACCGAGCTGCCACCCATCGTGATTCCCGCGCCGGTGGCTTCCGGCTCCAGGTTGTCCACGGCCGTTTCCGGCTTGCGCTTGCGGAACAGGGAGTAGGCCTCATTGTGCGCGATCCGGTATAACCAGGGAGCGAAGCGCCCCACGTCGTCCAGCTTCCGCAGATTCTGATAGGCCTTCAAGAATACGTCCTGTGCCAGGTCGAGAGCGTCTTCCCGGTTCCCCGTGATTCGCAGCAGGTAGTTATACACACGCTTCTCCCACCGGGAGACGAGGAGGTTAAAGCTCTCCACGTTACCCCTGGCAGCCTGCCGAATCAGGTCGGTATCTTCAACCGCCCGAAAGATCAAGTCTCTGGCTCCTTATCTCAAGACGCACCACGCCCGTAAAAAGTCGGACACGGGTAAATACCAGTTTACAGGGATTTCCCCGGTAGGAACGGGGTTTTGTGGTGGTTGGGTGTGCGACGTAGGAGTGGCGTCTGGGCGTTTTTTCTTTTTTTGTGCCATGAATCTGAGCGTATAATAACGTTCAGAAAGGAACACCAGATGTCTAATGCTCTCGCGACTTTGGAGGCCGA
>Ga0182030_10021143_pt1 | contig 12206 bp, 9 predicted proteins | sample 812S3MmetaG_FD_121299 | JGI IMG/M metagenome (GOLD analysis project Ga0182030, IMG submission 121299) | Permafrost microbial communities from Stordalen Mire, Sweden - 812S3M metaG (Illumina Assembly) | ecosystem: Environmental > Terrestrial > Soil > Wetlands > Permafrost | place: Sweden...
CAAAAAACCTTCATCGAGGGCATCGCGACGACGGGGATGAAGGGGTAGGCCGAAATGATGAACGATGAAGGATGAACGGTAGATTTCCGCACACGTTCGTTCATCGTTCAGCATTCGCTTATCGGACCGGCCCACGCCGCAGGATTGCCGAATTCAGCACAAACTAACCCCCCAAACGGCGCAAACCGATGAAGGTTATGGAACGTAATGTTAATAGAAGTTTTTAGCATTTTGCTTTAGGGCTTTGGGAATCGTAAGTTCGATTCAACAGGGAGCAACATGGCCGGGAAATATGCGTTTTCTTTGAACGGCGAACATTACCGCGGGACGTTTTCGACGCGCGAGGAAGCCGTGCGCGAAGCGATTACGGCCGCCCGCCGGTGCGCCGACACGCCGCTGTCCATTTACGTCGGCCGCCGGGTGCCCGGCGACACCAAAGCTTCGGGGCATGCCCGCGCCGTTTTGGCCAACATGACCGCCCGTGCCCGCGAAGAGTTCGGCGACGCCGCGGCTTCCTACCTGACCGACGTCACCAAACCACAAATCGAAAAACTCGACGAAGCCCTGCAGATCGTCATTCAGGGCTGGCTCCAGCAAAATGAACTCGCCCCGACCTTCTCCAAAATCGAAGCGATCAGCGAATACCCCGTCCCCGTCACATCGGGCGACCGCGCCGTCGCCGAATACGCCGAGGTGCAGGAAATCGGCGCGGCGGAAGAATGAGATGAAATGATGAATGTTGAAGTATGAAGGATGAACGCGCATTTCCGTTCGTCATTCATCGTTCATCATTTCCTGCTCCTTGCCATCCCCACCCCACACCGCTATTTTCACGGGCCTACTTTTGGAGGTCCAATGCCCGTGCGCGTCACAGTCTGGAGCGAATACCGTCACGAAAAGAAGAATCCCAAGGTTGCGGAGATCTATCCCAACGGGATGCACGAAGCCATCGCTTCACACCTGCGAAAGCTCCCTGACATGCACGTGCGCACGGCCACGCAGGACCAGCCGGATCACGGTCTCAGCGATGAAGTTCTTAGAGACACCGACGTCATCACCTGGTGGGGCCACATGGCGCACGGCGAGGTGACCGAGCAGTGGGTCACCAAAGTCCGCCAGCGCGTTCTTGATGGAATGGGGTTGCTTGTCTTGCACAGCGGGCATTTCTCCAAAATCTTCAAATCCCTGATGGGCACAAGCTGCGACCTCAAATGGCGCGAAGAACAGAACGAACGCGAAATCCTCTGGGTCACCCGCCCCGGCCACCCCATCGTCAAGGATATCAGCGACCATTTCATCATTCCGCGCGAAGAAATGTACGGCGAATATTTCGATATCCCCGAGCCGGAATGCACGTTCCTCATCAGCAGCTTCGGGGGCGGGGAAGTTTTCCGCAGCGGCTGCACCTGGACCCGCGGCGCCGGTCGGATCGTTTATTTCCGTCCCGGCCATGAAACCTTTCCGACCTATCACGATCCCAACGTGCTGAAGATCATCGAAAACTCAATCCGCTGGGCCGCCCCAACGCCGGGGCCGGCGATTCCGTCGTTTGGGAATCGGAAATTGGGGTGGATGGATAAAAGATAACGCGTTTTGTTTAAACCCCCCGCGCGGTCGGCGGTATCGTCGCAAAGCATCCATTTTCTCAGAATTTTTATCGGTTACGGTCTGTGCGCCGATTCCGCCTCGCCGACTCGTATCCGATAAACCCCCGGCGCCGCAGCGCCGCTGGCCACCCTGTCGACGTTCGCTGCACCCTTGAGTAACCGAAAGGGGACCTCTGCTTGCCCGCTCCTCAAGGCAGCACCGAATGTAATCGGGCCAGCAAACGGCGTCGGCGGCGAAAGGGGTTCAACGGATTCGAGCCAGCCCGATCCAATCGGCACGGGAAACGGAACCGAAAAGAATCCTCTCCCAAAAACGATAAAGTAAAACATCTGCTGGAAAGATTGCCCCCCCAACCTACCTTCGCCCCGGGATTCCCGGAGGAGCACAAAAAAGCACCTTGCCCAACCCTTAACGCTATCTATACTTAACCTTCAACTCTTTTCCTGCGGAGAATCCAAATGCCTAATTACACAACGGGTGATATCAGAAACGTCGTCCTCGTCGGTCATGGCGGATCGGGGAAGACCTCCCTTATCGATGCCATGCTCCTGGCCTCCGGGACGATCAAGCACAAGGTTTCGGTGACCGACGGCTCCAGCCTCAGCGATTTTGAGCGGGAGGAAAAAGAACACGGCCATTCAATTTATTCAGCCCTGATGCATTGCGATCATCTGGGGAAACGGGTCAACATCATCGACACGCCGGGCAGCCCGGACCTGATCGGTCACGCCATCGCGGCTCTGCCGGCCGTCGAGACCGTCATCGTCGTCATCAACGCCCAGAGCGGCATCGAAGTGGTCACCCGGCGGATGATGGAAATCGCCCGCTCGCGCGATCTCCCCCGCGCCATCGTCATCAATAAAATCGACATCCCCGAAATCGACCTGGAAGCCCTCGTCGCGCAAATCCAGCAAACATTCGGTCATGAATGCCTGCCCATCAATCTCCCCACCGGCGGCGGCAAAGCGGTCGTGGAATGCCTGCTCAACAACAGCGGCGAGAGCGACATCCTTTCCGTCTCCGATGCCCACACCGCCATGCTCGATCAGATCGTCGAACTCGACGACACCTTGATGGAAAAATATCTCGGCGGCGAGGAGCCGAATTATGAAGTCCTGCACGCGCCGTTCGAACGCGCGATGGATGAAGCGCACGTGGTGCCGGTCCTGTTCACCGATGCGCGGAGCGGCGTGGGGATCGCCGAGCTGCTCGATTCGATTGCCAAGCATTTCCCGTCGCCGGAAGAGGGGAATCCCCGTCCGTTCCTGAGTTTCCGCGGCGGAGCGACCGGTCAGTCGGAGGAGGAAGTGCCGTTCGAATATCGCAATGATGCCAGCAAGCCGCTGCTGGCGCACGTCTTTAAGGTGACGACCGATCCGTACGTCGGCAAGCTGGCGCTGTTTCGCGTTCACCAGGGAAAATGCTCGGGCCAGTCGCAGGTTTATATCGGCTATAACAAAAAGCCGATCAAGCTTGGCCATGTTTTTCATCTGCAGGGCAAGGAGCATCGCGAGGCGACGGAGATCATCGCCGGCGACATCGGCGCGGTCGCCAAGATCGAGGAAATCCACACCAACGACGTGCTGCACGATGACCACGCGCTGGACAGCGTGCACCTGCGCCCGCTGAGTTTTCCCACGCCGATGTATGGATTGGCCATCACCCCCAAGGCGCGTGGCGACGAGCAAAAACTTTCGGCGCAGCTCGCCAAAATCGCCGAGGAAGACCCGACGTTTCGCTGGCAGACCGACCGGCAGACGCACGAGGTGGTCATCAATGGCGTTGGGGAATTGCATCTTCGGCTCGTGCTGGAAAAGTTGGCCAATCGCGGATTGCATGTCGACACCAAGCCGCCGAAGATCGCCTATCGTGAGACGATCAGCGCGTCGGCCGAAGGTCATCACCGCCACAAAAAACAGACCGGCGGGGCAGGCCAATTCGGCGAAGTCTTTCTCCGCGTCGAGCCGCTGGAGCGCGGCAAGGGATTCGAATTCGTCAACGAAGTATTCGGTGGATCAATCCCCGGCCAGTTCATCCCCGCCGTCGAGAAGGGCGTCCGCGATCTGCTCGATCAGGGCGTCGTCGCTGGTTATCCCCTGCAGGATGTGCGCGTGTGCGTCACCGACGGCAAGCATCATCCGGTGGATAGTAAGGAAGTCGCCTTCCGCGCCGCCGGAAAATTCGCCTTCAAGGAGGCGGTCCTCAAAGCCCACCCCGTATTGCTTGAGCCGATCGTCAACATGGAGGTCATCGTCCCCGAGGACAAGATGGGCGCGATTACCGGTGATCTGGCGGGCAAACGCGGGAGGATTCAGGGCACGGATGTCATGGCCGGTGGAATGGCCCAGATCAAAGCGATGGCCCCGCTGTCTGAAGTGATGCAATATCAATCGCAGTTAAAGAGCGTCACCGGCGGCCAGGGAAGTTTCGCGATGGAACTGAGCCATTACGAAGCCGTCCCGCCATTCGTCCAGCAGCAGATCGCGGCGCAGTATAAGCCGAAGGCGGAAGAGGAGTGATTGAAACGGTACGGTCCTTCAATTCTCTAAATACAAATGCAACCGCAGAGACGCGGAGACGCAGAGATGAGAGGAGAATATTTTTGCCACAGATGAAAATCAGATGCACGCAGATAAAACAAAATTCGATTCTATTTCATCTGTGTTGATCTGATTTTTATCTGTGGCAAAAATGTATTGCTCTGCGTCTTCCTCCGCGTCTCTGCGTCTTTGCGGTTGCATTTTTATCGGTGTTCATCGGTGCCCCATCGGTGGCTAGAATGAGTTTCCATGAAAGCCTGGTTGCTCGATGATTTCTCGGGTCTGACGCATCTGCGGATGGAGGAGGTCGCCGACCCGATTCACGGCGATGGGGAAGTTGTTGTCGATCTCGAATACGCCGCGTTGAATCCCGCGGATCGATATTTGGCGCAGGGTCAATATCCGGCCAAGCCGCCTTTGCCGCACGTTCTGGGGCGCGACGGCGTGGGGGTTATCAGCGCCGCGGGCAAAAATGCCCAGCCGTTTCAAGTCGGGCAGCGCGTGCTGGTGATTCGTGGCGATACCGGCGTGAAGCGGTGGGGGACCTTTGCCCAGCGCGTCGCCGTCAACGTTGATTCGCTGGCGGTGCCGCCGCAGGGATGGTCCGTCCCCGAATCCGCCGGCGCGGCCCTGGTTTATCTGACCGCGTATCAGGCCCTCACCCAATGGGGCGATTTGCCGCCCTCGGTCGTGCTGGTCACCGGCGCGTCCGGCGGAGTGGGCGTGGCGTCCATCCAACTTGCCAAGGCGATGAAACACACCGTCGTCGCGTTATCCCGCGTATCGGGGAAACGAAACCAGCTTTCGCAACTGGGCGCCGATTACGTCGTTGATGCTTCCGATCCCCAGTGGCCGGAGAATGTGAAAAAAATCCTGGCCCCCCGGCGCGTGGATTTGGCGATCGACAACATCGGCGGGGAAGAATTCGGCCGGATCATCGAAACCCTGGGAAATCTCGGCAAAATCAGCGTGGTCGGCATGCTGGGCGGACTCATACCGCAATTCAATACCGCCTCGCTGATCTTCCGCAGGCTCCGCGTGGGAGGCGTGGCCGTCGGCGCCTTTAGCCGACCCGAAGCCCACGCCGCGTGGAACGCGCTGGTCTCCATGCTCGCGCGGTCAAACGCCAAACCGCTCGTGGATCACATCTTCCCTTTCGAAGACCTTCCCGCTGCCTTCGACCGCCTCGCGGCCGGGCCGATGGGGAAAGTGCTTTTGCAGATCAAAGTCTAAATGCAACCACAGAGACGCCGAGACGCAGAGGAAGACGCGGAGAAGACAAATACATTTTTGCCACAGATGGAAATCAGATGCACGCAGATAAGATAGAATTCAACTGCATTACATCTGTTCATCTGATTGTTATCTGTGGCAAATAAGCATTTCTCCGCGTCTTTCTCAGCGTCTCGGCGTCTCAGCGGTTGGATTTTAAGCATGGCGCTTGCTCGTTGAGTTCAATCCGATAGGCTCACCGCAATGAGCAGAAAACCGCCGGCGGCTTTGAAGCGGGAAACGACGGGTTCGGTCGCGATTGCGGTGATCGCCGCGCGATTCAACGAGCAGATCGTCGATGAGCTTCTGGCCCGCTGCGTTGCTCGGCTTGCGGAATTGGGCGTTGGATCATCGAAGATCGAAATTCACCGCGTTCCCGGCGCGTTCGAATTGCCGGTGGCGGCGAAGCTGGCGGCCAAAACCGGAAAATTTGCCGCCGTGATCTGCCTCGGCGCGGTGATTCGCGGGGACACGCCGCATTTTGATTTCGTCGCCGGCGAAGCGGCACGCGGAATTCAATCCGTCGCCATCGAAACCGCCGTACCCATTATTTTCGGCGTCCTGACCACCAACACCGAAGACCAGGCCCGCCAAAGGCTGGACGCGGGAAAACGCGCCGCCGAGGCCGCGGTGGAGATGGCGGAGACGTGCGGGAAAATCCGAAATGGAAAAAGATAGTTGCGAGTTGCGAGTAAATAGGGGCCTTTACTCGCAACGCGCAACTCGCAACGCGCAACGCGCAACTGCCTCTGACTTCACTCCGTCTTTCCCCTATACTGTTTCGGCGATGACCAACATGCACAAATCCCGCGAGCTGGCGATGCAGGTGCTGTTCCTGTGGGACGCCAACGGCAACCTGGATTTGGCCCTCGGCTGGCAGGCGACGGACGACGGCAAGACCGAGAGGACGACCCGCATGCGCTCGCTGCAGATGGCCGAGGGAGCCTGGAGCCAGCGCGAGACGATCGACGCCTGCGTCGAGCGCATCGCCCCGCAATGGCCGCCGCGGCGCCAGCCCGGCGTCGACCGCGCCATCATCCGCCTGGCCGTGTGGGAATTGACCAGCTCGGCGACCCCGCCGAAAGTCGTGATCGACGAGGCCATCGAGCTGGCCAAGGAATTTTCGACCGAGCAAAGCCCGGCGTTCGTGAATGGAGTTCTCGACGCGATATTGAAGGAAAAACAGACGGCGGTTCCGCCGGAATAATAAAAGCGAAGAATGTTTTGCCACAGATAAAAATCAGATTCACACAGATAAAATGCAATTGAATTCGGCCTTATCTGCGTCCATCTGATTTTCATCTGTGGCAAAAATGCATTTATGGGATTTTTTTCCAAAACGCTCGACAAACTCAAAGGCGCGCTTCGCCGCACGGCGGTGGTTCTTAACACCGACGTGCGCACGCTGTTTGTGCCCGGGCGGCAGATTGATGAGAAATGGCTGGCGGAATTGGAGGAAAAATTCCTCCTGGCCGACATGGGCGTGAAAAATGTCGAGCGGGTGATCGGGGAAATCCGCGAGCGATGGAGATTGGGCAAGATCAAAAACGCCGGCGAAGCCGAGCAAATTGTCCGCGACCAGATCCTGGAAATTCTGACGCGGGTGCCGGCGTAGCAGCGGGAATTGAAAATGGCCGAGACCGGACCGACGGTCATTCTGGTCGCGGGCATCAACGGCGCGGGCAAGACCACCAGCATCGCCAAGCTGGCGTGGATTTTGAAAAATCAGCTCGGCAAAAAAGTGATGGTCTGCGCCAGCGACACGTTCCGCGCCGCGGCAGTGGACCAACTGACGATCTGGTCGCAGCGCATCGGCGTGGAGATCGTCAAGCACAAGATGGGCGCCGATCCCGCCGCGGTGGCGTACGACGCCTGCGAAGCCGCGAAGGCTCGGGGGTTTGATGCCCTGATCGTCGACACCGCCGGGCGATTGCATACGCAGGATAATTTGATGCGCGAACTGACCAAAATCCGCGACGTTGTGGCAAAACGAATCCCCGGCGCGCCTCACGAGGTGCTGCTGGTTCTTGATGCAACGACCGGCCAGAACGCGATTCAGCAGGCGAAGAATTTCGGCGCGGCGATTGGTGTGACGGGGTTATTTCTAGCCAAGCTCGATGGGACGGCCAAGGGAGGAGTGGTGGTTTCGATTCACGATCAGTTGAATATTCCGGTGAAGTTTGTGGGGTTGGGGGAAACGCCGGAAGATATTGAGACGTTTGATCCGCAGCGGTTTGTGGATGCTTTATTTGGGGAAGCGCCTGTAGCCAATGAACGTGGGTAGTGGCCTGGCGACGGACAGGCGAGCTGACGGCGTAAGTCCCGTCGGCTTGGCAATAATCCCGACATTCCACCTGGAATTTGTCACTCACGGCTTTTCCCCGTCGTCTGAATGGCGGATACTTTAACTAGAGGGTCGCCATGACTGTTACGTCGCTTCCAGAGGGATTTTCGCCGGACGCGGAATTGGTGGGGGAAAGCCGCCGCGGCAATCGCGACGCGTTCGGGCGGATTGTCCGCCGGTATCAGGGGATGGTTGCCGGGGTGATTTATTCCGTTTGCGGCGATCTTCACCGCAGCGAGGATCTCGCTCAAGAGACATTTATTGCCGCGTGGAAAAGTCTGTCGGGAATGAACGATCCGGAAAAATTGGCTCCCTGGCTCTGCCAGATCGCCCGGCGGAAGGCGGTCGATTTTCAGCGGTCCAATCTCCGCGAAAAAAATCGGCTAAGTCATTTATTTCCGGTATTGACCGCCGGCGAATCGACTTCACCCCCCCAGGAGGCGCTGGCGAAAGAAGAGCGAGAGATGCTCTGGCGGATTCTCTCCGAATTACCACAGCGATATCGCGAGACGATGGTGCTCTCTTACCGGCAGGAACAATCGACGGCGGCCGTCGCGCTGGAGACGGGCATAACCGAGGACGCCGTTCGCCAGCGATTGACGCGCGGCCGTGAAATGCTGCGCGATCAGATGGCGGAGGTTCTGGAACGGAATCTTGTTCGCTCCGCGCCGACGCCGGCATTTGCCGCCGCGGTGATGGCGGCGCTGTCGGCGACGACCCCACCGGCGGCAAAGGCGGCAACATTGGGAGCGGCGGCGAAGGGATCGACCGTCCTGGGCAGCGGTGGTGCGACGGCGTGGGGATCGACACTGCTTGGCGGGCTTGTCGCGGCCTGGGGAGGAGTTTTCGCGCTTCGCCGCGCCTTGCGCGCCAGCCGGTCTGGGCGCGAAAGCCGATTCCTCGTTATATTCGCCGGGCTGGGAGCGTTGTGCATGACCGCGTGGTGGACGGCGAGTGTTGTCGCTCCGCGTATGTTTGACGTGCATGATTTCCACGGCTTGGGGGCGATGGTGCTGCCGATCAGTGTCACGATCGCCACGCTGATCATCATCCGGCTGGGGCGCGGCCGATTGACTGCGATTCGCGCAACCGAGCCTTCAGACCGCGCGGTGCCCAACGCCGCCTTCGCCGGCAATCCGGGGAAAATGCCACGGGCGATGGCGGTTGCCGTTGTTTTTGCAAGCATGAGCGTGTGGTTCGGATTCGCCTGGAGGGCGGGGGATTTTCTGAGCGTCGCCATCCTGTCGACTTTGGCGATCGGCCTGGCGGTCGTCGCCGCTTATTGCTGGGGCGGAGACAGCATCGGCCGCTCCCGGCGGTTCAGCCTGCTCATCATGCCGATCCTCGGCATTATCACGCTTGGCATAACGAAGTGGCGTCTTAATGAATGGCTCGGGGTCATCCATCATTGGTCGCATCCCCATCCGATGCGATGGAGCGGCCTCCTTTTGCCGGCCACGTTATTCGCCTGTGGCCAAGCGGTGGCGATGGAACTGGTCGGATTCTGGAAGCGCAATCCGCGGACGCGCCCGTCGGGCGATGTCTCCGTCGGGCCTGTTCGCCAACTGGATCTGATCGGTTTCAATTTTCTGCACGTCGATCAACAGGTCACGCTGAAAACGATTCCCGATATCGCTCGCCTGGAGGCCTCCAAACTCCGCGCGGCGATGAAGACGGCGCAAATCGAGCCGTGCGGCCCGGTGGTTTTTATCTATGAAAACATGACCAACGATCCCAATGCGGTGATGAACGTGAAGATCGGGATTGCCGTTAAAGAAAACCCCACCGCACCCGAGGGATACCAGGTGGAGGAGATTCGACCCGCCAACTGCCAAACTGTTTTGTATGGCGGCCCGATGTCTAAGATCGCTCAGGCGTTTCAGGTATTGGGGCCTGCGCTATACGCCGCCGCCGCTCCGACCGGCGAGATTCGCGTGTATTGTTTGTATTTCGAAAGCGCCGACTCACCGAATAATGCGACGCTGATCGCGGCCGTCCTGAATGAACCAACTCATTTGTGATCGTCCAAAGCCCACGCGTTGGGCCTTTGTGCCGCTGCGTGAGCAATCCTCGCGTCGCAGGCGACTCGGCTAAAAAATCAATTTCATTTCGCATCGCCCGGCACGGTCCAATCGGGCAGGACTTCCTTTCGCAATGCTTCGAATTGGTCGTGATATTTCGGACCGCCGGTTTCGTCGCGCCAGATCAGGTATAGCACCTTCAGCGATTTGGCCACGTCGGCGTCCGAAGTGTGCGGGTCGCCCTGTTTGGCCAGGGTGTGCATGCAATCCAGCAATTTGTACGCGGCTTCCCAATACTGATCATTGTTCTCTCCGAGCTTTTCGTCCTGGATTAATCGGCCGAGCGTGTCTTTGACGGTCTGGCAATCGTGCTGCTCGTAAGCGATCAGGCCGATGCCGAGCGTGACCAGCGGATCGGGATAATCCTTGTCGGCGCCGGGGTCGAGGCTGGACTGATAGAGGACGACGTTTTCGGGGGATTGGAGTTGCTTGTATAGATCAAGCGCGGCGGTGAGATCGCGCTGCCGCGCCGTCGGGTCGGTTTCCAGTTCGCCGGCGAGGCGCTTGGTGTCGGCGTCGAATCGGCGATAGATGTACGCGTAGCCGTGAATCTTGGGGTCCTGGCTGCCATCGGCCCATTTGACCAGAAATCCGCTGAGCATCGCGCGATTGTCGGCAAGCTGGCGGATTTGCGCGGCGTCGCCGGATGTTCGCGCTTCATCCAGTTCCGTGTTCAGCGTCGCCAGCAGATCGTGCACCGTTTGTGCGCCTTCGTTGGCGCTGGTCGCGTTCAGATATTCCACCAGCGTCTTCGTCGCATCATTGTTGCGGTTGAGCTGCATGTATGCCTGCACGCGCAAAAAGAGCGCGCCGCTGATGAGCGATTTGGCATCGGGCAAACCCTGCACCGTTTTTTCGTAGCCGTCCAGCAGCGACAAAACCTTTTGCGGATCGTTGCGCTCGCGGCGAGTGATGTCCGCGGCGATCAATGTCATGCGCGACAGCGTCGATTTGGCCGCTAATTTTTCTTGCTCCGATCCGTTGCTGTCGATCACGCTGCTCGCCAGCGACGTCACCTGGTCGGCTAGCGATTGAATCTGATCGGTCCACTGCTGTTTCTGATCGGGCTGCAGATTCGGCGTCTCCTCAAGTTCGTTTTTGAGGGCGATCATCTCGCCATAACGGGCGACGAGAAGGCGATTGGGCGGGTCGGTGTCCGGCACCAAGCGATAATATTTGATCGCGTCGGGCCACTTGGATTGCGAGAAGAGGTCGGCCGCATATTGCAGCGCGAATTCCCGGCGATTGAACGGCGGATTGACCGCGATGGGCAGAAATCGCTCTTCGAGCCGCTGCACCTGGGGATCGGGCGGGGTCGATTGGCGGAGATCGGAAATGAGCATCCTGGCCCGCTCCAGCGCGACGTCTGAATGCGATTGCGCTTCGCCGCCGAACCGGGCGATGTGATCCAGTAGCGAATCGACGGCGGAGACTTTGTCGCCCAGCGATTCCTCGAAAATCCCGACCAGAAACGAAGGTTCAACCGCCTCGGCGCGCGGGAAAGTCCCCGACGAAAATCGATGCAACACTTCATCGGCGGCATTGACCGCCTGGCGAAGTTTGCCGGTGTCGATTGGGTGCTGGGGGTCGGCGGACACGATCACCTGCCGGCCCTCGTCCACCAGCGCCAGCAGCAGCATCGGCTCGAGCTTGGTCAGATCGGGATTCGGCGGGAGGCGCGCGGCAAGCTGCCGGAATATTGCGTCGCGTAGGTTCGGGAAATCCCGGATGAGCTGCGCCAGCGCTTCGACGGCAGCGGCGTTGGCGGCGTCTTTGTCGGCGCCCGGCGGGGATTGATCCGCGCGCGTCGCCAGGATGCGGTAATGCAGCAGCCGCAGCGCCGCCGCCTGGTCTTTGTCGTCCGGAAAATTGGTTTGCTGATAAGCCGTCGCATCGTCGAGGGCTTTTTGCGCGGCGGATAAATCGCCGGCGGCAAGCTGGGAGATCACGCTGAAACATTTCGCCTCGAAAATAATCTCCGGCGTCGGTGCGGGGGAAATCGCGTTGTCGGGATTTTGAATGATCGTGTCCAACAACTTCTGCCCGGCGGCGATTTCATCCTTCTCCCCAATCAGAATGTGCAGCTTGGCCATGAGCAGTTCGGCCTGTGCCTGGATCTGGCTGTCGGCGCTGTCCCAGGCGGTGAACGACTTGAGGGCCTGCTCGATGAGCGGCTGGCGCGTGGAGTCAGCCGGATCCATCGACAGCGCGACCGCGTATTGCATCCGAGCCGATTGATACGCGGCGGCGGAAGCGGTCTGGCTGGCGGCGCGCCACTGATCCGCCAGCTTGTCGTCGGGGCTGGTAATGCGGTTGGCCAGATCGGTGGCCTGGGCGCTGGCGATCTGGCCGGCCTGGTCG
>Ga0182030_10021144_pt1 | contig 12205 bp, 10 predicted proteins | sample 812S3MmetaG_FD_121299 | JGI IMG/M metagenome (GOLD analysis project Ga0182030, IMG submission 121299) | Permafrost microbial communities from Stordalen Mire, Sweden - 812S3M metaG (Illumina Assembly) | ecosystem: Environmental > Terrestrial > Soil > Wetlands > Permafrost | place: Sweden...
AGCAACAGCCCGCCGGTGCGGGCTCAAGCGCTCAGTACTCTGAATAATCACAATCGTTTTCCGACCATCCCCCATCACTACTCTTCCTGGCGGCACTCCTAGGTTCCCGCCCATTCCTCTCTCGAAAAGAAATGGTACCCTAGGAGAAATCGTATGGCCTCCATGCGATTTCTTTTCAGGGGCGTCTGTTCACCTTATCCAATGATCATCATGGCATGACAATTTTGACCTTCACCGCTGTCGTTCTGATGGTCTCGTTCGTCGCAGGCCTTCTCGGATCGCTTACCGGACTCGGCGGCGGTGTCGTCCTCGTCCCGCTGCTGACGATCCTCTTCCACGTCGACATTCGCTACGCCATCGGAGCGTCCCTCGTGTCGGTGATCGCGACCTCCTCCGGCGCGGCTGCGGCGTATGTGAAAGAGAGATTTTCGAATATTCGAATTGGAATGTTTCTGGAAATCGCTACCACCTTCGGCGCCTTGCTCGGCGCGTTTCTGGCCACTTGGATTCCTACCGCCGCTCTGGCCATCATTTTTGGCGCGGTCCTTCTTTATTCCGCCTATCTCTCTCGCAAGCCGCGCCCAGAAGCTCAGCGCAATCTGCCTCCCGATCCGCTCGCCACGCGTCTGCGGTTAAACGGCAGCTTCCCGGAACATCAAAGCAAGCGCCACTACAACGTTCAAAACGTTCCCACCGGCTTCGGCCTGATGTTCGGCGCAGGAGCGCTTTCTGGTTTGCTTGGCATCGGCTCGGGCGCCGTCAAAGTGCTCGCCATGGATCAGGCGATGCGCATTCCCTTCAAAGTATCGACCACCACCAGCAACTTCATGATCGGAGTGACGGCGGCCGCCAGCGCCGGCGTTTACCTCAGTCGCGGATATGTTGATCCGGGACTCGCTATGCCGGTAATGTTGGGTGTGCTCGGCGGTTCGTTGCTCGGCAGCCGAATTCTGGTCAAGGCCGAAACGAAATCGCTGCGCCTCGTATTCAGCGCGGTGATCCTCGTCCTAGGATTGCAAATGCTCTATAAAGGTTTCTGGGGGAAAATCTAATGCCTCCCGCCGAAACGCCGGCCCGTCCATCGCAGCCCTTCACACCGCAGCCCTGGCGAGACCGGCAGATGGAACTCGTCTTGGGCAACCTGTTGCGGTGGGGAGTCTTGCTCTCGGCGGCGATCGTCTTCGCCGGGGCCTGCGTCTACCTCTCGCGCCACGCCCACGAACCCGCCGATTACCATATCTTTCGCGGGGAGCCATCGGAATTCCGAACAATTCGCGGCGTCATCCAGAGTGTGCGAAACGGTCGGGGCCGCGGCCTGATTCAACTCGGACTCTTGCTGCTCATCGCGACTCCGATTGCGCGCGTCTCGTTTTCGATCGTTGGATTCTCCATCGAACGAGACTACTTGTACGTGACTTTCACTGTGATCGTCCTGCTCGTCCTGCTCTATAGTTTTCTGGGCACCGGCATCGGGCTCTAAGCAAACTCGCTCATCGACTTTTCGCGGCTCACGCATTCTCACGAAATGCTACGAGCCGAGCCGTCGTAATCGCCTGCCCGACATGCCGTTGGGTGTGGTCGGCTATATGGACAAGCAGTCCTCCCAGAGTAGTGGGCAGCCGCTTCTTTCCCACGAATCGCGCCTCTTCCAGATTTTTCCCCGCGAGTGCCCGCACCCGCACGGACGCATCTGCCAGCGCCGCGCCCAACTCTGCAAACAGTTCGTCACGCGTTGCGCCCGCATCCAGTTCCGTTCCCAGACGAGCGACCTGCTCGCTGCTGAGACTTCGTCCTTCGGCATAAGCCAGCAGACGGTCCAGGCTACGAGAAAGATGACGGATGTGAAACGCAACGGGCGGCGCGTCCCCGGGACGAGCGTTCAACTGTTCGTCGGAAAGACTTCCACACCATTTATGCAGGTCTTCTTCCGCCAGCCGCAGCGCATGAAGAATCGCGCGTCCGACGGCGGGAACTTCGATCTCAGTACCGCGCAGCCACGGCTCGAGGGATGACATAGGAATGTTGTAGAGTCTACCGGTTCGTTGCTGGATGGATTTTATTCTTTCTGTTTTCGATCGACCACCAGCGCGCCGGGGCGTCGTGTGCCTCCGTGCCCTTAGTGGTGAAGGGTTTTGCATCTACGCCACCACTTACTAACTATCGTAAATAAAATTGCACAGCCCTCTTGACGAATGCGTGAAAGTCATGGCATTCTTTTACATCTTCTTCTTGAAAGGACGCCCCAGAAAATGGCGGTTAAAAGCACAACCCATAACGTGCTGCTTATGCCATGGCTACCCGAAACGGGTTGCATATGGCTTAGGGCGTCGTTCGACTTCGTAAGTTACTAAGTCCTCGACGATCTAAGCGCCCAAAACAAAACAGTAAGTTGAATCGTGCTCAGCGATCGTGTCGGCGATGCGCCGATAACGCGTCCGCAGCTCGATCTCCGCCCCGGCTTGGCCGCGAGCGGTTTGCTGTTTGAGCCCAGTTTCACTTTTCACAGGGTCGGTGGCGAAGGCCACAGAAACCTCATGTCGCAAGCGCTCTTCGGAGCGTGGCGGCAAACCCGCTCGCGGGTGAGGTCGAAGTGTCCACATGTACCCCGACCAATAAATCGTTTCTTAGATCCATTTATGAGCGAACTTATCAAAAACCTATCGAGCGGCCATAACCAGTTTGCTTCTGGTGGCTTACTGCTCATGATCGTCGGAGGCCTAGGCGTTTACCTGCGCGCCATTCCTGAGAGGCTGTGGGAGTGGTTCGTCGGTCAAACCACGATGATGATTACCGTGAATGACGATGACGCTTCATTCTTCTGGGTGAAGGAGTGGCTACTCGAGCAGAAGTTTCTGAAACGGGTTCGGCGTGTGGACCTCGACACTACGATCCGCAACGACGGACTGTCGTTGATCCCGGCGCCTGGTCGTCACTGGTTCTGGCACGAAGGGCGCCCGTTCTTCGTTTACTTTTACCGAAATGAAGACCCCAAAGGATCGTCGCGCCGTCGCACGGAATCATTGACTTTTCACACCATAGGACGGCAGCAGTGTTTTCTCCAGCGCTTTGTGAAAGAAGTGGTCGCGTGTCACGAAAAGAACTCTGTCATCAAGTCCTCGTTGTTCGTCTACGACGACGGTTGGACCCGTGTCGCGGGCTATGCGCCAAGACTGCTGGATTCGGTGATCCTGAAGCCGGGAGAAAAAGATCAGCTGATCCGCGATATCGCGAAATTCAGAAACTCGCGGCACCGCTATCGCCAGTTGGGCGTTCCTTATCACCGGGGATATCTGTTCTACGGTCCTCCCGGTACGGGGAAGACCTCGTTGGTATCGGCAATGGCAGCGCAGTTCGAGATGCATGTGTACGCGTTGAATCTCGCAGGCTTCAATGACCGATCACTTGCTACGGCTGTTAACGATGTTTCACCCAACTCGGTGATTTTGTTCGAAGACATCGATTGCATGGCGAGCGGCAAAGCAAGAGTTCCTGAAAATCCCGCTCCCGAAAGACGGGCATCGAAGGCGAGTGACGGGATCGAGAGCAGCGCTGGACTAACCGTACCTTATCGGGGCTGCTGAATGCGCTCGATGGCTTTAGCGCTCCCGAGAATGTGTTGTTTGTTATGACCAGCAACGTAGTCGAAAATCTGGATCCGGCTTTACTCAGGCCTGGGCGCATTGATTACAAGCTCTTCATGGGTAAAGCTGACGAATCGCAAAAAGTTGAACTCTACAAGCGATTCTTCCCGAATGCCGATCGTACGGAAGCGGAATTGTTTGTCGAAACCAACCGCTCGGTCGAAACCATGGCCGAGTTTCAAGGATTGCTCTTGCGGTTCGAGCGTGACTGCTCAGAATTGGACGAACTCGTGGCCCCAGTCTGACCAGCAGAGAAGATGCGATTTCGGGCCCTGCCCGAGAAAGGAGACTAACAAAATGGCCCGTTACGACTTACTCGATCCAACGAACCCCTCTGCAGCGCTTCGCGAGTCGGCCGAGGTTAGTCAGTCGCCTGAGGAGCGCATGCGCTCGCTCATCATGAAACTACGGCTTCCAGAAGACCACGCGGCGATCTCGAATCGCATCGCCGAGCTGCTGCCCAGGATCGAAGCCGAAAAAGTAGCGGCGATTGCCATCGAAGCTCGCAGCAAGATTGAGTTTCGTCAGGCCGCCCTGCTTCTGGTGCGCGAGATGACTCGTCACGAGACCCATCGTCGCTTGGTGGCGGAGACACTCGATCGTGTCATTCAGCGCGCCGATGACCTCGTCGAGTTCGTCGCCATTTACTGGAGGAATGGCCGGGAGCCGCTTTCTGCACAGGTAAAGAAGGGCCTCGCGGCCGCTTTTCCAAGGTTCAATGAGTTTGAGCTCGCGAACTGCGATCGCAGAGGCTCGGTCAAGCTCCGCGACGTTCTCTTTCTGTCGCACGCCAAGCCGCGCGATGCGGCACAAGCGAGTGTTTGGAGAAAACTGATCTGGGGGCGCTTGGGCCGACACTAGCCCGGCGCTCGCGGATTCACGTATTGCTTCCGATTTGGCGTGAATTCACACCGCCCTTTGCGACCGGGCCATCCGACTCACAATCACTGTCCCCAAGCTGAGCAAACTCAAGGCAGAAATCACGCCCAGCGAAATGACGCAGTAAATGCACCAGACTCCCAGTACTACCGATTCGATATGCGCCAGATAAAGCGCAAACCCTAAGCCGCCCAGCGCCGCCAGCAGCATCAGCCGGTAAGCCCTCCTGAAAGCCAGCACGCCCAGCAGAATATATCCGGCGATGCCGATCACCGCCACCGGAACTCCGTAAAGGACAGCATACGGACTGTGATTCACGATGCCGCAGTCCCAACGCTCATTAATGCTGCAAGGCGAGGCGTCTGTGCGGTAATGCTCCCGTAAAGCCAGCGAAGAAGCGATGATGCCAACCACGGCAAGCACAATCAACACCCACCTCATAGAGCTCCCCGATCAAAAAGAAGATGTATAGCTGACAGGGATATTATCCACGATTTGAGGAATTGAATTTGTGTCCGGGGGCGCCGGGCCTGCCCGCCGAGCATAATTAGTCGTGATATCGCCGTTCTCCCGCCGGAATCGGAACGCTCAGCCGGTTTTGCGGCGGCGGCAAAGGACACGTCGCATAAGCCGTAAACGCACACGGCGGATTCAGCAACATGTTGAAGTCCAACCAAACTTCGCCAGGCTGATTTACGCCATGGTCGGGTAGTTCCGAATACAGAAAGCGACCCGCCCCGTACGTCGTGGTCTTGCTGGTTGCGTCGCGCATAATAAAGAAGAGGTCGGTCGATTTCGGGTCTTCGAGCACTGGATCGAGCCGAACCACTTTTCCATCCAGCGTAAATTCAACCGCACCCGGCGCTGGCATATGTGTCGTCGTGCCCAATACCGTCGGAATATCGAGGATCTTCGGAGGATTGTAGGGAATCCACTTGGCGTGAATGCGATACGATGCATTCGGGTCGTACCACTTGAGTCCGTGAAAGCCCGTGCGCGTCGGCGCGTCCAGATCTTTCACCCGCAGTCCAAATTGCTCGTCGCGATGAATCACAATCACCGTCAAAGTTCCGAGGGTGAGCTTCGATGGCTTCTCGGCATCGTCTGCCAACAAAGTTTGTTCCTTCGCCGGCTGCCCATCCACTAGCAGATCCTTGGGAAATCCCCCGGCAGGCGCCAACAAACGGACGACACCTTTATCCAGTCGAACCACCGCGATGCGCGCCGGAGCCTTCGCCGCGATCTGTATGCGGCTATCGTCCGCAGTGCCAAAGGTGTTGTCTCCTTCTTTCAGCCAGCCCAGAGCGATCAGAGAAAGCCAGCCTTCCGGAGCCTGCAGGCCAGACGCGCGTTTTGCTCGCCACGCCAGCAGATCGCGCTGCCAAGCGCCTTCGTCGCCGGAAGTTGTCGCGTCCGACGCAGCCAAAACAAGAGGCTGGACCAACATCGCCAGCGCTAGAGCGGCCAGCACGGGATTTCGCAGATTTCTGATCATTCGTAAGTCTCCGTCTTCCTAAGTCGGCGCCCCAGGCCCCAGCAATGATTCTAATGCAAATGTCTACTCACACGGTAGACATTCCCAGAGAACCAGCATTTAGAGAACGGGCGCGGATTGCCAAAACGCCTTCGACCCTAGAACACGGTGCCACTGCTCGCGGTGTTCAGCAGAATCGTCAGCGGCGGCACATGCTCTGGCTTCACATAGCGATTGACTAAGAAACGCTTGCCATCTTTCGCCACGTCGTATGTAAAAACGTCAGTCGATGAGATCGGTGCGCGGCCATGAACCTGGAACAAGGCCGCTGGCGTCCCCGTCGCGAAGATTTGTTCACCGTTGACCGGCACCGCCATCAACATGCCCGACGTGGCGAGGTAGAAGATTTCTTTGCCGTCTCCGCGCCAGCGCGGCTCCGAACCGCCACCCCTCGACACTTGCCATTTTCCCGCCGCACCCGGAAACGATGTCACGTAAATCTCCCAATTGCCCGACTCATCCGAGGCATACGACACCCACTTTCCATCCGGAGAAATCTGCCCGTTCGTCTCGCTCCCCTTGCTCGCCAGAAATCGCGTTGGCTCGCCGCCAGCGACCGGCAGCAATTCCAGATATTCGCCCGACGCTCCCTGTCGAGTAAACAGAATCTGCTGGTCGTCCAAAGACCACGAATTGGGGACGATATCGTCCATGGAAGCAGTCGACATCGTAAATCTCTTTCGCTCCCGCTCCAGTCCCGTCGCTGGTTTCAAGAAGAGCGCCGCGCCATCCGAGTCACTGCGATAAGCCACTGTCTTTCCATCGCGCGACCATACGCCCACAACTTCTTCCGACGGGTCAAACGTAAAACGCGAGTTGCCGGCTCCCGCCGTGCTTTCGATCCATATATCTACGTTGTTCGCCTTCGTATCACTGATATCGACCACAAGGCGAGTGCCGTCAGGCGAAAGCGTGGGATTGGCCATGATGCCGGCATCTCCGATCTGGCCCAACTCTTTGCCCGAGCGGTCGATCCAAGTCAGCGCCGACTGCGCCGCCCCAACGCTGGTGTTGTAGATCAGCGTTCCGTTCTCCGCGACCGTGAAAGCCGACCAGGTCGTGGCGGGTTGATATCCGACGGCATTCGCGATCACGGTCGAGCTCCCAGAGATCTTACCCGTAGCCGCGTCAAAAGCGACGCTGACTAACTGCCTCTGGTCGTCCACATAAAACAGATTGTGAGCGTCGTAGCCAAAATTGGAATGGCAAAGCACCACTAGCTTTTTCTCTTTGCCTTCGAGAGAAGTCAGGTAGATGGCGCTGGAGGTGTCGTCCTTGCGATTTCCGAAACTCCCTGCCCAGAATAAGAAATGGTCGCCGTCGGGAAGAAAAAGTGGCCAACGGTGCGTTTCCTCCTGCGCCGTGCGGATGCCTTGTGTAACCTGCACCATCCCCGTCCCGTCCGCATTGATGCGCTGCACCGGGCTTTGCGCATCCGGCGTATAGAGGATGACACCCTTCGTTCCCCAACTGCCGCCGCGCCCAGCCAAAGCCGTTGCGAGTATCTGCGGAGTGCCGCCGGAAATCGCCATCCTCTGCAACTTTCCGTTCGCAAAAAATCCCACGTAAGCGCCGTCCGGCGACCAGAAGGGATAACTCGCCCCTTGGGTGCCCGGTAACTGCGTCACCGTCGACGATCCGACGCGCTGCACAAACAGCATCGGGAGCGCCGAGTTTTCGTCCGGCGACACAAACACCAGCATCGAACCGTCGCGCGACAGCGCCATGTGGCTGATACTCATCTCATCAGGAACCGCCAGGGCAAACTGCATGCGCGTCGTAGGCGCAGGACGCCGCGCCACGAACCACGTCACTCCGGCCACCGCCGCCAGCACCAGCGCGACGGAAAGCCAAAGCAAAATCGGCACCCTTCGCGGCGCTGCCACGGCAAGGCGGCCAGCAACACCGGTCTCTGTCCCGGAAAGCGCGCTCAACGCGAACGACAAATCGCGCGCCGACTGAAACCGTTGCTCCGGACTCTTCTCTAAACACCGCCGGACAATCCGCTCGAGCGTTGGCGAAACCAGCCGGCTCGTGCCCGTCAACTCCGGCGGATCGTCCTTCAAAACCGCCGTCATCGTCTCGGCCGCGGTGTCGCGACGAAAAGCGCGGACACCCGACAACATCTCGTAGAGCACCGACCCAAACGCAAAGATGTCGGTCCGCGCATCGGCGGTCTCGCCCCGTACCTGCTCGGGCGCCATATAACCGGCCGTGCCCATCACCACACCAGCGGCCGTGTGCGAACCAGCGTGCGCACTCGTGAGCGTTACTTCGTCGGAGTCTGCGCCCATCGTCTGCGCCAACTTCGCCAAGCCGAAATCGAGAATCTTGATGCGCCCGTCTTTCGTGACAAAAATGTTTTCCGGTTTCAGGTCGCGGTGAACAATTCCTTTTTCGTGCGCCGCCGCCAGCCCGTGCGCGATCTGCACTCCGTATTCGATGGTCTTGCGCTGCGGTAATGGTCCGCGATCCAGAGCCGCGCGCAGGCTCTCGCCTTCCAGCAACTCCGAAACCAGAAATGGAGAGCCGTTGTCTTGACCAATGTCGTGAATGGCGAGGATGTTCGGATGATTCAGCGCAGCTACGGCCCGCGCCTCTTGCTCGAAACGCCGCAACCGGTCCGCGTCCCGCGAAAACGATTCGGGGAGAATCTTCAGCGCAACGTCGCGCCCCAGGCGAGTATCCTTGGCCCGATACACCTCGCCCATCCCACCCGCTCCGAGCGGCGCGAGAATCTCATACGGACCCAGTTTCGTACCTGCGGACAAAGCCATGTGTGGGCGCAATTATAGAGGATCGGTTCCAAATTCACGCTCGCCCGCCGGAATCTACGCGCTATACTTACCCCCGCGCGAGATCGAGCGATTCGCCGCATCACTCGAACGCTATGGGAGTGTCATGACGCTAAGGCTGAAATCCGGAACACATACGCGCCGGGAATTCCTGGCAACCTCAGCAGTCGGAGCGCTAGCCGCCAATCTAGTTGGAGCACTGCCCGCTCGCGCCGCCGAAAACCCAAAGGGTTCCACGACCGCATCGCCAGCCACTCCTCGCAGAATCATCATCGACACCGACCCCGGCGTGGACGATGCCATGGCGATCTTTCTCGCCCTCCGCTCGCCCGAACTCAAGGTCGAGGCCATCACCGCCGTCTCCGGAAACGTTCCCCGGGAATTGACTTTGCCCAACGCGCTGCGCCTCGCTGAGATCGCCGGCCGCACCGACATTCCAATCGCAGGAGGAGCCAGTGTCCCTCTCGTACGAAGACTGATCACTGCCAAATACGTTCATGGCGTCAACGGTCTCGGCGGCGTCGACTTCCCCGCGCCAACATTGAAGCCCGTTGCCGAGAGCGCAGTCGAACTGATCACACGATTAATCCGTGCCAATCCTGGACAGATCACCATCGTTGCCGTTGGTCCGCTCACCAACATCGCCACCGTCCTGCGTGCCGACCCGGCAATCGCCCGCATGATTCCCGAGATCGTCATCATGGGAGGCTCGCTCTCCGGCGGCAACGTCACGCCCGCTGCCGAATTCAACCTCTATGTCGATCCTGAAGCGGCGCGAATCGTTTTCGATGCGGGAGTTCCACTCACCATGGTCGGTCTCGATGTGACCGAAAAAGTCCTCTTGCGCGAGGAACACGTCCGGCTACTCGAGGCGAGCAACGACAAAGTGAGCCAGGCCGCAGGCAAAATCATGCGCGCCACCCTAAACCGAGCCCATCATGGAATTGACGCGACCGTGATCGCCATGCACGACCCGCTCACCGTCGCCAGCCTCATCGATCCCAAGCTTCTCAAACTGGCGGACTATTACGTCGAGGTTGAAACCGAAGGCGAGTTCACCGCCGGCATGACAGTCGGCTACGCCCACGCACCCGCGCGAGCCTCCGCGCCCTATGCCAACGCGAATCCTCCACAACCCGACCCTGACTTGTCGTTCCATCCCAACGCCAGAGTCGCCGTAGGCGTCGATCCAGAACGCTTCTTTAATCTATTGATTCCGAGGCTGACCGGAAATTCCTAACCAAGCCGCCGGGCTTGTGATCAGCGGGTACGCACAACATCTTTCAAACTCAGTTCCAGACCGCCGAACTCCGGATGATCGTTCATACCAAGTGAGTAGGCAATGTCAAGACGGTCGCCCGCCAGCAACTGCAAGCGGTCACAGGATTCCTTCATCCTCCATCCCATCGCCTTGAATGAAATATTGTCTCGCCACGAAGAAGAAGAAGAAGAAGAAGATGTTTGGGTGGTGGTGGCACTTGAGCTTGCCAGATCATGCTCGCGCTTCGGAATCGATGCCGCATCGGGATGACAGCGCGGTGTGAAGTCCTGCGCCGCCGCTGCACTCATGCTGATCTCTGACCCATTTCTTCCCCCGGACACACGCAGCCGCACATGTTTGTCTTTGACGGCCTGCGGAGGGCTCATGAGCCGAACATTGCGCGCGGCAAAAATCGGTTCGCGGTTATCCATCCCAAAGGGCTCCAGCAAAAGCAGCGCCCGATGCAGTTCCGGAGTCACCTCTCCGAGCGGCAGTTCGCGATCAAATTCCAGTTGGGGCTCGAAATCGGCCTCCGTGAGCCACGCCCGCGCGTAGCCGTCCAGATGCTGTCGAAGTTTTTCGACGTTGGCACTGGGCAGAGCAAAGCCGACCGCGTGCGCATGTCCCCCATACCGCGAAAATAGTGCGGGACACGACTCAAGCGCCTGCAGCAGATGAAATGCGCCAATCGACCGTCCCGAGCCATGCGCCTCTTCCCCCTCGCGGGAGATGATCAGCGTCGGCCGTCCATACTTCTCCACCACTCGCGACGCGGTAATACCGATGACGCCCCGATGCCAACCTTCGCCATCCAGGACCACACAATAGGCCTCGCGGAGCGCAGGCTCTTCTTCCAGACGCCGCCAGATGCTGTCCAGGATGCGCCGCTCTTCTTCTTGACGGTCCGCGTTGAGCCGATCGAGGCGTCCGGCAGTGTCGCGGGCACGTTCGATATCTTTTTCATTGAAAAGGTCGACCACATCCCGGGCCACGTCCATGCGTCCGGCAGCGTTCAGGCGGGGAGCGATGCGAAAGCCTACTTCGGTTGCCGTCAGCGCCCGCCCATCGCCGAGTTTCGCCACTTCCAGCAGCGCTTTCAGTCCGACATTCACAGGACGCCGCAAGCCCTGCAATCCCAACTTGGCAAAGACGCGATTTTCGCCCAACAGCGGAACCGAATCCGCAATCGTCGCGATGGCGACCACTTTCATGAACGACATCAGCAAGCGATTGTGATCCTTCGCCTCTAAACGGCGCTGCATCAAGCCCTGCGCCAGTTTGAAGGCCACACCCGCGCCGCACAAAAATTTGCAGGGATAATCGCAACCGTCCTGATTGGGATTGACCACCACCAGCGCCTTCGGAACGCCGTCTACGCCGGGCAGATGATGATCGGTAACAATCAGATCGACGCCGGTCCGCTGCGCAGTTTCCGCGGCGGCGAATCCGCGTATGCCGGTGTCGACGCTGATAATCAGGCGCACGCCGTCAGCCGCGGCGCGCTCGATCACTTCGTCGCGCATGCCATAACCTTCGCGGATGCGGTGTGGCACGTGAAAGTCGGCCGCACCTCCGCAAAGTTCGATCGCCGTTTTCAAAATAACGATTGCGGTCGTGCCATCGACGTCGTAGTCGCCGTAAATCAGGATTTTTTCTTCCCGCTCGATCGCCGCCTCCAGACGATTGAGGGCTGCCTTCATGCCGCTCATCAGCAAAGGATCGTGCAGGTCGCTCAACTGCGGCGATAGAAAACGCGCGGCCGCTTCCGGGTCGTCGACGCCTCGAGATACCAAAAGATCGGCAATCACGGCCATGGCGGAAGGAGAAATCCCAAGTTTGGCGTCATGCAACGCCGCCGCCAATACCCTGGCTTTGGGAGAATTGCACGGGTTAGAGGTCCATCGCATGAGAGGGATTCGGGAAGGACTAGATTAGCAAACTAGATTAGCAGCCCGGGCAGGCACGATGAAGGCTAGGAGACGTACCAGAGTGCCTCGACAAACGTCAACTGGGGTCGATAGAAAGACTACAAGCCTGACCCGCAGCGGGACAACGCTGGCAGTACGGGAGAAAGAAACGCGAGAGCAAGATGACA
>Ga0182030_10021145_pt1 | contig 12204 bp, 10 predicted proteins | sample 812S3MmetaG_FD_121299 | JGI IMG/M metagenome (GOLD analysis project Ga0182030, IMG submission 121299) | Permafrost microbial communities from Stordalen Mire, Sweden - 812S3M metaG (Illumina Assembly) | ecosystem: Environmental > Terrestrial > Soil > Wetlands > Permafrost | place: Sweden...
CGCGCCGTACTGCCGCACAGCGCCGAGCCAGGTCTGTTCGGTGAACTGGAACAGCCCGCTGGCGCTCGAGGTCGACGCCTGCGCGGTCGGGGTCAGCCCGCTTTCCAGCGCCGCGGCGGACAACAACGTATCGAAGCGCGTCCCTGTCTCCGCGCTGGCGTTGCGAATTGCCGACACTACTTGGGGGCTCGACGCATACCGCCCGGTGGCGGAAACGCCCTGGAGCGGGGTCTGGTAAGGCATCAGGTTTCTCCTGCCACCGTTTTGCGAAATTAAGCTGGTCGCCGCAAATGCGAAATGCTATGGACCACACCATGCGGCGCGAAATGCGCTGTAGTCAACGGCTAACAGGCGCGACGAATCGGCATGTGGCAGCTCATCGGCATCATTGGCGTCTTTGCGGCGGTTGGGACCGGCTACACCATCGCGGGTGGCAACTTCGGCGTCATCCTGAACGCCGTCGGCCCGGAACTGCTTACCATCCTCGGCGCCGGCGCGATGACGCTGCTGATCGCCAACGAGATCACCACCGTGCGCAGCGCCGCCAGCGGCCTCGGCCGGATCTTCGCGGGATCGCGCTGGCGCAAGACCGACTACACCGATGCGCTGTGCCTGATGTTCCTGCTGGTCCGCGTCGCCCGGCAGGAGGGCAACGTCGTCCTCGAGCGTCACATCGACAATCCCGGCGGCTCGTCGATCTTCAGCCACTACCCGCGGCTGTGCGCCGACCCGGCCTTCCTCTCGTTCACCACCGATGTGTTTCGCAGCATCACAATGAATTTCACGGACTCCCACAAGGTTGGCGAAATGATGGAGACCGAGATCGAAAAGCGCCTGCAGGAGGAGATGCGGGCGCCCAAGGCGCTGCACGCGGTGGCGGATGCGCTGCCCGCGTTGGGCATCGTCGCCGCTGTGCTGGGGGTGATCAAAGCGATGGGTGCCATCGCCGAATCGCCGGAAGTGCTCGGGCACATGATCGGCTCCGCACTGGTCGGCACCTTCCTCGGGGTGTTCTTGTCCTACGGCTTGGTTGGGCCGGCAGCCGGACGCCTGCGGGGCATGATCGAGGAAGAAGGCCTGATGCTGGCAATGGTTCGCCAGGTGATCATGTCGCACCTGGAAGGCCTGGCGCCGCAGCTCGCCGTCGAGGTCGGCCGCAAATCGGTGCCCACCCGCTTCCAGCCCAGCTTCGAGGAGCTCGATCAGCTCACCAGCGAAACGGCACGCAACGCGCGCGCGAGGGCGGAAGCATGACGATGCGTCAGCATTTGGCCAGCTCGGTCGCCCTGACGCTGCTGGCCTGCCTGGTGACTGGCCCAGCCGCGGCGGAAGCGCCGCCCCACCCGACGCCTGCGCCGCCACCGGCCAAACCTGCGGTGCCCCGCCGGCCGATCGTGGCGCTTGAATCCTACGACTCGCCTGACGTCGAGCGTGTGATCGTCCATCTTGGCGCTTCCCCGGACCCGGATTTGCGGGTGGTGCCGGGCGGCATCGAGCTGCGGATCGACGATCGCTGGGCCTTCGGGCTGACGCATTATCGCGGACTGCGCGCGGTAACCGGTATCGAGCTGCGGGAGGAGAACGGCAAGGCCGTCGCATTGCTGCGGCTCGCCTGTGAGTGCGAGGCGAAAACGGCGCATGTCGGCGCGATGTTCACGCTTGATCTCCGCCCGAAAGCGTCAACGTCCGCCAAGGTCGGGGCGCCAGCCAAGGGCGCGGCACCGCCGGCGCCCAAGGTCGATGCCGGCCTCGACCACCTGCGGGATACGTTGACCTCGAAACTCGCCCAGCTCAACGCCCAGCCGGTGTCGTCCCCATCGCGCCTGGCGGGACCGCAGGCGGGTGCGCCATCCGATGTAACCGCCTCGGGGCCAGGTGCAGCCACGCCGCTGGTGGCAGCGCGACCGGCCTGCCCGGCCAGCTTCGATATGAACACCTGGAAGGGCCAGGGCAGCTTTCCAGATCGGCTCGTCGTGCTGCGCGCCCAGGCCGCGGACACCCACGAATCCGCACCGGCCATGGCGGCATTGGCCGAGTTCTACCTGGCCTATGGGCTGGCGGCCGAGGCGCTGACGACCTTGCAGGAGGCGCAACCCCCGCAATCCCCGGACGCCGATCAACCACAGTTCGCGCGGATCGCCGACATCGCCCACCTGCTCCGCCGCGAGCCCATCGCCGCGTCGTCCACCCTGCTGGCCGACCTGGCGTCATGCGCACCCGTCGATCTGCCGCTCTGGCGGGCACTCGCCGCTGCCGCCACACACGATGCCAAGGGTGTGGCCCGCGACGCCGAGGCAGCGCGGGCGGTCCTCAGCAACGTCCCGGAACCGCTGCTGCAACTGTTTGCCTTCACCCTCGCGGAGGCGGCGGATGACGACGTTGCGGTCCTCCGCGCCATGGCGAGTGCAGTGCGAAACACGAATATAGACAGCCCGGAAGCCGAGTCGGCGCGCTTCCTGATCCAGGCCAGGATCGCCCACGCCGAAGGGGATGCCGCCGATGAGGCCGCCTTCCTGACGCGGGCCGCGGCGCATGACGGCACCGTGCCCGGGGTGACCGCCAAGGTCGAGCTGGCCGCGCTACACGCCCGGCAGGATGGGCCGGCGGCGGCCGGGGCCGAGATGGTTCTCGCCGACGTCGCGCGGGTCTACCGGTCCGAGACGGTCGGCCAGACCGCGGCGGCCTACCTGGCGGAACGGCGCCTGCGCTTGGGCGATTACGCCACGGCCCTGGCCGTCGCCGACGCCAGCGCCGGGCCGGTGGGCGCGCGCCGCACCGATAGCCGCGGCGCCGCCATGGCGGCCAAAATTCTGCGAAAATTACTGGTTGAGCCAGCAGGCAACGCCCCGCCGGACCGCGGAGAGCGGCTGGCGCTCTACTGGCGCTACGAGGGCTATGCCACGCCGGGTGCCCGGGGCGACGACATCCGCCTGGGCGCGGCGCGCGCGATGCTGGCGGAGGACATGCCGGCCGCCGCGCTGGACCTGCTGGAAACCATCGCCGTGTCGCCTGAGACCATGCTGCTGCGCGCCACCGCGGAGGCGCGGGCAGGGGATGCGACGGCCGCACTGCTCATGCTGCAAGCGTTGCCGGCGGACGATGCGGTGCATCGGATCATGGCCGATGCACTGCTGCGCGTCGGCCGCCCCAATGAGGCCGCGCAACAATTGGACGGCCTGGCTGATCTGTCCGACCGGGTCAGGCGCACCGCCCTGCTGGTCGCTGCGACCGACTGGCCGGCGGCCGCCAGCGCCTGCGACGCATTGCTGCATGATCCGGCGTTGGACGGCGCGCTGCGGCACGAGGTGGCAGACCGCTACAGCCTCGCTGCGGCATTGGCCGGCCGTCCGGCTGATCCCGAGGTAACGGCCGAGCCGGGCAGCCTCGCGGCCAGCGTGCTTCCCGCGCTGCCCACCACTGATAACGATCCGGCTGCGGATGGACCTGCCTCGCTCACCAGCATGCGGAGCGCCCTGGCGCGCGCCCGGCAGATCGAAACGTTGCTGCCACAGATCGACCCGAAGCAAGGATCCTGATCCGTGGAGGGTCCCACCTACGTCACGCTGTCCGCCCAGATCGCCTTGCAGAAGGAGCTGGACGTCGTCGCCAACAACGTGGCGAACGCCAGCACGACCGGCTTCAAGGCCGACCGGCAATTGTTCCAGACCTATGTCGATCAACTGAACGTCCCAGGCGGCAACATCGCCTTCGTGCAGGATCGTGCCACCTACATCGACCGCAGCGCAGGTCCGATCCAGGTGACCGACAATTCGCTCGATGTTGCCGTGCAGGGCGATGGCTATCTGTCGGTCAACAGTCCACAAGGAACATTATACACCAGGAATGGTCATCTGCAGGTTGGGCAGGATGGCACCCTGCTCGACTCAAGCGGTCGCGCGGTGCTGTCGCCCGACGGCACGCCGATCCAACTGCCGGATCAGTACACCGATCTGCAGATCCAGGGCGACGGCACCGTCAATGTGCGCGTGAACGGTGCGTGGCAGAACGTCGGCCAGATCGGCACGTTTCGTCCGACTGATCCGCTGGCGTTGCGCAAGACCGGCGACGGCCTGTTCACCGATCCGTCGAATGCGATGCAGCCGATCGAGAGCGGTGATCCCGAATCGCACCTGGTGCAGGGCGCACTGGAAGGCTCGACCGTTCAGCCGGTGCGCGAGATCGCCAACATGACTGAATTGGGACGCGCCTACGAGCAGTTGTCGACGCTGCTGAGCGACGACAATGACCGCGAGCGCAAGATGATCGCCGCGCTCGGCCAACCCGCATGATTGATCCACACGCAGGAGCAGAACGCCCATGATGCGCGCACTCGGCATCGCCGCCACCGGCATGCAAGCCCAGCAGACCAACGTCGAGGTGATCGCCAACAACATCGCCAATGTCAGCACGACCGGATTCAAGCGCAGCATGGCGCAGTTCCAGGACCTGCTGTATCAGTCCAGCGCGCGTGTCGGCAGTGCGTCCTCCGAAGCCGGAACGTTGCTGCCGACCGGCTCGCAGTTGGGCCTCGGCGTGCGGTCCTCGGGCATCACGCGGATCACCACGCAGGGTACCCTGACCGAAACCGACAACCCGCTGGACGTTGCCGTTAACGGGCGCGGTTATTTCGGCGTCAAGCTACCGAATGGCGACATCGCCTACACGCGTGATGGCAATTTCTCGTCATCCTCGACGGGCGAGATCGTTACCAGCCAGGGATATCCGGTCGAACCGGGCATCACCGTCGATCCAACCGCCACGGCCATCACGATCAACCAAACCGGGCAGGTGATCGAGACCACCGCCGCGGGCAAGCAGCAGACCGTCGGTCAGCTGCATCTCTATAATTTCGCCAACGAAGCGGGCATGGAGGCGCTCGGCGGCAACAACTTCGAGAACACCGACGCATCCGGCGAGCCAACGCAGGGCCTGCCGGGCGATCCCGGCTTCGGCACGATCAGTCAAGGTTACGTTGAGGCATCGAATGTCAACGTCGTGCAGGAGATGACCTCGCTGATCGAGGCGCAGCGCGCCTACGAGATGAACAGCAAAGTCATCGAGGCGGCCGACCAGATGATGCAGAACACCAATCAGATCCGCTGAGCAGCCGCCATGTACATCATTCGAAATATTGCGCTGATGGCTGCGTTGCTGACCCCGATGGCGGCCCCACCAGCCGCTTCCCAGCCGGCCGCTTCCCAGCCAGCTGCTTCCCAGCCAGCTGCTTCCCAGGATGTCTGGCACGCCACGCAAACGCTGCTGCCGGGCGACATCGTGCGCAGCACCGATGTCATCGCGCAGAAGCCGACCCGCGTTGCGTCGGAAGCCGTGCCGGCGACCACCGAGGTGGTCGGTCTGGAGATCAAGCGGCGCGTCTATACCGGTCACGAATTGACCGCGCGCGACATCGGACCGCGATCGGCGGTGAAGGCGAACACCGATGTCGGCGTGTTGTGGAAAAGCGGCGACCTGGCGCTCGAGCTGAAGGGCAGGGCGCTCGAAACCGGCGCGCTCGGGGAGGAAATTCGCGTGCTCAATCCATCAACCTCCCGCACCATCCGCGGCACCATCGTCGGCGACCAGATGGTTGAAGTGCGCAGCCAGCCATGACCCGTATTTCACGCGGCATGTGGCTCGCCTGGTCGGGCTGTCTCGCGCTGGCGGCGTGCCTGGCATTGTCGGGTTGCGACACCTGGGATCATTTCCAAAAGCCACCGAACTTCAGCAGCCCCGGCACGATGGGGGAAATCCCGCCGACGGCGCGCGACGAACCAACGATCGCCGCCGCCAATGTGCCGCCATTGCCGGCGGCGATGCGCGGTTCGCTCTGGCGGCCTGGATCGAAGACCTTCTTCCGCGATCCGCGGGCGCGCAGCGTCGGCGATCTGCTGACAGTGGCAGTCAATCTGCAGGAGCAGGCGGAGTTCGCCAATCAGACCACGCTGTCCCGCACCACGGCGAATGGCGCAACGGCGTCCGGCCTCGGGTCATTCCTTGGCCGGTTGATTCCGGGCCTGGCGAGCAATGGCGGCGGCGTCGCAACGACCGGCAACGACAGTACCGCCGGGCAGGGCGACATCAAGCGCACCGAAACAGTCGTCGTGAACGTTGCCACCACCGTGCTGCACGTGCTGCCCAACAACAATCTGGAGATCGCCGGTAGCCAGGAGATCCGGCTGAACAACGAATTGCGGCAGTTGCAGATCCGCGGCGTCGTGCGGCCGGAGGACATCGGCTCCGATAATACGATTTCATCCGACCGGATCGCCGAGGCGCGCATCGCCTATGGCGGCCGCGGCGTCTCGTCCGATCTGCAGCGTCCGACCTGGGGCCAGGATGTGATGAATCGGCTCTCTCCATTTTAACCCCACAGCTCGCAACTGGATCCGAACGATGCTCCGTCTTCTTCGCCGCAATGCCGTTGTCCTCCTGGGGCTGGTGTGCACCGTGCAATTTCCCACCGCGCGCGCCAGCACCGCCGAGGAACCGACGAACAAGCCAGCCTACATCGTGCTGGGTGAGTTCACGGTGAACATGCCGGGAGACGGAAATCCGCTCAGCTACGTCGTGGTCGGCATCACGATCGAGGCGATGCCGATGGCGGCCGGCGAGCTGCGTGAGATCACGCCGCGTCTCAAGGAAGCGATCATGCGGCGGCTGATGGTGCTGGCTGAGCGCGGCGCGCTGCAACCGGGTCGTACCGATCCGATGGTACTGAAAACGGCGCTGCTCGACAGCATTGCTGGTCTGCGTCCGGACAGCGTCCGCGATGTTCTGATCACCCGTCTGATCTATGGCTGAGAGGTCATCATCATGCTTCGCGCCTATGCCAATTTGGAGTTGCTACCCAAGATCCTGATCCCACTCGGCCTGCTGGCCTGCGTATCCGTCTTGAGCGTTTGGAACGCCAGTGCCGGCCTTCGCACCATCGCATCCACCACCCAGCAGTTGGTGGACGTCTCGGCCGCGCGCGTCATCACCCTCAACAAGCTGGTTGAGGCGGTCGATGAGACGACGATCATGGAAAAGAACGCGATTCTCGCAACCGACGACACGACGGCGGCGAACTTCGCCAAGCAGCACAGCGCCGCGCTCGAGGCAGCCGAACAACACAGCAAGACCCTGCTCGCGCTGGCGCAGACCGAGGAGCGCCGCGCCAAGATCGCGGAAATCTCGGCGCTGTTGCAGCGTAACGGCGAGGCGTCACGTCGCGCGATCAGGCTGGCGCTCTCGCATCAAATCGACGAGGCAACGGCGGTTTCCTTGAACGACGTGCGCAACTTGCGACAGCCACTGGTCAAGCTGCTTGCGGACCGCACTGCCGTCAACGAACAGGAGATGCGCGCGAATCGGGATGCAACCAGCAAAGCGGTGCAGGCGATTGGTGGCATTGGCAAGACCATCGATCAAATCAGCGAAATAGCCGGCTGCATTGCCGCAGCGGTCGAGCAGCAAGGTGCCGCGACGCAGGAGATTGCTGGCAACGTTCTTCAGGCGGCACAAGGCATCAACGAAGTTTCGCGCGACATCGAAGACGTCACGCGGTCTTCCACCGATGTCGGCGCCGCGGCCAGTCAGGGGTTGAGCTCAGCCGGTGGCCTGTCACAACAAGCCGAAACCCTGCGTCATGAAGTGACGCAGTTTCTCGCCAGCGTGAAGGCCGCCTAGGCAGGCGGCCTTCACTTTACTCCCACCACCTCTGCCAATCGGAGCACTCCCATGATCCGCCTTTCCCGCCTTAAACTGCGCACCAAGCTGATGCTGTTGCTGGGCTTGTCGGTGCTGAGCCTGGCCGCCTCGATCGGGCTCGGCGCCTCGGTGATGTATCGGCGCATGGTCGATGACCGAACTGACAAACTCCACGCGGTGGTCGAAAGTGCGCGTCAGCTTGCGATCAGCCTGGAAAAGCAGGTCGCGGCGAACCAGATCACTGCCGAGCAGGCATTGCAACACTTGCGTACCGACATCCACGCGATTCGATTCGATGACGGCGCCGGGTATGTGACGCTGACGGGTGATGACGGCAGGGTGGTCATTCATGGCATCGACCCGACGCGCGAGGGCAGTATCTCGGCAGCGGCTGACGCAGCCGGCCATTCCCTGACCGAACTGATACAGGACGCGCTGCGCGATAAGAATGAGGCGATCATCGCCTACCAATTCCCCAAGCCCGGACAGACGCAACCGCAGCCAAAGGTGTCGTATGTGGCCAGGTTTGCGCCGCTGCACGCCTCGTTCCTGGCCGGCGCCTATACCGACGACCTGGTCGCCGAGTTTCACGCCAACCTGTTGCAGCTGGGGACGCTGGGCGCTGGGATTCTGTGCGTTCTGGCGCTGGCCGCATGGCTGGTCAACCGCGACATCACCGTATCCCTGACGAGCCTGAAGGCGGCAATGGAACACCTGGCCCAGGGTGATTTGTCGGTGGCGGTGCCCGGCCTGGGACGCGGTGACGAGGTCGGCGACATGGCGAAGACGGTGCAGGTGTTCAAGGACAACGCACTGCAAATGCAGCAGCTGCAAACGGCGGCGAAACAACAGCAGGACGCCGCGGAGTCGAGCCAGCGCGACGCCCGCTTGCGCCTCGCCGATGCGTTTCAGGCGAATGTCGGTGGCATTGTGGAGACGGTTGCAGCCGCCGCCACTGAAATGCAGGCCGCGGCCAAATCGATGTCGGTCACGGTGGAGCGCACCAACGAGCAGGCGGCCGTGGTGGCAACGGCGTCCAACCAGGCGACCGGCAACGTGCAGACCGTGGCCTCCGCCGCCGAGGAGCTTAGTGCCTCGGTCGCCGAGATCGCGCGGCAGGTCGCGACCTCGGCCGGCATTGCTCATGGCGCGGTCGAGCAGGCAAGTCGCACCAACGAGATTGTGCGTGGCCTCGCCAACGCCGCGCAGAGCATTGGTGAGGTGGTCGGATTGATCCAGAGCATCGCCGCGCAGACAAATCTGCTGGCGTTGAATGCGACGATCGAGGCCGCGCGCGCGGGTGACGCCGGTCGTGGCTTCGCTGTGGTTGCCTCTGAGGTCAAAAATCTCGCCGCGCAGACCACGCGGGCGACCGAGGACATTCGCGGCCAGATCGAGGGCGTGCAGCGCGCCACCGGCGAGGCCGTGCAGGCGATCGGCGACATTGGCAAGACGATCGATCAGATCAGCGAAATCGCCGGCGGTATCGCTGCGGCAGTGGAACAACAGGGTGCCGCGACCCGCGAGATCGCTGGCAATGTCATGCAGGCGGCGCAGGGCACGACCGACGTGTCGCGCAACATCGAGGGCGTCACGCGTGCCTCCGCCGAAGTCGGTACGGCCGCGGGGCACGTCCTGGGATCCGCCGAGGAATTGTCACTTCAGGCGGAAACACTCCGCCACGAGGTGGGCCAATTCCTGGTCAACGTCAGGACTGCCTGATGCGCCGGCCGCAACCGGTACCCGCCTGCAACGTAACAACCTGTATACGCAACGAACCAGTTGCGGCCGCCCGTGCATGACCGCCGGGCGCCGTGAAAGCGACGGCCCTGCAACTCGGCACGGCGGCCAATCAGCTGCGCGGGCAGGTTGATGGCTTTCTGACGCAAATCCGTTCCGCATGAGGCGCGTCGCTTGCGGAGGGGGTCATTAGGGCACCTCCGCAAACACAGGCACTCGATGGCTAATGACGCACCGCCGGCAATCCGTCATGCCGGGGCTTGGCCCCGGTATCCACGCCTTCATGCAGTAGTCAGCAAACCGTGGACGCGCCGACGAGGTCACGACATGATGTGGATGCGTTAAGGACACCCAATCAACGCAGGCTGATGTTGCAAACAGGGAATTCCGAAATCACCCATTCGCCTGGGCCGCAGCGCACGCACCGCTAGGCGTGGTTGGCCAGACCCAACGCTGCCTCGCCCTCGTCGGTCCCCGGACCAGGTGACACGGGCACCAGCCCCACCCGCCGCAGCGCGTCGATCCGATTATGCGCACCCAGTGCCAGGTAGGCTTGCGACAGATGCGTCTTTATCGTTCCGACCCCCAGATGAAGCTGGCGCGCCATCTGCTTGATGGAATAGCCTTCTGCCACCAGACCCATCACCGCTTGCTGGCGTGGTGTCAGTCTGGCCAATCTGCTCGTGCTCGGCTGGACGGGTGCGCCTTCATCTGGCGCCGTACTGTCACTGGTCGCATGATCCACGTCACCATCCTCGGGCGCGCCACGCGGTGCCGGCGGCTGGGTTTCGATGTCGGGCCGAGGCAACGCGCCGAGCCAGACCGGAAGTTGGTCGATCGGCATCGGGCGGGCAATCAGATAGCCCTGCAAGAAACCAACGCCCAACGATTCAAGCAGCGTGGCCGCCGCCTCGGACTCCACTCCCTCGGCAATGCTGTCCATATCCATGTTGCGCGCCAGATCGATGATCGATCTGACAATGATGGCGGAATCACGCGACTCAAGCATATCGATGACGAAGGACCGATCGATCTTGATCGCCGAGAACGGCATCTGTCGCAGCAGTTTCAACGATGAATAACCGGTGCCGAAATCATCGACGGTCAGCTCGATGCCCTTGAGTCGAAGCCGAGCAAGCGTGTCAGCAGTCTGGATGGGGTCATGACATGCCGCGATTTCGATGATCTCCAGGCAAAGTTGCTGCGGCGGCATGTTGCCTCGTACCAACAAGCGTTCGAGCCGGTCCGGAAATCCACGGTCCAGCAGGCAGGCAGGTGAGACGTTCACCGCCACCGGCGCCGTCACGCCCAATTCCCTCAGGTTCTGGTAATCGCGCGCGGCGGCGGCAATGACCCAGTCGGTGAGGGCCTGCACCGCGTCAGGACGGCCTTCCAGCAACGGCAGGAAGCGCGCTGGCTCCAGGCGCCCCAGATCCGGGTGCCGCCAACGCATCAGGGCTTCCAGTCTGCCCAAGGCCCGCGTCCGCGGCCGCACGATGGGTTGATACTCAAGCACCATCTCGCCATCCTGCAGTCCCTGCAGCAGCCGCTCGACAGAGAGCGTGATGGTCTGCGCACGGAGCCGCATCAGCGTCAGCCGCAGCTCCGGCACGTCGATTGGCTTGCCATGCGTGGCCGCCACGTGCAAGCCCAGCCCCGCCGCCAGATCGCGCGTGGTGGCGAGCACTCGGCTATCAAAGCCACTGATCAGGACAAGAGAATTCCGATAGCTTTGCGCGGCCAAATGGCGCAGCTGCTCGACACCATCGGTATCGCCCAGCTGCAGATCGAGCAGGATCACGTCGGGCACGGCGGCACGATATGCCGACCGGAACGCCGGAACATCGGCGGTGACGATGACGGAAAATCCGGCAGCCCTTGCAATCCGATCCAGCAAGCGACCCGTGGCGGCGTCGTCATCCAGAACCAGCAACCGTGGGTTCGGCGGCTCCGGGGTGTCGGGACCCTGCGGCAAGGATTGATCAAGCATCGTTCATCGCCCCTTCCAATGTCCCGGACTCGCAACGTGTCTCTACAGACGGTGGCTCAAGCACGTCGCGCACGGCCGCGGCCAGTTCGATTCCGTCGAATGGTTTGCTGATCAGACGATTTGTCAGCCGACTTGCCGCCTGCTTGTCGAAGCGCGCCTGTGAGAACCCCGACATCAGCAGGACCTTCAGGGTCGGACGGCGCAAGGTCGCCACCTCGGCCATTTCGACCCCGTCCATTGGGCCCGGCATGACGATGTCCGTCAGCAACAGGTCGATCGGCACTGATGTCTCAAGCACCGCCAATGCGTCGTCCACGCAAGCAGCCTCGATCACCTCATAGCCGAGCTCGTTGAGCTGTTTGACGGCGATCCGCCGCATGTCGGGGTTGTCCTCGGCCAGGAGAATCGTCTCATGGCCGCCGACAACGCGGCGTGGCGACAATGACCTGGCCGGCAATGCATGGTCGTGCCGGTATGGCAAGTAAAGCCGCATCGTGGTGCCGCGTCCGGGCTCGCTGTAGACGCTGACATGGCCACCAGATTGCTTAATGAAGCCGAATACCATCGACAGCCCGAGGCCGGTTCCCTTGCCATGATCCTTGGTGGTGAAGAACGGTTCGAACACGCGCGATGTCACATCGGACGCCATGCCAACACCGGTATCGGTCACCTCGATCAAGACATACTCGCCAGGCACCGCCTCGGTGTGCTGTGCGGCGTAGGCCGCATCGATCCGCGTAGCCCGTGTCGTGATCGTCAGATTCCCCCCGCGCGGCATGGCGTCA
>Ga0182030_10021149_pt1 | contig 12203 bp, 9 predicted proteins | sample 812S3MmetaG_FD_121299 | JGI IMG/M metagenome (GOLD analysis project Ga0182030, IMG submission 121299) | Permafrost microbial communities from Stordalen Mire, Sweden - 812S3M metaG (Illumina Assembly) | ecosystem: Environmental > Terrestrial > Soil > Wetlands > Permafrost | place: Sweden...
GACCGCCCTCCGGCGCCGCTCGTTTAAGGCTTCGATCGATAACCTCCGCCCGTCAGTTCTCTCCATACTTATTGGATGAAATCAGATCACAATTGGTTGCACTGTTTAGGGCCGGAGCAGTAGTCAGAATGGAGTGACCGGCTCCGATGCGCTAACGCGGGTTACGCTATGAGTTTGTGAAAACCAGCAACGCAGAGCCATAAAGCGGAAAGGGACCGGTCGTGAAAAAGACATGATTTGTCGGACTGGATGTCCATGCGGAGACGATTACAGTAGCGGTGGCCGAGCCGGATGGCGAGGTTCGTTGGGGAGGATTACCAGCCGTGAGGAGTCGGTTCGCAAGCTGGTTAAAAAGCTTGGCCCGCCACAGCAGTTGCAGATGTGCTATTAGGCAGATCCGACCGGGTACGTACTGTACTGGCTGTTAACCTAGTGTAGTGCGTCATACAGATGGGCATGGGGCGTCTTTGAAAGGGCACGGCTTCAGCCGTGCCGCAAGCGCAATCGAATCAACGGTGCTTTAGCCCCTGAGGCAGCGCAGAGAACCAATTCTGGCGTTGGGAATAGTGGATGCTATTCCCGACGCACTACACTAAGACGCGGTTCTATTCTGAATGAGTCTCTTCAATAACTCCGGTATGGGACAGCAAAGCCAGAAACGGAGCGCATCTAGAAATCTGACGCGCTGTATCTCTGACCAGCTCAACGATGTCCTGAGGCTGGTTCCACACCGGATGGGTGCTATCCCCTGTGGCGCTTACGGCACCGCACACCGCCTTCCCACACCAAATCGGCACGGCAAGCGCGCGCACGCCCAGAAATTGTTCTTCGTTGGACGAAGCGTAGCCCTGACGCCGAACAAGTTCCAGTTCCTCGGCCAGTCTTGACTGGCAAACAATGGTATTCGGGGTGCACTTGGAAAGCTCCAGTTGCAGAAGGAGATCGACCTGCTGCTGCTGGGGAAGGTAGGCGATCAGCACCTTGCCGAGAGCCGTGGCATGAGGCGGCAATTCAAGCCCGACGCGCATATAGGCTACGGGGGCACCGGGCCCATCCACGGTATCCACGAGCCAAACCCGTCCCCGGTCCAGCACGGCCACCGATGCTGAGAGCTGGGTCTTGGCGACCAGCCGGTATAGCGCTGGTTCGGCGAACGGGCGCAGCCCTAAGTCCCGCAGCGCGCAAGCAGCGAGGGTGACGATCTTCAGACCAATCTCGTATCGCCGGGTATCCTTTCCCCGCATCAGAAAGTTCTCTCGCTCGAGCCGATTTAGGATGTACGAGCAGCTACTGGTTGCCATGTGCAGACGCCTGCTAAGCTCGGCGTTGGTCAGTCCTCCAGGTTTCCTTGCCACCAACTCCAGAATCGTAATCGCGCGTTCCAGCGAGTTTCTTGCAGGATAGGAATTCATGGGATCCGCCTCCAGGCGTTTGATCGCTCGTCGCGATTCCTGTTCCTGGGCGTCTGTTGAGGAGTGCAATTTAATTGAGGATCCTACCATGAATCCCTTCTCTCCTTCTGCCGAACCGTGTTGGCGGGATAAGAACCCATCCCATCACGGTTGTTGATATTAACCAAGTCCGCGGATAAGTCAATCGCTCGTTTTGGCGTTCTTGCCCGATCGCTCCGCCACGCGATAGCGCTTGCGGATAGCCTCGGCCAGCTCTCGCCGCGGGTCGCTATCTGTCTCCTTATCTCCGCCGTCTTCCAACGCGGTACTCCTCGTCGGATAACAATTTGATAAGGCAACGACCTAGTGCTCAGTAGCAACGTCCGACTGAATCTCGCAGCGCCTTGTAGCAAAATAATGGCACCAACCAAGAATCTCCTCAATAGATTGAGCAAATGGCTTCCCGCGCTTCCCCTGCTTGAGTATGCTCCTCGCAAGTCTGACCAGAAGTACTATTGCCAGCGGACCGAAGGCTTCGCCAGAGCCTGCGGCGATCAATTAGCGACGATTATTCGAAGTGTCGTGGCACGGGAATTAGTTGGCGGATCTTTGGGGATGGCAAGAGGAGGATAACATGAGAGTTTGTCTTTATGGAGCGGGCGCTTTGGGCGGATTTCTAGGCGCATATCTTAGCCGTAGCGGTTCTGATGTGAGCGTGGTGGAGGTGGGTCCCACGCTGGAAGCCTTGCGCAGGCATGGCCTACGTGTGCAAACCAAGACTGAACTATTGCAGCAGCCCGTGCGGGCCACCGATAATCCGGCCGCCTTGGGCGTCCAGGACCTGATTGTCATTGCGGTTAAGGCTCCCACGCTGGTTCAGGTTGCTAAAGGCATTGCTCCCCTGATTGGACCAGAAACCGTTATCATGCCGGCGATGAACGGAGTGCCTTGGTGGTTCTTCGACGGCTTTGGCGGTAAGTATGCGGGCATGCGGCTCGAATCGGTGGATCCAAACGGCGCGATGGCGAAAGCGATTCCGGCACGCCAAGTTGTGGGCTGTGTCGTACACGGAAGTTTTTCGTCCATCGAACCCGGGTTTACGCGTCACGGCAGTGGCAAACGATTGATCATCGGCGCGCCCGATGGCGCCGAGTCCGAGCGGGTGAGGATCTTGGCCACACTGCTTTCAAAAGCAGGTATGGACGTTGAGGTTTCGCGGTGCATCCAGATGGACGTCTGGTACAAGCTCTGGGGCAATATGACGATGAATCCTGTTTCGTCGTTTACGGGCGCAACCTTGGACCGGATTCTGGACGATCCGCTGGTCACTCGTTTCTGTCTCGCTATCATGGAGGAAGCGGCGCGAATCGGAGCGAGGTTCGGCTGCTTGATCACTGAGACAGGCGAGGAAAGAAACGCAGTGACGAGAGAGCTGGGCGCATTCAAGACCTCTATGCTGCAAGACGTGGAGGCAGGGAAACCGGTGGAGTTGGATGCGCTGGTCTCCGTAGTGCGCGAGATCGGTCAGAAAGTGGGCGAGCCGACGCCTTACACCGATATATTGTTGGGGCTGTCGCGCTTGCATGCGCAAACTCATGGGTTGTATCCCCTCCCGGCGCGCAGCACCGGAGCTGGCGCGTAATTTTTAGGGATACGCGTTGATCGTTTCGCAAAGAATTGATATGCGTATAGAAACAAAATGGGAGTTTGTACATGACATCTACTGGTTCCGCAATGGCTTCTAGGAACGAAGCAGGAAGGGGTCCGGCAATGCGGACCATGTCCACCGCCGAGGCGACTGTTGAAACCCTGCTTCGCCACGGCATCGATACGGTTTACGGATTGCCGGGCACCCACAACGATGACTTGATCGACGCCTTCTATGGCGTGCGCGATCGCGTACGATTTATCCATCCCCGGCACGAGCAGACCGCCGGATATATGGCGTTGGGCGCGGCGATGGCAACCGGCAAGCCGCAGGTTTGCACGATGGTGCCTGGTCCCGGCCTGCTGAATGCCAGCGCTGCACTGCTTACCGCGCAAAGCGTGAATGCCCCGGTGGTGGCCCTCGTGGGTCAAATTCCTCAAACCGATATCGACCGGGGTCACGGCTGGCTGCACGAGATGCACGATCAGAGCGGGCTCGCCCGCCATTTCTCGAAGTTTGCCGCGCGGATACGTGCCCCTCATGAGGCACCCGTCATCATTGAGGAAGCGTTTCGCCAGGCTTGCTCCGGCCGTCCCGGCCCGGTAGTGCTGGAATGTGCCTGGGATATATGGGGCCGCAAGGGCGAAGTCTCGCTTCTGGAGGCTCCCGCAGCCGTGGTGCGGCCACCGGTCGACGAGGATGCCGTGGAACGGGCCTCCAAGATCCTTGGCGCGGCCAAACGGCCGATCATTGTTCTGGGCGGCGGTGCGCAGGACGCCAGCTCTGAGGTCGTTGCTCTAGCTGAGATGCTGGAAGCGCCGGTAGTCGCCTATCGCCGAGGTCAGGGCGTCGTTCCGGCCACGCACCGCTTGAACGTGAACCTGCCCATTGCCCACAGGTTGTGGGCTGACGCCGATGTCGTACTTGCGATTGGCACCCGGTTGTTCATTCAACAGATGCAGTGGGGAGTTGATGACAAACTCAAGGTGGTGCGTATCGATATCGATTCGGAGGAACCCAATCGATTCCGTCCGCCAGCGGTCTCTCTGGTGGGGGATGCCGCCGACTATTGTGCCGCGCTGCTCCGCCGCCTTCCGGCGCGCAATTCGGCGCGTGCCCCGCGCACCGAAGAAATCAACGGTCATCGCGCCTGGCTGGCCGAACGTTTGTCGCGTTTAGAGCCGCAGCAGGGTTTTGTGAAGGCGATGCGAGCGGCTTTGCCCGAGAACGGGATTCTCGTTGACGAAGTAACCCAGCTTGGATTTGCCAGCCGAATGGCTTTCCCTGTGCTAAAGCCGCGCACGTTTCTCTCCCCTGGTTACCAGGACACTCTCGGATGGGGATATGGCACTGCGCTGGGCGTAAAGGTTGCTAAACCGGATACGCCTGTGCTCGCCATCGCGGGCGATGGCGGGTTCATGTACCAGTGTGGGGAACTGGCCACGGCCATGCGGCACGGCATCGCGGTCGTAGTGGTCGTTTTCGACAACGGCAGCTTCGGCAACGTTCGCCTCATCCAGGAGACCCGCTACGCCGGTCGCACAATTGCTTGCGATCTCACAAATCCCGACTTTATGAAATTTGCGGACGCTTTCGGGGCGGCAAGTTTTCGCGCGACGAATGCAGCCGAGTTGCAGCGCTCCATCACCGAGGCGTTTGCGCTACGGCAGCCTGCGCTCATCCACGTGCCGTGCGGCCCCATGCCAAGTCCGTGGGACATGATCATGATGCCCAAGGTTCGCGGCTGACGGAGCAAAATCGAGGACCGATATTGCGGAAGAAAATCGAAGGTCGGCGAAATCAAGGCTTACGACGTTTTTCACAGTTTCGTAGGCGCTGGTAAGGGAAGTGGAGAATGCATGGGTCGCTGAGGAGCGACTCAGATTATTCGCGAGACTTGGCGTTCAGTGCGAAGGCATCCGCTAGTGTAGTGCGTCATACAGATGGGCATGGGGCGTCTTTGAAAGGGCACGGCTTCAGCCGTGCCGCAAGCGCAATCGAATCAACGAGGCTTTAGCCCCTGAGGCAGCGCAGAGAACCAATTCTGGCGCTGGGAATAGCGGATGCTATTCCCAGCGCACTACACCAGGCATGCCGAAGAGGATTGCATTTCGGCCCGGCACATTTATGAAACAGGTCTAACTTCCCGCGCCCGATGTTCCCGTACGCTTGTCCGGCAGTAGCAGAACCAACGTTGCAGAAACCAGCAGGGAGATACCGGCCACAATTGCGCCGCCTACCATGCTCCCCGTCCGGCCGTTAATGTAGCCTATGATGTTCGGGCTGAAGAAGCCGCCTATTTGGGCGAACGAATTAATGAAGGCTATCCCAGCAGCAGCTCCAATCCCAGTCAAGAACTTGCTGGGCAGCGACCAGAAGGGACCGAAGAAACTAACAATACCCGCAGCCGTTATGGTCAACAGGACCATCGCTACAGCTGGGTTGTGGACTACCTGGGTTACAGACAATACGCAGATGGCGGCGATTACCAAAACGGCCGCGCCATGAAAGCGTCGCTCGCCTGTTCGATCCGAGTGGCGCGATACCAGCACCATCGCAATGAGGGCGCAAATGTTGGGGACCATCACGAGAAAACCGACCGTCGTGTTGGTATACATCTTCGACAGTCCCTTTACTACCTGCGGGAAAAAGAAATTCATCCAGTTCAGGGTAAAGACGAAGAAAAAGTAGATCGCGGCCAGATGCCACACCCGCCCGATGCCCATGGCTTTCCATGCGGAGACGTGCCCCGTCCCAGCCAGCGCCACATCTTCTTCCCGTTTGAGCTCCGCTCCCAGCCAATCTTTTTCCGTTTGCGATAGGAACTTCGCATCGGAAGGCCGGTCGGGAAGTACAAAATACGTGATGATACCCAATATGATTGCCGGAGCGCCTTCCAGAACCAGCAACCAACGCCATCCCCCCCATCCAAGCCAATGGACATGGTCAAGAATGAAGCCAGAAATCGGCGCACCGAGAATATTGCACGCAGGCAGACCCGTCATAAGCAATGCGATCACCTGGGCGCGCTCGTGCTGGCGGAACCAGAAGGTCAAGTAGAGAATAATGCCTGGAAAAAAGCCTGCTTCAGCAATGCCGAGCAAGAAACGAACGATGTAGACATGCATCGCGGTCTGCGCGAAGCCGGTACAAGCTGCCACAATGCCCCAGCTGATAAGTATGCGTGCAATCCATCGGCGCGCGCCCACTTTGTGCAGAATGATGTTGCTGGGAATTTCAAACAGAAGGTAGCCGAAAAAAAAGATTCCCGCCAAGAAGCCGTACTGCTGGGCATTAATGCCGAGTGCCTTGTTCATGGTTAGAGAGGCAAACCCGACATTGATCCGGTCCAGATTAGCGACCATGTAACAGATGAAGAGAAAAGGAAGCAGTCGTTTCTGAATTTTACGGACGGTATTGGATTCGAATGATTTGGTTGCCAAGCCCGAGGTCGGTGTTTCGGTAGCTGTCGTCATAATGCGCTCCTCATCTCAAACAGAAAGCCTGTTAACTGCCATGCCCCTGTTCACCACAAGGCCCTTAAATGCTCTTGTTTCAAAACCGGCGTACGGGAAAATCGTTAGCCGGCGGCTGGCCGACGCGCGCACGCTTGGAGGTCTCTTGCGCACTTGTAGGGGTGGCTGGGCCGCCACGTTTCATACACTCCGCGACCGGCGTTTGCCGATAATGGTACGCGGAAAATATAGTATGGCGTTCCGGGTCTGTCTTGTGGATCAGTGCAGAAGAATTTGCTAATCCGTGCAATTCCGCCTCTTGCCACCGGTTGCGGTGTTCGCCTGCCGGAACGAACGCGGCGAGGACCCATACTGTGCTCTGAATGCATGGCTAAACTGGGCGGCGTCATTAAAGCCCCAGCGGAAGGCTACCTCTGTGACCGTGAAGAAAGGCTTCAACAACTCAGCGGGGCAACGCGCCAGCCGACGGTCCCGAATCCAGCCTGCGACCGTGTGGCCGTGCTCGGCAAAGACTAAATGCAGATAGCGCAGTGAAATCCCAAGGGCGTTAGCGATTTGGAAAGGTTTCAGCGCCGAATCTTCAAGGTTGCGGTCAATGAATGCCCCGATTCGCCCAAATGGCGTTGCCCATCGTGATCCACCTTCGTTCCATGCAGAACGAAGCGTGAAGCGTGTTCTAATACACGCTAGGTCAATGCTATTGACCTAGCGTGACGGCGGGAGCGGCGGTATCAGCCGGCGTACGTAATCTGAACAGATTCTCAGCATTCGTCCGCGCAATCTTAAGTCGATCCGCCTCACTGATAGCGTCGATGTTGTCAAGCCAGTCAGCGGCCTCACTTATCTTCTCGAAGGGGTAATCGGCGGCGAATAAGATGCGGCCGACCCGAAGGACTCAAAGAGCCATCCCAGCAGACGCGGTCCCAGAAGAGACTCCTTGAGTTTGTTGGCTCGTTGCTGAAGAAGTTCTTTGAAATTCTTGTCAACAAAAAATAATAGGCTTTGGTTCAATACTGACTGTGTATCATTTTGTGTACCACAAAACGCGTTAGGGGCGGTTATGGGGCGCTAGATGCTTTTTTGAGCATAAAGATAACCCGCTGATTTAGCGGGCCTTAGCGGATCATGTTTGGTAGCGCTACCGGGAATCGAACCCGGGTTTTAAGATTGAGAATCTCACGTCCTAACCCCTAGACGATAGCGCCAAACCTTTAGAACCAATTATTTACAGCTTTATTGTTTCCTCGTTTTACCTGATCTGCACCCTATTTGCGGTTTCCGCTGATGCGCGTTGCCACTCGCTCCGGTACGCCTGCATTCACCAGATTCCGAATCGCAGACCGCCGCAGATCGTGGATCGTTAGACCCTCTTAGCGTGAGTCGTAGGGCTTGCCTTCGACCTCAATCATAATGCCCAGCCCACATGCTGCGCAAGCCCGATGCCATTCCTTTGAGAGGTTGGTGGCATCGAAAACCTTGCCTTCCTTGGCTTTGATTTTATCGAGCCTCTTGGCCAGCGCCTCAGGCAGCGGCACTATGCGCGCCTCGCCGGTTTTTGTTTGTTCGTCCTCCAATCGAATCAGCCGAGCCTTGATCGCTGGCATAGCAGAGAAACAAGCCAATCTGGCTGTTCTCGATGCGCCCAGCCGTGCCGCTATATTGACGCTTCACACCCGCCGAATGTTGACCCTTCTTCAGCAACCCGTCTCATCGACGATGAGTACCGCCTCCGTACTGGGCAGTTCTTCCACTGCATAACTGCGTATCCGGTCGCGAGCCTCATCTGCATCCCAGCGCGCTCGGTCCACAAATAAGAAAGGACGGCCCAAGCGCCGTCCTTTCTTATTTGCATCACGCACGCGATCCGCTTGCGCTTGCCGCAAAAGGAGCCGGACCGCGCTGAGGCGGCCCGGTCGAGGAGCGTTACAAACGGTTATTGGGCGATCTTTTTCTCCATCACAAAGCTCTTTTCGCTCTTCGGCGGACGGCGCGTGCCGGCCCGCACGGCGCGCACGTCGAGCTCCAGCTCGGTGATCGTCCGGCTGAGCGTGTTGCGGTGCATTCCCAACTGTCTTGCGGCCTTACACTGATTGCCATTGTTCTGTTCAAGCACGGTAAGAATGAATCGTTTTTTGAATTCGCGTATTGCTTCTGAATAAAGTATTCCACTCTGATACATCTGTGTCACAAGTGCCGCAAGCTGGTCTCTCACCGAGAGCCTCTCTTTCTTCTGCGTTGAGGAATAAACCATTTCAATCGGGCCTGCGCGCTTCCATCTCGCGCCGGCCATGCGTTTGCCGGTAACAACCCAAATACCTTCTACAAAACCGTGCTGCTGCGGTGGAGCGTCTGGCTGGTCTTCGTGCGAATCTCGTCGATCGCCTTCATTCCATCGCGAAACTTCTGTCTTAAGTCACCCGGACCCGCATACACCGCGGCCCGTCCTGCAACCAAAAAATACTGCGCCAATTGGGACTTCGCCAGCGATGGCGAGGATGGCAGAAAGCTCGCCATGGCCATCACCATCACCATCACCACCAACGCGCCGCGCACAAAGCCGAAGACTGCGCCCAGCAGGCGGTCAACGCTTCGCAGGCCTGCGCTGGTGGTTGCCCAGCGGCCAATTCGTCCGGCGATTCCGGCCAGTATCACTACCGCCAGAAAGATCAGCAGGAATGCCGCGCCGCCTGCAACCACGTCGCTCTTGATGTACGGCACAAGATACCTTGCAACTACCGGATACGCCCAGGCCGGCAGCAGGTATCCCAAGACGGCCCCACCTAAAGAAAACAACTCAAACACAAAACCCTGGGCGGCCGCATGAAGCACCGAGATTACCAGTATTCCCGCGATCAGCCAGTCCAGTCCGTTCATCTGCTAGCCACGAGGCAGTTCCCGCCCGGTCAAGCGCCGGTAGGCTTCCACGTACTTTGCGCTGGTGTTGCTCTGCACCTGCTCCGGCAGCGCAGGCGCGGGAGGCTTCTTCTCCCAGCGAATCTCTTCCAGATAGTCGCGCACATATTGCTTGTCATAGCTCATCTGCGCCCTGCCCGGAGAATAGCTGTCAGCGGGCCAGAAGCGTGAAGAGTCGGGAGTCAGAACTTCGTCGGCGAGCACCACTCCATTCACCGTCTGCCCGAATTCAAACTTCGTATCGGCGATGATGATTCCCCTCGTCAATGCGTAGTCGGCGGCCTTCTTGTAGACGCTCAGGCTCAGCTTGCGCAGCGTCTCGCTGCCCGCCCCGCCGACCTGTTTCACCATCTCGTCGAATGAAATGTTTTCGTCGTGCCCGCTCGCCGCCTTGGTAGACGGGGTAAAGATCGGCTCGGGCAGCTTATCGCTCTCGCGCAAGCCCTTGGGAAGTTCGATCCCGCACACCGCTCCGCTCCGCTGGTACTCCTTCCAGCCGGAGCCCGAGAGATAGCCGCGCACAACGCACTCCGCCGGATACATATCGGCTCGCGCCACCAGCATCGAGCGGCCGCGCAGCTCCGCTTCATACTTCCGCAATGTCTCCGGGTACTGGCTGACGTCGGCGGTCACAAGGTGGTTGGGCACGATCTCTTTCAGGAAGTCAAACCAGAAGAGCGAAAGCTGCGTCAGCACCCGCCCCTTGTCCGGAATGCCCGAGCCAAGCACGTAGTCAAACGCCGAGATCCGGTCCGTGGCGACGAACAGAAGCCGCTCCTTGTCCACCGTGTAAACGTCGCGCACCTTTCCGCTGGCGTGGAGTTCCAGGTCAGGGAAGTCGGTCCGCAGAAGAATGGGGTCGTCAGATTTCGTAGTCACGGGCAGTTCGAACAATTGAAGAATTGATTCTAATCAGTGCTCTGATTTTGTCAACGCAAGTTCTTGAAAGAATTTTTCGCAGGCCGCAGAAAATAAAAAAAAGTAATTGACAAAAGAAAAAAGACTTGCTCGCCCGCGTAAACAGAGGAGTTGGGAAACTCCCCGCGCGGCGCGCAAGACTCTCGTCGGCTCCGGAGCCGGCGCAATTCGTTAATCACAACTCCGCGCGTTAAGCAACAGAGAAGCGCAAAAGTTTTGGCCATGTCCCGAAGGTCATGTACGGCAGTACCCGTGCCCGTTACTACCGGCCCTTCGCCTGGAACCGGTTGCATAAATCCGGTTTTGAAGGGACGCGGCTTCAGCCGCGTCGTAAAAGCTGCATAAACATTGGGCCTTCAGCCCCTGAGGGAATCTTCCTCATCGCCCAAGCTATTGATGCAACCAGCTCTATGCTGAAACTGCCTGCGGCTCCTCCTGCCCAACTCCAAAGCGCACGCTGACGATGCGCGATACGCCGGGTTCCTGCATGGTAACGCCGTACAGCACCGGCGCCATGCTCATCGTCTTTTTCGAGTGCGTGATGATGATGAACTGGGTTTCCATGCTCATCTCGCGCATCAACTCGGCGAAGCGCGCCACGTTTGCCTCGTCCAGCGGCGCGTCCACCTCATCGAGAATGCAGAATGGCGCGGGCGCAAACTGGAAGATGCCTACCAGCAGGGCCAGCGCCGTCATCGCCTTCTCGCCGCCCGAGAGCAGCAGCACATTCTGCAATTTCTTGCCCGGAGGCGAGGCCACAATATCGATGCCGCTCTCCGCCGAGTTCTCCTCGTCGGTCAGCTTCATCCATGCTTCGCCGCCGCCAAACAGCTTCTTGAAGGTGCGGCTGAAGTTCCCGTTGATGATCTCGAACGCGTCGTTGAACTTGCCGCGCGAAATCTCCTCGATCTCCTTGATCGTGTTCTGCGTATTTTCGATCGACTCCAGTAGGTCCGTGCGCTGGCTCTCCAGAAACTCGTGGCGCTGCGAGGTTTCCGTGTATTCTTCCAGTGCCATCATGTTGACCGGCCCCATGCCTTCCAGCCGTGCGCGCATCTCGCGATACCCGGCTTCGGTGGCCGCCAGTTCGTCGCCCGTCTGGCGTGCCACGGTCACATCCGCCAACAACTCTTCGCGGCTCTGGCCCAGCTCCTGAATGCAGCTCTCGATCAGGTGTCCGCTCTCGCTGGCGGCCTTCGCGGCTTGTGCGCTCAACTCGCCGCGGCGGTCGCGAACTCCATCCAGAACCTCGCGGGCGGCCTTCAATTCACTCTCGATATCGGCGAGCCGGGCGCGAAGCTCTTCGCTTTCAACCGCAAGTTCCTGCTCGCGTGCCTGCGCGTCGAGGCGTTCGTTCTGCCACTCCACCAGTTTGGAAGCAAGTTGCTCGTTCTCCTGCTCGCGCTGCGTCTTTTCGGCGGCTGCGCCCTCCAACTGGGCGTGCAGCGAATTCACCCGCTGATCCACCTCCGCGACCATGGACTGGATTCGCGCCAGCGATGCGGCGGCAGAGCGGCGGCGCTCCTCCAGTCCAGCGACGCGGGCCATCACTTCGCCGGCGGCTTGTGCCGCGGCGTCGCGGGCCAGGCGTAGCTCGGCGACGCGCTCCTGCGCGGCGCTCATCTGCGCCTCCAGTTGCAGCCGCCTCTGTTCCTGTTGCTCCAGCTCCTGCTGGCGCTCGGTGATGAAAGCTTCTCGGCTCTGCCGCTCGCCGGCCACGCGCAGCAGTTCGCGATCGTATCCCGCGATGCGATCGCGGACCCGCGTCATTTCGCCCTCAAGCTGGCGCAGGCTGTGGCCGCTGGTCATCACCTTCTGCTCGCAGTCGCGCCGCTCGCCCTCCAACTGGTCGAGCAA
>Ga0182030_10021150_pt1 | contig 12203 bp, 8 predicted proteins | sample 812S3MmetaG_FD_121299 | JGI IMG/M metagenome (GOLD analysis project Ga0182030, IMG submission 121299) | Permafrost microbial communities from Stordalen Mire, Sweden - 812S3M metaG (Illumina Assembly) | ecosystem: Environmental > Terrestrial > Soil > Wetlands > Permafrost | place: Sweden...
GGAGCATGTTTCCGCGCAGGGCGTCGATGGCGGCGGTGAGTGGCAAAGCGCGCACGATGGGCTGGATGATGGCGGGAAAGCGGGATGCGGAGAAGAAGACGCCGGAAAGAATCCACATGGGGAGCATGACGAGATTCATGAGGCCTGACGCGGCTTCCATGGTGCGGGCGCGGGAGGCGACGAGGAGGCCGATGGCGGAAAAGGAGAGCGACGTGAGCACGCAGAGTGCGCCGAGTTCGATAAGCGAGCCGCGAAAGGGAACGCCGAAGACCAGGCGAGCGAAACCGAGAAATGCGACGACTTCGATGACCAGCATGATGAGGCGCGATAACAAGAATGAGGCCAGATATTGCCAGCGCGGCATGGGAGACGCGACGAGGCGCTTGAGAAGCTTTTTCTGGCGCGCTTCCACGATTGAGAAGCCGAGGCCCCAGATGGCTGAGCCCATCAAGTTCATGCCGAGGAGTCCGGGGACTACGAAGTCGATGTAGCGGGCGCCGGTTTCATGAATGATGTCGTTGTATGCATCGATGGCTGGGCGCTGTCCTGCGGCGATCTGGACGGCGCGGTCAGCAAGAAGACGCGCGGATCGCGCATCGGGATTGGTGTCGTCGTATTTGTAAGTGACGCCCCTCGGCTGTTGAATAGCGAGTAACTGGATGGCGCCGGTGGCGAGAGCATGGGTGCCGGTGGCCTCGTCCATAGTGGAGGCAGTGAGGCCTTTGTCGGCGGCCAGAGCCTGCGTGAGTTGCGTGGCAGTGGCGGCGACGGGTAACACATCCGCGGGCCGATTGCGGAAGGCGATGCCGAGACCGATGGCGAGAAGTATAGGGAAGATGAAAATCCAGAAGATGGCCTCAGGCTCGCGAAGGAATAGCCGAAAGCGCGATGCGGTGAGTTGAAAGAGCGAGCTCTCGGTAAGTTTACTCATCGCGAAGATTCCTCCCAGTGAGCGCTACGAAGACATCTTCGAGGGTGGCAGAGTGGGTGCGGAATTCGCTCAAGTCTAAACCCATAGAAGCGAGCGCAGAGAAAACGAGGGGCACGGTAGTGTGAAGTTCGCCGACGGTGAGTTGGTGCAGACCGGCGTCAACGCGATGCGACTGAACGCCGGGAATGGCGATGAGGATCGCGGGATCGACGGTACCTCGTTCGGAGTCTGCGCCGGTGACGGCGAACTCAACGATATGGTCACCGCCGACGGAGGCGATGAGCTCCTGGGGAGTGCCAAGGGCGATGATGCGGCCGTGATCCATGATGGCGACACGATCGCACAAGCGCTCGGCTTCATCCATGTAGTGGGTGGTGAGGATGATGGTGCGGCCGGCATGCTTTAGTTCATCGACCAAGTCCCAGAGATGGCGGCGGGCTTGGGGGTCGAGGCCGGTGGTGGGCTCATCGAGGAAGAGCAATTCGGGATCGCCGACGAGGGCGCAGGCCATGGCGAGGCGCTGCTTTTGTCCGCCGGAGAGGCCGCCTACACGGGAGTTGCGCTTCTCGTCGAGTTGCGCGATACGAACGGATTCTTCAACGGAGATGCCGTGGTGATAGAAGCTGCGAAACAGGCGCAGAGTCTCTTCAACGGTGAGTTTGTCGGGGAATTGAGTTTCCTGTAACTGGATGCCGATGCGTTGACGAAGGGCGCGGGCATCGGACTTCCAATTGAGGCCGAGAAGCTTTACCGTTCCCGCGTCGGGGCTGGTGAGGCCTTCGCAAATTTCGATGGTGGTGGTTTTTCCAGCGCCGTTGGGGCCGAGCAGGCCGAAGCATTCGCCATGGGTGACTTCAAGATCGAGACTGTCGACGGCGACGACGTCGGTGAATGTCTTGCGCAGCCCGACGAGCGAGAGTGAGGGACCGTCGGGCACGGCGAGGGCAGACCGGGAGCCGGGAGATGCGGAAGGCGTCAGAGCCAAGGAGAAACCCGCCTGAAGATCCGCTTAACAGCGGACGATTTTGTCAGAAACGATGCCCTTGGTGGCGTTGCGCGTATCGACAACGAGTTTAGCCTGATCGACGATGGCGCGGTAGTCATAGGTGGTGTGATCGGTGACGATGAGAACCGCATCGTATTGCGCAAGGTTGTCGAGCGGCGTGTTGATCATGTTGAGGTCGTAGTGGCGACCGCGTCCCACGGACGGGAAGTAGGGATCATTGTAGGCGACGATGGCGCCCTTGTCGCGGAGCAGTTCAATGATGGTGAGCGACGGCGATTCGCGCAGATCGTCGATGTCGCGCTTGTAGGCGAGACCGAGTACGAGGACCTTTGATCCTTTAACGGATTTCGTGTGTTCATTGAGCGCGGCGGCAAGCTGCTCGATGACGAAGTAGGGCATGTTGGAATTGACTTCGCCGGCCAGTTCGATGAAGCGAGTGCGGAAGTCGTATTCCTTGGCTTTCCAGGACAGATAAAAGGGGTCGATGGGGATGCAGTGACCGCCGAGGCCGGGTCCGGGATAGAAGGCTTGAAAGCCGAATGGCTTGGTCTTGGCTGCGTCGATGACTTCGTTAATATCGATGCCCATGCGCATGCAGAGCTGCTTGAGCTCGTTGACCAACGCGATGTTGACGCAGCGATAGATGTTTTCAAGGAGCTTGGTCATCTCGGCGACGGCGGGGCTGCTGACGGGGACTACACGACGGAAGATGGAACCGTAGAGGGCGGAAGCAAGTTCGACCGCGGCGGGACCGCAACCCCCCACTACCTTGGGAATGTCGTGACGGGCGACGGTGTCATTGCCGGGATCTTCGCGCTCGGGCGAAAAGGCAACGTGGAAGCCCGGTTGGCCGGCAGCACGGGAAGCTTTGAGGCCGCGGGTGTTGCCTTTTTCGAGCAGAGGGAGAACGACATCGTCTGTTGTGCCGGGATAGGTGGTGCTCTCAAGAACGATGAGCTGCCCCTCATGAATATGGGGCGCGATGGACTGAACCGTGCCGGTGACGTAACTAAGGTCGGGCTCGTGATACTCGTTGAGCGGGGTGGGGACGCAGATGATGACGACGTCCATGGCTTCGACTTCGGCGTAATTGGAGGTGGCGTGGAAGCCGAATTTTTGCGCGTCCTGAATGGCATCAGGGAGGATGCGGACAATGTAGGAGCCGCCGGTGTTGAGGGTGCTTACCTTATCTGTCGCGATGTCGAAACCGGTTACGCGGAAACGTTCGCCGCTGAAGAGAAGTGCCAAAGGAAGGCCGACGTATCCCATGCCTACGATTCCGATACGGGCTTCTCTGGCTTCGATCTTCTGTTTCAATTCTGCGAGTTCAACGGCGGCGGTAGTCATATTCCCGATTGTAAAACGCGTGGCGCGGGCGGGGACATACAACGTAAGGGAGCTGGGAGGAAGTATTCCAGGTTATTCCGCGCGAATGAAGGCAGTTTATCAGGATCGATGCAGGATTTCGGGGCATGCTTTGACTTTTTGGTGAGAGAAAGAGTGACATAAAGCATGGTTACCTAGGAGCGGGCAGGCGATTTGTGCTGGTTACAAAGAGGTTACCTTTGCCCAATTATGATGTGACGCAGGGCACTACGATTTTCAACTTATTGGAGCCACACTGCAGGCAGCCTCCAGGTAGGAATTCGTTGTCCCGTGGTGACGGCCGGAGAGGTTTTGGGCGCCGAGGTCCCTGGCCAGTGCCGGATGATTCCGTAGTTAATCCAGTCGCGGCAGGCGATTCGGGTCGGGACCGACACTACTCCTCTGCGTCTTTGCTGGCCGTGTCGCGGGTCGTTGTGGCGCGATGGCGAGTGACATCTGCTGTGCTGGGAGGGATGCTGGTGTTGTGTTTCCTCTACTGCCTGATTGCTCCCAATGAATATGAAGCGCGGGCCCAGGTAGCGCTCCGTATCGGGACGTCTACGTCATTGAATCTAGAGGGGGCTGACGGACGAGGGTCGGCAGACAGTGGCATGGGACAGACTCAGCTTGAGACGGTGGCGAGTGCATTTCGCAGCGATCAGCTGGCTTGGAAGGTGATTCTCGACGAGAAGCTTTACCGGGCGGCGGCGTTTCGAGGGAGGTTTGCAGAGAAGTTCCCGAACTTCAAGGCGGAGGCGCCGGGAACGGAGGCGGAGGGCTATCTGCTGGACAGGTTTTCGCGCCGGCTGCATGTCCATACCTTGCCTCGCACCCTGGTACTGGAGATACGATTTCGATCACGCGATCCTGCTTTGTCGGCCGCTGTCGTGACTGCACTCATCCGAGCCTACGGGCAAGAGGAAGCGAATAAGCGGGTAGATGCGACAGAAGAGGCGACACGTTGGCTCAGGGGGCAGCTCGCGGAGTTGAAGACGCGCGCCGATAGTAGCGATCAGCGACTAGCCTTATTTCAGAAAAAACATGGGATTTTGATTGCTCCGGCAACGCTCCCTAACGGGCAATCGGGAGACGTGGAGCATACGTCTGCATTGTTGGAAGTGGACGAACTGGGTCGCCAGCTGGTGACTGCGAGCGCAGGGCGGATCGAGCGAGAGGCAGAGTATCGTGCGGCTGTTGAGGGGGATCCCGAGTTGGTGCTGGCCTCCGACGATCGGCTCATGAGCGAGAGTGGTGGGATTTCGACTGCGGCATTTCGCCAGATTCACTTGAGGCATAGCGAATTGGAGCAGGAACAGGCGCTTCTGAGCGGAGAACATGGGCCGAATTTCCCTCGATTAGTGGAGATTAGCGACGAATTAAACGAGCTTGACCGCCAACTTGGCACAGAAAGAAGCCGATTGAGAGAGCGCTTCCGCAGCGCATGGAGGACGGCCGTCGATCGTGAGCAGATGATACGCAAGAGTCTGGAGAAGCGCACCGGGGAGGGCCAAAGAGCCAGCGCTGCGGCTACAGAATATGAGGCGATGCGTCGAGAGGCGGATAGCAGCCGGGAATTATATGTGCGGATTCAAGGGAAAGCGGCAGAAGCCCAGCTGGTGGCTGGGGTGTATGGAGCAGATATCTGGGTGGTGGATGGGGCACACCCTCCGGCAAAGCCGGTGACGCCGGACATGCCTGTGTATATGGCAATCACACTGTTTGTGGGCTTGTGGGCGGCGGTGGGAGTGGCGCTGTATCTCGATTCCTTACCTCGGCGGGCGGGGTTGGCGGCCGGTGCGATAGTGATGCTGCTTTTGATGGGGACAATGGCGCAGGCGCAGGCTCCCACACCGAGCACCTCGGGATTGCCGACGGGCGTGGCACGAATTCCGGCCGGAGCGGACACGCGGGTTGAACCGAATGCCAAGGATGCGCCGATAGTGTGGGGTGGGTCGGGGGCTAAGGGACCCTCTGGACAGCTGACGGCTACTCCGGGTCAAGTGGCATTGATGCCGGCACCTATTGGTGTTGGCGACCAACTGGATGTGAGCGAGTTTCATACACCGGAATTTCACTCGGTGGTGCGTGTTGCAGCGACAGGAATAATACGGCTGCCGATGGTGAACGAAGTCCGCGTGGAAGGAATGAGCGAGACTGAAGCCGCTGATGCGGCGACGGCGCTGATTGCCGGCGGAATGCTGAAGCATCCCCAGGTGTTCGTGCAGGTGACAGCCTACGCGGGATTGGATGTAAGTGTGCTCGGGGAAGTGACGCGGCCGGGGGTGTATCCATTTACAGTTCATCATCGATTGCTGGATTTGATTTCGGCGGCATCGGGGCTAAGCGTGGGCGCGGGTGCGGTGGTGAATATATTTCACCGCGACGATCCGGGTACGCCGCATTCGGTGGTGCTGGACCCGAGTGGTGCCAATAACGGCGAGGACCACAATCCTGAGCTTGCCGCGGGGGACACGATTCAGGTCAGTCGCGCGGGTCTGGTCTATGTCGTGGGAGATGTGATTCGTCCGGGCGGATTTACGGTTGATCCGGCGCAGGAACTGACGGTTTTGCAGGCTGTTTCCCTGGCTTGGGGACCATCGCAGAATGCCGCGCTGCAAAAGGCGCTGCTGATTCGGGAGCAAAAGGGCGGCCGGATTGTGACCACGCTCAACTTGAGGCGGATGCTTCGGGGGCAGGATCCGGATCTGCCGATTCGTGAACGGGATATCTTGTTTGTGCCTGATTCAGCAGCTAAGAACCTGATGAACAGGACGATGGAATCGGTGGTTCAATCGGTGGCAGGAGTGAGCATTTATGCGGGCTTGGTTTACTCGCAGAGGTTCTGAGCATGCGCCGCGAAGCTTGGGCAGTGCTGCTTCTCTTTGCTTTTGCAGTGCCGTGGGAATATTCCCTGGATCTTGGTGAACCACTGGGCAATGTGGCGCGCATAGCAGGGGTTTTGCTGATTGCAGTTGCCGGCATCGCGGTCATTATGGCGGGTAGGATTCGTGCTCCGGGTTTGATGCAGTGGCTGGTTATGGCGTTCTTCCTGGCGCTCTGCTGCTCCTATTTCTGGACTGTCGATCAGGAGGCGACGCTGGTCAGACTGCGCGGGTACTTCCAGGAGATGATCACGGTATGGCTGGTATGGGAATTTGCCGAGAGGCCGGAGGATTTGCGGGCTTTGTTGCGCTCCTATGTAGCCGGTTCGTGGGTTTTGGCGATGCTTACACTGGCGAATTTGAACTCGCCCGAGTCTGCAGACCAGGTTCGGTTTGCGGCTGCCGGTCAGGATCCTAACGATGTGGCGCGATTTCTGGATTTGGGGTTTCCGATGGCGGCGCTGCTGCTAGACGGCGAGACCCACTGGACGCGGCGCGTGCTGGCGGCCGGGTATCTGCCGTTAGGTTTTGCCGGAGTGCTTTTGACTGCTTCTCGCGGAGGTTTTCTAGCGGCGATTGTCGGATTAGCAGGATGCGCGGTACTGCTGTTGCGCCATCACGCTCGCGCTGTGCTGGCGGGAGCTTTAGCACTGCCCGCGGTGGTGGTTGCGCTTTGGTTTGTAATGCCGCGGGCCGCGTTGCAGCGCATTCTCACGATTCCCGAACAGTTGCAAAGGGGAGATCTTAACCAGCGCCTGAATATTTGGGCAGCGGGTTGGCAGGCATTCGTTCATGCGCCATTTTTCGGAACAGGAACGGGAACATTTGTAGCAGCGGCGGGAGTGGCGCCCATCGATACGGCGCATAATACGGTGCTTTCGATTGCTGTGGAAGGAGGGGTTTGCACATTGTTACTGGCTGCAGCGATTGTGGTTGCGGCGGCCTGCCTGGTTCTCAAGATGACTGGAGCAGTGCGGATCGCAATGGCAACGGGGTTGTTGGTGTGGCTGACCACATCTCTGGTGGCGACGGTCGAGGAAAGCCGCACCACATGGCTTCTGCTGGCGTTGATCGCATTGGCGGCGCGACTCGCCGATGAAGATCCGGGCGGAATGACGCGCTGTTTTGCGCCTCCGGTTACCATGGCACCTCTAGCCGCCGTCTTGGAACCTTGACATGGCCACCGCGAAAGTAGTGCCGCTGAATGTCGAGTTGGTGCATGGACTCAATGGGCGCGTCGCGAGCGCGGCTGTATCGCTGACTGCGGCTGCCGTAGTCGTGAAAATTGTCGCGACGCTAAAGGAGTTTGCGGTTGCCGGGACTTACGGACGCTCCGCCGCAATGGACGCGTTTCTGGTGGCTTTTCTAGTTCCAAACCTGCTTATCAATCTGATTGCGGAGTCAATGAACCAGGCGCTTGTGCCTACGCTGATCCGGGTGAGGATCGAGCAGGGCAAGGTGCGCGCGCAAGAACTTCTTTCAAGCTCGATGTTGTCGCTATGCATATTGCTGACGGCTGCGATGTTGATCACGGGGGTGGTAGCGCGCGGGATTTTTCCACTTCTCGGATCAGGTTTTGGGGCGGGGAAGCTGGATCTTACGCTGCACTTGTTTTATGGGCTGCTGCCAGTGGTCTTGCTCAGTGGAATTGCCTCGAGTTGTACCGCGGTGTTGAATTCGGTGGGCAAATTCGCGTTGCCAGCGGTAGCGCCGATGGTGATGCCGGTAAGCGTAATGGCAGGCGCTTTGCTGCTTCACGGCAGATTTGGGATCTGGGGACTAGTTGATGCCACGATATTGGGCTCGCTTTTGCATGCGTCTATTGTGGCGGGAATGATGAATCGTCGCGCCTATCGCTTCAGGCTGCAATGGGCGGGAAAAACAGCCGCGACCCGCGAGGTGATTCGTCAGTATGGGCCTGTGCTCTTGAGTTCTGTCGTGGCTTCCGGAGGCTTGATCGCGGACCAGGGTCTGGCGGCGATGTTGCCGGTCGGCAGTGTCTCAGCGTTGGTTTTCGCAGGCCGATTCGTAAGTGTAATTGTCAGTCTGTTGGGCGGGGCTGTTTCGTCGGCACTAGCGCCGCACTTTTCGATCTTGGTTGCACAGCGCGATTGGCAGGGATGCCGGGAGACGATGCGGACCTGGGCGCGGCTTACTGCAATGGTTTCGGTTCCCTTGGCTGTGGGGTTGATTTCCGGATCGCATTGGCTGGTTCAGGTGACCCTGCAACATGGCGTTTTTGGTCCGCGCGATACCGCAGCGGTCGCAACCGTAATGGGAATGTATGCGATACAGATTCCCTTTTTTGCAGTCAGCCGAGTTTACTACCGATTTGTCATAGCGATGCGACGGAGTGATCTGGTTTTCTATTGTGGAGGTGCCAACCTCATCCTAGACATAGCCCTAGACCTGTTACTTATGCGTTGGATCGGAGTGGCCGGGATTGCCCTGGCCACTTCGATATGGTGTATGAGTACGCTCGTATTTCTTTGGTATGCGGCGAGACATTTGCTATCGGAGGTTTCGCGTGATCCTGGGCCGGGCGATCCGGAGTGGGACGGGCTGCGCGGTGCGACGTGCCAAGTAGCAAGGGAGACAACGTCGGGGACCAACGAGTGATTCCCTCGCCGGCACAGTATTTGCTGCGGTTTGACGATCTTTGTCCGACGATGGCGGCATGTCGTTGGGAGGAACTTCGACGACCGGTCGAAACTTTTGGGATCAGGCCTATACTCGCGGTGGTTCCAGACAATCGGGATCCTGATCTTAACGTGTCGAGTGTCGATCCGGAGTTCTGGGAACGGATGAGGGATATGGAGCGCGATGGCGCTGCGATTGGCTTGCATGGATATCAGCATCTCCCGTCGAGCAGAGCAAAGAGCTTGATGGGGTTGCATGAGACCTCGGAGTTTGCCGGCGTTGATTTGGAATTGCAGCGTGACTGGATTCGCAAAGGATTGGAGATTCTACGTGGTCATGGGTTGAGCCCGAAGTTGTGGGTGGCGCCTCGACACGGCTTTGACCGGAATACTCTGCGTGCGTTGCACGACGAGAAGATTGATTGGATTTCAGATGGTATGGCCCGGGCGCCTTTCGCGCGTGAGGGCGTGAACTGGATTCCACAACAGCTTTGGGCGCCGGTATACAAGAAGCAGGGATTATGGACGATTTGCATCCATCCCAATACAGCTTCTGCGGACGATGTGGCGCGGTTGGATGGGTTTTTGAGGCTATATCGTCATCAGTTCACATCGTTCGATCGGATAGTAAGGGAGTTTCATCCAGCCAACCTGAATTGGGAAGAGAGAATTTGCGAACGTGTTGCTCTTTGGCGCATGGGCGAGCGGCGCACTCGAACGCGATTGCTTGGGCGTCGAGGCTAAGTGTCGACTGAGAGTAAGTGCCTGCTCGCAAAGCGCGTCGGATGGGGATGTTGATCGAGCAAGGTTGTATATAGGGTTTCCCAGCGGTCGAGTACAGAGTTAAGGCTGAATTTTTGAAGGACGTGGTTTCGCGCCTGAAGGCCCATATCGAGCCGTTCTTTGGGCGTTTGGTCATAATTTGGGTCATGGCTGAGGCGAGGGCATTGACATCTCCGACTGTCGCTAGCAGACCTGATTGCTGACTGATGATGACTTCGCGATTCCCTGGAACATCGCTGGCGACAAGCGGCAGGGCGCAGGAGCATGCCTCGAGCAAGGCCATCGACAAACCCTCCCACCACGAGGAGAGTACAAACCCGTCGGCGGCTTGCATCCATCGGAGCACGTTAGGCTCGAAGCCCAGGAAACGGACGCGCTGCTCCAGATCGAGTTGATGAGCGAGGAGACGTAAGTCGGATTCCAGTGGGCCAGCGCCTGCGATCACGAGTTGCGCAGGCGGCGAGACGGTCGTCATAGCGTGAAGAAGGGCTTGATAATCCTTAACGGGGTCGAGTCTTCCAGCGGCCAACCAGAGAAATTCGTTGGTTAGACCGAGGGCATTGCGGAGGGAGTAGTGTGACTCGGGGTCGGGCCTCCATTGGTCAGTGTCGATGCCATTGGGTAGGACGACGATCTGCGAATTGGAGACCATGCGAGCAGACGAATAAGCGTCGGCGGCGGAATGGCTTACGGCTGTAACTTTATCAGGGAGCCAACGGCTGCAACGATAGGCGAGGCGGCGTCCGAGAGTGCCTAACCCTGGTGAGTGAATGGTGTCGACGACGACGCGGGATGGCGCGCATAGTCTGGACCAGCGCGCCATCCACGCAGCGTGAGGCAGGTGGGCGTGAACGATATCCGGTCTCGCAATACGGAGCCATTTGTTGAAACGAATCCAGCCGCGCGGATCGGCTAAACCCTTGCGCATGTGAAGGCTCAGGAAGCCGACACCCGATGTGAGGAGTTCGGCAGCGGCAGCGCCACCGCTGCCAGAGAGCGCCACGACGTTAACGCGCCAACCGCGATTCAACATTCCCTTGGCCAATATAAGGACTTGGCGTTCGGCACCGCCCAGCTTGTCGATGGTCGGAATGATGAGGGCAAGATGGTTCACCGCTGCTTCCCGCTGATGGTGGCGTCGATCAGGGATTCGTAGCGTAAGATGGCTCGGTCCATGGCGAACTCGTTGATCCAGACGTGCTTAAAGCGATCACCGTGTTGGATAGACTGTAATGCGGACTGCATGGAGCCGACCAACGCAGCAGTTGAGATTTCATCTGCGAGCCAAATGCCGAGCTGGTCACGGATGAGGGCGACCAAGCCTTCAGAAGATGGTAGAGCGACAATGGGTAGACCTGCGGCTGCGGCTTCAAGCAGTGCATTGGGGAGACCCTCTTGCCGTGAAGGCAGCACGAAAAGTGTGGCGTCAGCGAACCATTGTTCGGGATGCGTGACGTAGCCGACGAATCGCACGGAATCCTTTATTTTGAGGGCACGACATTGGTTTTGTAGATTCGAGGCTTCTGCACCTACTCCAAGGATAGTTAGGTGGGCATTGGGGTAGGTCGGGAGCAAGGTCGCAAAAGCATCGAGGAGGAGGTCGAGGCCTTTTTCGTGAGAGAGTCGACCGATAGATAGAACATGAGGGCCGGATGTTGACTTGGGTCTAACTTGCGCAGCGCTGCGGATGGTTGCGATGTCGAGGGGATTCGGCAAAATGCAGAAGTTGGCACGATCACCGATCAAGGAGGCGAGTTCTGATTTCATTGCAGGGGTTTGGCAGATGACAGCGTCCGCGCGCGGGTAGAGGAGTTTATAGAGGGCTCGATTGAATGCGGGTAAGTACTTGCTTGTAGCAGAGACCGAGCCATTTTGACGTACGAGTACGCGCGTTTTGCGAGGGAAGAGCGGGCGCAGGAGCGAGACCAAAAAATTGAGGTGAGCAATTCCAGACAGAATGAGATCAGGCTTGAGGTTTCGAATTAAGCGGACGAGCGGGATGGCGGCAGTGCGTACATGAGACACTCCCAAAGCGTGAACGGTGAGATATCTGGGCAAGGATTCAGAGGCGGAGTTCTGCCGTGTGATGAGTCCGAGATGTAATTCATATTTAGACGGAGACAGACCACGCGCTAGCAAAGAAATCACCCGCTCCGCTCCGCCACCTTCGAGGTGCGGAATCAGCAACAATAGGGTGAGCCGTTGAGCCATAGCAAGCGTTATGAGAGTAGAGGAATATTGACCACTCAACGGTGATAGGTAACACAGCATTTAATTGTGCTGAGATGCTACATTCCGTGCAAATACTTTAAAAATCTATTTCGCGTTTGTGGATATTTATGGGAGTCCTATGTCTAATCTATTCAATTATCCTTTTTTGCCAGGTGAATCGTTTGGGCCTCACGAGCAACCTTCGATTGTTGTAGGGATAACACATCCGCAGACATGCCTTGTGCTTGGAGACAGGCTTAGGGCCAGGGCAAACGCATTTCAAAACATCTCCAAGAGTCTGTACAAGAAGCGGTCATCCCATCCGGCGCGTTTGAATTTGCCGCGCAGGGAGCCTTTCGAGCCCTCTTTCTGCATGGCGTTGAGGA
>Ga0182030_10021152_pt1 | contig 12202 bp, 9 predicted proteins | sample 812S3MmetaG_FD_121299 | JGI IMG/M metagenome (GOLD analysis project Ga0182030, IMG submission 121299) | Permafrost microbial communities from Stordalen Mire, Sweden - 812S3M metaG (Illumina Assembly) | ecosystem: Environmental > Terrestrial > Soil > Wetlands > Permafrost | place: Sweden...
AAGGGCCCGGCCGTGCTCGTGCGACCGATGTGATCGGGTGATGTGACCGACATGCAGAATGAACCGACGATGCCGCAGCCGCCGACCGCCAGCCATGGGACAGCCGTCTCGCATCGCGGGTCAGCGCCGCGCCGCGGGTTGGGTCGCGATGCGATGGTGGCTGCGATCTGCGGCTTCGTGGTGGTGCTGATGGTCGGCGCGTCGTTTGCGGCGGTGCCGTTCTACAACTGGTTCTGCCGCGCCACCGGCTTCAACGGCACCACCCAGGTCGCGACCTCGGCGCCGGCATCGGCGCCGCTGGCGCGGAAGGTCGCGGTGCGGTTCGATTCCAACGTCGCCGGCGGCCTTCCCTGGAAGTTCGAGCCGGAGAACACCGAGATCGAGGTCAGGATCGGCGAAGTGGTCACCGTGTACTACGCCGTGACCAATCAATCGGCGCGGACCACCACCGGACAGGCGGCCTATAATGTGGCGCCGCTGACGGTCGGCAAGTTTTTCCAGAAGATCAACTGCTTCTGCTTCACGGAACAGACCATGGCGCCCGGCGAAACCCGGCAGATGCCGGTGGTGTTCTACATCGACCCTGCGGTGGTCGAGGACAGCGATAATGACGGGCTGAACAGTATCACTTTGTCCTATACCTTCTACCCGGTGCGCGAGCCGGCCGCCAAGCCGCTGGCGGCACGCGAGCCGGACAAGGCCAAGGGAAATTTGTGAGGCAAACCTCTGATCGCCGCGTCCCCTGGATGGTCGAGATCTCGAGGCTTGGTTTTGAGGTTTGATTTTTGAGACGAAGACGTGCCGAACAGCACGGCACCGCTAACGGAGAGACGCAATGGCTACGGCGCAAGTCAAGCAACACGACTACCACCTCGTCGATCCGAGCCCGTGGCCGATCGTCGGCGCCGTCTCGGCGTTCATCATGGCGGTCGGTGCGATCACCTGGATGCATCACCTGACCTCGGCGGCGCCGATCATTTTCGGCGTCGGCACCATCGGCGTGCTCTACACCATGGCGAGCTGGTGGGCGGATGTGATCCGCGAGGCGCAGTACAAGGGCGATCACACCCGCGTGGTGCAGATCAGCCATCGCTACGGCATGATCCTGTTCATCGCCTCCGAGGTGATGTTCTTCGTCGCCTGGTTCTGGGCGTTTTTCAACTCGGCGCTGTTTCCCGGCGATCCCGTCCATGCCACCCGCGACGCGCTGTTCGGCGGCGTGTGGCCGCCGAAGGGCATCGAGACCTTCGATCCCTGGCACCTGCCGCTGTTGAATACGCTGTTGCTGCTCACTTCCGGCACTACGGTGACCTGGGCGCACCATGCGCTGCTCGAGAACGATCGCCAGGGCCTGAAATACGGCTTGATCCTCACCATCCTGCTCGGCGCAACGTTCACCTGCGTGCAGGCCTATGAATACAGCCACGCGGCGTTCTCCTTCGCCGGCAATATCTACGGCGCGACCTTCTTCATGGCGACCGGCTTCCACGGCTTCCATGTGCTGGTCGGCACCATCTTCCTGATCGTGTGCCTGTTGCGCGTCTATGCCGGCCATTTCACGCCGACCCAGCATCTAGGCTTCGAATTCGCCGCCTGGTACTGGCATTTCGTCGACGTGGTGTGGCTGTTCCTGTTCATCTGCATCTATGTCTGGGGCCACGGCGCCGAAACCATGGCCCACGGCGCGCATTGATGTGAACTCACTGTGCTGTGCTACAAGGGGCGGCCGCAGGGCCGCCCTTTTTGTTGTGCGAAAGACCAGACTATGCAGGACCAGACATTACCCACGGTGGCGCAGAGCGCGATGCGCGGCATTGCCTGCAAATGCCCGCGCTGCGGCAAGGGTAAACTCTACTCGGGCTTCCTGACGCTGCGGCCGGCCTGTGAGGCCTGCGGGCTCGACTATGCCTTCATCGATGCCGGCGATGGCCCCGCGGTTTTCCTCATCATGATTGCAGGGGCGATCGTGGTCGCCTGCGCGCTGATCGTCGAGGTCAAGTATCAGCCGCCCTTCTGGGTTCACGCCGCATTGTGGCTGCCGCTGATACTGGCGACCACGCTGCTGCCGATGCGCTCGATGAAATCGCTGCTGATCGCGCTGCAGTTCCATCACAAGGCCGCGGAAGGCCGGTTGGTCGATCGCGAACCGAAATGATCGCGATCTCCGGCAACCGGCGCCGCGGCTTTGGCGTCTTTACGTTATTGATGGTGGCGTTGTTCGTGGGTCTCGGGGTGTGGCAGTTGCAGCGCCGGATGGAGAAACATGCCCTGATCGCGGCCTTGACCGAACGGCTCGCGTCGCAACCCGAGGCTCTGCCGCCGCCTTCGCGGTGGAGCGCGCTTGAACCGGCCAGCGATGAATTCCGCCGCGTCCGCTTTGCCGCGACCTATGCGCCGCTCGCCGATGCGATGGTCTACAGTTCCGGCTCCGCCGTGCGCGGCGATATCGCCGGCCCCGGCACCTGGGCGTTCATGCCGGCGCGGCTGCCAACCGGCGAGACCGTGGTGGTCAATGCCGGCTTCGTGCAGAACACCATGCAGGATCGCGGCGTCGAGGATCGCGCGGTGACGCGGCTCGTCACCGGCGAAGCGGTGATGTTGACCGGCTACCTCCGCTTTCCGGAAGCCGCGGGCGCCCTGACGCCGGCGGAAAATATCGCCAAGCGGCTGTGGTTCACCCGGGATCATGTCGCGATGGCGCGGGCGCTGGGATGGGGCGACGGCGGCCAGCCGGTCGCGCCGTTCTACGTGGACCTTGAGCAACCGGTGCCGGCGAGCGGCGTCCCGAAGCCCGGCCCGCTCGAGGTCCATCTCAAGGACGATCATCTGCAATACGCCATCACCTGGTTCGGGCTGGCGGGCGCGGTGGTGATCGCGTTCGGGGTGTGGCTGTGGGGGCAGCGGCGGGCTGCGGCATTTCGCGCCTAGAGCATGATCCGGAAAAGTGGATACCGGTTTTCCGAAAAGATCATGCTCAAACAAAAAGATAGAGCGCGATGGCGATTCAACCAAAACGCATCGCGCTCTGAGATGTCCGGCCGGACTACAACCGTTCCAAAATGGCCTTCCGCAGCGTGCGCGACAGCGCTTCGACCGAATATGGTTTTTGAATCAGTTCGAAACCGTGATCGACGTTCTGCGCCAGCACGCTGCTATAGCCGCTGGTCAGCACGACCGGCAGGTCGGGATATCGCTCGCGGATGATCTTGGCCATCTCGACGCCGTTCATTCCGGGCATGATGACGTCGGAAAACACCAGATCGAACGCCCCCTGGTCCGCGGCGATCAGTGCCAGCGCCTGCTTGGCGTTGTCGGCGCGTCTGGTTGCATAGCCCAGATCCTGCAAGAGTTCGGTTGAGAACCGCCCCACCTCCTCGTTGTCTTCAACGACCAGAATGCGATGCCCATGGCCGCTCGACGCGGCATCGAGGCTCGTTGCGGGGATATTGGGATGACTGCCGGACAGCTCCGCCTGAGGCAAATAGATCGTGAACGTCGAGCCCTTGCTCAAGGCGCTGACGGCCACGATGTCGCCGCCTGACTGCTTGGCGAACCCAAGCGCCTGACTGAGACCGAGACCGGTACCCTTTCCCACCTCCTTGGTGGTGTAAAACGGCTCGAAAATGGCCGACATCTTGTCAGGCGCGATACCGGCGCCGGTGTCCTCGACCGAGATGGCAATGAATTTTCCGGGGCGCCGGCCACTTATGCCCGATGCCGGGATCTCATCGGCCTTCTCGACCCTGATCGAAATCAGGCCCTCACCCTCCATCGCATCCCGGCTGTTTACCGCGAGATTGATCAGGGTGGTCTCGAATTGCGCGACGTCCGCCATTGCGAAACATTCCGGGTCGGAAATTTCAAGTCCGATCTGAACTCTGCCGCCGACGAGCGGGCGAATCAGCTGCGCCATGCCTTCGATCTGCAAGCCGACATCGAACACCTCCGGGGTTAGCGGTTGCCGCCGCGCGAACGCCAGCAATTGGCCGGTCAATTTGGAGGCGCGATCCACGGTGTTGGAAATCGCATCGATGTAGCGACGGCGGCGATCGTCGGTCAGTTCGCGGCGGCGAAGGAAATCGGTGGCCGAGCGGATGATCGTCAGCAGGTTGTTGAAGTCGTGTGCCACGCCGCCGGTGAGCTGGCCGACCGCCTCCATTTTCTGCGATTGGCGAAGCGCTTCCTCGGCCTGGCGGCGTTCGGTGATGTCGACCGCTTCGGGCAAAACGCCGGTAATGGCGCCATGCTGGTCGAATACCGGCCGCATGGCAAAATCAAAATAGCGGTCGCCGATCGGCAAATGGAGCAGCAGCTCGGTTCGAACGCTTTCACCTCTTTTGACCGCGGCGACGCCGTCAGCGACCGTTTTGCGAGCGCCCGGTGTTGCGGAAAACCAGCGTGAATCCCAAAACGGCCGGCCGACAACGTCTGCCGCACGGGCCTGAATCCCCGCCAGCGCGGTCTTGTTGGCGTAAATGACGTTACCCTCCAGATCCAGCAGCCCCTGATACTGGTTGCTGGTTTCGAAGATGGCACGCAATTGCGCTTCGTTCGATTCGAGCTGCGAGGTGCGCTCCCTGATGCGCTGCTCGAGCGTCTCGTTGAGACGGCGCAATTCGCCTTCGGCCTCCTTGGCCGCGGTGATATCGTGGGCCACCCCGATAAAGCCGATGTGCTGTCCGACCGGGTCCCAGCGCGGCTGCGATTCCGATCGCATCCATCTCCATTTGCCGTCTGCCCGGCGATATCGCGCTTCCAGCACAAAGGGCTTCAGCGAGGCCTCCCCCGCGAGGCTTTCGTTTACGATCCGCGATGAATCGTCGGGGTGAAGAATCCGGCGCCAATCGAAAACGATCGCCTCTTGGTATTCCAGGCCGAGGAAATCCAGATAGGCCTGATTGGCGAAGCCGCGCGTGCCATCCAGTTTGCTGACCCACATCGGCACCGGCGCGCTGTCGGCGATGACCCGGAAACGCTCTTCGCTTTCCCTGAGCAATTCCTTCGCCAGCGTTCGCTCGGTGATGTCCATATGGGCGCCGACCAGGCGCAGCGGCTGGCCGCTGTCGTCCCGTTCAATCTGCGCTTCGCAGGCGATCCATCGCACCTGTCCGTCGCTGGGCCTGACGATCCGATATTCGGAAGAATACCTGACATCGGTACCATTCACTGTCGCCAGAAAATGATCGACTGCCCGGTCGCGGTCGTCGGGATGAATTCGCCTGACCCAGTCTTCATGGGTATCGACGGCGTCCGGGCTCAAGCCGTGTATTTCCAGATATTCGGGTGAGCGGCGGCCGCTATCGAAGCCATTCCTGAGGTTGACCGTGACCCCGCCAATCCTGGCTATTCGCTGAACGCGGGCCAGATCGTTCTCGCGATCATTCAGGGCGCGTTCTGTCATCACCCGGGGTGTGGTCTCAACCACGATGGCGATCACGCCCGCCGGCTGACCTGCCTCATTCAAGACAGGGGAATAGTCCAGATTCATCCAGACCTGCTCGGGACGGCCATGTCGGTAAAGCGTGAGCTCCTGGTCCCGGTAGGAGAGGACGCCGCCGCTCAGGCCGACCTTCATGATATGGTCGTTGAAATCGGCGACTTCGGGCCATCCCTCGCGTACCTTCGACCCGAGAAGCTGGGGATGTCTGCCGCCGGCAAAGCCTGAATAGGCGTCATTGTAGATCATGACGCCATCTTCGCCCCATAAAAGCACGATGGGCACGGGTGACCGCAGCAAGGTACTAGTGACAGTTTTCAGACTCTGTGGCCAGGTGACAAGCGGCCCGAGGCTGGTTCTCGCCCAATCGAATTGCCTTATCAGCGTGCCAAGTTCGCCGCCGCCGCTCGGAAATGATCCACCCGATTCGGCAGATGCCCCTTCGTTCGGCAACGTCCCCCCCTTTTGAAATACGCCAGGATCAACGCCCACAAACGCTCTGCGGCGGCTTTTGTTCCAGGGCACGCAACGTTTCCAAAACACTCAAATCGAGGAAAGAACGATAGTCAATTGGCCGTTTGGGAAGCCGGTTGCCACCGAAGCCCGAGGCCGCCTCGATCGGCGGCCTCCTTCATTTCGAACTGGCGGGAAATGTCGCCGTTTGGCAAGCAGGACTTCGTCGATCCCGCCGCGATCAAAGAGCCGGTGGTGTGGCGATTTCGACCAGGACGTTGCCGGGAGCGGTGCAATAGAAATGAGTACCGCGTATCTCGCCCGCACCCTGGAGTGCTCCGGGAGACAGACCGGCCGCCGCCAGTTCGTCGCGCTTGGTCTGCACGGCATCCGGATTGTCGAGATAAAAGCCGACATGGAAAGTTTCCGGGTAGCCCGTCGGGTCGTGCTTCTTCGCCTTCATCAAGGTCAGGACGAAATCGTCGCTGTTGCGCAGGATTGTAAAGGCGCCGGAGCCGCGTTCAAGGAAGCGTTTAAACCCGAGGAATCGCTCGAAAAACGCGGCGAGACCGGAAACGTCGGAAGTGGTGAGATTGAGATGCTTCAGTTGCATGGCTTTTCATCCGTCCAGGTTTGAGGAACGGACGGAGACGAAAAAATCGATGCCGCTGGAGAGCCGAACTTAAGCTTTGCACGACCCACCGGCAGCGCGACAAATTTCGTCGCTCTGTCCGGCCGTGGGTCCGCTAAGCGCGGATAGTAATTCCTGTTTGCAGGAACTGGTCGGGCTTACCAATCCGGCCATGCCTATTCTCGGCACGAGGTAGTTAACACGAAGCAGTGCCAACCTCAAATTCAAAAAAGGCCGGCAAGCCAGGTTCTGATGAAATTGAACCGGCGCCGCGATGGCTGTGCTGGCCGAACCAGGCCACTCGCGGATGCGATGCCACGACCGACCCTCATTCCTGGAGACAGCGCCGTTTTTTCTATCCCAACCCGGTTCATTTCGTTAAGATTAATTTTCTATTAACGGTGGGAGGCGGTGCTGACATCGCTCGTTGACGAAAAATATTACGAAGTCATTAAATCCGGGGGGGTGGCTGAAAACGCGCTGATCAAGGCACGAGATCAGATTTTCAAAGACTTCATCGACCGAATGCAGCCAACGCCCTCAAGCAGGATATTGGATGTTGGCGTCTCGGACGTGATATCCGATGCCGCCAATGTGCTGGAACGCAACTATCAATTCCCCGAGAAAGTGACGGCCTGCGGCGTTGGCGAATGCATTGAATTCCAGCGCGAATTCCCGGGCATTACCTATCGACGCATCGAACCGAACGCGCGGTTGCCTTTCAAGGACAACGCCTTCGACGTAGCGACGGCTAATGCGGTACTTGAACACGTCGGAAGCCACGAGAACCAGCGACTGTTCGTGAGCGAACTGGCCCGGGTCTCAAGGCGCGCATTTATTACCGTACCAAACAGATTTTTTCCGATCGAGCACCACACCGCGATCCCGTTGCTGCATTTTACCGATCGCGGATTCAGGGTTGCCTGTTCGGCGCTGGGAAAAACCTCCTGGACCGATAGCGGCAATCTGATTCTCATGACCCGCAAGAAGCTTTGGCGCCTGGCGGGCGATTTACAGCGGAGCGTTTCCGTCGGCTATACCGGTTTGCTGCTTGGCCCGTTTTCTTCGAATCTGTATTTGGCGCTGCATTAGATCATGATGGCTTTTCGTCGAATCGGTTCTGCCACTTACTTCACCTCTCCCCTTGTGGGAGAGGTCGGATCGCATCGCTAGATGGGATCCGGGTGAGGGGTTGTGTTCTATCGTTAGGCCGTGACCCCTCACCCCAACCTCTCCCACAAGGGGAGAGGGAGCGCGCAGCCGTTGCCTTTGCGGACCGATCTAATCTCATGATGCTCTAAGTTCGGATTTGCGATGCGGGATGCCAGAACGACATAGCCGCTTGCCTGAACTCAGGCGTGTGCGTAAGCCACGTCCGCTTTCATCGCCGTGCCGCTGTGCAAAAGGTATCCCCAAAGCATCAGCCAAAGCGAAAGCATCGCCGTGGGCACCAGGTAATAGGGCGTAAAAATCGGATACGCGAAGAAATAGACAATGTTGACCAGCAACGTCAGCGCGGCGATGGCGGTTACCTGCAATAGCTTCCCGCGCGCGAAAATCAGCAGCGAAATCACCGCCAGCGTCGCGACGACAAGCAGCACGCCCTGGGTGCCGCCCAGGTAAAGATGGAGCTGTTCGATGGTCTGGTCGATGCTGAATCGCGGCCGCGGCACGTCGTAGGGCGAGATCAGCGCGGAGCCGGTGTTGATATGGTTGGCCCAGAGCGTCGGCAGAACTCCGATGGCGAAAGCCGCGCCGAATATGGCGCCTTCCAGAAATTTGCTCAAATTCGGACGACGCAGGAACACGAGAAGAAGCCAGCACCCGAAACCAGCGGCAAGAAGAAGATTTGCAATCCGCAAATTGACGCCAAGCCCCAGCAGAAGCCCGATCGCGGCAACCGTCAGATATCGCGGCAACGGTCGCTTGATGTCGAACAGCGCCGAGGTGAGCAGCGCCGTGAGCGCGCACACCACCATGGTTGGGGCCAGCGAATAGCTCGACTTCACCGGATTGTTCATCAGATAGATTGAAATTCCGCCGAACAGCGTTGCGAAAAACAGCGCTGCGGGAGTGGTCGCAAGATAAACCGACGCCAGCGCCACAATGAGAAGAATAGCCGTGCACGCGATGTAGAGCGGGGCGACCTGGAACCCGCTCGGGAAGATCGCCAGCAAGAGCCCGGGTCCCATCGGGTACTGCATCACGGTCTTGCCGGTTTGCGGTATGAAGTTGTGGCAAGGCGCATTCTTCCGATCATCCCACTCCGGATAGCCGATGTTCTTGAGTTTTTGAGCGAGATAATTGTCGGTTTCCAACGCGATGTCGGTGTCGAATCCCTTCCATCCGAACCGCTCAAAAAGATGAGCCTGACGCAGGTAACAAATGTCGTCGTAAATGCCGCGGTCCTCGCTCCAGCCAATAAAGGTTTTGCAGAGGCTCGCGAAGACGAGCAACAGAAGGAAGGCGCACACAAACCTGGCAAGCTTCATCCGAGGTCCCCGGGACAGAAATTCGGCAAAAACTAAGCACTTCCCCCCTACGGAGGCAATTGGTTGAGCCCGGTCTGCCGGAGAAAGCACCTGGCGCGCCGAATCAACCGTCGGCGATGAAGCCATACAGTCACCTCAACGAGGCTATGATGAACTCCCGCCGCAATGGACTTGGCGCGTGTCCCATCAGGCCCTCGCGCTGACCCTTCACCATTTGTGCAACAATTTCAGCTTCGCCGACGATTGATCCTGCGGCATTTTTGAGATGCGGCAAATGCCAAGAGAACGCCGCCACAGTAGCAAACTTTCGACACACGATAACGGCGAAAAGGGCCGATCCGACATGACGCATGCGCGAAGGCTGATATCCGATTCCAGTTTTCTGTCGTGCACACATTCAAAGGGGCCTTCGTGTCGTTCAAATTGTTCCCGTCGATCGTGGTCGTCTGCGCGCTGTTTTCCCTGCCCGTCTCCGCTCAGACCGGCACTGCGCCTGAGGCAGCAGCCCCGGCCGCGAAAAACGCCGATGTGCTGACGCCCGATCAGGCGCAGCGGGCGCTCGATACGCTTCAGGACGACAAGAAACGCGCGCAGATCATCGACACGCTTCGCGCGATCGCCAATGCCCCACAGCCGCAAGCCGCGTCACCCCCGCCCGCGCTGCAAGCCGTCCCGCTCACGGCAGACAGCCTTGGCGCCGAGCTCCTGCTAACGGTGTCCGAGCAGGTCAGCGAGGTCTCGCACGAGATCGCCGATATGGCGCGGACCCTGACGCACTTTCCAGCGTTCTACTACTGGATCGTGCGAACGGCCAATGATCCGTCCGCTTATGATCAATTGCTCGATATCGCGTGGAAACTCGCGTTGGTGTTCGGTTGCGCCTTCGCTGCCGAATGGCTGATCTTGCGTATCATCAAGCGGCCGGTGACGCTGCTGGAAGCGCGCCTTCCGCAAACCTCACCCGCTCCGGTGCGGGCGCCGGCCATGATCGATCCGCCATCCTCCGCGGCGGATGTGACCGCGGAGCCCGAACTGTATCGAAGGCGTCTCAGTCTGGCGCGCGCCTGGCAGTCGCTGCTCAGGCTGCCGTTCGTGTTGGGACGCCTGGCGCTCGAATTGCTCCCGGTGCTGGTCTTCGTCGGCGTCGCCATGATGTTGCTGGGTACCGGGATAGGCGATTTGGCCACGACCCGGCTTGTGATCCTTGCGGTCGTGAATGCCTATGCGCTGTCGCGCGGGCTGATCTGTCTCGCACGGGCATTGGCGGGGCCTTTCGGTCTGTTTCGCGTTCGCGCCGAGACCGCGGCCTACATCGAGATCTGGGCGCGGCGCGTCGTCACCGTCGGCGTATCAGGCATCGCCTTTGCGAATGTGGCGCTGCTGCTGGGCTTGCATCGTGCCGGCTACGCGGCGTTGCTGCGTCTGGTGATGCTGATCGTCCATCTCTTTGTTGTCATCATCATCCTGCAGTGCCGCCGGCAGGTCGCCGAGTCCATTCGCGCGCCGGCCGGTCGCGAGGGCGCCGCGGCCAGGGTGCGCAATCGTGTCGCCGGCCTGTGGCACTATCTTGCGATCGTCCTGGACCTCGCACTATGGGCCGTGTGGGCGCTGAATATCCGCAACGGCTACTCGCTGCTGTTGCAATATTTTGCCGGCACTATTGCGGTGGCGTTGATCACCCGTCTTGCCACCATTGCGGTGCTAAGCCTGATCGATCGCGGTTTCAGGATCGGCCCGGATATCCTGCAGCGCTTCCCCGGCCTCGAAACCCGCGCCAATCGCTATCTGCCGCTATTGCGCAAAATCGTTTCCGCGGTCATCGCCTTCATCGGCTTCGTTGCGCTGCTTGAGGTCTGGGGTGTGGATGCCATCGTCTGGTTCTACGGCGGCCAGATCGGCAGCCGGCTGGTATCGGCGGCAGCGACAATCGGCATTGCCGCGCTTGCGGCGGCGGTGATCTGGGAGGCCAGCAACGCGCTGATGGATCGCCAGCTGAATGTACTGTCGCGCGAGGGTCGTTTTGCCCGCGCGGCGCGATTGCGTACCTTCCAGCCGATGCTGCGAACGGCGCTGCTGTGCCTGATCGTGGCGGTGGTCGGGTTGACGGCACTGAGCGAAATCGGCGTCAACGTCGCGCCGTTGCTGGCCGGCGCCGGGATCGTCGGTATCGCCATCGGCTTCGGCTCGCAGAAACTGGTGCAGGACCTCATTACCGGACTGTTTCTCCTGCTGGAGAACACGGTCCAGGTCGGCGACAACGTCAGTGTGTCTGGCCTGTCAGGCACCGTCGAGAACGTTTCGATCCGCACCATTCGTCTGCGGGCCGCTGACGGCTCGGTGCATATCGTTCCTTTCAGCGCCGTGACGACGATCACCAATTCAAGCCGTGGCGCCGGCAACGCGGTTGTCAGCGTCAACGTTTCCTACAAGGAAGACACCGACCGCGCCGGCCAGATACTCAGGGATATCGTCACCGAAATGCGTCGCGAGCCTGAATACCGGCAGGCGATCCGTGACGATCTCGAGCTGTGGGGCATCGACAAGGTGGACGGCTCGATGGTGTCGATCGTCGGCCAGATTCGCTGCACCGACAGCGGCCGGTGGCCGGTGCAGCGCGAATTCAATCGTCGCATGAAGCGACGTTTCCAGGAGCGCGGAATTGAAATTGCATCGGCAGGTCAAACCATTCTGATACAGACTCCCGCACCGGACGACGCCGCCCCGGAGTCGAAGCCTCGACGGGCGGCTGGCCGCCCATAGACCGGCCGATGTTTGAGGAAGATTCTTCTGCGGAATCAATTCGATTCCATCTGTCCAGTCCTGTTCGCAAAAATATTCCCGTTTCAATCTGACCCAAATCACTTCCATAACTGCCGCCGTCCCACCCCACTTGAGGGGCGTATCGCGATCGTCACGGACGCGGGGCGGGATGCGGTGGACGCGGGCTGCGCTTTTGACGCGATGCGCCTGGCTTGCGGACGGCGAAGTCGTGTGGTCCTGACGCCTCGACGCCGGCGTCAAGCTTTGCGGAAATATCCGCGAGGCGACGGTGACAAGAAAGCCCGATCACCGGCTATCGAATGCACACATCTTTGTTGCGGAAATCGGCGGAGACTGATTCCTTGGTCGCGTCGGTCTTGCGGAGGGTGGTGCTATGTCGATGGAAGTTGGACTGGGACGATTTGGCGA
>Ga0182030_10021153_pt1 | contig 12202 bp, 15 predicted proteins | sample 812S3MmetaG_FD_121299 | JGI IMG/M metagenome (GOLD analysis project Ga0182030, IMG submission 121299) | Permafrost microbial communities from Stordalen Mire, Sweden - 812S3M metaG (Illumina Assembly) | ecosystem: Environmental > Terrestrial > Soil > Wetlands > Permafrost | place: Sweden...
AAGTCCCCCTGGCAGATCACCCCCCGGGTCCTCATGGACGCCCTCGCTGCCGGAGGCGCCGAGGCAAAGCGCGCCTTCTCGGCCATGATGTCGATGACCAAGATCGACGTTGCGAAGATCGAGGCGGCACGCCACGGGTGACCCACGCACGTGGACGCGGTGTGTCGCGCTCTCGCTGGGGTTCGAGAGACGCCTCGCGGCTTGATGCGATCTGGGTTGGTCGGGGCCCGGACCGTTGCTCCTACCCTTGCTTGTCGACGGCAGCGAGCACGGCGACCCCCTCGAGCCACCCCGCCCGCGATCGGGTCCAAATCTGCCGCGTCGGCGCGATCCCCTCACGCTGCCGCAGAGTGCCGAGCCGCAGCGAGTGCGTCTTCGGCTCGCCGCCGACGCTCGTCGCGTAGATCGGCGTTCCACACCGCGGACAGAACCCGTGCTCGCGCTTCGTGCCGCTCTCGGCGGTGGTCTTCACATAGAGGGTTGGTGCTCCCGACCGGAGCTGGAACGTGCCCGGACGCGTCCGCACTGCCGTACGGAACGCCGACCCCGAGAGCGTCTGGCAGTCCGTGCAGTGACAGATGGACGCGGTCTCCGGATCGATTTCCGCCGTGAACGTGACGTGCCCGCAGTGACACCCGCCTTCGACCTTCATGGTCCGGCTCTCTAGGGTCGCAGCCACGAGGCGTCGAGGTGTGGCGGCCCCCGAGCTCGGTGCTCCCCTTGCCCAGCGCCCCCCTCTTCCGCCGTCGACCTCTCGAGGTCGCGTGACAAAACTGGGGTCCGCGGCTCCCGGGTGGGGGTTCCAAAGGGGGAGCGTCCGTCGCTCCCCCTTTGCAGAATCGTAGGTGTCCCAGCTCCCGGCCGGAGGCGAGCACGCTTGCAGCGACCCAGCGGAAGCGAGCCGTCCCGGGAGCTGCAAGCGCGCGCAGCCGCAGGCCGCACGAAAACTAGTTGCGCGGGAAGGATTTGAACCTTCGACCTTCGGGTTATGAGGAGGCGGAGAAGACCTTGCTCAGCTTGGTGTCCTTGTGGATCCACAAGTTAGCGCGCAATGGACCCCGGTCAACCTTGTGGGCCTTGCGGCGCGCGAGCATCCTGTGGCCCAAGAAATGGCCCAGAGTCCTCGGCCTAAGGCGCCCCCCTCACGCGAGCACGTCGCCGAGGCAGTCCTACACCTCGCTCGCCTCGCGGCGGCAGACGCACGGCTGGGCGTCAGATTCACGACGGTCGCCAGGGACGGCACCACTGTGGAACACGAGGGCGACGCGGAATCGGCGGAAACGCTGGCAGAGGTCGTCGAGCTGCTTCGCGAAGACCTGGAGCGGGTTCGCGCGAAGATCGCCAACGCTCTCCTTGGCCCTGTCCATCAGGCCCTGATCCCGGTCGTGCGGCGCGCGCAGAAGGACGCGCAGAAGGACGTGCCGGTTGTCCGAGGCATCCGGGCTATCCAGGCGAAAGACGGAAGCTGGTCAGGGACCGCTACGGAACTTCTTACTAGGCTGCGCAGGGCGATCCCCGATTTGGTACACGATAAGGATTTTCCTCGTGATCAGGTCGACCTGCGCTCGTGGATCACGGAAGCGGCTCCTACGCTCCGGGCGCTTGGGATCTCCATCAAGTCCTCGCGTAAGAGCACTCCGGGAGAGCGTGGCGGGCAAGAGACCTTGACCATTCGGTCCACGGGTACTGCCACCCCCGTCACGGTCGAGGATCGTGAGGAAAGCGTACAAGACTTGGCGCAAGACGCGTTGCGCACGCTCGGCTTCTCCGCGACGCGCGAACAAGTCGGGGCGTTCATCCTCGACAGGCAGGCCATGCGCGACCTTGAGGGCCCTTCGCAGGCGGCGGCCCACGCCCTCGCATTGGCAGCGGGGCTCGGGAAGGAGCGAGACCTCTACCGCGCGACGGCTGCCGCTGCGCTGCAGCCGGCGCTGCCTGTAGCGATGAACCGCTGGATCCCCCGCGGTGTCGTACGTGAGTTTCTCAACGCCTTGCTTGACGAAGAGGACAAACGCTACCGCGAACGACCCGTGCTGCCTCTCGCGGCTCTAGGCGCAGGAGAGCCGGCGGGGCCCGTCATTGCTCGGCGGGAACACGATTTCAAGGAGAAGCTTCGTCGCCAGCTCGTAGCGGATCGAGACGTCCTCAAGGAGCTGTTCCGCTCCCTTCTGTCGGGCAACGCTCCAGCCCCCGGCTTCAAACTGACGCCGGAACAGGAGGTGGCGTGGTCCGCCGCGCAGCAGCACTTTGTCGCCCTCGGGGCCGAAGTCGCTAAGACCAGCAGCCCCGCCGAGGTTGACGCCCTTGCCAACGCCTTCGCCGACTGGTTCACCGGCTGGATCGCCGCGACACACGAGCTGGGCGAGATGCCCAACAGCGCCGGGCAGCGTCTATCCGTCGAGCCACCACGCGAATGAACCCCGTCCAAGTGTGCGCCAGTGCACCGCCGGGCCATCCTTTGGTGGCTCGATGCGGGATGATTGCATCGGCCAGACATCCCACGCTCGCCGGACCCACGAAGGGGGCGTAGATCCGGCGGGCGGGCGCGTGTCGCGGTCCAGGTCGGGAGGAACGGGCCGACCGTCCGCCGGCAGTCCGGTCACTCGTCGTCGTTCAACAGGTCCGTGGCGTCGGCCAAATCGCTAGCGGTCCAAGCGTCGTCCGCGACATCGAGGTCGTCCTTCAGCGACTCCAACGTGTCGTCGTCCACGTCCAGAACCGTCTTCGCAGTGTCATCGTCGATGGTGTTCATGCGTGGATCCCTACGGCGGCTCGCGGCTCCGTGTCGACGATCAGGAACGCGTGGCGTGACAGCAAAGTGCGTGCAGCTTCAGCAGCTGCACGCGTTTTGCCGAGCCCTTCAAGGCCCTGGGCTGCCAGCAGGTTGTTACCTGTCGGCGCGCGTCAGGTGCCGCCCGAAGGTGAACAGGACGCGCAGCTCCTCCGGGTCGAGCCCTTCGCGGCCGTCGCACGCTGCGAGCAGCTTGTTCACGGCCCACTTGGAGAACGGCAGGCCCGCAGCTGCGGCAGCGGCCTTGAACCGCCCGTACGTGTGCGGGCGGCATCGAATCGTGGCGGTCTCGCGCTCGCGGGTCGGCGCCTTCGTCGTGCGCTTCGGTCGTCGTGGTTCCATCGCCCGAAGGATAGCGCGCGGCCAGCGCATGGAAAGTCACTTCGGCGACGCGTGGGGCTCTGGTAGGTGGGCTCCGGCGATTGCGTGCCCGCTACTGGCAGCAGAAGTCCGTGCTGATTCCGATCGTGGTGCCGGAGCTGCACGTCAGCTGCGTGTCCGAGGTGGCGGGCGAGTCGCTGGTCGAGCACTTGAAGCCGACCGCCGGGTACTCGCAGCCGATGCTGTCGTCACCGACGCACGCGGAGTCCGTCCAGTTCGTGATGCAGCAGTAGTCCGCCGAGCCATGACTGCAGATGTACGCCGGATCTGGGGTGGCGTTGCCCGTGCACGTGTAGCCGTCGAAGCCGGCGTCGCATGTGAGGGAAGTGTCGGCGGTGCAGGTGTCGCTGCCGCCGCTGCTACTGCCGGAGCTGCCGCTGCTCGATCCGGTGCCGGTGTCTTCGTGTCCATCGACCTTGCCGGCGCCGTCCGTGGCGGCGTCCGCGCCGGAGCTGCCGCTGCTCGATCCGGTGCCGGTGTCTTCGTGTCCATCGACCTTGCCGGCGCCGTCCGTGGCGGCGTCCGCGCCGGAACTGCTGAAGACGCTGCCCACGGTGTAGTCGCCCGTCACGAACTGGCAGCCGCCGACGAGGGCCACGAACACGAGTGCGAGGCGACGCATTGGTTCAGAACCTGCCGCCCAACAGAACGACGCCGGGGCCGACGTCGAGACTCACGGCGGCCGGCGCGGCTTCCGGGCCGTGCGACGTCAACAAAAGCACTACGCCCACGCCGAGCCCTATGACACCGACGCCGAGCCCGATGTCGGATGCCCACTGGTCCCGGTGCAGCGTGTCGATCTGCGGCAGCGCAGTGTTCGGGCACGCCTTCGGGCATCCTGTCTGCGTGTTGAGGTGGCTCCCGTCGTTGAGTGCCATCACGCCGAAGACCGATCCGGCGATCACGCCGGCCGCTCCCACCCCCAGGATGACCCACGCAGCCGTTGGCGTACCCGACGCGCCATCCGGCGTCTTCGGTTGGGCGGGGGTCACCACGCCGCTACGCGACGTGCCAAACGTCACGCGAACCCGTCGATCCTTGTCCCCTTCGCGGACGACGATCGTGCTCTCGACTTGCGCGAGGCCGTCGGCATCGTCGAAGGCGAACCGATGTTTACCGGGATCAACCTGGAGCGCGCTCCCATCGAGCTTGTCGGCGAGAGGATGGCCGTCGATCGTCACCTTGACGGCGCTGAGATCGTTGCCGTGGCCATCCGTGGCCTCGAACACGATGGACGGGATCGTCGCCTCGACCTGCGCGAGCCAGTCGGTGCAGTCCTTGATCATCAGCCCCTGCATGTTTGCGGAGCATTCCTTGCGCGCGCAGATGCGAAGCTGGTCACGAGCCGCGAGCAGTCGATGCTGGTCGCGAAGCGTTTGAGCAGCCACGTAGGCTTCCGTGCACGCCTTCTTTTCATCCGCCGCCGCCGTCGTCACTGCAGCGGATGCGCCAAGAACGCCAACGAGAACGACCATCGCACGCATCAGTTACACTCCGGCCTGGGCGTTCGATGCCCGGCCATGTCAAGGGTGTACGGCGTCGTGCAGTTGGGTTTGGTGGCGGGTGTCGCGGTCTTCATTGCGGTCGGTGCCGCCATTGCTGGAGGCCTTTGCGCGGTTGGAGGCTTCACTGTCGGCGTCTGCACCAATGACGCTGCGTCAAGCAGGTCGGGGGTCGCGACGTCAGGTACGGAGGGCGGGCTCACCGGGGGGCTCGCGATCGATCCCTGGACATTCGGCCCGTTCATCCCGCCGACGCCCTGCGAGTCGTCCGAGCGGTAGTTTATTGCGGACCCCAGCAGGACGACGGCGCCGATCGTGACCCCAAACGCGAGGAGCCCGCCGAACACGAGCCACGCGATCGTGCCTCGCAAAAGCGGCACACGGTAGCTCGTGCCGCTACGAGAGCTTTCAACGGGCTGCCCCGTCGTGGGTAGGCGGGGAGCGATCACTCCGTGCGCGGAGGGGAGAGTGCGGTTCGGAACCTCCGGCGGGACCGTGAGTCTAGGCGCCGTCGTGAGCGGCTCGCCAGAGCGGTCGTTGTAGGCGTGGCGCACACCCTCCTGCATCCTCTGGGCGTCGAACCACCGGTTCTCCCGCTCGAACGCGAGCGCCCGATCGACCACGTGCGCTACCGCCGGGGTGATAGTCGGCGCAACGGAGGCGAGCGGCGGCGCCGCCTTCGTCATCGCGCTGAGGAGCATCTCGTTCGCCGTGCGGCCATCGTGTACGAGCTTGCCGCTGAGCAAATGAAACATGGTCGCGCCTACCGCCCAGAGGTCGCTGCGCGCGTCGACCTCGTCCCAAAGCGCGCGCGCCTGCTCCGGCGGCATGTACGCGGGCGTTCCCATGCTGGCGCCGGACTTGGTCGCGGTGCTCGCGCTCGATAGCTCGCGCAGGCGCGCGATCCCGAAGTCGAGCACCTTGACCTGTCCCGCGCGTGTAAGGAACACGTTTTCTGGCTTGATATCGCGGTGCACGACCCCCTTCGCGTGCGCGGCAGCGAGCACCTCAAGGAGCTGATCGGCCACCGACAGGACATCGTCTTCGGAGAGCTGACCACCGAGGCGTAGGCGTCGGTCTTCCAGCGTCTCGCCGTCGAGTAGCTCGGTCACCATGAACAACGACCCGTCCTCGGCGGTGTCGTCGTCGATGATCTTGACGGCACCCTCGTGCCCTACCGCATTCGCGACGTAGCCCTCCCGGAGGAAGCGGTTGCGCACCTGCGGGTTGATCGTCAGCTCGGAGTGAAGGATCTTGATGGCCACCCGACTGCCGTTGCGATGGGTCGCGGCGTAGACGGCGGCCATGCCACCGACGCCGAGCAGGACGTCGAGGCGCCACTTCTCGCGAAGCACGTGCCCGACGCGAGCCCGAGCCCGCATCACCAGCGGGTCGTAGACGCTGGTCGCCGCTTCGGAGTCGCCTACAGAATCCACGGCGAGCCTCACCACCCCTGGGCAACCCGTATGGCGGTGGCCGCGGGGCGCGCAACCAAGACCGTAACATTACATGACGTGTCATGACACAGGTAACCTAGCTCGAAAGATCGGCCGGCTCGGGGTTCGCTCGCATGCATGGAACAGCGGGAGGCGAAGCTCGCGAGGCGAATCGGCGCGGCCGTTCGCCAGCAGCGCCAGCTTCACGGTCTCTCCCAGGAGGCGCTCGCCGAGAGCGTCGAGCTGTCCACGCACTTCATCGGCCTCGTCGAGCGGGGCCAGCAGCTCCCCTCCCTAACGACGCTTCTCGCACTCTCCCGGGTGCTGGGCGTCACCCTAGACAGCCTGCTTGGCTCCGCCGAGAGCGCCGCCGTCCCCCCGACCTGGGAGCGTGAGGCGGTCGCGGCCCTTCGCTCGGTTCCACGGCCCTTCCGCCCGGGGGTTCTCTCGATGCTTCGCGCACTCTCCCGCGCCCCGCGCCCACTGAGGCGTTTCTCGTCAGCTGAGCGACCGCCCGCGGAGCGAGCAGCCGCGGAGTCGCGGGGGCGACGGGCGAAGCGGGGCTAGCCGGAGGGCGCGGGCGGCCCACTGGGAGGGCGGCGGACCTCGCGGCGAACCCACTCCCCGCCCGAGGTCGCAGAGCGGCGGCCCCGAAGCGCAGGGGGCGGTGAAGGCCCACCGTCGACGCGGCGGCGAAAATCGTACGGCCGCCCGTTGAGCCGGTCAGCCGCGAGGGAGCTACACTTCTCTGGCGATGGATCCCGCGTTGGAACAGGCGCTCCTCTCCGATCTTCCCGACGGTGTTCCGCCACCGCCACGACGACCCCAGGAAGTTCCCGATCGCCTACGGCATCGACTTCGGGGACGGGTGGGAGCCGATCGTCAGGCGCGTGAGCGCGAGATTCGAAGTGCTTGGCATCCCAGTGTCGCAGGTGAAACAAAAGATGGCCACGCTGCGCATCTACGTCGTGGACGACAGTCCGACCGCGGAGGTGCTCGAAGTGCTCCGCGCAGCTCGGGACGAGTCGATGCGCACCTGCGAGGACCGTCACCGACCGAAGAAGCGCCGAGCAAGGTGCCTCTACTGCAAGCCTCACAAGGGCAACGGCATCGGGACGCGCCAACGGACACCACCCAGTGACCTGCGCCGCATGCAGGACGCTTCCGGCAACACGACGGGCGAATGACGACGCTGCCTTCGCTCGACGGACGACGAGACGGATCAGCCGAGCTTCACTTCGCCCACGGCGTTCGCTGCCCTCCCACGATCCACGGCAGCATCTTGACGATGTTGCGCGCGTCGTCGATGCCGCGGTGGTGAGCGCCATGGAGCGTGAGCCCGCAGCGGGTCAGGGCCTTGGCCATGCCGTAGGACTTCCGCCAGCCTTGGGCGGCAGACAGCGCGTCCTTGAGGTTTAGGTGCGGCGGCATGTCGTAGTGCACGCCGTGCCGGACGCAGTCCTTCCGGAACTGGTCCGCGTCGTACTGACCCCACGAGCCCCACACGACGAGACCATCCCGGTTTGCAATCATGCGTGCGCGCATCGCGGCAAACGCTTCGTGAAACAGCGGCGCGCCGTCGACCATGTCCTGCCGGATCCCCGTCAGCTCCATACAGAACGCAAGAAGCACCGGATGCCGGACGGGCCGAACGAAGGTCTGATGCTCGTCGATGGGCTCCAGCGTCGCCGCGCGCACCAGCACGGCGCCGATCTCGATGGTTTCCATCTCGTGCGGCGGGAAGGCCTTCCCGCCCTCGCTCGTCGTAGCCTCCAGGTCGATGACGAGGTAGTAGGCGGCACGGGCCCATGGGTCGAAGTTGGCGACCCCGTTCACGGCTGCCTCCCATGTCCGAGTCGCCTGATGCTCTCGATCGCCTGCAACATACGTTGACGACCGACGACGTTCGCGGAGTGGATCGCGATCTCGGGCGGGACGAAGCCGCGTAGAGCTACGGCCTCTTCGATCCAGACGAGCACATCGTGCCCCGTGCCGAACGCGTCGTCGTCGCCGAGGTCGTGATCGAGGCTGACGTGCGTGACCCCGCCCGATTCGAGCGCGGCGATGGCCTCCCAGGCTGTCATGACCAGGACCCAGCCATCGGGCGCCGGCCGCACGTCGTCGAGGTAGATCTTCATCGCGGTCTCTCGGTCTGGCCGCCATCTTGGCCGGCGACGCGGAGGACCGCGGCGACGAACGCCTCCTCGCCCGGTTCGAGGTTGACGCACTTGCGTCCACGGACGACCTTGGCGTCTTGTCGCTCGGCATCGAGCGTGACCACCTCACCCAGTCGGTAGCGAAGGCCTGTCAGCGATCCGTCGGCTGGGCCTTGGCGTTCGCCGCGCCTCCAGATCTCGGCCTCGACGCGCGCGCCGTCGGTCAGTTCGACCGGCTCCTGGGGCACGATCTCATCGTGCCCGCAGAGGTCTTCGCCGCGTCGCCGGCCCATGACCACCTCGCCGAGGCGCACGGGCCGGCTCCCCGTGCCACCCGGCCGGTAGTACCAAGCGTGCCCGTGGGGCGCCGGATAGCCTGCGGACGAGTAGTAGTACGCCGCCCATGCGTCGCGACGATTGGCCCAGTCTCCGCACGCGACGGCGAGCGCGCGCAGCTCGGCGAATTCGAGTCGCACGGCGTCGCCGACCACGCCGAGGCGGCGCCCCAGTTGCGCCCAGGCGGGGCCGAGAGCCGCAGTGATGCGGCCCGTCGACCAGACATAGGCTGTCGTGGTCCCGTGCTCGTGAAGCGCGCGCCCTACCTCGACGAGGCAGGGCTTTCCGCCGCGTGCGCCAGCGGCGTTGATGACGTCGTCCAGGTCTCCAAGCATCGTTCCCTCGTCGGGCTGGCGGTCGCACCGTGCCTCTCGGTCGGTTGCGGCGACGGTCGACGGAGCCAGATCTCCTGACGTCGCTCGGGATGCCCGCGGAGTATGGAGCGCGGAGTCGACCCGCGCCACCCGGCCGGAGGTTCTCGGTCGCTTCGGCGTTAGCGTCAGATCAGAACAGGCAGTTGCCCGCGGCTCGCGCGTGGTTCGGGCACGCCGGCTCGCACTGCGCGCTCACGAGACCAGGTAGCGTGCCAGCGGCGCACGGGGCCCCGGCTGCCCCGACGGCGCCGGACAGATTCCGGCGATGGGCGGCGCCTCCCGCCCATGGAGCGCCACACGTCGGGAGGGAGATCCCGAACAGTGTTCGCGGGGCATCACGTCGGGGGGCATTGGGCGGGGGGCGGGAGTTGGCGGCGGGGGCGACGGCCTGGAGCTGATGCCAACGGCCCGCCCTCGGCCGCTACCATCGGGGCAAACCCGCGCCCAGCTGAACGTGTGTTCGCCCGACAACGCCGGTTTCTCGTCGGGCATCCAACGTGCAGGTTAGACTTGCGACCATGCCGGCGCCCACCTTCGACAAGGACGCTAGGGCTGTTGAACTTGGTCTCCACTTCGAAGTGCCTCTGACGACGGACCTACGGGAAGCCCTGGAGCAGCGAGGCACGCGAGAAGAGATCGAGAGCAAGTCTGGAACGCGCACGTCCTACCAGCTCGGGCCTGTTCTCCGCGACCAACGGCTCATCTTCGGCTTCGCGGCGCATGCGCCAGAGGACAACGAGGTCTACCTACACCTACGGATGGTGAACAAGCCGCGCGCCGAGCCGCCGGAGAACATTGTCGAACGCAGCCTCAAGGTCGGAGGCGCCGCCGGCTTGCACGCCATCTTTGCAGATGCGATCGCCAAGGCTCCGATGCCCCCGATCGCAAGTTTCATCTTGAAGTTCCGCATCGACGCGAAGGCATGGCGAGGCCCCGTTCCCCGCCCACCCCACCCGGAGATTGACGCGGCGATCGCCCCGCTCGGGCAGGGGGTTGTGGAGCAGGTGGGCTATCGGTTCACCCAGAGCGTGAGCGGACTCGACGAGGTGACCGTGATCTACTTTCACCAAGGGCGGCCGTTCTACAGGGTCGGGGTCCAGGCTCGGAGCCCGGTCCGACTCGTCGAGGAAACGTTCCGGTGGCCGGTGGTTTCAGACGCGTGCGATCTGGTTCTAGGTCATCTATTCTCAGAACGTGGGGATCCCGATGTCGAGACCGGATGAGTCGCTCTTGCCGCCCTCGGGCCCGTTCGACGTCGACTGGAAGACGCTGCTTGACCAGGAGCGCGTGGCGCTGAGGCGTTTCTCCTCGTGCGAGACTGAACATCTGCTCGACGACGCCGATGACGAACCCGAGCAAGAGCGATCGAGTTGGTCGGGCGTCGTGCAGTCGCTTGTGTCTCTCACCGTCGGCGCCACGGGCCAGACACTCATGCTCACCGAGGCCGGGCAGTTGTTGCCCATGCCACCCTTTCTTGCCGGTCTGAGTGCGGGCAAGGACATGGTGCAGCTTCGGGCGCAGGTAGATGACGTTGGCGCAGAGGTCGGCGAACTGCGCGGCGAAGTGGGGATGCTCCGCGACGAACTGGAGACAGTCAGGCGACTGCTTGAAGGGGTGGTGGTGGCCGGGGGCGGATCCTCGGCCGTCCTCCAGGCGATCGCGGCAAGCGTCACCTCGGGGTCAGAGGACGACGCTGGTGAGACGATCACTCAGGAGTTGGCCGCCATCCTCTATCCCGATGCGGATCCGTCTAGCGAACGATGACCCAGCCGCTCGCGGAGGGCCCGACCAACGTCCGAACCTACAAGGACGGCGCACCGTTCCCTCCTCGACTCTGCCTCGATGCGAACGTCATCCTCGACCTGCACGAACACCATCTCGCATCGTCCGGGCTTCTACCGCGCCACAGGGGTCATCCGGATCTAGCAGCATGCCTCGATCGAATGCAGAAGGCGGGGTGCACGATCCTCGTGACGCCGCTAGCGCTCGAAGAGGTGTTCCACATCCTAGCTGGGCGGCTACTGGTGGACGCGTACAAGAAATGCCACTGCTGCGCGAAGGAGAAGGAGCTGTTGCAGAACCATCCCCCTGAGCAGGCGGCCGTGAGGAGGAAAGCGATCCTTGGGCTGCGAGAAGCCGTGCTCGCCGCTGCGAGGAAGGGGGCCAAGATTGCGCTGCCTACCAAGGACGTCGACGGCGTGCAGGCGCATCAGACCTTCACAGCGCTGCTTCAGAACTGCATGGGCATCGGGGGCAAGGACGCACTCCACATCGTGTTCGGCGGCCTGCTGGAATCCACCGCGTTCCTTTCGCGCGACGCCGGCTTCTGTTCGATCCCCGCGATCACCGTATTCGCGAAACACATGCCGCGTTGAGTGCGCACACCGCGATCCCCCGCGACCGCTCGCGACTCTGCACGGCGAGGTGCCCGCGCGCGTGCAAGCACAACGTCGGCGACGGACCCTCATCCACTCGCGATCTCAGCGCGCAGTTCCAGCAGCGTCGTCACAACGGCGCGGGCGCGGCTGGGCCTACGGATCGCGTATTCGCCCGCGCTCGTTGACGTCGCACCCTGGTCGCTGGTCCGATGGTTCACCGTGCCCGCTGAGACCATCTCGTCCGAACAACGGGAGACAACGCGGGCCGCGACCGTGTGGTTGCCGGGACCTCAGGTGGTCCTGTGGTCGACGATGCCGGCCGACTGGTCGGGGTCGTTTCGAACGCTGGTGGTGCGGGAGTGACCCGGGAGGGCACGATGCCGAGGCCCCACCTCGCCCTACCGCCTTGGCTGTGGCTCCGCATCGAAGCGGCGCAGAGAGCTACGCGCGGTGCCCGTGTGCGTCGACCACTTCGAGTGGGGCGTGCCGGTAACCGTCCATGTCCACGCCCACAAGGGCGCGCGGAGGCCTGAGCCGCCCCACGGTCGGCGCCAGGCCGTGCTGCGCGTTGTCGCCCGCCGTCATCCCCGCGCGATCTCGGCCCGCAGGTCGAGCAGCGCCTTCACGGCGGCGTCGATCTCGGCCAGCCGCCGGGCCCTCTTGCCTTCGCGGTGGGCGCGGGCGCGGCATGGGGCGCTGCACGCCTTGGCGTCCCGCGCGACCTGGGCGGGGGTGAGGACACGGCCGCAGCCAGGCGCCTCGCAAAGAGGGGCGTCGGTCGGCGGCGGGGTCGGGTCGACGAGGTGGGGGGCCATGCGTACGTACGCCGGTTCCGGCCCGAGAAGGAT
>Ga0182030_10021154_pt1 | contig 12201 bp, 8 predicted proteins | sample 812S3MmetaG_FD_121299 | JGI IMG/M metagenome (GOLD analysis project Ga0182030, IMG submission 121299) | Permafrost microbial communities from Stordalen Mire, Sweden - 812S3M metaG (Illumina Assembly) | ecosystem: Environmental > Terrestrial > Soil > Wetlands > Permafrost | place: Sweden...
GACCAGGGCTACAAGCTGCATCTGATGGTCGGCGACAGCATCGCGACCGGCGAGTTCTGGGCGGTCGCCGGTCCGGCCGGCGAGGGCACTTTGTTCACCTTCCCGACCGATCCGCGCCGCTCGCCCTCCGCCGCCAAGGCGCTCGAACAGTTCAAGGCGCAGAACTACGAGCCGGAAGGCTTCACTCTGTTTGCCTACGCCGTCGTGCAGGTGGTCGCGGAAGGCGTGAAGCGCGCCGGCTCCGACGATCCCAAGAAGGTCGCCAAGGCGCTGGAGAGCGGCGAGGGGGTGCCGACCGTGCTCGGCGACGTCAAGTTCGACGCCAAGGGCGACATCAAGGACCCGCGCTACGACATCAACCAGTGGCACGCTGGCAAGTTCGCGCCGATCGCGCAGTGAGTTGACCGCGGCGCCTCGCGAGGGGCGCCGCGCATATGAGGTTCAGCACTTGGCGCGTCGCTATTCTGCGTGGTCTCTGTTTGCCGAAGGCTTGCGCGGCCATGTCGGCTGGACGCCGGCCTGGACCTCGCCGAAGCTCAAGCCTTCTTATGACTTCGTCATCGTCGGCGGCGGCGGGCACGGGCTCGCCGCCGCCTATCATCTGGCGAAGACGCACGGCGCGAAAAGCGTCGCCGTGATCGAGAAGGGCTGGATCGGCGGCGGCAACACCGGCCGCAACACCGTGACGATCCGCTCCAACTATTTCTTTCCCGAGAGCGTCGCGCTCTACGACTTCGCCCTGCGCGGCTACGAGACCCTCTCGGCCGAGCTGAACTACAACATCATGTTTTCGCCGCGCGGCATCGTCACCGTCGCTCATTCCGATGCGGAGATGGAAGTCGCGGCGCGGCTCGTCAACGCCATGCGCTTGAACGGCGCCGACGCGGATCTGCTGACGCGCGCCCAAGTTCTCGCCAAGGCGCCGCTGCTCAACGTGAGCGATCAGGCGCGCTATCCCGTGTTCGGCGGCGTCTGGCAGGGCCGCGCCGGCGTCGCGCGTCACGACGCCGTTGCCTGGGGCTACGCGCGGGCGGCGAGCGCGCGCGGCGTCGACATCGTGCAGAACTGCGAGGCCACGGGGTTCCTGGTTGAAGGCGGTCGCTGCGTCGGCGTCGAGACGGCGCAGGGGACGGTGCGCGCCGGCGCGGTGGGCCTTGCTGTCGCCGGCCATTCCAGCGTGCTGGCGAAGCAGGCGGGTTTCGAGCTGCCCGTGCGCTCCTACGCCTTGCAGGCGATGGTGTCGGAGCCGGTCAAGCCGTGTCTCGACACCATCCTGCTCTATCCCGGCACGGGCACCTACGTGAACCAATCCGACAAAGGCGAACTGGTGATGGGCGGCGGGCTCGACCGCATGCCGTCCTACGCGCAGCGCGGCAATCCGCCGGTGCAGGAGGCCGTCATCTCCGGACTGCTGGAGATGTTCCCGGCGTTCGGGCAATTAAAGTTGCTCAGGCAATGGGCCGGCGTCTGCGACGTCACGCCGGATTCCTCTCCGCTGATCGGTCCTTCGCCGCTGCCCGGTCTCTATCTCAACTGCGGCTGGGGCACTGGCGGCTTCAAGGCGATTCCGGCCGGCGGCTATCTGCTCGCGCATCTGATGGCTAGAGGCCAGCATCACGAGATCAGCCGGCCGTTCGATCTCGACCGCTTCCGCACGGGCCGGCTGATTGACGAAGCCGCCGGCTCCGGCATCCCGCACTGAGATCGGCCATGCAACTCTTCCCCTGTCCGTTCTGCGGCAAGCGCGCGGAAACCGAGTTCAGCTACGCGGCGGAGGCCGGCAAGACCCGGCCCGAGGGCGACGTCTCCGACGTCGCGTGGTCGCGCTATCTTTATGCGGAGAACAACCCGAGAGGCGCGACGCGCGAGATCTGGGTGCACCTGACTTGCGGCGAGTATTTCGTCATGGAGCGCGACACGGTCACGCACGCCGTCAAGTCCTCCGCCAGCCTGCGTGACGCGCTATGAGCGCGCGCCGCATCGGGGGACGGCAAGATCTGCGGCCGTTGTCGTTCCGCTTCGACGGACGCGCGTACCAAGGCCGCGAGGGCGACACCATCGCCGCCGCTCTGCTCGTCAACAATGTGAAGATCGTCGGGCGCAGCTTCAAATATCGCCGCCCGCGCGGGATCTGGGGCGCCGGCGTCGAGGAGCCCAACGCGGTGTTTGACGTGACTCTCGCCGGGCGAAGGACGCCCGACGTGCTCGCCACGACGACGCCGCTCGTCCACGGCATGGATATAAGAGCCGGCGCGGCATCGCCAAGCGCCGAACGCGACCCCCGCGCGGCGCTCGATGGATTGGCGCCGTTCCTGCCGTCGGGCTTCTACTACAAGACCTTCATCTGGCCGAGCTGGCGCCTCTACGAGCCGCGTATCCGCGAGCTGGCGGGGCTCGGCCGCATCGATCCCAACCATACGCCGCCCGCCGACTCCACCCAGATCAACGAAAGCTGCGAAGTGCTGGTGGTCGGCGCCGGACCCGCCGGCCTCGCCGCGGCGCGCGCCGCCGCGCGCGCTAGCAAGCGCGTCGCGCTGGTTGACAATCAGATACTGCCGGGCGGAGCGTTGCGACATCGCGCGGCGTTGGTTGAGGGCATGGACGGCGCCGATTGGGCGGCGGCCGTGGTCGCCGAACTCTGCGCGAAGGGCGCTCGCGTCCTCACCAACGCGACGGCCTACGGCGTCTATCAGCACAATCTCGTCTGTCTGTGGCAGCGCCGCGCCGACGGCCCGGACGCCTTGTGGCGCATGCGGGCAGGTGAGATCGTCGTCGCCGCCGGCGCCATCGAGCGCCCCCTCGTGTTCCCCGACAACGACCGGCCCGGCGTGATGTCGGCGGAGGCCGCGCTGATTTATCTGCGCCGCCACGACGTGCTCGTCGGCGAGCGCATCGTCGTCGCGACCAACAACAGTGGCGCCTATGCGGTCGCGGCCGCGCTGCGCGACGCCGGGGCGCGCGTGGTCGTCGCCGATCTCAGAGCGAACGCGCCGGCCGTGCCGGGGCTAGACGTGCGCGCCGGGGCGACGCTCGACGCCGTCCACGGCAGAATCGTCGAGGCGGTGACGATCTCGGGCCAACGCATCGAAGCCGATGCGCTGCTCGTCTCCGGCGGCCTGACGCCGACAGTTCATCTGCACGCGCATGCGCAAGGCAAGCTGCGCTACGACGAGGCGCGAGTGGCGCTCGTCCCCGGCGCGCCGGTCGCCGGCCTCCGGGTCGTCGGCGCCGCCAACGGCGTCTTCGATCTCGGCGCCGCGCTAGCGCAAGCGCACGCCTTGTTTGATCCGACCTCGCAGCTGCCTGGTTGTAAGACCGCCGAGCCGCCTTATGCCATCGAGCCTGCGTGGCCGAAGCCGGGCAGCCAAGGCCGACAGTGGATCGACTTCCAGAATGACGTGACGCTGAAGGATGTCGAACTCGCCGCGCGCGAGAATTACGCGTCGGTCGAGCACCTGAAGCGCTACACGACGCTCGGCATGGCGAACGATCAGGGCAAGACGTCCAACCTCAACGGCCTCGCGGCGCTCGCCGCCGCGACGGGCCGCACCATTGCTCAGACTGGCGCGACCACCTACCGCCCGCCGTTCACACCTGTGCCATTCAAGGTGATCGCCGGGCGGCGGCGGGGCGAGCTGTTCAACCCTGTGCGCCGTCTCGTGCTGGAGCCGCAGCATCGAAAGCTCGGCGCCGTGTTTCGCGAATACGGCGGTTGGCTGCGGCCGGCGTGGTACGGCGAAGGAGAGGCGGTGGCGCGTGAGGCGCTGCGCGCGCGCGAGTCGGTTGGTGTGCTGGACGGTTCTCCGCTCGGCAAGATCGAGGTGTTGGGTCCGCAGGCGGGCGACCTCGTCGACTTCAACTCCTACAACACCGTCTCGACGCTGAAGCCCATGCGTCTGCGCTACGGCTTCATGCTGACCGAAAGCGGCTTCGTCTACGACGACGGCGTCATCGCCAAGGTTGACGACCGCCATTACATTGTTTCCTGCTCGTCGGGCCACGTCACGGGCGTCGCCGCGCGGCTGGAGGAATGGCGGCAGGACCGCTTCGACCCGCGTCAGGTGACGATCCACAACTCGACGGCGCAATGGGCGACGCTGACCGCGACAGGACCAAAGTCAAAGTCGCTCGTCGCCAGCCTCGATCTCGGTGTGGACTTCGACGACTCGCGCCTGCCGCATATGAGTTTCGTTGATGGCGTCTTCGCGGGCCGCCCGGCGCGGGTGGCGCGAGTGAGCTTCACCGGCGACCGCTCTTATGAGATCTCCGTCCCCTCGCGCGCTGCGCCCGAGTTGTTCGAGGCGATGCTGGCGGCCGCGGCGCGGTTCGGCGGAGGGCCGCTCGGCTCCGAGGCTTTGCTGCTGCTGCGGGCCGAGAAAGGCTATCTGATCGCCGGCAAGGACACCGATGGCGTGACGATGCCGCACGACCTCGGCGTCACCGGGCCGCGGGAGAAGCGGCGCAGCGAATATGTCGGCCGCCGCTCGCTGTTCAGCGAAGCCGCGCTCGGCGCCAACCGCCGGCAGTTTGTGGGGCTGGCGGCGGAAGGCGCGACGCCACTGCCGACCGGCGCGCACGCTGTCGAAGGCGACGGCGTGCGGCTGCGCTCCATCGGCTTCGTCACGTCGAGCTATTTCAGCCCGACGCTCCGGCGACCGATTGCGCTCGGCCTGATTGAACGCGGCCGCGCGCGTCTCGGCGAGACGGTCGCGCTCCACCATCTCGGCCAATCTCTAAAGGCGACGATCTGCGCTCCCTGTTTCCTCGATTCCGACGGAGCCCGCCTGAATGCCTGACGAGTTCCCCGATCCGATGAAGAAATGGACGCCTGCGCCCGATTGGAGCACGGCGCGGTTGACGCGGCCGGACTGGCGCGCCGAGGTCGTCGGCGGGTTGTTTCAGACCTTGCTGACGGGCGACCTCGCCGCCGCCTTCGCGTCTCAGCATCCGCAACCTGCCTCCATCGGGCTCTGGCAAATCGCGCCGGCGTGCGCCGCCATTCGCATCGCTCGCGACCGGGCGCTGCTTGTTTCGTCGCAAAGCTTCGCGCCGGATTGGGGATGGCGCGACGACGGCTGGGCTGCGTCGGACGCCAGCGACGCCCACGCCGTGTTCGCCCTCGCCGGTCCGGCGCTTCGCACGCTCGTCGCAGAGGCGACGTCTGCGGACATTGACGCCGGCAGTCCGTCGGCGGCGATCCAGTTCGCCGGTGTCTGGGCGTTGCTCTATCGCATCGCCGAGGACGAAGCGCGGCTGCACGTCGAGACGGCGCTGGCGCCTTATGTCTGGCGTTGGTTGGAGACGCGCTGACGTCAGCGCCGCTTCAGCGTGTCGATTTCGGCCAGCAGTTGCTCCAGCTTGTCGAGACCAACCGGCTTGACGATGTGATGATCGAAACCGGCTTCGGAGGCCAGAACCTTGTCGCGCTCCTGGCCCCATCCGGTCTGCGCGATGATCGTCGTCTTCCTGAACGCCTCCATCTGGCGAAGGGCGCGGCAGACTTCGTAGCCGTCCATGCCGGGAAGACCGATGTCGAGCAGAATCGCGTCGGGGCGATAGTCTTGCGCGGCTTCCAGGGCGCTGCGGCCGTCGTAGACGAGACGATAGTCGTGCCCGATCGCCTCCAGCATCCAACCGACCGTCTGCGCGACCGCCTCATTGTCGTCGACCACCAGCACCTTGAGGCTGCGACTCACAGACGCTGGCGTGGTTGACGCTTCCGGTACAGGCGCCTCCGCAGCAGGGCGCGCGGCGAGCGGCAGGCGGGCGGTGAACGTGCTGCCTTCGCCGGGCCCGGCGCTGTACGCCTCAACGGTTCCGCCATGCATGGTCACAAGTTGTTTGACGAGCGCGAGGCCGATGCCGAGGCCGCCGCGGGCGCGGTCGAGATGATGATCGACCTGCGCGAACAATTGGAACACCTCCGCCTGCTTGTCGCGCGGGATGCCAAGGCCGGTATCGGAAACGGCGATCACCGCCTCTCCCCCCACGCGGCGCAGCGAAATGCTGATGCGGCCGCCCTGCGGCGTGTATTTGACCGCGTTGTTGAGGAGATTGCCGACGACCTGCGCGAGGCGGGTCGGGTCCGCGTCGAGCCAGATCGGTTGCTCGGGAACGTCTATTTGTAGCGAATGGCCGGCGGAATCAATCATCGGCCGGCTCGCCTCCAGCGCGGAGCGGATGACGTCGGCGGCGGCGATGGTCTGGCGGCGCAACTCGATCTTGCCCTGACTCACGCGCGAGACGTCGAGCAGGTCGTCGATGAGGCGGACGAGGTGGTTGAGCTGCCTGTCCATGATGTCGCGGATCTCTGCGGCCTCGGCGCTATCGGGCGACCGGCGCAGGATGTCGAGGCCGTGGCGCAGCGGAGCGAGCGGGTTGCGAAGTTCATGCGCGAGGGTTGCGAGGAATTCGTCCTTGCGACGGTCGGCCTCCTTCAACGCGTGCGAGTTCGCCTTGAGCGCATCTCGATGACCGGCGATTTGCTGGCGCTGGCGATAGAGCTCGAAGAAAACTTCGGCCTTGCTGCGAAGGATGTCGGGCTCGATCGGCTTCTGGATGAAATCCACCGCGCCCGCCTCGTAGCCGCGGAAACGGCGCTGCCGGTCGGCGTCTCCTGCCGTGACAAACATGATTGGAACGCGGCGGGTGCGCTCGGCGCCGCGCATCAACTCCGCAAGTTCGAAGCCGTCGAGCCCGGGCATGCGCACGTCGATCAGCGCGAGCGCCACGTCGTAGCGCAGCAGGAGTTCGAGCGCTTCGTCGCCGGAGCGGGCTTTCAGCAAGACGAGCCCATCGCGGCGCAGCAGCGCCTCGAGCGAAATGAGATTCCCTTCGAGGTCGTCAACCAGGAGGAAGTGAACGGGCTCGTTGAGCGGGATCATGACTTTCCGGCGCCTCGCAAATAGTCTGCGATGTCTTCTAAAGAGAGAATGCGTGCGTCGGGACGCTCGGCGAGCGCTGCCTCGGGCATCGCGCGCGCCAAGGCCTGGCGGGGGTCCTGCACGATCGCTTCGCCGCCCGCTTCAGCTACGGCGGCGAGGCCCTTTGCGCCGTCCTGGCTGGCCCCGGTCAGCACGACGGCGATCAGATGCGGGCCGTAGGCGTCGGCCGCGCTCTCGAACAGCACGTCGATGGAGGGCCTCGAATAGTGGACCGGCTCTTCGTTGGAAAGCGACAACACTCCGTCCCCCTCAACCAGCAGATGGTAATCGGCGGGCGCGAAATAGACCGTGCCCGCCGCAATCGGCTCCTTGTCCTGCGCCTCGCAAACCTTGATTGCGCATTTCGTCGCGAACAGGTCGGCGAGCACGCTGCCCTTGTTGGCTGGCACATGCACCACAATCATGACGGGCAGCTCGTAATTTGCAGGCAGCAGCGGCAAAATCGCCGACAAGGCCTCGACCGCGCCGGCCGAAGCGCCGATCACGACCGCCTTGGCGCCTAGCCAGCTCATGTGTCGCGCTTCTGGTAGATCTTCTCATCGCGCACGAACTCCGTGAACGAGTCCGCGTGACGCGAGAAGCGCAAACTCTCTTTCGATCCCAGCCCCAGAAAGCCCTTGCGCGGCAGCGAGTCCTTGAACAGCCCGAGCGCGCGATCCTGCAAGTCGCGGTCGAAATAGATCAGCACATTGCGGCAGGATATTAGCTGCATTTCAGCGAAAGCGGCGTCGGTCACGAGACTGTGATCGGAAAAGACGACGCGCTGGCGCAGCGACTTGTCGAGCGCCGCGCCGCCGTAGGCCGCGCGATAGTAATCCGACAGCGAGGATTTGCCGCCGGCCTTGCGGTGGTTCTCGGTGAAAAGTTGAATCCGGTCGAGGCCATAGATTCCGGCGGCGGCTTTGGCGAGCGCGTCCTGATTGATGTCCGTGGCGTAGAACAAGGTGCGGCTCTCCAGGCCCTCCTCGCGGAAGAGGATGACGAGGGAGTAAAGCTCCTCGCCGCTGCTGCAGCCGGCGATCCATACCTTCAGTGAGGGATAAGTGCGCAGGTGCGGCGCCACCTTGTCGCGAATGGCGCGGAAGTAGGAGGGGTCGCGGAACATCTCGCTGACCTGGACAGTCAGGTAGCCGAGCAGCTGCGGCAGCATGGCAGGATCGTGCAGCAGCTCCGCCTGCATCGCCGAAATCGTCGCAAACCCTAAGCGTTCGCGCGCTTGGCGCAGGCGTCGCTTGATTGACGCGAACGCGTAAGCGCGGAAGTCGTAGTGATACTTCTGATACAGCGCCTCAAGCAGAAGGCGGATCTCGATGTCCTCGACTCTTTCGCTCATCAGCGCGGCATCCACACGCGCACCAGCGACAGCAGCTTCTCGACGTCGAGCGGCTTCGCGATATAGTCGTTGGCGCCGGCGTCGATGCAGTTCTGCTGATCGTCAGGCATGGCCTTGGCGGTCAGGACGATGATCGGCAGCTTCCTCCAGCCTGGGTTCTTGCGGATCTCGCGCGTCGCCGTGAGCCCGTCCATCACCGGCATCATGACGTCCATCAGCACGAGATCGATGGCGGGTTCAGAGTTCGACAGCTTGTCGAGCGCTTCGCGACCGTTGCGGGCGATCTCGATCGACGCGCCGCGCGGCTCCAGGATGTTGGTGAGGGCGTAGACGTTGCGCACGTCGTCTTCGACGATGAGAATGCGGCGGCCTTCGAGAATGTCGTCGCGGTTGCGCGCCTGCCGGATCATCTTCTGCTGCTCGTCAGGCAAGGCGGCGACGACCTGATGCAGGAACAGCGTGACCTCGTCCAACAACCGCTCCGGCGATTTCGCGCCTTTGATGATGATCGATTTGGAGTAGCGGCGCAGACGCTGCTCGTCGTCGGCGGAGAGGTCGCGGCCGGTGTAGACGATGACGGGCGGGAAGGAATAGGCGTCCTCCTGGCTCAGCGTCTCCAACAGCGTGTAGCCGGAAGCGTCAGGCAACGACAGGTCGAGCACCATGCAATCGAATGTCTGTGTCCTGAGCCGCTCCAGACATTCGCCCGCCGTTCCGACGCCCACGGTCTCGACGTCGTGCGAGGATAAGAGCTTGCCGAGCGCCTCGCGCTGCGCCTCGTCATCCTCGACGATCAGCACGCGATGCATGCCCTGCGAGAGCTTGCCCTCCAGCTTCTTGAGCACATCGACGAGGTCGTCGCGGTCGACGGGCTTCAGCATGTAGCCGACCGCGCCGAGCGAGAACGCGGTCTGCGCGTGATCGCCGCCGGAGACGACATGAATCGGGATATGACGCGTCTCGACGTCGCGCTTCAATCTGTCGAGCACGAACAGGCCCGATTGATCGGGCAGGCCGACGTCGAGCACGATGGCGCTCGGCATGTGACGCTTCGCCAGGAGGAGCGCCTCCTCGGCGGCGCCGGCGACGATTGTCCGAAACCCCATCTGGCGCGAGAGATCGCGCAGGATCGCCGCAAAGGCGGCGTCGTCCTCGATCACCAACAAGACGCGCTTCTTCTCAGCCAAGGCGTCGCGGTCGTCATCCAACTTTCGCGGCGGCGCCGGCGCGAGCCGGGGCCGGGCCGCGGGAGCGGCGGGTTGGACGGCGACGCTGGAGGGAACGTCGCGCGGTGGGGCTGCGCCGGCATAGACTTGCGGGATGTGAAGCGTGAATGCGCTGCCTTCGCCCAACCGGCTCTTGAGCGAGATCGCGCCGCCGAGCAGGCGCGCCAGTTCGCGCGAGATCGAAAGCCCGAGGCCGGTGCCGCCGTATTTGCGGCTTATGGCGCCGTCGGCCTGACGGAAAGATTCGAACACGCTCTGCTGGTTCTCCTGCGAAATGCCGATGCCGGTGTCGACGACGCTGAGCGCGATCTGCGTCTCGCCGGCCCGCGCGATGGCGAGCCGCACGGCGCCGGCTTCCGTGAACTTGAACGCGTTCGACAAGAGATTCTTCAGGATCTGCTCCAACCGTTGCGGGTCGGTCTCGATCTCGTCCGAGCAATCGGGAGCGATGTCGATATCGAAGATTAGCTGCTTCTGTGTCGCCAGCGGTTGGAACATCGGCCTGAGGTTCTTGACCAGCCCTTCGAGCGAGACGCGCTGCGGGCGGATCTCGACGTGCCCGGCCTCGATCTTCGATAGATCGAGAATGTCGTTGATGAGCGTCAGCAGATCGGCGCCGGAGGATTGGATCGTCCTGGCGAATTTGACCTGCTCGTCGGTGAGAGTGCCTTGCGGGTTGTCGGCGAGCAGCTTGGCGAGGATCAGCGAGGAATTGAGCGGCGTGCGCAACTCGTGCGACATGTTGGCGAGGAAGTCGGACTTGTAGCGGCTCGCCTGCTCGACCTCGCGCGCCTTCGCCTGGATCGCGGCGTTGGCCCGCTCCAGATTGTCGCGCTGCACTTCAAGCTCGTTCGCCTGCTGTTCGAGCTGGGAATTGTTCTGTTCAAGCTCGACCTGCTGTTGCTCAAGCCTGATCTGCGACTCCTTGAGCGCACGGCTCTGCTCTTCAAGCTCCTCGTTGGAAACCCGGAGTTCCTCGCTCTGGACCTGCAGTTCTTCCGATTGGCGCTGCGTTTCCTCCAGCAGGCGTTGCAGCTGGGAGCGGTAGTTGGCGGAACGGACGGCGACGGCGATGGATTCGGACGCGAGGTCGAGCAAGGTGAGCACGTCGTCTTCGATCCGCCGGATGAAACCGAGTTCGACGACCGCGTTGACCGAGCCTTCGATGCGCGCCGTCGCAATGACGAGATGGCGCGGCTTGGCGCGGCCGAGACCGGAGCCGAACATCAGATAGCCGTCGGGGACATCCTCGATCAACAGTGTCCGCGCTTCCGCGACCGCCTGACCCAACAACCCGTCGCTGCGCTCGAAGCGCTCCGGAATCGCGGCGTCCGCCGGCGCTCCCCATGTCGCGACGCGCTGGAAATGCTCGGCGCGGCCGATGTAGAGGGCGCCAGCCTGTGCGCCGAGATAGTGCGCCAGAAAGCTCAGCACGGCGTCGCCAAGCTCATCGGCGGTCTTGTCGCCCAGCATCCTGCCGGAGAGCGCGACCTGTCCGGCCTGCAACCATTCCTGGCGCTGGCGCGCGAGGGCGGCCCTGCGAACGAGAAAGCCGATGAAGGCGGCGAGCGCGATGCCGAGCAAAGCCGACAGCACGCTGCTGAGCACGGCTGTCTTGTAGGAGTCGGCCATCTCGGCGACGCGCTGCTCCCTCAGGCCGGCTTCCTCGCGGCCCATACCGGCAATTTCCGCGCGGATGGCGTCCATCTCCGCCTTGCCGCGGTCCGACGCGACAATGGAGAGCGCGGCGTCGGGGCCGCTGGTCTTGCGCAGGTCGATGGTCTCCTGCAGCTCCGCCATCTTGGCGCCGATATGCCCCCGCAGCCGCGCCAGCGCCGCCAGTTGCGCGGAGTTGTCGCTGACGAGTGCGGCGACCTCGTCCAGTTTCGCTGAGATCGTCGACTTCGCGGCGTAATAGGGCGCCAGATACCTTTCCGCATTGGTGAGCAGGAAGCCGCGCTGCCCGGTTTCGGCGTCCTTGGCGGTCGACAGAAGATCGTCGAGCGCCACGATGACTTGATGCGAATGGATGATGTTCCGGCTGTCGTCGCGCAGCGTCGTGATGTTGCGGTAGGCGACGCCGCCGCTGACCAGGAAGAACACCAGGACGGCCGCGAGGCCGGTAGTGACGAGCGCACGGCCGGAGTGCGAGGAGCGTGAGATCGCTGGACTGAAGGTAAGCGGCATAACCTCACTTGGGCCGAGACAGGGGTGGCGGAACTCAGCCTTATAGAAGCGCAGGGGCCTCCTGGCGAAATCACGCATTGTTGAGGGCCTACGGCCCGGGAGCGGAAAGCCTGTAATTCCCGTAACCGGAGCGCTTAACGGCGTGCGTCGGCGCTTGTCCCGCACACGCTTTTGCTCAACCAGGAACTTACCGCCGCCTCGTTTGTTTGCTGGCAACCGCGCCGTCGCCGCTTCATCGTAGAGCCTGTATGCGTAAGTTCTTCTTCTCCGAACCGCCTGGGCAGCCGTGGGCGGAGCCGCCTATTGCGGTCGTCGCCATCCCGGTGAAAGACGAAGCCGAGCGCCTGCCGGCTTGCCTGGATGCGCTCAACCGACAGACGGACCGCCACGGTCGGTTGCTGCTTAGAGGCGCTTTCGGCGTCGTCATCTTCGCCAACAACTGTCGCGATCTCAGCGCCGCGACGGCGCGCGCGGCGGTCGCCGCGTTGCGTTTTCCGATGCGGGTCTGCGA
>Ga0182030_10021156_pt1 | contig 12201 bp, 9 predicted proteins | sample 812S3MmetaG_FD_121299 | JGI IMG/M metagenome (GOLD analysis project Ga0182030, IMG submission 121299) | Permafrost microbial communities from Stordalen Mire, Sweden - 812S3M metaG (Illumina Assembly) | ecosystem: Environmental > Terrestrial > Soil > Wetlands > Permafrost | place: Sweden...
CCGGCACGCCGAAGACCTTGCCCGTAATGTCGTGGAGGGCGATATCGATGGCGCTGAATCCGCCGCCCTGGCGTCCGGGCCCGGCGTAGGGACGGACGGATTGGAGGATCCCCGAGATGTCCAGCGGGCTTCTTCCCACCAGGAGCGGTTTCATGGCGAGGGCCAGGTTTTCGTCGCCGGCGTCGCGCACTTCTCCCAGCCCGTAGACATCCTGGTTGGTGAAGACTTTGATGATCGGGTAATCGAAATTGGCCGCAACCCGGAGCGCCCGTATGTCGGTAATTTTCAGGTCGCTCGGCGAGGAGAACTTGTTGATCGGCCCGTAGTGTACCGGCGCGCCACGTCCGGGTCCGGGAAGCGTGGGTGCTCCCGGGCCGCCGGCAGGCACCCGGCCAGGGGTTGCCTGCTGCGCCGAGGCCGACATCGTATAGACCCCGCCCAAACCACTCGCGGCGGCGGCCTGATACAGCATCGCGCGCCGGCTCAGATCCCTCATTCGACTCGCTTTCATAAATGGCACCTCATCCTTGTGTTTGCGTACGGAGCTGACCGGTTTGCCGGTCTTGCCGGCAGGCGGCCGGTTCGGCGGACACCGCAAGAGTATCGGTGTCGGTCCTATTTATCGCGGCCGCCAAAATAGGAGACTGCGGCGCGAGAGCCCACGCGCCCAATCCGCGGTCGCCAATCCTGCCACCCACAATGCAGCCTCGCTTCCACGTTAGCACCCCGCCCCGCCAGGCGCGGAACCTCTTCATCGGCGGCCTGAATTTGTTTTTTCCCTACCGGCTCCGATCCAAGCATTCGTTGCGTCATGCCGCGAGTTAGAGCCGCGACCGTGGAATGGTTATTCCCTGACAGGGCCTTAGATTAGGAATCGTCATGAAACAACAGGACGTGGCGCACGCTCGTGCGTGCCGTGGCGAGACTCCGATCTCCTGATGTCACCTCGGCATTTTGAGCGGCCCAAGGGAAAATGACCTGACCCAGCGGTGGGACAGACAATCGTTTTTTGTCGTCTGTCAGGCTGTTAGGGCCTGGCGAGGGGCCGACAGACCACGAAAAACGATGGTCTGTCCCACCCGGTCGCCGCCGAAACTGGCTCAACGCAAATTCCACGACATCAGGAGCGGGGGAGACTCTCTCGACACCCGGGTCCCTTCGCGCCAGCCGCGTATCCCGGAGGCACCGGATCCGCCCCGGGTCCTGGGTGGGCGCATATAGGATCAATCGATTCTAGAGTTTGCATGCGGTTTGCCGCCGATTCTATCTTTCCGGGAGACCCCGCCAGCGCCTGCCCCTCCGCGCTCCCGCGCGATCTCTTGCCGCACGGCTATGAAACGCTCCAGTTCTTGAATGGCCGTATCGATCTGGCGAATCAGACTGCCGACCTCGGTTTTCTCACTGGTTGCGAATCTGGTCATGGGTTGTTTCTCCGCTCAAAATATCCGCCGCCGGCCGGACCGAAACGGCGGACGCGGATCGCTTTTGCAATTCGACTTCCGCCCCGGAGCGGTACCGACAACCACCCTCTTTTCAATAGCTTAACTTCATCCCACCTCCGCCGCCCTGGCTTCCCCATCTCCCCTCTGAGTTGCCGCATTCGCAAAACTGCGACGCCCCAGTCCCCAACCTCCCGCCTGGATGGCCCGCCTGGATCCCGCGGCGCACCCGGTCAGACGGTAGCGGTGGAAATAACCCTGAAGCTGCGCTATGATGCTGGTAGCAGGGACCGGGGGCCTGCCCGATCCCCGCTCGACGCTTAGCGCCGGCCCTTACGGGTCCAAACGATCAGCGCCGTAAGCCGGCCTGCAATCGACCGGATCTTTACCAGCAAGAGGATCATAAGCTGGATCCTCCTTTCCAGCTTCGTGTGGAAGGCCCGGACCCGATCCGGGCTTTCCCGTTTTGAAGCTCCAGTCGGCCTCTCACGGAAACCGGCGCACTCCACCGTCTACTGGAAAGCTGTAAGGCAGTAGTATTTCCGACCCAGTTTTCTCAAGCATTCTTACCCCCGCGCGGCGGGTTATTCTGGTAAAGATGCAAAAGCGATTTCTGGGAACGACCGATCTGGAATTGACGCCCATGGGCATAGGCGCCTGGGCTATGGGAGGCGGCGGGTGGGCCTTTGCGTGGGGTCCGCAGGACGACGCCGAATCGATTGCCGCGATTCATCGCGCGTTGGATCTCGGTGTCAACTGGATCGACACCGCGGCGGTATATGGCTTGGGCCATTCCGAAGAGGTGGTGGCGCGCGCGCTCGCCGGCCGCGCCGTCCAGCCCTATGTTTTCACCAAGTGCGAGCGCGTCTGGAATGAAAAACGCGAGATTTCCGGTTGCCTGAAGGCCGATTCGATTCGCCGCGAGTGCGAAGCCAGCCTGCGCCGGCTCAAGCGGGACGTCATCGACCTCTACCAGGTACACTGGCCCGATCCGGAGCCCGACCTCGAGGAGGCCTGGTCCACCCTGGCCAAACTGCGGCAGGAGGGCAAGGTGCGCTGGATCGGCGTTTCCAATTTCAACGTGACGCAGATCGAGCGATGCCGCGCCATCGCGCCGGTCGCTTCCCTGCAGCCGCCCTATTCGGCCGTATCGCCGGAGGTGGCTTCGGAGATTTTGCCGTACTGCCTGGCCAACCGGATCGGCGTCCTCGCCTACGCGCCGATGAAGTCCGGCCTGCTCACCGGCAAGATGACCAAGGAACGGGTCGCGGCGTTTCCCTCCGACGATTTCCGGCGCCGCGCGCTGGCCTATCAGGAGCCCCATCTGACCCGCAACCTGGCACTGGCCGACCTGCTGAAAGGGATCGGCGAGGGGCATGGACGCTCGGCTGGCGAAGTGGCGATTGCCTGGGCGCTGGCCAACCCCGCCGTCACCGCGGCCATCGTGGGCATGCGCTCCGCCGCCCAGGTGGATGGCGTGATCGGCGCCATGGAGTTTCGCCTGACCGATGCCGAGATGGCCGAAATCGAGGCGTTCCGGACGAAGTGACGGCTACCTGGGCGCCGCGGACCAAGGCCAATGCACCAGCGGATCCGGCGGCGCGAGCGACTCCACCGGACCGTGCTCGCCGAACACCAGGGCGGTGAAGCGGAACAGATCGGCGCCGGCATCCCGCCAGGCGTGCCCCGAGAGGCCGGCCTTATAGCAAACCTGCTCCAGGAAAGTGGCCTGGTCCCACTTCCCCTCGATTGCGACCTGCGGCAGCAACAGGCCCTCGTGGTCGCTGGTGTGGATCAGCAGACCGTGCTGGCCGATGCGGATTTCCTGCGTGTCCATTACGCGGCGCAGCGGGGACAGGACGGAGATTTCGTACTGCAGGTTCCCCAGTTCGCTCACGGTAACCGGGCGAAAGCGCGTGTCCCGGAGAGCCGCCAGCCTGGCCACGTCGCGTACGGCGAGGTACAGGGGTTTGATGGGCGCCACGTATCCGATGCAGCCGCGGAGCTGCCCGTTTTCGGTTAAAGTGACGAACGCCCCACGCTCCTGCGCCAGCGCCTCGAGGCCGGTGGAGCATTCGTAGGTTTTGCCCTCGCGGACTGCGGTCTCGACCGACTTGCGGGCGATTTTCAGCAGCGCGTCCTTCTCCGCCATGCTAAGGGAAAACGCCGGCTCGCGGGTCTTCCCTGCCCCGGCGGCTTTCACCAGGGCAACCGCGCCGTAGCCCACCACGCGGCCGCGGTCGCCGGTAACGTCTCCGGTATTGGCGTAATGGAGCAGCCTGGCATCGGTGGCTCCCAGCCGCTCGGCGGCGATCATGGTGGCCACCACCGGCCCTCCGCCGCACGCTTCCCAAACCCGCGTATCGAGATTGCGCGCCAGGTCGAAGTAATCGTACTCTTCGATGGCTCGCAGCGTCTTATGGTCGAGTCTCGACGCCTCGTCGTAGGTGTGATAGTGGGACAGGTCGGAGCTGGCCACGATCAGGGTATTGGTCCCCGCCGACAGCTTGGCCAGCGCCACGCCGAGGGCGCGGCAGGCGTCGTAGCTTTGATCTCCCATGATGACCGGCACCAGCGCGAACTGCCCCAGCACCCGCTGCAGAAAAGGCAGTTGGACTTCGATGGAGTGCTCCGGGTGGTCGGCGGTGGGTTTGTGGCCCGCCGACGAAAGCCGGATCGAGGGGCTTGCCTTGGCGAGCTTGCGAGCGAAGTCCTGGTCCACGGGAACCTGGCCGAACGGGGTCTCGTAGGCGGCACCGTCGTACACCGACGAGAAACCGATGCCTTCGTAATGCGAGGGCGCGACGATCACCACGCGGTCGAATTTCCGGCCCTTCAACAACGCGTAGGAGTAGGCCGCCACCGGGCCGGAATAAATATAGCCCGCGTGCGGCGCCACCAGCGCCACCACGTTATCCAGTGGCGGCGGCGCGGCTTTCGCAAGGTAGCCGTCGATCATTTTCCCGAGTTCAGCCGGGTCGGCCGGATAGAACGTCCCCGCTACCGCCGTTTGCCTGCTCTTAGGCGTTTGTCCGCCGCCTTTGGAGGTCCCTTCCACCAGAAGGAAACTCGCAAACACGCACAACGCGAACATATCGAAAGGTACAGTCTTCATATACGGCCCCAAATGCCTGGAATGGCATGCTGACAGAACCGGCACTTGCCCCCGTCGAGCGCGAGCGCCCGGATAGTGAAGCCGGCGCGCTCCACCACGACGCGGCGGCATTTCGGGCAGCGCGTATTCTCGGCCGGGTGACCGGGAGCGACGTTACCGATGTATACGTAATCCAGACCCTCGGCGTCGCAGATGGCCTTGGCGCGTTCCAGCGTCGGCAAGGGAGTGGGCGGAAGGTCCTTCAACAGGTACTCGGGATGGAAGCGCGAAAAATGCAGCGGGACGTCGCGGCCGAGTTCGCTCAAGATCCAACGGGCCAGCCCGCGGAACTCCTCGTCGGAATCGTTCAAGGTGGGCACCACCAGGTAAACCACTTCGGTCCAGGTGCCCAGCTTGCGGATCGTCGCCAGGGCGTTCAGCACCGGCTTGAGCTCCCCGTTCACGACCTCTTTGTAGTACTTCTCGGAGAAGGCCTTGAGGTCGATCTTGATGGCGTCCACGCGGCCGCACAACTTTTTCAGCGGCTCTTGCTGGATGTGGCCGCCGCTGATGACTACGCTTTTCAAACCCGCCTCGCGGCCGGCCGCCGCCGCATCCAGAACGTATTCGCAAAAGACCACCGGTTCGCTGTAGGTGTAGGCGATGGAGAGGCACTGATACTGGCGGGTCAAGGCGGCCAGGTCCTTGGGTGGAAGGAAGTTGCTAGCGACCTGCTCGGGACGGACCTGGGAGATGTCCCAGTTCTGGCAGAATTTGCAATTGACGTTGCAGCCCGCCGTGGCCACGGAGAACGCCATGCTGCCCGGCAGGAAATGGAACAGCGGCTTCTTTTCGATGGGATCGGGATGGGCGGCGCACACGCGCGCATACACCAGCGAGTAGTAGGTGCCGCCGCGGTTTTCGCGCACGCCGCAATAGCCGCGTTCCCGGTCGTCGATCACGCACTCGCGCGGGCACAACTTGCACTTGATCTTCTTGTAAGGCAGCTTCTCGTAGAATCGCGCCTCGATGGTGAAGCGGGCATCGCTTGAGGCCGCGCATGCCGCTGCGCACGGCAGCGCCACCGCCTGAAGAAAGCCCCTGCGCTTCATCGCGTCACACCTCCACGACGTCGATCCGGTTCGGATCGTTCGTCCCAAGCCGGTGCCGGGCATCGGCCGCGGTCGAGATGTAGAGCGGCTCGCGGCGCAGTTCGCGCAGGGGTTTCATCCCCTTTTCCGCCCGCTTGCGCTCCAGGATTTGCCAGCCGGTGTAGTCCAGCGCCACCGGGTCGCGCCCCACCATCAGGCCGTTATAGGGCCACGACCATTGCGGCATATAAGAAGGTCCGCCTTCGTACTGCGCCGTCAGGGCGTCGCAGATGGTCAGCCGCACCTTTTGCCGGATGGCCGGAAACATATTGACGTCGGCCACGTAGGGGTCGCCGGCATTGATGTGGTATTTATTCGGGTTGTGAATCGCGCCGAACAGGTTCTTGAGCGCCAGCGTCACGCCCACGATGCCATGGTCCTTGAGCACGGGCAGGTTGATCACCGCATCGCAGGTGCGAACCAGGGTGTTGGCGACCAGGCTGCCCGCGCTTCCATAAACCGCCAGTTCGTTGCCGTAGCCGGCCGTATCGTTGCCGATCGCCCGGATTCGGTCTTTGCGCGAAGAGACGCGGTAGCCGGCGCTTTCCAGATCCGAGTCCAGCCGGTCCCAGATAACGATGTCCTTCGCCGGGATTCCGATCTGCCGCAGGCGCTCGCAGATGGCCTCCACCAGCACCGGGTTGGTGGAGGCGCCCCGGCCGGAAAGGCAGTTCACCTTCAGCCCCACCACTTCACCGGGCCGCGCCAGTTTCTTCCACGCATCGAGCGGCGAATCGAGGCCGTAGAACGACTGCATGGCCCGATCGAGCAGCTTCAAAACCCGGCCGGAATCGGGCGAGCGTCCGGCGCCCAGGCCCGGATCGCGTGCGATCACGACTCTAGACTTCTCTGGCGTAGCAGCTTTGGCACCCAAAGCGCCGGCCAGCCCGGCTTCGAGAAGACCCCTGCGAGTGATGCCGTATTGTGGGCCGATGCGCATGCCTCTTGCCCTGCAAGCCCCCCGGTTATTTCAGGTATTCCGATTCATTTATAGCACTTGCCAACGGGCGAGGCCAAGGGTTGCCTCAGGTGGGACGGCAGCCGTTACCGAGGTTCAACGGTCAATACGATTTTCCCTTGAGCGTGTCCCTCTCCAAGATAACGGAGGGCTTCAGCCGCGTCGCTTAAGGGGTAGCGTCGATCTATGACGGGAACGACTTTTCCGGTTGCCAGAAGATCTCTCAGGAAAACCAGATCCTTCTTGTTCAGATGCGCCAGAAAGGTACCCGTTTTCTTGCTCCCCAGCATCGATAGCAACGGCGCCAGCAGCATGCTCTGGAGACTTACTTTACCTCCGGCCCAGACAAAAATTCCGTCCCGATTCAGCGCCCGCCTGTAGTCGAAAATCGAATGATAGGCGTTCGCAGCCATGATCAGATCGTAACGCTGCCCGCTCCGGGTGAAGTCTTCCCGCGTGTAATCGATGACATGGTCCGCGCCAATCGAGCGCGCCGTGTCCACATTCCTGGTGCTGCATACGGCGGTGACTTCAGCTCCGAACGATTTGGCAATCTGGACGGCAAACGTACCCACGCCACCGGACGCGCCGTCAATCAGAACCTCTTGGCCCGGCTTGATTCGTCCCTTATCGCGAAGACCCTGAAGCGCAGTGATGGCCGCGATGGGCACGGCTGCCGCCTCCTCAAACGATACGTTGGCCGGCTTCAGCGCCAATTTATCCGCATCGGCGCACACATACTCGGCAAATCCCCCTCCCGCGAAAAGGTTTCCCCCGAACACCTCGTCGCCAGGCTGAAACTCCGATACGCCTTTGCCGACCGCTTCCACTCGGCCCGCGATATCGGAGCCGAGCACCTTTTCCGCTCGCCCCGCGGCATCCGAGCCGAATACTTTCGGTTTGGGTATGCGCACCCTGAACAACAGGCTGACAATCAGACGGACGACCGGCGGTACGCCTCTGATGACACCCAAGTCCAGGATGTTTACGGATGCCGCGCAGAGCTTTACCAGGACCTCATTATCCGCCGGCGCTGGTGTGGCCACCTCTTGGAACCGCAGCACATCCGGTGACCCGCATTGTGTGTATACAATCGCTTTCATAGAGCGCTCTTCAAGGGGTCTTACAGCGGCTCGCCGCCACTCAACGTGAGGATAGTGTTCAGGAATGCTTTCAGTTCCGGACACTTGTTCGCCGCTTCGGTAAGGTCTTTGCCACGCAGGATGCGGTTCGCATCGCGTGACTTTGAGTAGGCGTCCCGGCAGGTTCCGATTCTGAAAATCTCCCGTATGTGGTGCGACGGCGGCCGACTGTGGTTCACGGTTTCGGGCGGTCCGGATGGCGCGCCCCTGTTGTGCCCGGCTCGAACCTGAATGTCGCTCCAGAAGGGGAGCAGCCACGCTTCGAACTCATACTGCGCAGCGTGGGGATGGAACCTCTCGTTGTTCCCCACCCATGCCTGCATCTTCCGTCTTGCATCGGCGGCGTCGACAAACTCGCGCGTCGTCCCCGTGTACACGTCCGTCAAAGCGATCACGGCATCGCTTCCGGTTCGCAGTAGGGTTTCGACCTCCCTCCGGAGCTTGTCTTTCTTGGAAATTCGTCCATTGTAGGGAAACGGATCGATGTTGGGCATGCGCCCGGCGAGCCTCTTCCTCAGGAACTCCAGCAAATGCGGTTTAAATGCTTTCTCGGTCTTCCCCTCGACCAGAATCGTGATTTTCACGCCCGCGCCCCGAGGCGCCCGTTACGCCAAAGCTCATCCAGGGAATAGTCTTTCAGCCACTCGTCCAGATCAAGTTCGTCTGCTCTGGTCAGTGACGTCATGCCCTCTTCGGTTGAGTCAAGGACGACGACTTCGCCAGGCTCAAGGAATCGGATCAAGGTGTCCGAGTGGGTCGCGACAATAATCTGAGTACGCCCGGAAGCCTCTCTCAACTGGTCGGCCAGCAGACTGAGTAGTTCGGGGTGCAGACTCACCTCCGGCTCGTCGAGAAGAGTGAGGGCCGTAAGTCCCGGGCTCTGCAGCAAGGTTGTCAGCCATAAGAACCGTAGAATTCCCTCCGACAATTGGTGCATGTAGAGCGGCTTTGAGAACCCCCGCTCGCGCCATGCCAAGGCAAGTGTACCGGCGGCGACCGGTGGAAAATCCAGACGTTCAAAGCGGGGAAACCCTGCCCGAAGTGAATCTTCAATGGCCTCGAACCTATTTCGGTCGGTCTCGCGGAGATAGAAGAGACACGAAACCAAGCCCGCGCCATTTCTTCCTGGCAACTCCGCGGGTGCCATCGCCTGCGGCAAGCGGACCGGTGACCGGGGATCGACATTCAGAACGTGATAGAAGGTTGAGGAAGCCAGCCGCCGCCGAAAATCTTCCGGTTCCTGGAACATCTTTGGCACCTGCGCCAACGAAGTCTCCAGGGGGTTATGCACCCATGTCGGGGGTAACAGTCTTTTCTTCTCCGGGTCGTAATATTTTACGTCCTGTTCGTACGAATTGATATGGAGAAAGGGAGTTGGGTGGGGCTTCCTTAGCTGGCTAAGCGTTTCTTCGCGAATCACGTGGGAGATGCCCTGCGGACGAAGCCACAACTGGTATTCGAGGGGCGCATAACCTGGAACCTCCATCGTGATTCCGAGCCCGAGTTCCTCCGCCTTGTCGTAGGTGAGTACGTTGACAAGGCCAGACAGCTCTGAAATCGACGGACTCAGTCTGGCCTGCGCGGAAGACGCCAGAAGAGACAACACATCGAGCACAGATGTCTTCCCCGTTCCATTCGCGCCGATCATCACCGACAGTGGGCGCAACGAAAGCCGAACGTCGCACAGCCGCCGGAAGCCCTGAATCGAGAGTTGGCCAAAGCGTGAGGAGGAGTGATCCATTTGTTTTTCTCAGTCAGAACGGGAGCCGCCGCTCATTCAGTTTACCGTGCCGCAAACGCGCAGGGCAGACGATTGCCGGCGTATTGACGCCCTCCGCTCATCCCCGCCCCAGCCTTCGCTCGATAGCCTGACCCAAGCTCACCAGCGCCCGCTCCGTCTCCGGCGTATTCTGGTAAGCCGTCAGGCGAACGAAGAAAGGGCCCTTGCGAAACGTCAGGCTCTGGCCATAGCTTCTGCCCGCATCGCCGAGCGGCACCGGCCGGCTTCCCGAGGACGGCTCGGATTCGAAGATCGACGCGGCTCCCGCGGGCGCATTCATCAGGTGTACGTCCGCAACGGCTTCCAGCACCTCCCCATAGCGGTAGTTCGCCGTGAAGGTGCGGCGAACGCCCGCCCGGAGATACCGCTCGGCGTCGCCATCCACATATTTCCATAGGTCGGCGGCTTCGAACTGCCGGGTCTCGCCCGCCTTCGTCCATCCCGGCGCGTCGCTGCTCTCCGGCAACCAGGAAGCAGGTTGGGGCGCTCGCCCAAGCAGGAACTGGTTGGCCTTCGAGCGGCTCTCGCCGGCGCTGGTCACGTAGACCGCCGGGCGGTCCCGCAGCGGGCAGGCAAACTCACAGGCGCCGCAGCCCACGCAGCGGTCCGGATCGATGTGCGGCTGCCGCACCCGGGTTGTGTTCCCGGCGGCGTCGGTCACTTCGGCCGGTTGCAGGTAGATGGCCTTGGGCGAGGTCGGGCACCACTCCTCGCACACGATGCAGTCGGTGGCCATGGCCCACGGCAGGCATCGGCCCCGGTCGTAGAAAGCCGTGCCCAGCCGAATCGGCCCGCTCCCCGCTCCCGCCGCTCCGGCCCAGCCTTTCTCCTTCGACGTGAATTCCCAAATCGCGCCGGTGGGGCAGACCTGGCCGCAGAGGGTGCAACTGGGCTCGCAGTATCCGACTCGCGGCGCCAGCACCGGAGTCCAGATGCCCTCCCATCCGGCTTCGGTGAATGCCGGCTGCAAGGCGTTGTTCGGGCACGCCTTCATGCACTCGCCGCAGCGGATACAGCGGGCCAGAAATTGCCTCTCGTCCAAGGCCGCCGGAGGGCGGATCAGGCGCTCGTGCGCTTCGGCGGCGAGGCCGGTATTGGCGCGCAACAGGGGAATCGCTAGTGCGCCGGCTCCGAGGCCGGCCAGCACCTTCCGCCGCCGTAGGCCCGCGCCCTCCATGGTTGCGGAGTTGGCCGCCGTCGGGAAGAAACGGAATTGAATGCCGCCTTCCGGGCACTCGGCCACGCAGTTCATGCACAAATGGCATTCGGCTTTGCGCCACCGCGCACCGGGAATCGGATCGTCCCCTCCCTGGCAATCGAGCAGGCAACGGTTGCAATCTTCGCAATGGGCCGGGTGTTTCTCCAGGCCCAGAATCGACCACCGCGAGACCAGGCCCAGCAGCGCACCCAGCGGGCACACCGCGCGGCACCATAACCGGGTGATGCGCAGATTCAGAGCCAGGATGACCAGCAGGGCGACGCCGAACAGAAACCCCTGGCGGAAATACGCCTGCTTGAAGCTCAGGAGTATGCCCAGCTTTACGGCCCCGTGACGGCCATGCTCCAGCAGCGCCTCCAGCGCGTAATTCCATGCCGGCAGGATCGAAAGCCCCAGCGAGCGCACCGCAAACGCGATCGGGTCGAAAATTCCGGCCAGTGCGCTACCGAAAATAGCCGCCGCCAGCAAAGCGAAAAGCAGGTAGTACTTGAAGCTTTGCCACGATTTGTAGCGGTTGGAAGCGATGCGCTGCCGGCCGGATTTCTTTTCCGACCGGATGCTGCCGGCCAGATGGTTCAGTGTCCCAAGCGGGCAGATCCAGCCGCAGAAGAACCGGCCCAGGAAAAGCGTCGGGATGAGGATCGCCAAGCTCCATAGCAATCCGCGGTAGAGAGCGTGGGTGGCCAGCGCATTGGCGATGGCAATGAATGGGTCGGTCTCGAGAAAAACCCGCACCGGGTAGGCGAGTTCGCCCGGCTGAAGAGACCCCCGCAGCCCGGTCTCGCAGAGAAGGACCAGGAAGATCGCGAGAAAAAGAGCCTGCGACAGCCGGCGCAGCCTGGGCAGGGTCAACCAGGACCGCTTAGCCGATCTTGGAAATCCGTTCACCCAACCGCTCCCTCGCGGTGGCGGCTCGGTAGGTGACTGAAAGGACGCGGCACTCTTAACCGAGCCGCGACCGCGAGGGAGCGGTCACCCCGACGAAAGTGCGAAATCCCCAGATCGGTCAAGAACCCCCCAGCCAGAACCGGTTCTACGCCAGCAATTCCTGGGCGCGGATGAGCCGGTCCGGCACCTTCACGCCGTTGGGACAGTGGACCGAACACTCCGAGCAATCGCCGCAGCGCAGCGCCCGAACCTCCTTCGGCAGGGCGGCAAAGCTTCTCTGGGCCAGCGGAAAATCGCCGTAGAAGTCGGCGTAGGCCAAGATGCGAAGCTGGTCCGGAACAGGCATACCCTTGGGGCACTGGCCACGGCAGCTATAGCACATGCGGCAATAGTAGGGGCGAATCTCCTCGCTGCGCGCCGAAAGCAGCTTCTCATCGTCGTCGGTGAACTTCTCGGCGAGCGCCTTGAGGTCCATCTCCAGCATCTCGGCGTCCCGGACGCCGGGAGTCGTGGTGGCCACCATGGGGTTC
>Ga0182030_10021157_pt1 | contig 12200 bp, 12 predicted proteins | sample 812S3MmetaG_FD_121299 | JGI IMG/M metagenome (GOLD analysis project Ga0182030, IMG submission 121299) | Permafrost microbial communities from Stordalen Mire, Sweden - 812S3M metaG (Illumina Assembly) | ecosystem: Environmental > Terrestrial > Soil > Wetlands > Permafrost | place: Sweden...
AGCCCCGCGACGCGGACGATCGTTACGATCCCGGAATGACATAGCGCTGCAATTCCGCAGCGGTGATGAACGTGCGGCGGCCGTCTTTCTGCGTGGTGATCAACCCCTCGAGAATCCGTTCGTAAAGCGTTGCGCGGCTGATGCGCAGAATGCGCGCGGCCTCCGGAATTTCGAATCTTAGGTGCGGGAGCGGTTCAACTGTCGTGGACATGCGCGCCTCCAATTGGACACGAATGGTGTCGTTAGGGTTTGGATTGCCAGAGACGTAGATAACGTCCGGGGATTTTTACGGCAACCCGCCCCAGCGCAGTCGGGGGCACGATGCTCAGGAGAGCCCCAAGCGCGACCCGCAAATCGTGGCAATTGCGCGCGTCATGACGACGGCGTGAGAGTTCTTCCGCACCCTGGGTTACGACCAAACCAGCTGGCAGCAACTGGAGTCCGACCTGCGATCTTTGGCATCGCTGCCGGCGGAGCCCTTGGAATCGACAGAATACGGCACGAAATATGCGATTATTGGGCCGTTGACGGGCCTGAATGGGCGTGTGGCCGAGATCGTGACGGTATGGATTATCCTCGCGGGTGAGGCGGTGCCTCGGTTTGTAACGGCACACCCCAAGGACTAGCGCATGCGTTTTCATGAATTCGATACCGTGGTTCTAAAGGTCGACATGCCGAGTCATGGATTGAAGACCGGTGACGTCGGCGCCGTGGTGCAGGTCTATTCGGAAGACGCCGTTGAGGTGGAATTCGTTACCGCCGCTGGCCGTACTCAAGCGCTGGTGACGCTGGCGACAGCGTCGATTCGTCCCGTGGGTTCGAAGGATATTCTCGCGGTACGGCAGTTCGACGCCGCTTGATTCCGGTGAAGCCAGCACGCGAAACGCTGGGGCAAGTTTAGGGGCAACATCGCGGTTCGAGTTCCCGGTATCGCAAGCGTTTCAGGGGCTTGCCTCGGGTAGTCGAGTCCGAGCGGGCTCACTAACCATTGTTCCACGGATGTCTTGGCGTGGAGGCCGGTGTCCGATGGTTCAAATGCCAAGTCAAACGAAAAAATACTTTACGTGTGATCCGCGTCCGTCAGCGGCAACGCAGGTTCATTGACAGGACGGCTTTGTCGGGGGCAACTGGTCAGGAACACCGTTCGAATTTCTGAGTTGCCCCCATGTGGCTCTCAAGCGCGAAAATTCACGATGCCAATGCGCTGATTTTGACTACCGGTGTTAAGCAGGTGTCCCCGACAGGCGTCACTCTATGCACAGCAGCCGAGGCGGCCAATTGTTTCCTCAACTTTGGTTTCGGTCTTACGTTCCAATTGACTTTTGCGGGCGCGGGGCTCGCGGCCCCACCGTCCACGGCAGGTGTGCAGATCGGTGGAGAGGAGCGTGATTGTGTAATCTGCTCTTTTACTTTTGGTGACCTCGAAGTACTCGACCGCACGGTCGTTTCTGGGCTTGCCACACCCGTACCCGAACCCGCCACGCTCTGGCTCGTCGGCCTCGGCCTGGCTGGTCTCGGCCTCGCGCGGCGACGCCAAGCACGTCCGGTCTAACTCCCGCAGTCCGGCCCGCCCAACGTAGCCAGCGGATCACGTGCTACGCGGCTGCGCCGACCCGCCTTCTCAGAACTTGTAGTCCATGCCGAGCGACATGCCCACCGGCTTGCAACCACCCCAGGTCGTGTTTCCGGCGCTGCTGTAGTCGATGACGGTGGTGTTCGTGCCGTCGTGGCAATCGGTGGTCAAGCCCCGGCCGCCGGCGCCCAGGTCATAGTGCGCATTGCCGTAGTTGACCGTCTTCGCCGCGTCGAAATACGCGGAGAAGTGCTTGTCGAAGCGGTGCTTCCACGCAAAGCTGTACAGGCGCGCGCTGTCGTTGAGCGAGTTCGGGTTGTAATTGTGCTGGCCGGACGGGTCGCCCACGGTCGCCCCGGCGTGGCCGTATCCCAGGCTCACGTTGTCCGCGCGCCCGATGGTCTGCGACAGCGCAAACCACCAGCCGTTTCTTTGACGCTCGTTCAGCCATTCGAGATCGGCCGGGATGTCGCGCCACAGGTACTCGTAGATGGTGCTCACCGAGAGGCCGAAGTCGAAGACATATTGAACGCCGGTCTTGAATGCGCGTTCAGTGCCGATGTCGCTGGTGTACTCCGGCGTGAAGCCATTGGCATTGATGTAGTTCTGGCCGTACTCCGCGACGTAGTTATTGTAGTCGTTCCAGTCGAGCAGCGGCGAGACGCCGTTGCCGAGTCCCATCGCGTAGGCGTACTGGGGCGCGTTCGCACCGATGCCGTCGCTGTTTCGGTTCACGGCCTTGTGCAACTCGTAGGCGGCGGTGGCGTACAGGCCCCCGACCTCGAACTTGATGTCGGCACTCCACGCCGTGCCGAAGCTGCCGTCATCGCAGTTGAGCGGCAGGTTGCCGCTTCCCGGTGAGTTGCCGCCGGTGCAATCCGAAGACCCGGAGGCCTGGATCACGTTGTCATAGGTGCGATTTTGGCCGGGAGAGAACAACACGTCGAAGCTGAACATGTCGTGCAACAGTTTCGGTGATTCGTACCACATCGAATGCTCGAGACGGCTGCCGAATTCGACACGGTTGTCGCCGCCCGTGTTGCCCATCAGCACCGCATAGTCGCCGAGTTCGCCCGAGAACGGGTTCATGCGGTCCGTCGAGCGCTTGTAGGGAGCGTAGGTCGTTCCGAATTTGAACCGGCCCCAGTCGTAGGCGTCCTTGCCGGCTCCGATGCCGATGAATGTATCGCCGAAGCCGATGCCGGCCTTGATGTCGTTCGATTGTTGCGTGTACGAGGTGTTCAGGCCGGGCGCCGACGTGATCGATGGCTGGGTTTCGATCTGGTAGAGAAACTCGACGCCGCTGCCGGCAATGTCGTGGGCGCCGCGGTAACCCAGCAGCGCCTTGTTGGTCCCTTCCTGGACCTGATAGCCCACCTGACCCACGGGACTTGCCTTTGGTCCGCCCGAAATGACGCTGGGGGAATTCGGGTTCGCCGGATTTACCGGTGAATAGGGGTAAGCGGGCGGCAGCTGCTTGATGCCCTTCGAGGTTTCATCCACCGACACGTCGAGGTTGCCGTAGAAGCCCTTCAATATCTCATGGAGCAGTGGTTCCTTGTCCACCGCCGCAGCGGCCACGGTGGGCGCCGCGTCGGACGGCGGCCCCATCTGCGCCTGCGGCGACCCGTTCGAGAGCCGATCGACCTGCTTCTGCAGCGCCTGCATCTGCTGCATCATGACGCGCATCTGCTCCTTCAACGCCTGGTTGTCCTGGCTCGCATCGGCGCGCACGACACCTGAGACGGCGACGCCGATCAGAAGCGGAAGAACGGTGAATTTCGCCGCCCGAACGTTGAACATTGTCTGAGTCCTTTTGAAAGCCGTGCAGTTGAGCGGCTTTCGAACCCAGGATTTCGATTCTGGAGTCGGAGGCGGCCAAGGCTAAGTAGCGGCCCTGGCCGGGTGAACTTGAGTGCGCGCGGGCATTTCGTCCGGTGCGCCGCATCAAGACCCAAGCGACGTTAGTGCGAACCTTCGTCCAGGAGGGTGAGTTCGTTCACCACCCGGGCTCCCGCCGCCGCGCGATTGGCGATGCGCAGCGCGTCCATCAAGTCCCAATCGCTGAAAACGATGCCGCGCAGGACCACGTTGCCGTGTCTCGCCGATACGACCACATGGCCATCGTAGAAGTACGGGTCCTCCGCCAAGGCGAACCGTACACGGTCGATTGCGGGATCTCCCGGCGCCTGCGCCACTCCTGGGGTCGCAGGCGCGCCGGGCGCCGGCGGTGCGCCCGCCAGCAGTGCGATGCACGGGAAACTCAACCACGCGAGCCGCCCCTTCAAAGTAACCATGACCCGGAATCCTTGGTAAATTCTTGCAGAATCGTCCAGTCCTCGCTCCGTTTCCAGAGGCCAGCGGTCCCAAGTCCGTGTCGGATTTCGCGAGGCGGCAACCGCCCACGCCGCTGCGCACCCCTCAAGTTTTCCACCGATATTCCGTTAATACGCCCAGTGACAGGGTTTGACTGCCAAGCACCGCGGTATGGAGTGTCGTGTGTTCGGATTGCTGAGAAAAAGTTCGGCCGCCAAAGGGCGGGTTGGAATTGCGTTCGACAGCGGCCGGGTCGCTGTCGCCGTCGCGGTGCGCGTCGGCGATCGAACGGTGCTGGAGCGCTGCGAAGTGCTCGCCTTCGACCCCGCCGGTGGCGTCGAGGCCGCGGCGACGGTGATCCGCAGCGCGGGCCTGCCCCGCATGCCCGTCAGCATGGTTTTGCGGCCCGAAGATTACCAACTCGTGCTGGTGGAAGCCCCTGACGTACCGCCCGCCGAGCTGCGCGCCGCCATGCGCTGGCGGCTGAAGGACTCCATCGATTTTCGCGTCGAAGACGCCGTCATCGACGTCTTCGACGTGCCACCGCAAAGCCGGGGCGGCGTCGGGCGCATGATGTACGCAGTGGCGGCCCGCCGTACGGCCGTGGAGCGCTGCGCCGCGGCCCTCTCGGGCATGCCGCTGTTCGACGTGGTCGATGTTCCCGAACTTTGCCTGCGAAACCTCGCCTCGCGAATGACGGAAGCGGCCGGGGGCGTGGCTCTGCTGCACCTCGGGGACACGTCCGCCTCGGTTATTCTGGTGCGCGGCACCACGTTCTATTTTTCCAGGCAGACCGAGCTGCGACCGGTGAAAGTCGGCCCGACCGCTGGGGATGCGGACGACGCGGCACAACTGGACAGCGATGCCATCGTGCTCGAGCTGCAGCGGTCGCTCGATTATTACGAGCGTCATTTCGATCAGCCGCCGATTTCGCGGATCGCGATCTCACCCATCAGCGATCGGGCGCGCGCACTGGCCGCAGCCCTCAATCGCGACACCGGCTTCGACGTGTCGGCGCTCGACCTCAACGACTTGTTGGGCCTCCAGACGCCGGTCGAGCCGTCGGTGCAGTCGGCGTGCCTCATGGCGGTTGGCGCCGCCATCCGCGAGGAGCGCCGCACGCTATGAACGCGCTCGCCATGGAACAGCAGATCAATCTGTATCAGCCGATCCTCGGTGCCGAGAAACGGCTGTTTTCGGCGCGCACGATCGGCAGCGCGCTCCTGCTGCTGGCGGTGTGTCTCGTCGGACTATCCGCCTACGGGTCGCGCCGCATCGGCCGGATCGAACATGAGGTCGACGAGGTCGAACGTCGTGAGACCGCCAATATCGCAATGGCGCAGCGGGTCGGGGCGTCGGTGCGTCCGGCGGAGAGCATGGAGCAGCTCGAGGCGGTGGCCAAGAATCTGAGTGCGGACATCGGAGCGCGCCTGCGTGTGCTCGACATCGTGCGTCGCGACGGCGATTCGCCGGCAACGGGATTCGCCGCGCGTCTCGAGGCGCTCGCGCAGCGGCAGCTCGATGGGGTATGGCTGACTGCCATCGTCGTCGGATCCGCGGAGGGGCGACTCGCCATGCGCGGCGCCGCCAGCGATCCCAAGCTGGTGCCCGCGTATCTCGCCGGCCTCGCCGACCAGCCTGCGCTGCGCGGCGTGCAGTTCGACCGATTGACGATCCGGCGCGCGTCGGGCGCCGAGGCACCCGCCCAGGTGATCTTCGAAGCGGACGGGCCCGGCCTCGCACCGCCGAAACAGGAACTCCCCAAATGAAGGCTCTTGCGCCCTACCTCAACCGATTGAGCGCACTGGCGGGCCGGCTCGACGCCCTCACCCTGCGTGAACGGGCGCTGATCTTCTGCGCCGGTGCGACGCTGATTTACATCGCCTGGCAGACGTTGTTGATGGGTCCGGTCACCGTGCGTGAGCACGATGCCGAGCAGCGCTTGAACGAGGCCCGACACCATCTCGCCGACGTGGAGGGCCTCGGCGCCGTGGTCGCCGCGGATCCGTTGATTGCCGCCTCTGCCACGAATCGGGCGCTGCGTTCGCGGCTCGCATCCCTCGACTCGGAACTGCGGACAGCCGCCCAGGGATACGTCGCGCCGGAGCAGATGACCGCGATGGTGCACCAGATCCTCGACGTACAGCACGGACTCAAACTCGTGTCCCTGACCAATCTGCCGGCGCAAAGCCTCTCGCAGCCCGCCACGGAGCCGGTGGCCGCCACAGGCGCCGCCGCGGCGTCTCCCCCCGCGGGCGCAGGGGCCGTCGAGCATCGCGATGCCGGCCCATTTTTGCATCCGGTCGAACTGGTGGTCGAGGGGGACTACGTCAGCGTGGTGGCGTACCTGCGGGCTCTGGAATCCCTGCCGTGGCGCCTTCACTGGCAGCAACTCGAGCTCAACACGGCGCAGTACCCGGTCAGCCGCGTGCGCATCGTCATCGGCGCACTCAGTTTGTCCAGCGATTGGATAAGCCTATGAAATCACTGCTCATACTGTGCATGATTGCCGCCGCGCCCCCTGCGGCCGCCGACGCCCTTCGGGATCCGACGCGCCCCCCGGCGACGGTGCACTCCGAAGGTGCGTCCGTGGAAAGAGCGCCCGTGCTCTCCGCCATCCTCGGCCCGAAGTCGGACCGCACGGCCATTTTCAATGGGAAGGTCGTTCGCAGCGGCCAGTCGGTCGGCGCCTACGCGATCGAAGCGGTATTCGACGACGGCGTGCGCTACCGCCGCGCCGGCGTCTCGCGGGAATTGCATCTGCCTCATTCCGAAGGATTCAAAAAGCCAGCGACGGCTGCGGCGCGCGCGCCGATGGGAGATCGTTGACATGTTCGTGAAAATTTCGAAAATTCTGCCCCTGATCCTGCTGGCGTGCGGCGCAGCGTCCACTGCCGCGGCAGAGGAACCCCGTTTCGACCTGGCGGTTACCGATGCGCCGGCACGCGCGTTTTTCGACGGTCTGGTCGAGGGCACCCAGTACAATATCGTGTTGGAGCCGGGCGAACTGACCCCGGTCACGCTCAAGCTCAAGAATGTCACCGTCATCGAGGTGCTCGATGCCGTGCGGGACGCCTACGGCTATGACTACCGGCGCATCTCGACCGGCTTCCTCGTGCAGCCGCCGTCGCTGCAGACCCGTATCTATCAGCTGAATTACATCGACATGGAACGGCGCGGCACGTCGCGCATGCGTGTGGCCTCCGGTCAGGTCGGCCAGAGCACGAACACCGGCGGCATGCAGACGCAGCAACAGGGCGTCAACGAGACCTCCGCGGTGAGCGAGCCGGCGGGCGCGGTGTTCTCCGACGGCTCCGGGTCGGGCAAGAGTCCGCAGATCAAGGAGATCACGGGTACCAGCGTGTCGACCCGGTCCTCGTCGGATTTCTGGCACGATTTGGAGGTGAGCCTGCACGCCCTGATCGGCACCGAGGCGGGTCATCTGGTCGCCGTCAACGCCGGCTCCGGCATCGTGGCCGTGCGGGCGACTCCGCGCGAGCTGCGCGACGTCACGCAGTTCCTGGAAAAACTGCAGAGCGTGTCCACCCGGCAGGTGGTTCTGGAGGCGAAGATCGTCGAGGTGCAGCTCTCGAGCGCCTTCCAGGCCGGCATCAACTGGGCGGCAATCGGCAAGAAGGGCAACAGCACCATCAGCGGCTTCCAGACGGTACCGCAAAACGGTTTCGGCAGCGCCAATCTGCTGAACCAGCCCTCGAACCAGGTCACCGTGGGTCCCGGCAACCCGATCACCAGCACCCTCACGAACACGCTGGGCGGCGCCTTCTCGCTCGCGGTCAACACCGCGGATTTCAGCACCTACATCGAACTGCTGAGCACGCAGGGCAAGACCCGTGTCTTGTCGAGCCCGCGGGTGTCCACGCTCAACAACCAGAAGGCGGTCATCAAGGCCGGCTCCGATCAATATTTCGTCACCGGAGTGTCCAGCAACACCGTGGTCGGGACGTCATCCGCGACCAATCTCAACGTCGATCTCGCGCCGTTCTTTTCGGGCGTCGCGCTCGACGTCACGCCGCAGATCTCCGATACGGGCGAGGTGATCCTGCACATTCATCCGACGGTCAGCCAGGTGACCTCTAACGTGCAAACGCTGACCGTCAACAGCACCACCGACAGCCTGCCGCTGGCGCTCAGTCAGATCCGCGAATCGGACAGCATCGTGAAGGCCAAGAGCGGACAGCTCATCGTGATCGGGGGTCTCATGCAGACCACGCGCAGCAGTGAGGACTATGCGATTCCCGGGCTGGGTGCGATACCGGTCGTCGGCGATCTGTTCAAGAGTCAGCAAAAGACCGACGTCCGCTCCGAGCTGGTGATCCTGCTGCGACCCATCGTCATCGAGAATGACGATCAATGGAAGTCGCTGACCGGCGAGCCGGCGGACCCCAGCGTGGCGGGCGCACCGACGCGCGCTGCCGGCGCTCACTGAGCGTCCTTGCGATGAACGTCAAGCGCAGGATTCGGTTGGGCGAACTGCTGGTGCAGCAGAAGGTGCTCAGCGAGGATCAGCTGGCGCAGGCTTTGGTCGAGCAGCGGCGCACCGGCCGGAAGCTCGGCCGCGTGCTCGCGGACTTAGGCTATTTGTCCGAGTCCGCCTTGTACGACGTGTTGTCCCGCCACCTGCAGGTGCCGTTCATCGATTTGAAGCAGGTTCACATCGATCGCGAGGCCGTGAAACTGCTGCCCGAGCCGCTTGCACGTCGCTACCGTGCGCTCGTGCTGCAGCGGGACGCGCGCGGCCTCCTGGTGGGCATGGCCGATCCGTCGGACCTGCATGCTTACGATGAACTGCAGGCCAAGCTCAAGATGCCGCTGCTCCTGGCCCTGGTCGGCGAGGGGGATCTGCTCAAAACGTTGGACGCCGTCTACCGTCAGACCGACGAGATCGCGACCCTTGCCGAGGCGGTGCGCGACGACCTGACCCAGGGCGACGTCGACATCGAACGATTGTCGGTGGATGAGGGTTCGCCCGATGCCCCGGTCCTGAAACTGCTGCAGACGATGTTCCGCGATGCCATCCAGGCGCGTGCCTCGGACATCCACATCGAGCCCGGCGAGGACAAGCTGCGCGTACGTCTGCGGGTCGACGGTGTACTTCAGGAGCAGGTGATCGAGGGGCGCCGCGTGGCCGGTGCCCTGGTCACCCGCCTGAAACTGATGTGTGGCCTCGACATCTCGGAGAAACGGCTGCCCCAGGATGGTCGATTCAGCGTGCGCGTGGGCGAGAGCGCGGTTGACATCCGTCTCGCCACCATGCCGACCACCCACGGCGAATCCGTGGTGATGCGCCTGCTGAACCAGTCGACGGCCCTGTTGTCGCTGGAAAAATTGGGCATGCCCGCGGCCACCGAGGAGCGCTTCCGGCGGCTCATCGAGCGCAGCGCCGGCATGGTGCTCGTCACCGGTCCCACCGGCAGCGGCAAGACCACCACGCTGTACGCGGCGCTCAACCACATCAATCGCGCCGGCGTGAAGGTCATCACGGTGGAGGACCCCGTGGAATACCGGCTGGATCGGATCACCCAGGTGCAGGTGAATTCCAAGATCGGATTGGATTTTTCGCGCATCCTGCGCACCGCCCTGCGTCAGGACCCGGACATCATTCTCGTCGGTGAAATGCGCGACCGGGAGACCGTGGACATCGGATTGCGGGGCGCGATGACCGGACACATGGTGTTTTCCACGCTTCACACCATCAACGCGCTGGCCACCGTCAGCCGGCTGCTCGACATGGGCGCTCCCGGCTTCATGATCGCGGCCGCGGTCAACGGGGTGCTGGCGCAGAGGCTGGTGCGCCGCGTGTGCACGGATTGTGCCCAGCCCACGACTCCCAACGCCAATCAGCTCGCCTGGCTGGCGACCTGCCGCCCGGGCATGAACGTGGACAAACTGGCCTTCTCGGAGGGCGTGGGATGCACGTTCTGCAATCTGACCGGTTATCGCGGCCGGGTTGCCGTCTATGAGATTCTCGAGATCGACCGTCTCCTGGCCGACAGCATCCGCCGCGGCGATCTCGAGGGATTCATTCGTGCCGCGCGTGCCAAGGACACCTACGTCCCGCTTGCCCAGGGAGCCATCGACCTCGCGATCCGCGGCATCACGTCGCTCGGTGAAGCCATGGCGGTGGGCAGCGGTCTCGAGGAACTGTCCGATGTCGACGCGCCGCTGACGGACGCCGGAGTCGACAACCTGCTCGAACTGCAGGCATAACCCATGTCGGACTTTCGCTACCGTGGACGTTCCGGCCGGGGTGACCTGATCACCGGCCGGCTCGAGGCTGACACCATCGATTCCGTTGCCACACGGCTGCTCAACCTCGGCATCACGCCGCTGCAGATCGAGCCGGCCTCCGCGGCGGGCACCAGTGTCCAGGATCTCCTACGGCGCCTGGGTTCCGGCCGACCGAGCACCGTCGATTTGGTGCTGTTCGCCCGGCAGATGTACGCCATCACCAAGTCGGGCCTGCCGCTGCTGCGCGGTCTGCGGGGTCTCGCACAGTCGACCCATAATGCGGCGCTGCGCGACGCGATGCACGACGTGCTGCAGAGTCTGGAATCCGGCCGGGACTTCGCTTCCTCGCTGGCGCGGCATCCCGACATTTTCTCCCCGCTGTTTCTCAGCATGGTCCGCGTGGGCGAGTCGACCGGCACCCTCGACAACGCCTTCCTGCAGCTCGGCGAGTACCTCAGCCAGGACCAGGACGTGCAGGATCGGGTGACCGCCGCGCTGCGCTATCCATTGATCGTGGTGATCATGATCGGCCTGGCGGTGGCGGTCATCACCGTGTTCGTGATCCCCAATTTCGCGCCGTTGTTCAAGGTGCTGGGAAACGATATTCCACTGCCGACCCGGCTTATCATGGGCACCTCCAGTTTCGCCGTGCACCACGGTGTGGGGATGCTGGTGGCGATCGTCCTGGGGACGGCGGGCCTCAAGCGCTACATCGGAACCACCGCAGGCCGCTACCGGTGGGACGGCTACAAGCTGAAGATCCCGGTGCTCGGGCAGCTGCTCAGCCAGTCGATCCTGTCCCGCCTCACGCGTTCCCTCTCGATCTCCCTCCAGGCGGGCCTGCCGATGATTCAGGCGCTCACGCTGCTGTCGAGGTCGGCGGGCAATGAATACCTGGCGGAACGCCTGCTGCGCCTGCGGGATGCGGTGGAGCGGGGGGATTCGCTGAGCCGGGCCGCGACCACGTCGGGAATTTTCCCCTCGCTGGTCCTGCAGATGATGCTGGTGGGCGAGGAAACGGGGGAACTGACGCGGCTGCTCGAGGAGATCGCGGGCTTTTATCAGCGGGAGGTGGACTACCGGCTGCGCAATCTGACCGCCATGATCGAACCGGTCCTGATCGTCGGTGTGGGCGGCCTCGTGCTGATTCTGGCCCTCGGGGTGTTCCTGCCCATGTGGAACATGATCGCCAAGGTCGGGCACGCGGGTTGAAGAATGTGATGCGGCTCGCAGTATGCCGAGGACGGGTCCGGCGGAGGCGGCTGCGACCTCAAGAGTCGGGAGATCGGACCGACACAGGGTTGGACGGCGCGCAAGGCGCCAACGAATCATCGACCGACAACTTTTTTTGGCTCACGGAGCAGATCATGACTGATTCACGGCAGCGCGGCTTTACCCTCATCGAATTGGTGGTGGTCATCACCATCCTGGGCATTCTCGCGGCTTTCGCGGTGCCGAAGTTCATCACGCTCGACGCCACCGCGCGCGCGGCGACCATCAACGGGCTTGCCGGCAGCGTGAAGAGCGCAGCCTCCCTGGCGCGCGGCATGTCGATGGCGAGCCAGAGCACCACGAGTGTCGTGATGGAAGGCAGCACCGTCACGCTGGCCAACAACTATCCGGATGCGACCCTCACCGGAATCGCCGCGGCGGTCAATTCCAACAACGGCGCCACCGGCGACTTCACGTTCACCGCCGGCTCGAGCAGCGCCGCCGCGACCTGGACCAAGAACGGCGCCCCGACGATCACGACCTGCGAGGTTACGTATCTGCCGGCCGCCTCCGCAGGTGCGACTCCGACCATCACCGCGGTGACCACCGGCTGCTAAAGGCAACCGCCGGAGCCGGGCGGGAATGATCCCGCCTGACGGTGCAAACACATGCCCACGCGAGCCTCCACGCTGGTCGCGGGCGCCGGTACGCCGGCCGCCGGTACGCCGGCCGCCGGTACGCCGGCCGCCGGTTACACGCTGATCGAATTGATCATCGTCCTCAGCGTCACCGGGGTTCTGGCGGCCGCCCTTGGCCCGCGATTTTTCACCCAGTCGGTATTCTCCCAACG
>Ga0182030_10021158_pt1 | contig 12200 bp, 10 predicted proteins | sample 812S3MmetaG_FD_121299 | JGI IMG/M metagenome (GOLD analysis project Ga0182030, IMG submission 121299) | Permafrost microbial communities from Stordalen Mire, Sweden - 812S3M metaG (Illumina Assembly) | ecosystem: Environmental > Terrestrial > Soil > Wetlands > Permafrost | place: Sweden...
GGGGCGAGCCTGCCTGACGAGCTGGTCGCCCGCGCCGCTGAACTTGGACATACCTCGCTCGCGGTCACCGATCACGACTCGCTCGCGGGAGCGATGGAGCTCGCGATGGCCGCACACGAGTCTGCGGTGCGGGCGATCTTCGGCGCGGAGGTCACTCTCGAGGGTGAGGCCGGGAGCCGGGAGGGCGAGTTTCGCCACGTAACCCTCCTGGTCCGCGATTCTCATGGCTGGCGGAATCTGTGCCGGCTGTTGACGATCGCTCACGCTCACACCCGCGACTCGAACGATAGGCGCGCAGGGCAGCCAAGCGTCGCCTTGGAGCGCGTCTTGGAGCACGCCGAGGGGTTGGTGTGCCTTACCGGATGCGCGACCCACGGAATCGGCGACGAGCCGACCGCCAAGCGACTCCTCGACGCCTTCGGCCCCGACTCGCTGAGAGTCGAGCTTCAGCGGCCCTACGCTCGCGGAGATCGACGCCGCAACCGTGCCCTTGAGGAGTTGGCACAACGACTCGGCGTGCCAACCATCGCGACCGGCGACGTTCACGCCCACTCCCCTGAGCGCGGACTGCTACAGGACGCCTTCGTGGCGGTACGTAATGGGATGACGCTTGACGCGAGCGAGGTGGAGCGCCGAGCGAACCATTGCCATGTCCTTGCACGCCCGGAGGCAATGGTCGCACGGTTTCGTGCCTACCCGGATGCGGTGGCTGAGACGGTCAGGCTGGCCGACACACTCCGCTTTACCCTCACCGGCGACCTCGGCTACCGCTATCCCATGTCGGAGTCGATCGACGCGATACGAGGGCTGGCCGAGGTCTGTCACGCCGAGTTCGCAGGCCGCTATCCGCCCGCCTATCCGCGTCGCGGTGAGGCCACCGCACGCTTGGATGAGGAGCTTCGGATCATCGACTCGCTCGGGCTCGCCGGTTTCTTCCTGTTGCACCACGAGATCCTGCAGCTCGCCCGCGAGGTCGCCGTAGAGGTACGAGGCCCAGACACCGCCAGAGCACTACTGCCCCCTGGCCGAGGCCGGGGTTCTTCGGTGTCGTCGATCGTCTGTTACCTAACCGGCCTCTCGCATATCGACCCCGTCGCAAACGAGCTGGCGATCGGCCGGTTTCTGCACGACGAAATCGAGTCGCTTCCCGACATTGATATCGACTTTCCCCGCGATATCCGCGCAGCGCTGATCGCACGCATCCCTCAACACTACGGCACCGATCGGGCAGCGCTCGTGGCGGCGTTTCCGACGTACCGCGCCCGAGGCGCGATCCGCGATCTCGGTAAGGCTCTCGGCTTGCCGGCCGCAGAGATCGAGCGAGTGGCACGCGGCTCGGAGGGATGGGGCGGCCACGGCTCCGTTACCGAAGACATCACGACCGCGCTCGGAGCGGGGCGTCTGGAGAGGGGGCGTTGGTCATGGCTCGCCCGACTCGCGGACGAGGCTTACGGGATACCGCGCCATCTGGGTCAGCACCCCGGCGGCATGGTCATCTCAACACGACCACTGATCGACTGCTGCCCAATCGTGCCCGCCGCGATGGAGGAACGCCAAATGGTGCAATGGGACAAGGACTCCTGCTCGGACGCCGGGTTCCTGAAGATCGACCTCCTTGGCCTCGGGATGCTCTCAGCCGTCGAGCGATGCGTGGATCTGATCGCAGCCAAGCGCGGTGAACGCATCGACCTTTCGCGCATCCCCTTCGATGACCCTGCGACATTCGAGACGATCCAGCAGGCGGACACAACCGGCGTGTTCCAGATCGAGTCTCGAGCACAGATGGGGTCGCTGCGACGTAACCGTCCCGCGACGTTGCAGGACCTGACGATTCAGGTGGCGCTCGTACGACCGGGCCCGATCGTCGGCGGCGCAGTCAACCCCTACCTTGAACGGCGCCAGCAACGACTACGTGACCCAGACTTCCCGATCCCGTATCTCCATCCCTCACTCGAGGAGCCGCTGGCGGAGACACTCGGAACGATCATCTTCCAAGACCAAGTGATCGAGGTGTCCAGGGCCTTTGCCGGATTCAGCGCGGGCGAGGCTGAGGGATTGCGCCGCGCCATGAGCCGCAAGCGCTCCCAGGATGCGATGCAGGGCCACCGCCAGCAGTTCGTGGACGGTGCCCGCCGCACGCACGCCGACGCCTCGGAGGAGGTGATCGAGCAGGTGTGGAGCATGGTTGCCGGGTTCGCTGGATTCGGATTCCCCAAGAGCCACGGCGCAGCGTTCGGCCTACTGGCATATCAGTCAACGTGGTTGCGCGTCCACCACCCCAGGGAGTTTCTGTGCGCGCTACTCAACGAGCAGCCGATGGGGTTCTACCCGCCCGATTCATTGATCCATGAGGCGCAGCGTCGCGGACTGAACGTCCTCCCACCGGACGTCAACCTGAGCGAGGCTGAGTGCAGCATCACGAGTAGCGGAGCGATTCGCGTCGGTCTTTCATACATAAAGGGTGTCCAGACCCAAGACATCACCGGTCTGCTCGCGTCCCGAAGCGCGATGGGCACTTTCTCCAGCCTGGAGGACTTCGCAGCGAGGGCGACCACTAGCACGGCCACTCTCGAACGACTGGCGTGGTCAGGTGCGTGTGACGCGCTGGCGGGGAACGATCGGTATGCGCGGCGCACAGCCCTTTGGCAGCTCGGGGTAGCGACTCCAGCGCGGGCAACGAAGGCCGGACAGCAGCTCGCGCTCGACCTACCCCTGCCGAAGGCTCCGCAGCTTTCGGCGCTTGAGGAGTGGGAGGCAATGATCGCGGACTACAGCGCCACAGGTATCTCGATCGGCCGACACCCGCTTCAGCTAATTCGGGCAACGCTCACGAGCAGCGGGGCGGTATCTGCCGCCGAGCTCGCTGCCACACGCCACGGGACACGAGTGTCGGTTGGCGGACTGGTGATCGCGCGTCAGCGACCGCAGACAGCGAACGGCATCACCTTCTTGTTGTTGGAGGATGAGACCGGCACCTTGAACGTGATCGTTCCGCCAGCACTGTACGAGGCGCACCGCTTGACGGTTCGTACCGAGCCGCTGCTCGTTGTGGAGGGACGATTGGAGCGACACGCGAATGGTGGCGGCGCGATCAATCTCCTTGCCTCGACGATCGCGCGGTTGCCGAGGCCAGGCTTCGGCCAAGCGGCGAGTGTCAGAGCCCTCCGTGACGCAACCGCCTTGCCGGCGACGAGTGGCGATGACTTCTCAGTGGTGGCGCCGCCTGCGATGAACTTCGCGCAGGGCAGGAGACGGTGACGTGGGAGCCATAGGCTCCAAGACTGTCAGCGGCTTGATTCCGCTGCTCCGAACGGAAGGCATCGGCGCATCACCTCACCAGCGAGCGGCGGGACAAACAACTGGCCAGCGACCCTCTGCTCGGGTGTCCGGCCTGCGGCCGGGCGTCGACGGACGGGGTTACACAGGGTCTATCGCCGCGGCCAGGTCTCCGTCGATGAACTGTCCCGGCGTCAGCTCGAAGGCGTTGGCGAGCTTGAAGATGGTGCTGATCTGTACGTCGCGTTGCCCGTTCTCGATCCGAGATATCTCGGTCGGGTGGATACCGCTTCGCTCGCTGACCTCCTCTTGGGTCAGTCCGTAGCGCTTGCGCGCTCGGAGGAGGTTCCTCGCAACCTGGGCGGCGGCATCCACGCCGCGGATCATCTTGTGAGATGACCCAACTTCCCATAGGGCGGCTCACAAGTTCCGCTCACAAGGTAGTCTCCCGCGGGCCGGGAGAACGATGCCCAGACAGCCGTCTAGAAAACCCAAAGCTCCGAACGTAGGCGAGGAACCTGCTTGGTCGATTCCGGGCCTGCGGGAGCCGCGCTACTCGCAGTCACTGGAGCGCGGTCTTGCGATCCTCGGCTGCTTCACGCCAGACCGTCCCGTCCTCGGCATCGCCAACATCGCCGACGAGCTGGGCATGAGTCGCTCAACGACCCACAGGTATGTCATTACGCTCGTCGCGCTGGGCTACCTCGAGCAGGGCGCATCGCGCAAGTACCGCCTGGGTCTGAAGGTAACGGACCTGGGCATGTCTGCCCTGAACGCCACGGGTCTGCGCGAGCACGCGAGGGACGACCTTGAAGGGTTGCGGGTGCGAAGCTCCTACACGGTCAATCTCGGGGTCTTGGATGGTCGGGATGTCTTGTACGTGGAGCGGGCGCGGAGTTGGCGGCGAGGCCAGGACAAAATCGATCTTGGTCTGCACCCTGGCTCGCGGTTGCCGGCGTACTGCACTTCGATGGGCAAGGTCTTACTCGCGAACTTACCCGATGAGCGCCAGCGCGAGCTGATCGATGAGATGACGCTCACGAACCAGGGGCCGAACACCATCACGAGCAAGAAGGCTCTGCGTGAGGAACTGGACGAGGTGCTGGACGCGGGCTTCGCCGTCAATGACGAGGAGCTGGCGCCCGAGCTGTACTCGATCGCGGCGCCTGTGCGCAACGAGGCCCGCGAGGTGGTCGCCGCCGTCAACATGGCGGCCCACGCCTCGATGATCTCCCTGGGTGAGCTCGTCGATGCCCTCGGCCCGCATCTCGTGTCGACGGCCGACCGGATCTCAGCCCGCCTCGGCTATCGGCGTGCAGATGAGGTCGCAAGCCGCCCGTCAACTTAGGTAGCAGACAATGAGGAGAGCTATGCGTCGCAGACCGAACCCCGCCAGCATCATCGCCGTTGTGGCGCTTTTCGTCGCGCTCGGCGGGACAGCGGTCGCCGCCAGTCGTTACATCATCACGAGCACGAGTCAAATCAAGCCAAGTGTGCTGAAGGACCTGCGCGGGCATGACGGAGCAAAGGGACCAGCTGGTGCGACGGGGCAAGCCGGAGCAGCGGGTCAGGCTGGAGCGCCAGGCGGCCCTGGATCGGCTGGAACCGCCGGCGAAAAGGGAGCTACAGGCAACGAAGGGCCTTCCGGCAAACCAGGGGAACCGGGACCGCCGGGCGTGTCGGAAACAAGCATCGTGGCTCGTGCTCGGAGCGTTGGCGCGGTCAGCAGCGCGACCGAAACGATGACTGGCGATCCACTTACAGGAGGAACGTGGACTCAAGCTGCAAGCGAACTCGATCAGGTGGTTCTCCAGCTTAAGGTCACAGTGCCGCCCGAAGCAGAATGTACCCACAAAGTCGGCGGCGGATTCGCTTACCCGCAAGGACACGCAACAATCCAGGTGAACGGCAAACAGCAAACAGAAATCGACCTTGCTGCGAGCCAAAGCGAACAGACAGAGACCATCGAAGGCTCGTCCTGGCTGTTCGAGCCGGGTAAAGAAACAAGTCAAACACTCACAGCAGAAGCGACCGACGAGTGCGGTGCAGGCGGCGGCAACAGCGGCGGCCACTTTAAGATCGACTCTATAAGCATCGACGTGTTGGGCGTGCGTTAGGAAGATGAATGTTGCCGTTTGGGTCGGAGAGGACCATGCGTAGTTTGCTCGTACTGCTGGCCGGCGCCCTGACCGTGCTCGCTCTTGGGCTGGCTACGCCTGCACTCGCCCAGGCCGACTCAATCGAAATCTCGACCAGTGCTAATCCCACCCAGGGCGAGCCGGTGACGGTCACGGTGTCTGGAAGCACGGAACAGGCCCGCAAACTCTATGTGTACGTTTCGTCGGAGTACACGTTCTGCGCGAGCACACCGTACAGCGAGGCCGACAATTATGGAGCGTCTCCACTGTCGAGTAGCAGCGGCGACTCGATCAGCGGCGGGAGCTTCACCAAGGAATACAGCTACACGCCAGCCACGGCGAACACGAAATACCAGCTCTGCGCGTACATTGATAGCGGGTCGTCAGAAACACCAAACGCCACGGCGGAAGAGTCCTTTACCAGTCTCTTGCCGTCCGGCAGCATTGGCATATCGACCAGTGCGAGTCCGACGCAGGGCGAGCCGGTGACGGTCACGGTGTCTGGAAGCACGGAACAGGCCCGCAAACTCTATGTGTACGTTTCGTCGGAGTACACGTTCTGCGCGAGCACACCGTACAGCGAGGCCAACAATTATGGGGCGTCTCCACTGTCGAGTAGCAGCGGCGACTCGATCAGCGCAGGCAGTTTTAGCAAGGCGTATACCTATACGCCGTCCGCAACGAACACGAAATACCAGCTCTGCGCGTACATTGACGAAGGTTCCTCCGCTACCCCCAATGCTACCGCCGAAACGAGCTTCAACACCGATCAGCCGAGCAAACCGACTGGCAGCGGCGAAGGGACCGCCGGTGGCGGTGGCGGAGCATTTGGCCCCTCACCGGAAGAAGCACAACAAAAATTGGCGGCATACCTCAAAGGCGTCGCCGAACGAGGACACTGCGAAGCGCTGTCGAGCGAATACCCATCATCGTCAGTAGAAGCATGTAAAGCAGACGAAGCCGCCATCCACGCGACGCAGGAGGCCAAAGAAGAACAGGAAATCAAAGCCGAGGAAGCCGTGCTTGCTTCAAAGAGAGATGCCGCCCACAAACGACCCGTCAGACACCTATCCGTAAAGGCCGTAGCGCACAACGGCCGGACCAGCAGCAGTCCCGGCTATACCAACTTCGATGTGACGACCGCCCCGTACGCATATGTGACGATTCACTTGAGCCGCTACGGTCACCGAACCTACAGCGTGGAATGGGGTGAACACGACACCGAACGAGCTCTAAGGATCAACTGGAGCTGCAAGAGCCCCGGCGGGCTCTACCGCTACGTTGTGACCGCACACACCAATGTTGGTCACACGCTCACGAGGCGCGGTACGTTCGCCCCAATAAGCGTCGCGCTTTGCCACGAGATGGAGCAACGCGAAGCTGAAGCGAGAGCACGGCACGAGCGCGAAGTGACCGAACAATACGAACACGAAGCGCACCAAGAAGCAGAACAGCATCAAGAAGAAGTCCGGCTCTACGAAAAGAACTGCAAGGCACTCGGCGGGACACCCGCGCTCGTGGAATACCCTGGCGGGGAGCAGTATTATCGCTGCCGGGCACCGGGTGGAGGGACAATTCCTGGCGTCCCGTACTAACATTCGTATCGGGTTCGTCGGGGTGATCCACTGATGCTTTCACTTCGCATTCTGGCACTTGGCGTAATTGGCCGTGTGTTCCTTGCTGGGTGCGGCGGCCACAGCGGTCTAAGCAGTTCCTCCACTTGCCTCGAATGGGGAAGTGCGAGTGCTAAGGAACGGGACGCCTACGCGCCCGGCACCGTAGCGCCCGAAACGGTTACTGAACACCAGGGCGGCGAAAACGAAAAGCAGTTCGGTCCCTCAACCCATCTGACTGAATCAGAACCCGCTCAGAAGATTACGCATGAATGCGAAGCTGGCCGGGCCACCGGATCAGAACCTCACAGTATCGGGGAAGTCCATTGATCCGCCAAATCGAAGGAGAGCAATGAAACGTTACCTCGCCGCTTCGACGGCTGCGCTTCTTGCAAGCGTCATTGTGTTGCTGCTCGCCGCGTCGGTCAGCGCCGACCCGCGATTTCAAGGCGGTCGCGTGTACGTCGCGTACGAAGCGTGTACCGGCCATCTGTATCGTCCAGCCAAGATCACGCTCGCGTGCGGAGACGGCGGCCTGTGGGCAAGTAACATCGTCTACCACACGTATGGTGGGAAAACAGCCACGGCGACTGTCGAGATCCACACCCACAACTGCCTACCAAATTGCGCGGAGTCGGCCTTTCACGCATTTCCGGGCACAATCACGCTCACCGATGTGGTTCGCTGCGAAGGAACCCTTTACTACTCGCGTGCGCGCTATCGATTCACAGACGGTGCTCCATACGGGGAGGCGTCATCAGGCACCGCACCCATCGAGCCATTCGAGGAAGACGGAACGATGATCCACTGCTCGGCAGTGCTCGGCTAAAGGCGGTTTAGGCTTGGTCGGCGGTGGGGCGTTGGGACGTGGTCTTGAGAAGTACCGTCAACGAGAGCGCAGTCAGCTCTGTAAGTGCCGCCTTGAGTTTGGCCTCTCGCTTTGTATCGTCGCCACAATCGCGCAGCTGGTCTATATGCGACGTGATCTGATCCTGCAGGGCCTCAAGTAGCGCCCAAAGGTGAGCACGCAGGTCTATTTCAATGTATTCACGTCCTCGATCGGAGGCTTTCTTCCAGCCGAGCTTCTCCATAAGCGCGCGAAGTGCATCCTGGTCCGCGAGCGGAGCTTGAAATCGCTCCGGGTGCTCTCGGCCTCCGCTGAGAGACTCAGCGTGAGTGACCCATTGGGAGGTCGTTGCGATCTGGCCACGGAGGCCGTCGCGGATCAATTGAGCGACCGCATCGCTGATTAGAAGCCGGTTGGACATCTCGGCTTGACCCTGGTATTCGTTCGGGGAGGACATCTGTGGATCACTCACTTCATGTTCGATATCGCGCGAGTCGGACCAAGATTCCGTAGGTCCGCGTCCGCATCGCCGGGCTCATTCCACTCTCGGAGGCAGTATGTGGCCGAGCCGAGTTGCACACACTGGCGGTGTAGGCGATTTGCTACGGCGAACCACGCATCGGAGCGGGCGGTCTCAGTCGTGAGCAGGGTCGAAGCGTCTTTCAGCGTTCGGCGGACTTGGTCGCGGAGCCCACCGATTCGGTTCGCCGCGACTGACCGGGTGTTTCGCCACTCTCGATGCTGTGGCGCCTCCGGCAGGCTCAATGGATCGTCGGTCCGGCGAGCGCGTGTGAGCCGCTTACGTCCGCTGTCCGTTAGCCCGATCATCGGGAGTCCATGCCGCCGCGAGCGCGCGAGCAGGCCGGCGTCAATCAGCGCGTTGAGCTGTGGATTGAGATTGCGGGTAGTCCACGCGGTGGGAACGAATCCGAGGTGTTCTGCGATGTGGCTCGGCATCACGCCTTCGCTCTGTCGGTCGCGGTGGCGTTCGGCACGGTCAATCGCCGCGAGCACCAGCTCGTCGGAGACCGGCTCGAACCGCTGTAGCTCGGCCAGCGTGTTGCGGCGTGGCGCCTGCGGCGGTCCGTCGTCTGCGTCTGACCCGGTCATACGCCGATGAGTTCGAGCTCGTCCAGGTGCCGCGCGCTCCGCGAAGCGAGCACCCAATCGTCCAGCGACACCACGAGTCCGTGATGCTCCAAGTCCTCCAGGACCCTCGCCAGCGTTGTGGGCTCAGCGTCTCGGATTTCGGCCTGCAGGTCGGCGACGTGCCACCTCTCGTCGCGGTCGTCGCGTAGTAACGCCAGGATGACGGCGCGGTGTACGAGCTCTGAGTTTGGATGGCGATCGTCTGGCATGGATGCTTCCTTTCTTTCATTCTGTGCCGTAGACGGCTCTTGACAGGCGTGGCGTGGCGCCATTAGCTCGTCGTAGCGCTTGGCGACCTTGGTAGCGATGGCTTGTTCACCGCGACGTTCGATCAGGCCGGCAAGCTCGATGCGGTCCAGTGCGTCGGTGGCTCTGAGCTTTCGTCGGTTCTTCTTCGCTCCGAACGCCTGGTGAATGGCCCGCTCTGGGAGCGGGCCCTCGCCGTTGCGGCTACGCACCAGCAGCCGCTCGAGAACGGCCTTGTTGTCGTGGTACTGCTCGTCGGGCGGGGATTCCGTGATCTCGTAGAAATACACGGCGGGGTAGGAAGCGGTTGCCATGTCGTTCCAGCGATGGATGAGACCGTCGCTACGAAGACGCTTGAGGCTGTCGGGCACGTTGCCGGGGGTAGTGATCCCGTAGGTGATCTCGGCTTCGGAGAGCGGACGCTGCCCGTTGATGTCGAGCAGTAGGCGGAGGATCGCCCAGTCAATGTGGGCGTGCTCCGCGGACCCTTCTGGGGTACGGTTCTCGTGCATGGGAGGTTGTAGCTCCTGTGTCGCGGCCCCGGGGCAGTTCGCGCTGTCGCCGGGGCCAAAATGTGCAGTTGTGGCCCGACCGTACCGAGTCCGCGTCGCCTTGTGGGCCTGTGTCACGAAGCTGACACAGAGGGAGCCGAACTTGTAACAGTCGGCGTTCTTGGGCGGCTACCTCAGAGCCCACTCGGGCGGTGGCGCACCTGGCTTCCATGCCTTGGTGACGCCGCCGCCCCGCTGGCGCAGGAGCTGGGCGTAGTCGGCGAGCTGGTTCTGGAAGGCCAGCTCGTCGCGGGGGTCCTGTCCGGCGTCGTCGAGCTCTGCTCGCCATACGGCGAGCGCGCATAGCGTCTCGGTCTGCGAGTCGTCTTTCCACCACTTGCCTTGGAGCGCCTCGAGCTGGGTGGGGTAGCGACCGTGGAGCGCGACGACTGCGCCCCACATCTGTTGGCGCCATTCGCTGTCGCCGCCGTAGGGCTCAAGCCACGGCGCTCGCTCATTGCCGTTGCCGCCGACGAGCACCGGCGCCGGGCGCAGCGGGCGGACCTTGCCGTCCTTGGCGGCGAGCGCGACACCATTGCGGACGATCTGTGCGGCGAGCGTGGAGGGTGGCGTGTCGGCCCCGGCTGCGAGCTCGCGTAGCTGCTGGGCTACAGGGTCGGGAAGGACGATCTGGATTCGTTGGCTCATCGTGTTCGCTCCTGTGCTGGTGGGTTGACGATGCGGTTGATCGTGCGGACGATCCCCGGTATCCGGCTGGTGCGACTGGGCGCAATCGAGCGGTGAAAGTGCGTGCCGTAGTCGCGGTCAGCCAGCTCGGGATGCGCGAGCGATGGTGTCTGCGCGTGGCTGCGACTCATGTTCTCGGCAAGCCGTTGGATGCGGGCGGTGTCGTGCCCTTCAACGCCAAGATCCTCGCGTGAGACGAACCAGTCGGTGCCCTGGCGGGCGCGGGACGCCTCGACGTAGGCGGGCTCCTTGCTGGTCTGCCAGCCTCCGGTCACGACGAGGGTGCGGGTGACGGTCGCGCCCTGTGCGCGGTGGATGTGCTGCGCGTAGCCGAGGCGCACGCGGCCGAGATCGTCCCCGGCCAATGTTCGTTTGCGGCCTGTCACGTCGAACTCGATCAGCACCTCCCCGGCGGGGGTGACATCGAGCACTTCGCCGCGGCTGCCGTTCTCGATGCGCTCGACGCCTGGCTCGTGGTGCTGGTCGATCATCGCTACGCGGTCGCCTTGGCGGATGCCGTAGTGGACGCCGGGTACCGGGACTTCGAGCTCGCCGAGTTCGCCGCGCTCTGCGCGAAAGTGCTGGGCGCGAGCGTTGAGACGGTGGATCTCCTGGTTTGAGGCATCAGAGATCAGCGCGACCTCGCTCGGGTCGTGGGTCTCGGTGAGCGCCGCCCAGTTCTGCGCGGCCTGCTCGACGGCCTCATCGCGCGTGTTCTCCATGTGCAGTTGCCCGCGCGAGTGGTAGTGCGCCATTGCGCGGTCCGAGCGTCCGGCGCGCAGGTCTGACCACGCGCGCTGTTCGTCGGGGTCAAGGGTCCGGCGGATATTCGAGAGCTCCGCGCTAGGGGCGATCAGGGCGAGCCGGTCGAACATGCCGCCCGCGCCGATCGAGGGCAGCTGCGCGGCGTCGCCGATCGCCACGAGCTTTGACCCGCTGTGCTCCACGGCCTCGGTGAGCCGGTCGAGGCGGTCGGTGTCCGCCATGCCGGCCTCATCGAAGTAGATCGTCGTGCCCCTGTCGATGTGTAGCTGGCCGCGCTCCACGCGCGAGACGAGCGCGTCCAGGGTCAAGGTCTGACCGGCGAGCGCGGGGCTGTCCTGACCGAGCCTTTGCGCGGTTGACCCGGACACCGCGATCCCCAGGGTCTGATGGCCGCCGTACTGCTCGGCGCGGGCGGCAGCGTCGATCACGACCCCCTTTCCGGTGCCCGCCGGCCCGACGAGGATCGCGCCGCGCTCGGGGCCGGTGATGACCTGTAGCGCGTGAGCCTGCTCGGAGCTGAGGCGTCCCCCGATCCGCTCGGCTACTTGATCGCCTGCGATCGAACGTGCCCTCTCCCCTACGTCCCGGCCACCATCGCTGGCGAGCCCGGCGAACCTGCGCTCGATCGCCTGCTCGCGGGCACGCACCGCGAGCGTCGTCATCAGCCCGCCCTCCAACGGCAGGACGCGGCGCTCGGCGATCATCGCCCGTGAGAGGTCCAGAGCCTCGCGTGGTGAGAGCTCACCGACGGACTGCTCGAGCAGCACCGCGCGAAACTCACCCGGCTCGAACGTCGCGGCGCGCTCAGTCAGGCGCTCCTCAACGCGATCCTCAAGAGCACGCTCCGGCGGCGGCTCGGCGGTGATACCGAGCAGCCGCGTGGGCCTATCGCCGGCGAAGTCAAAGCGCGCGGCGGTCTCGTTCCAGA
>Ga0182030_10021159_pt1 | contig 12200 bp, 9 predicted proteins | sample 812S3MmetaG_FD_121299 | JGI IMG/M metagenome (GOLD analysis project Ga0182030, IMG submission 121299) | Permafrost microbial communities from Stordalen Mire, Sweden - 812S3M metaG (Illumina Assembly) | ecosystem: Environmental > Terrestrial > Soil > Wetlands > Permafrost | place: Sweden...
AGCCGAAGGCAATGGTGTGGTCGGAGGATTAGCAACGATGGCGCTCGCGATTGCAGCCGCCGTAGGTGCGGCAACTGCTGTGCCGATAGCCGCCGCAGTTGGCGGAGTAAGTGTGGTGACCTGAGCGGTCGGTAAAGGAGTAGTCGGTGGGTTGGCTACTATCGCGCTTGCTATAGAGGCAGCGGTTGGCGCAGATACAGCGGCACCAATTGCAGCAGCCGTGGGTGGAGTTAACGAAGTGATAGTTGCGGTCGGCAGGGCAACTGGAACGCTCGCTGATGCAAGTTGTGTGCCGGTAAGCAAGTCAGCGGACACTGCTGTACCTATTGCCGTAGCGGTTGGCGATGTCAACGTTGTGATCGTCGCCGCCGGAAGCGCCACCGGCACTGAGGCACTTGCAAGCTGGGTACCGGTCAATAGATCAGTCGCTACAGCGGTGCCTATAGATGCAGCAGTTGGCGGTGTCAGTGTAGTGATTTGAGCGGTCGGCAACGGTGTGGTGGGAGGGTTGGATACTATTGCCGATGCTATCGCCGCTGCTGTGACCGGCGTAGGCGGAGTAAGGGTCGTTATCTGTGCCGCAGGAAGTGACACAACATCTGCTGATGTCAGGGCACGAATGGAGCGCGGATCAATAGCTGCTCCTGACACAACTGTGGCAGTCGGCCACGCATTGGCTGCGGTGTTCGGGGTGCCTTGATTAGCCGTGACAGATCCACTGACAGTAGAAGTTATCGTGCCTGTGACTGGAAGTGGATTGGTCAGAGCGGCAGCTACTGCTGTACCTATAGCGGCGGCAGTGACCGGTGTAGGCGGGGTGAGTGTAGTCACTGTAGCTGAAGGCAAGGATACCGGCAGTGGGTTGACTAGTGTGGCTGAATCTACTACTACGTGCTGTGGAGCGGCGAAGGTGATTGGATCGGCGGTGACAGCGACCTTCGTCTTGCCTACGGTCGTGCTGTTAATAACAGCCACATCTCCAGACACCACGGAAGACACTGAACCGCTTTCGACAGCAACCCTTAGATTACCCCCATCGAGAGTGGCAGGAAGCTGCGAGGAGGATACAGGCAGCGGGTTAGCCAGAGCCGCAGCGATGGCAGCCGCTGTAGGTGCGGGGTTGGCTACCTCGACGTTCAAGCTTCCGCTTGTCGACGATATAGGATTGCCGCTGCCGTCTTCTAGTCTTACGGTTTCGATGTAACTCACACGATCCACCAGTTCTGCCCGTCGCACACGAGATACGCACAGGAGCCGAAAGCTGAGACTATCAGTGTTGAAGAACCGTCGATCTGTCCGGACGAAGGCACTATCGTCACTGTATTCGAGTCTACGCTGACCTTCTTTACGCTAACAGTGTAATCCATTATAGATGTGGGTAGGTTCACCTGGAAACTGCCTGCGGTAGTTGTACATAGCACCAAGTTGCCGTCCGCAGCTGTATAGTTCGACGAAGCAGCAACGATGGACGTTACCCCAGCTATCTCTACGTATGCTGACACATTCCGAACTACGTTCGGAGCCTCCGGAGGATCTGCCTGCCACATGATATTCACATAACCTGGAGGGGCAGAAGGCCTTGAGTTATTGAGATTCAGTGTTTGGAGACCTCCAGGCGCGGAGTTAGATTGGAAGTACACTGATCCAACAGTAGCGGTGACTGAAGCTCCTGTCACACTAAGCGTAATAGCCGACTCTATGGCAGCCCCAGCACCAATTGCCTCTGAGGCTCCAGACAGAGTGTAGTTTGCTTGACCAGTCTCAGTGACAACTCCCGCAGAAGTAGTTGTACTCACTCCTATTAGTGTCTTTGAGTTTGAAACCCCACCCGCTACAGAGCCCGGTGCACTCGTAACCAGAGAACCTGTTATAGTCTTGGTCCCTTTACCTGACTCAGTGGTAGGTTCTGCCGTCAGGCTGATTAACGCTCCTGTGAGAGTTACCGAAGCAGGAATGGGTGTGAATGCTTTCCACGCACCAATATCCCACGGAACCGTACGCGTATTGCCGGCAATGTCAGTAGTGAAGGTGCTGGATAGGTTGGATCCGAACCCTCTGGCACCTGCATCTGTGGCAGTCAGTTGGTAGTTGCCGGCTGAAGAGTTGACGAAGGTGAAGGTCTGGGATGCTCTATCATGAGTGCCTCCGGACGTAGTGGAAGAGTCGGAGGCGTTGTAGTCGCTTCCCGCCGTCATGTTGTTGTAGTTGCTGGTCCCTCCACCTAAGGTTATGCAGTTGACAGCTTTGAGTGACTCAAACGCTGCGGAGGTTGTCACTGCTGTGCAGTTGTTGCAGATCGTGGTACCGCCACCGTAGACGGTAGCACCGCTGCCTCCACCGATAAGTACACAGTTATTGAGGGTAGGCGACCCGCTAGCCGCCAACACCAAGTAGTTGCTATTGACTTGCGTCATCAAGCACGAGTTGATCGTTACACTGGTGCCGGTAGGGTTGATGGCGCGGTAAGCAGAAAAGAAGGCTACCCCTTCTACTAAGGTGTAGTCCTGAGGAACGATGAGCGAGTAAATAGATGTGCCGGTGTTATCAAGCGATCCTATGTAATAGAAGGTCTCCGAGCCGGGATTCTGCCACCACCCAGGATGACGGTCGCCTGTCCCTGTCGGAGTGTATATATGAACGTAATAGGTCGCATTGGTTGTATACCCGGAAACTGTGATCTGCGTCGTACCTATGTTGCGATCCGCCGTCGCGCTGGCGTAGCAAACAATGCTCAGTTGATCGGTAGTGGTAACTAGATTGGCCGCAGTCCCGGCGATAGCAGCGGCAAGACTGGTGTAGTTGCCGCCCGATCCATTGACCGTTACTGTTACATTGGCCACTCATCATTCCTAGCTGGCTGTTGAGCCGTCCTTCCGGTTCTTGATATGAGTCTTGATAGACTCCCATGTAGTCGAATGGGTACCGGTCGTAGTTAGACTGCGTTTGACATCGGCCGGTATGTTGCTTATATCTAACCTCCACAGGCGAGGGCAGAGAGTGGAAGACCTGGCGCTTCCATCGGGCTTTGTGCTAGCAGTAACCGGAGTATCAGTGTGGGCTGCGAGGTACGGATGGAAGTCGGTTGGATCCATACCGGGTATCTTGAGGATGTAGAACTTAGGCAAGCCTTCATCACTACCCCATTCATGTCCATCTGGCATCACTACGACAGGATGACCTTGCTTGAATGAGTGTGCTGTGTCGATAGCAGGATCAACAGGATCGCCATGCTCGTCTGTCACGACAGAATCGACTGCTTTGATAAGTATCTCAGCCATGATTCCCCTACGATACCTGAACGAGTGAAGTAGAGGCTCCAGGAGTGGGCAAGTTTACGGTGAAGGTGCCGGCAGTGGACGATACAGTACCACCGAAGTCGAACACACCCACAACGTCCTTGGACACGGATTCATAGACTACCGCGCAGATAGCAGAGATGGTCGCTGTGGCCCAAGTGACCGGACTGGTGAACGTGGCTGTCGCGGTGGTGCTGTACAAAGTCACCACCCCCGAGGCCAGAGTTGCACCTCCAGAAGTGTACCCGGTGCCGGTGGTTTCATCAGTACCGACATTGGTTGCAGATGGAGTACCTGATCCTGGAGTGCCTACATTGGTAAGGGTGTTGTTGTATGTGCCCGATGCACCGGACTTGACGAGCAACATCTTGTAGGTGAGCGGGCTGGTGCCGGCTATATTCACCTTGCCGTTGAGCGAGTCCATCTTGAACTGCGTACTGAGTGAGGTAGTTGGCATGTTACTCCTTTGTGCAGCCTGCTATGTGTAGAGTACTCCACATCACGTCCCGTTCACGGTGAAACCACCACCGACAATCCCACCTCCACCTCCGCCGCCTCCTCCTCCGCCACCACCACCGCCTCCGCCTGAACCCTGAGCGCTTGGAGAGCTCTTTCCTGACTGAGTTACCTGTTTACCTCTAGTCTGGGTCTTACCAAGTCCTTGTCCAGCCGACTGACCTGTATTTGGAGCAGTTCCTGACCCAGTTGAAGGTAGAAGGGTCATCGCCGTAACACCAGTCATAGAATATGTCCCCTGAGCGAGAGTTGAGTTGCTTGGAGGGCTGCCCTGATACTGAGCATAGCTACGAACCGTGTATACGTGCTTGGTTACTCCGTCATCGTGGTAAGTTGGCAGTGTAAACGGTGCTCCAGTGCGAGAAGTGCCATGATCGACGACTATTGGCTGTCCAGCGAGGGCGGCATTGGAGGAGATCTCACTGAAGTAGCGTATACCTCTCTGAACAGGACCGGCATGGGAGATACTGATGTGCATTTGCTCACCGGCCGTCTTCACGGTGACACTATCAGGAGGTTTAGGGGCAGCAATGTCTCCTACAGCACTAGATGCTGAGTTGACGGCCAGACGATTGACTCCGTCGACCGTTTGCTGAATGACAAGGGCAGTTGTAGGATCCTTCGAACGGATAGATGAGAGAAGACCCGAAACATCTAGCTGACCGGCCTGACCGGAGTTAGCTGCCTTTCCTGGCACTAGTAGCCTCCATTTATGCCCCCGCCTATACCGCGCAATGGGCTCCAGGCAGAAGCTTTGCCTATGATAGTGAACCTGGAGAGATTCCACCAACCACCAGTAGCAGACAGTTCCATGAATATGCGCTGGCACGACTCGTCCAGGTTGCCTTCAATGTCAGCAGGAGCGTTGGGGTTCAAGTCGGGCAAGCCTCCGGGTACTGTGAATGGGTAAGGAGCCCCGAGAGTGTTCTGGTAGAAGACCATCGACGACGGAACGGCATCATCGGCGTCACTATCCTCACCGGTTATCAGGCACGTCCAGTAGATGTAGTCTTTGTTAAACAAGCCGAAGAGTGGAAGAGTTGCAGCTTTGGTTGCATCTACCATTGGGTAGGTACAATAGGTGCTCTGGAAGCTTACGCCGTCGTCGTTGCCTGCTGTATAGCTACCCAACTGATAGATCTTGCTGGACGAGGTGCCATTACAGATCAACATCTGAGATAGAAGCTCGTTGCGCTTGCAGATAGCTATGTAAGGGGTTGGTACGGACCACAATGACCACTTACGCTTCATATCGTGGACGGCAATCTTACCAACGATGGTCACATGGATCGCAGAACCTCCAATAAGCTCCTCAATAGTGCCTATTCCCTCGTAATTGAGGTAGATGGTGACGTTATTGCCGTGAGTTCCATCATTCACGGGGAAGTTAGGGCACCATTGGTTCGGTGTGACCATAGGGCAGGAGATAAAGATGCGATGATTCTTGGCATCGTTCCTGACACACAGAGTTTGAGCATAGGGCCAGTTTATAGCTGCCCAGATGTTAGGTATCTCAAGCTGGATCTGAGTAGGCGATCCTCCAGTGAACCCATACAGGCCGTTCTCGTTGGCCATGATGGCCCACTTCTCAGCTATGGAGTCATAGGCATTGATGCCACAGGCTCCTGCTATCTTAGATACTTCCTTGAATGGATTCCAGTTAGCCGGCTCCTGGTTGGGTGTGTCGGCCAAGTAACCCAGAGAGGATTCTTTGACGATGTAAAGCAGCCCATCCATGACGAACCCACCGTTAGCTGGCTCAGCATTGACCGTAGAAGTGTCATTCCCTCCAGTATTGAGATCGAAGCTCTCCCAATCGTCCTTGTAGCTGATTGTGAGACTGGTCAGGTTGACCGGAGCTAGTGTCGGGAAGATCTCGATACGATCGATCTCGATATCCCCGTTGACTGCCAGGTTCTTTGCCCACACTCGCAGGAGTAGATCCGCAGGGATATTCAGAGTGCTGCTAGTCAGCAAAGTCCCCTGATAAGTAAGCATGTTGGAAGCCATGGATGCCGTGTTCAGAGTGAAGCTTCCAAGTGTCTGCCCATAACCCGACCCGGCATCATACTCAGTAAGGTCTATTACCAAAGCTCCCACGTTCGTACTAGACGGGGTGCGGCACGTTACACGCACAGAATAGGCCGTCTGGTTCTGCAGGATGGCGGCGTTGTTGTAGTCCTGGTACGCAGTCTGCGTGATCATGCCCAATTGAGGGGCAGAAGATCCGGTAATGTTCTTGATGTAGTAACTATTGCCGAACACCGGGCTCACAAGTAGCGTAGCTGGTGACTGAGAAGGATTGCTGGGGTCATAACCCCACCCTAGAGGAAGGGTGTTACCTCCTGGGTTCGGTAAGTATCCTCCATCGAAGGTCAGGTTGATGAAGTTCTGGATCTTGTTGCGCACTCGTCCCCAGACTCCACGGCCGGCGTATTGCATGCACCAGGCTGCGTCTCCTAGCTCTCCCAAGGAGAACAAGTCACCACCTTCGATATCGATCTCCGTGGCATTCAAAAGCGTGGTGTCAGGAAAGGTGAACTTAGCGGACGTAGTCGTATTGTCGTTGATGAACAATGAGGAAGATAAGTACGTCACTCCGTTGTATACGAAGCTAACAGGGGTGGGTATGGTGTAGTAACTGGCTCCTGGCTGACCTTCTTGGCCTGCTTCGGTGAACACTACGGCACGAGCTACTACATTGGGAGGTCCTATCGGTATATTGGACGCCAGAATGTAGTTCGTATTCTCGTTGATGGTGAACTGAACTGGCGGAGCTGGGCATGTCCAGTATCCATTACGGTCGATGAAGAACACAGTACCCTTACGAGTGCCGGTGCCTAACACCACGCTGGAGGATCCAACCAGAGTGATGTATCCGCCTCCTGAGTTGCCATAGATAGGGTCGTCAGCTGCGTTACCCAGAGTGAGTGGTCCGGGATCGATCTGGAACTTAGTGCCGGATGTTGTAGCCTGTCCGTCTTCTACTTGCAGGCTGAAGGTCTGATTGGCGAACCCTGAGATGGTAAAGGTACCTGAAGCGCTGCCAACCACAGTACCGATAACAGCGTCAGTCACGTTGAAGACCCCATTACCGTTCAGAGTGCCGGTAACAGTCACCAACTGTCCTGACACTGGAGGCGTGGTGGTTCCAGCAGATAGGGCCCAGTTGTAAGTAGCCACACCAGTAGTCATCTGAGTCTGGGATATGGAGTATGCTCCGGAGTTGAGGGCGCTGACAACCGGCCAGGAGTTATTCCATGAGGCGATCCCAGCGCCTGAGATGGTAATGGTATCTCCAGTCTGAACTCCAGGCAAGGGCAGAGTAGAAGCTACCGTGGCCACAGTGAGTTGATACTGGCCCGGCTGGGCGTTGGAGCCTCCTCCATTGTTGGCGTATCCAGTCGAAGCGACATTGAACGTAAAGTAATAGCGCTGATTGGTGCCGCCAGGGGGAGTACCTATCCCAACGCTGGTTACCAACTGCGTCCCATTGGCTACAGAGACCGAAGTGCCGCTCACGTAGACATAGACAGGGAAGAGTTGCTGCTGCATCAACTTGATTAGGTTGGCATCTACCCCATTCTGGAAAGTGAAGGCGTTCAGGTAGTAGATAGTGACTACGTTGCCAACATTGGTAGATCCCGGTCCCTCGCTCCAGAGAACGCTGTCAAGCTGCGATTGGTATCCTTGAGCTGAGTTCCAGAACGGATACTGGGTGATGCCGGCAGGAGAAGCTACGATCGGGTAGCTGTACTGACCGGTTGCTGTGGCTGTGGTAGATCCGGTGAACCGGGATCCTCCAACAAGAGACGCAGTTATCTCGAACTGGGTTAGCGACAGTCCGGTTCCCAACACGTTGTAACTCAGTCCATTCAGAGCAAAGAGTGGATCTCCAACTGGTGCATAGAGGATTATGACCTCTCCAGCAGTCAAGGTGTTAGTAGCACCAATAAGAGTCAGCACTCCTGAGTTGTAGGCGAAAGACGTCAGAGTGACGTTGTTGCCTCCCGATAAGGTTGCAGAGAATGAAGGAGCAGCCCCAGGTCCTACCTGAGATACGCGATCGTTCCATCCAGCCTGACCTGTTGTAGCTCCTACAATCTGCTGAGGTGGGTAGTTGCCGGATGACCCATCCGATATGGCTATGTATTGTCTTGATGACGCTGTGAAGCTGGATGCGAAGCTTCCTGCTGGAGGCCCCAGGAACAGAGGAGCTAGCACATTGGGAGTGTTAGTGACGTCTTCAACCCACCAGTCGCCGTTGCTGTCCAGGGCCAGAGTCTTGATGTTGCCAAAGCTGTCCTCATACGTTGTCACATAGTTGAAGTTGACTTGAGAGGGAATGAAGAACACCTGTATGGCGGTATAACCTACCTGGGCCGTGAATGGGGTAGAGGATGACGCCTGAAGACGTACTCCAAAGCCTGTGTTGTTCAAGTCCGAGTAACTTAAGGTGGTCCCGAATAGGCTGTTGATACCACCAAAGGTGATCATGGATGTACCGGCAGCTTCAATAGGGGCGCTAACCACACCCGCTGGAACTCCATTCCTGAGCAACTGTGCGGTAAGATACCAAGATGACGAAGCCTGCACATTCACATTAAGGATGAAACCCTGCGGTGTAACTGTAGATGGCAACGATAAGCCGAAGTTGGTGATATCAATGGCATCCGTGAACCCACCCGCATTGGTGGTAGCAGTGCCTGTGTCGGCGGTGGCTGGCTGAGTCGGTATGACTGTCTCACCGAAGCTGAACAACGCCTGATAGGCTGTGGGCGTAGGTAGATACCTACCTCCACCGGCGTAGGAGATGATAGGTGGACCGTTCAGTGTGGTGTACGTAGTCAGGCCGGCGAAAGTGAAAGTCGAGCCGATAGCAGGAACAAGTTGCTCGAATGTAACAAGGATGAAGTACTTGGCGTTAGGTGGCAACCCCAGTCCGCTGGCGAACGCACTCACCGTTTGAACGGTAAGAGGAGCGGGGACGGAAGCTTGGGCATACACACCGGTGTTGAGCAATACGTTACCCGGACTGCTCCAAACCGCTCCACCGAGAGATGTATCTACAGCTGCCGTACCTGGAAAGGGCCCAGCATTGTTGCCTTCATAGGTAAACGGGTTCTCAAGTCCCTGGCGGGTGAAGACGCTACCAACCGAGAAGTCTGTGTTTGTGGTGCGAGGTGATCCACCCTCGGGCATGTCCTGCGCTTGGGCAAGAGTGATCACACCAGAGAACGTCTCTAGCATGGCGCTAGCGCGGCCCTTTAGATCATGGCCCAAGTGACCCTCCAATCAGCTACATTGTATCCCCATACTTGGTATATGGGGACACAATTGAATCTGCTTAGGCCTTTACGTACGAAGCAATGTACTTGATGACATCGCCAGTAACTCCAACAGGCATGGTAGATCCGCCAGTCAGCTCAACGCCTGCCAATGCGATCTGCACGGTGTTGTTGTTCGAGTTGTACATGTAGGTGTAACCAGAACCAGCGACACTGTGGATGTCCATGTCGTCTGGACCGACTACAGTGTACGCTACAGCGCTGTCGACGGTAGTAGTAGCTGTGGTCGTAAGGGTCACAGTGAAAGACACACCGGCCACAACCGACACAGGCGTGACGGTAAGATTGTTCAGCATTACGGTGGTAGCCAGACTGAACCCTTGAATGGTGACCGGCTTGTTCACCGGCGGAGGAGCAGGGGTTGTGAAGGTAACCGCAGTGCCGGACACGGTGACTCCAGAGATAGGAATCTGCGTAGGCTGTGTCAGAGTTCCAATCTCAACCACCTGGCTGCTGTCATCCAGCACAGGAGAGAGAAGTCCGGCTGCCGATAGGTTGGGAATGATCCCACCGGTTGGGTAGGTTCCGGCCGAGAAGTGCAACTTGCCGTACAACCAGCCGCGAGATGTTGTCTGATCGGTGCCGTAAGGTGCGTTGTAGACGCTCTGGGTTAGGATCGAGGTTGCCATTGGTACTCCTTTGAGCAGGGTTAATGGTTAGAAGAGTAGACCACCGAGGTTGGAATCTGATCCCCCTCTTGATCCGTAGACCGGAGCGATAAAGTCCTTTTGCTGCCTCATTCGAGATACTTGTTGCCTGAGCTTCAGTAAGGATGTGGCTGCTGAGACACGAGCGTCGGCTAGAGCATCCCCTCCGAGACGGGCTGAGTAACGCACTGCAATCTTATCAGCAATGCACTCCTGGCTGTCCATGACAGGAACATAAGTGTTGTCCCAGTCGATGGAGGAAGACACAAGGTCGACGTATTGGGCTAGGTAACGAAGCCTGATATCTACTGGCAAGGTAGCTCCGTGCAGCCATATGCTATCTGTGCGCCACTCCCACTCACCAAGGGTTTGAGTCTGCATACGAGCAGATAGAGGGCCGACAGACTGACTCATTGGAGTATACGGATTGGAGTTGGGAGGAGAGTTACTCTGCCTCTCCCACATATCGAGTGGGAACAGAAGATCTCCCGGTAATGGGTGAAGGGGGTCCATTAAAGAGCCGTCGAAGTATCCACCGAACTGAACGGCTGTCTGAACAGACGGATTGGGGACACCTACTCCTAGATTGGAGTTAACCGGAGGCAGAGAGGAGAGGATGTACATGTCCTTGATCAAGGTCGGCTGCCCTGAGATACGAACATCCCTGTAAGTGTCCCGAATGGCGCTGTTCATCAGTGACATCAGCTCCACTGAGGTGTTGGTCAGTATCTGACCTTCACCCAAAGTACGAGTCGCGCCCTTCTTGGAGTCATTAACCAGCACGCGCACCAGATTGGCAATCACTCCGAGGGATGGGTAGTTAGTCTGGCTAGTAACTGGCACTTTGATGCTCCTTTGCAAGTACGATGGGAGGTATTAGACGGCCGTGGTTAAGAAGGAGAGACAATCCGCTCCACTGTATCCTGCTCGTCCCTCCCAAAGCTTATACATCCTGATCAGCGTCGGATCCATTGGATGGTTTCGGACGGCCAGGCTCACGAGGTGTAGCTTTGTAAGCCAATGCAACTTCCTTGTCGAAGATGGCTCCGCAGAAGCGGCACTTGGCAGCTTTCTTGGAGATCTGCTCGTCGCATACCGGGCAGTTGACCTTCTGAAGCTCGTTCTTCTCCTTCAGTCCCATACGATGCCAGGTGCGGTCTTCAGGGAACATCTCGGCCGCTGCGTGGGAGAACCTGTTTGCTCTGGCCAGCGCACCTACGGTACCTTCCTCCGATTCGACCTTGGCCATGACCTCTAGTTCCTTCAAGAAGGTCTTGCGTACCCGCGCATGGGCAGCTTCCAGCTCTTCCTCTGTAGGAATGAAGTTGGTAGACCAGAACAGGCCATAGTTGTTGAGGTTGTTGCCGTAAGAGAAGAACTCCTGATCGAAGTTCTGATCCAGACCGGGATTCATCGGAGACAGCATACGAGTGACTTCCTGGTACCCGTCGACGTTGTTATCGATGATCTTGTAGCCGTCCTGATCCAAAGTCTCCATGCTGGTTGGGTGCGCATGGGATCCGACCAGAATGTAAGGCTTATTCGGTGGGCATGCAGCGAAGTGAGCGTGCGGGAACAGTGGCGGCCTGGATACGTCATGATACAGAGGAGCGACGTTGAAGATGTAGATCGGTGTCTTCGGTATCTTGGCGTCGTTCACATACAGAACCTGGTTGGGATACAGTTCCTGGTTCTTAGCTCTAGTCTTGGCGATGGATTCTTCCTGTCTCTCCATAAGTGGCATGATCTCTCTCCTTTGTTAGATCACAAGTCTTGAACTGCTCTGAAACACACGATCACGGGCCACTTTGGCTACAGCTGCGGCATTCCATGATCTTTCTATCTTACGCTGCAACTCTTCCAACCAAGGTGTGGAAGCAAGGTTGGGATTGCGACGCATATCTAGGTAGATGTCCTCGAACATGGTCGATTTGTCGGCTTCATCCTTGGCTTTTGTGTCTTTCATCGACTGAAGCTTGACGTGAATGGACACTGTCATCGCGGCTTTGATGATAGGCACCACCATCTCGATGATTTCAGTGGATAAAGGAACGGCTTCGATGAATAGCTCGTTCTCAATGCGGAACTTGGCTACCAAAGGCAGGACTATGTGATAACTGCCCTGGTATGGATAGCCGCCGAGCAGAGATAGGTGAGTCTGGGGACATTCATTGGCGTCGTACCACCTAGACGGTCCTTCTGGGAGCAGTTCCGGCATGGATGGGCTCATACCTGCGTCGGACCACTGAAGAAGCATCCAATGTGGGTGTCCATCACCGAGAAGGACGTCTTTGTAGCCTGTAAAGGTCTCACCTTCTGCTTCCCACTGACCACCTTGACGAACGGTGTAGGATTGAGCCCAAGCTATCTTGAACATGGGCTCTCCATAGCGA
>Ga0182030_10021161_pt1 | contig 12199 bp, 9 predicted proteins | sample 812S3MmetaG_FD_121299 | JGI IMG/M metagenome (GOLD analysis project Ga0182030, IMG submission 121299) | Permafrost microbial communities from Stordalen Mire, Sweden - 812S3M metaG (Illumina Assembly) | ecosystem: Environmental > Terrestrial > Soil > Wetlands > Permafrost | place: Sweden...
AGGTCGAGACCCTGCCGCGCGCGCTCGGCGAGGACGAGCTCATCGAGGCCATCGATGGCGTGAGCCTGCTTGGCATCAGGTCGGGGACGCAGGTCACCGAGCGCGTCCTGGCGGCCGCGCCGCAGCTGGCCGCGGTCGGCGCGTTCTGCATCGGGGTCAACCAGATCGACCTGGCCGCCGCGAGCAGGCGCGGCGTCGCGGTGTTCAACGCGCCGTTCTCCAACACCCGGAGCGTCGTCGAGCTCGCGCTGGCCGAGATCATCGCGATGGCGCGGCGGCTGCCGGAGAAGAACGCGCAGATGCACGCGGGGGCATGGGACAAGTCGGCGGCCGGGAGCCATGAGGTACGCGGCCGCAGGCTCGGCATCGTCGGCTACGGCAACATCGGCACCCAGCTGTCCGTGCTGGCGGAGAACCTCGGCATGTCCGTCTACTTCTACGACGTGGCGGACAAACTGGCCATCGGCAACGCGCGGCGCTGCTCTACGCTGCACGAGCTGCTCGAGTCGGCGGAGGCCGTCACCCTGCACGTGGACGGGCGGGCCGGCAACCGCGGCTTCTTCGGCGAGGCCGAGTTCGCCGCGATGCGGCCGCGTTCGCTGTTCCTCAACCTGTCCCGCGGTTTCGTGGTCGACCACGCGGCGCTGCGCCGCAACATCGAGTCCGGGCACATCGCCGGGGCGGCCATCGACGTCTTCCCGGCCGAGCCGAAGGGCCGCGGCGACGAGTTCGTCTCCGAGCTGCGCGGGCTGCCGAACGTCATCCTCACCCCGCACATCGGCGGCTCGACCGAGGAGGCACAGCAGGACATCGGCGAGTTCGTCGCCGGCAAGCTCGCCGACTACCTGGCCTCCGGTGCCACCTCGCTCAGCGTAAACCTGCCGGGGGTCACGCTGCCCGTGACAAGCGGCACGCACCGGCTGGTGCACCTGCACCAGAACGTGCCCGGCGTGCTGGCCTCGATCAACCGGGTGCTCGCCGATCACGGCGTCAACGTCGAAGGTCAGCTGCTGCGGACCAAGGACGAGGTCGGCTATGTGCTGACCGATATCGGCTCGGAGTACAGCGAGGCCGTGCTGGCCGAGCTCCGCGCCATGCCCGTCACGATCAGCCTGCGGACCCTGCGCTCACCCTGAACCCTTAAAAGGCCTTACAGCGGCGTCACGTACGCACCGCTGATGCCGCCGTCGACTAGGAAGGTCGAGGCGGTGATGAACGAGGCGTCGTCGCTGGCCAGGAAGGTGACCGCCGCCGCGATCTCGTCGGGCTCGGCGAACCGTCCCATCGGCACGTGGACGAGCCTGCGCTGGGCTCGCTCGGCGTCGGCCGCGAACAGCTCGCGCAGCAGCGGCGTGTTCACCGGCCCCGGGCACAGGGCGTTGACCCGGATCCCCTCCCGGGCGAACTGCACCCCGAGTTCGCGGGACAGCGCCAGCACGCCGCCCTTAGAGGCGGTGTAGGAGATCTGCGAGGTGGCCGAGCCCATCACCGCGACGAACGAGGCGGTGTTCACGATGGCGCCCCGGCCCTGCGGCCGCATGTAGCCGATCGCTTCCTTGCAGCACAGGTACACCGAGGTCAGGTTGACCTCCTGGACGCGGCGCCAAGCCTCCAGGCCGGTGGAAAGGATCGAGTCGTCCTCGGGCGGTGAGATGCCAGCGTTGTTAAACGCGACGTCGACCGAACCGTAGGTGTCGTGCGCCGCGGCGAACACCGTCGCCACATCTTCCGGAACGGTCACGTCCGCGTGCACGAACAACCCGTTCGTCTCCGCCGCGGCCTTCTCCCCGGCGTCGTCGTCGATGTCGACGGCCACCACGTGAGCGCCGTCCGCCGCGAACCGCCGGGCGGCGGCCAGCCCGATCCCACTGCCCGCCCCGGTGATGACGACCGTCCTGCCCTCGAACCTCATGGGTTGGTTCACTCCTGTGTCGAGATGAAGACGTTCTTGGTCTCGGTGAACGCGTTCGGGGCATCCGGGCCGAGCTCGCGGCCGAGGCCGGATTGCTTGAACCCGCCGAACGGCGTCCAGTACCGCACCGAGGAGTGCGAGTTCACCGACAGGTTGCCGCTTTCCACCGCGCGGGCCACCCGGATCGCGCGGCCCACATCGCGGGTCCAGATCGAGCCGGACAGGCCATAGGGCGTGTCGTTGGCGATGGCGACGGCGCTGGCTTCGTCGGAGAACGGCGTCACGGTCACCACCGGGCCGAACACCTCCTCGGTATAGGCCCGGTCATCGGACCGCACCGGCGCCAGCACGGTCGGCGGGTACCAGAACCCGGGACCGTCCGGCGCGTGGCCACGGAAGGCCACCGGCGCCCCGTCCGGCACGTAGGACGCGACATGCTCGCGGTGCGCCGCCGAGATCAGCGGCCCCATCTCGGTCTGCGCCGACGCCGGGTCGCCGACCGCGACGCCCTGCACCGCGGGCTCGAGCAGCTCCATGAACCGGTCAAAGACACTGTCCTGCACCAGGATCCGGGACCGGGCGCAGCAGTCCTGCCCCGCATTGTCGAACACCGCGTACGGCGCCGTCGCCGCGGCCCGCTCCAGGTCGGCGTCGGCGAACACGATATTGGCGCTCTTGCCGCCCAGTTCCAGGGTGACCCGCTTCACCTGCCGCGCGCAGTCCGCCATGATGGACCGGCCCACCTCGGTCGACCCGGTGAAGACGATCTTGCGCACCAAGGGGTGATCGACCAGCCGCTGCCCGACCACGCTGCCGCGGCCTGGCAGCACCTGGAACACCCCCTCGGGCAGGCCCGCCTCCAGCGCCAGCTCGCCGATGCGCATCGCGGTCAGCGGGGTGGCCTCGGCGGGCTTGGCCACGACGGTACAGCCGGCGGCCAGGGCGGGCGCCATCCCCCAGGACAGGATCGGCATCGGGAAGTTCCACGGCACGATCAGGCCGACCACGCCGACCGGCTCGTGGAAGGTGACGTTCAGCCCGCCCGGCACCGGGATCTGCTGACCGGTCAGTCGTTCCGGCGCCGCCGAGTAGTACAGCAGCACGTCGCGGACGTGCCCGGCCTCCCAGCGAGCCTGCCCGACCGGGTGACCGGAGCCCGCTACCTCCAGGTCAGCCAGCTCCTCGACGTGGGCATCCACGGCGGCGGCGAAGGCGCGCAGCAGCCGGGCCCGGTCCCCGGGCGCGACGTCGCGCCAGGCCGCCTGAGCCGCGGCGGCCCGCAAGATCGCCTCGTCCGCCTGCTCGGCGCAGGCCTGGGCCACCGTGGTGACGGGCTCCTCGGTCGCGGGATTGAGCACGGTAAAGACAGACATGCGCGGCCTCTTTCCCCCTTAAAGTGCGTTTATCACAGCCGCTCGAACATCACAGGCGCTCGAAGCAGCGCCGCAGCTCCCAGTCGGTCACCGCCGCGTCGTAGGCGGCCAGCTCGACCCGGGCGTAGTTGGCGTAGTGCTCTACCACCTCCGCGCCGAACGACTTGCGGGCCAGCTCGCTGTTTTCCCACAGGTCCAGGGCGTCACGCAGGTTAGCCGGAACCCGCACGGTGTTGTCGTCGTAGGCGTTGCCGGTCACCGGCGGCTCGAGCGTCAGCTCCTGGTCGATGCCATTGAGCCCCGCGGCGATCATCGCGGCCACGGCCAGGTACGGGTTCACGTCGCCGCCGGGCGTCCGGTTCTCTGCCCGCAGCGACGGACCGTGCCCGACCAGGCGCAGCGCGCAGGTCCGGTTGTCCGGGCCCCAGCGCACCGAGGTGGGCGCGAAACTGCCGGGCACGTAGCGCTTGTAGGAGTTGATGTTCGGCGCGTAGCACAGCGTCAGCTCGCGCAGCGCGGCCAGCTGGCCGGCCAGGAAGTGCTCGCCGAGCTTGGACAGACCGTACTCGTTGTCCCCGGCCAGCACCGGAGCGCCATCGGCGCCCCGCACCGACAGGTGAATGTGGCAGGAGTTGCCCTCGCGAGTGTTCGGCTTGGCCATGAACGTGATGCTCATGCCCTCCTGGGCGGCGATCTCCTTGGCCCCGGTCTTGTAGATCGAGTGGTTGTCGCAGGTGGTGACGGCCTCGGCGTAGCGGAACGCGATCTCGTGCTGGCCCAGGTTGCACTCGCCCTTGGCGGACTCCACGTACAGGCCGGCCCCCGCCATCTCGTTGCGGATCCGGCGCAGCAGCGGCTCGATCCGGGCGGTGCCGAGAATGGAGTAGTCCACGTTGTACTGGTTAGCCGGGGTGAGATCGGTGTACCCGCGAGCCGCCGCCTGCTCGTAGGAGTCCTGGTAGACCACGAACTCAAGCTCGGTGCCGGCCAGCGCCACCAGCCCGCGCTCGGCCAGCCGGGCGGTCTGCGCGGCCAGGATCTGCCGCGGCGAGGCCACCACCGGCGTGCCGTCCAGCCAGGTCAGGTCCGCGAGGACCAGGACCGAGCCGGGCTGCCACGGCAGGTGGCGCAGCGTGGCCATGTCCGGCACCAGCACGAAGTCGCCGTAGCCGCGGTCCCAGGACGACATCGCGTACCCGTCGACGGTGTTCATGTCCACGTCGACCGCGAGCAGGTAGTTGCAGCCCTCGGAGAAGTGCTCGGCCACTTCGTCCAGGAAGAACTCCGACGACAGGCGCTTGCCCTGCAGGCGGCCCTGCATGTCGGTGAAGGCGAGCACCACGGTGTCAACATGGCCCTCGCTGGCCTCGACCCGGAGCTGCTCAAGCGTCAGCAGGCCGCGCCGCGTGCCGCCCCCGGCTCCCTTGCCCGAGGCCGCCATCAGGTCGACAGCTCTTGCTCGATCGCGGCCAGTTCCTCCGGGCTTCCCTGCACCCTCGGCCCGGTGTACCAGTTGCGTGCGGAGACGAGCCAGTAGATGCCGGCGTAGCCGATCACGACGGCCAGCGCGACGATGGCGTAGTTGAAGGTCGTCCAGGTGATCGGGCTCGCCGCCGGCAGCACGAACAAGATCGTGATGAACACCACCCAGATGCAGGCGATGATGCCGACGATGGTGCTCCACCGGCCCAGGTGCCAGGGCCCGCGCTGGAAGCTGTCGCCCCGGCGCAGCCGCAGGAACGTCGGGATGACGTAGGCGATGTACAGGCCGATGGTGGCGATCGAGGTGACCGCGGCGTACGCGTAGCTGTTCCACAGGTACGGCAGGCCGAGTATGAGCGCCCCCACCACCGCGAGCCAGATCGCATTGGTCGGGGTCCGGGTGCGCTTGTTGACCCGGTGCCAGAGCGCGGAGCCCGGCAGCGCGCCGTCACGGGAGAACGCGTAGATCATCCGCGAGTTCGCCGTTACCGAGGACATGCCGCAGAACAGCTGGGCGCCGATAGCGACAAGCAGCAGCAGCTTCGCGCCGGTGGCGCCGATCGCGTCGATGAAGATCTGGGCCGGCGGCACGCCCGTGGCCGAGGTCAGCTCGCCGCTGTAGTGCTGGATCGCGAACGTGATGCCGATCAGCAGGAGCCAGCCTGCGAAGAGCGACACGATGATCGACATGACGATGCCGCGGGGACCGCTGCGCGCCGCGCTGTGGGTTTCCTCGGTCATGTGCGCCGAGGCGTCGTAGCCGGTGAACGTGTACTGCGCGAGCAGCAGCCCGAGCAGCAGGACGTAGAAGATGCTGTGCCAGCCAGTGTCGTTGAAGGTCGAGGTGAAGACGAACTTGGCCGACTGGTGATGCGAGGGCACGAAGGTCAGCACGCTGACGATGATCAGGACGCCGAGGATGTGCCACCACACGCTGACGTTGTTGAGCAGCGCGACCAGGCGGATCCCGAACTGGTTCAGCAGGCCGTGCACGAGCAGCACCGCCGCGAAGATCAAGATCGTGACCCAGTGATACGTGGGGGTGCTGAACTCGAGGTTCAGCAGCGCGTTGATGAAGAACGCCGCGCCGAAGTCGATTCCGGCGGTGATCGCGACCTGGCCGAGGAAGTTGAACCAGCCGGTGAACCAGGACCAGGCAGGCCCGCTATTCGCGGGCGCGAGTTTCGCCGCCCAGTAGTACAGGCCGCCCGCGGTCGGGAAGCTAGAGCACACCTCGGCCATCGACAGGCCGACGAACAGCGTCATGATGCCGACGATCGGCCAACCCCAGACGATAATTGAGGGACCGCCGGTGCCCATGCCGTATCCGTACAGGGTCAGGCAGCCCGACAGGATCGAGATGATCGTGAACGACACGGCGAAGTTCGAGAACCCCGACATCCGGCGGCGAAGCTCCTGCGCATAACCAAGCTCGTGCAGTCGGCGCTCATCTGCGTCGGCCGCCGGGACGGCGGCGATATCGTCGGCCATGCGATCTCCCTGGGAGAAGCCATACATATGGCTGGAACTGATCCATTGAATGAAGGTATTGACCCACTGCGCCAGGGAGCGTGTCAAGAGGTACGGATGGGGTCACCGTTCGAAGGTCACAGGAGTTACGGCTCCGCTACGAGGGTGTTACGCGACCGCCGCTGCCAGGGCAGTCCGGACGGCCGCCCCGGCGTTCAGGACTCGCCGAGGAAACCGCGAAGCAGCGCCGCGGTCCCGGCCACGTGCTGTTCCATCGCGTGCCGGGCCCGGTCGGGGTCGCCGGCCAGGATCGCCCGCACGATGCTCGCGTGCTGGAGGTTCGCGTGCTCCAGGTTGGTCTCGAGGATGGGGATGGCGTTGAGCAGGTCGACCAGGCGCACCCGGGCCTCGACCACGCTCGCGGTCAGCAGCGGCGAGCCGGCCGCGTCCGCGATGGCCAGGTGCAGCCGGGTGTCAGCCTGCCGGTAGCCGAACGCGCCGCAGGCGCGCACCGCGGCCAGGGATTCGGCCAGGTGTTCCCGCTGCTCCATGCTCAGGCTGGCCCGGGCCGCCATCTCGGCCGCGCCGCCCTCTACCACCCGGCGGAACGTTAGCGCGTCATCGAGCGCCCGGCCCATATCCCGCGCGGTCCTGGTCATCTCGTCATACACCAGCGGCTCGGGCGAGCGGATGACGAACGTACCGCCGAACCTGCCTCGCTTGGTCTCCACGTACCCGGCGGAGGCCAGCTCGCGCAGCGCCTCGCGCAAGGTGATGCGGCTGATCCCGAGCCTGCGGGTGAGCTCCCGCTCCGGCGGGAGCCGGTCGCCCGGTGCGTAAACACCCAGCTTGACGCCCTCAAGCAGGCGCTCGACGGTCTCCTCGAAGGCGTTTCCCGTCCGCACCGCACGGAACACCGCGGCGGTGATAGCGGGCGAGCCTCCTGGCACGGTCGGGTCTCCTGATCGACGGCGCTGCTCAGTGCCGCGCTATTCAGGGCAGCACTTTGGCAGAAAGACTAGATCATGGGCGCAAGTGACGTCGTCCGCGCGGCGGACCGGTCGGTGGCGGCGCTGACCAGCGCGCTGAACAAGCGCGGGTCGCTGCCCTGCTCCGGATGCCACTGCACGCCGAGCACGAAACCGGAAAGCCCGCCGAGTTCAGTCGGGCCGACCTCGACCGCCTCGATCGTTCCGTCCTCTTCCCACGCCACTGCCTTTAGCCCCTCGCCCAGCAGGTCAACGGCCTGATGGTGGCGGGTCGGCACGTCGAAGTGGCCGTCCTCGGGCAAGATCTGGCCCAGCACGCTGTCCGGGCTGACCCGGACCTTGTGCAGCCCGAATCCGTTCGGCGGTCCGCTGTGCCGCCCGTGGCCGACCTGGTCGGGGATGTGCTGGGTCAAGGTCCCGCCCCGGCAGACGTTCAGGATCTGCATGCCGCGGCAGATGGCCAGCAGCGGCACGCCGAGCCGCAGCGCCTGGCGGGTGACGGCGAGCTCCCACGCGTCCCGCAGCGTCACCGGGACCTGTGTCTCGGCATGCCGGGCCGCGCCGTACCTGGCCGGGTCGACGTCCGGCCCGCCCGAGACGACCAGGCCGTCCAGGCCCGCGACGGTGGCGCTGGCCTCGTCGTGGTCTCCGCCCGGTGGCAGCAGGACCGGCCGTCCGCCGCTGCGCCGTACCGAATCTACATAGACCCAGGGAAGCATGGCCGCCCGGGCTGACCAATTGCGCCAGGCCGCCTGATCCTCATATGTGGTTATGCCGATGACCGGCGTCATAGTTCCCCTTTTGGACCGCTTTCCTGATAGCCCCCGCTACCCCAGAAAAGCTCGATCATTCGGAACGAGCCGTGGATCCTGTCACCATCTGTGTTCACGCACCGCGCGGTCGACGGCTATGACGGGCGACGACTCTGGGAGTCAGGTTAGCAGTGTTTCATCCGGTGTTCTGGAACATAATTCAAGTCACATCCTGTGTTGACAGGATCATTAATCGTATAACGGCATCGGCTCCTCCAGGTACTGAACGGCAGAAACGGTAACGCGCCGTGTTTTGCTCGCGCTTAGGGCATTCTGCTCATTCCCGGGCAGCCTTCCGTGCGTTAAATCGTGGTTACACCTTGTTCCCCGGCGCTAGCCCGGTCAGTTGATAGCCGTCCTCGGCGCCTCTACCGCCAACGTCGCCGCCCGGCGTTTCATGCCAGCCTGCCCGCTTCCGGCCGTCCGGCCTCAGACGGGCACAGTGCCACGACGCTCGCTCCGGCGCGGGCCTTTCAGGTTGCTCAGGTAAATTCGGGGCGGCGGAGAGGAGTGGCGATGGCCATCGTGGTGCTGGTGCTGTGGTTGTTCACGGCGGGAGCCGGGTTCTCCGTGCTGATTACCAGCAACCTCAAAGGCGATGACCCGGTACCGGCGCCACAGTTCCCCTTCGCGCCGGCCCATGCCGCTGAACCCGCAGCCGCGCAGTCCGCCTCGGCCTCAGGTTCCGCGCCGCCGTCCGTCTCGCGGCGGGAGGCTAAGCGAATCCTTGAGGATCAGATTGCCCCGCCTTCCCTGGTCGCGGCCAGGAACGCGCCGGTGGTGCCGGGAGCGCGGGCGCTGCTCGAGTTCGCTCATCCGGCCTTCGGCATCATCGGCCTGGCCTTCTGGCTGGGGTTCTCGCTGGTGCATTACCGCGTGCTCGGCTGGATCGGGTTCGGGCTGGCGGCCGCCACTGCCGGTGCGGGACTGACCTGGTTCACGGTCAACGTCCGCGCCGCCCGGCGCCCGGATCTCGATGAGCGCGCGCCGTCTTTCCGCGGCCGCCTGGTCGCGGTGCACGGCGGGGGAGCCGCGCTGACCGTCGTGCTCGCCGCCCTGAGCGCCCTGGTCCTGCGAGCCTAAGCCCAACCGCCGGAGGCAACCCCGCCGGAACCAACCCCCGGAGCTAACGCTCAGCAGTAGCGGCCAGTGCACCCGACCGCCCGCGCGGATAGGGAGACGGGTGACCATGAGCCCGGGGAGCGTTCATAAACGATGACTCATGATCTGGCTGCCGTGTGCACTGACCACTACCCCGGACTACGGGCGGCCGCGGGCGCCGGCTCAACCGCCCGGAGCCGCGTAATGAGTCGGTAAGACTTACCTCCGGATGAGGCTTTCCTCTGGAAAGGCTTACGCCCGGCGCGCGGCCGCTATGGGCGCTGGCGTCGCTGGGTATGATTCCGCCCGGGATGCTAAACCAGGCCAAAGGATCTCGAATGTGAAGAAGGCGGGCGGCGCGCTGAGCAGGCGCCAGGCGCTGACCGCGCTCGGCATCGGCACCGGGGCCCTGATCGCCGAACAGGTACTGGTCTCCGACCGCATTCCCCCCACGCCCACCGCCCAAGCCGGGAGCGCCGTGCCAGCCGGCGCGAACGCCGTGCCAGTCAACGCCACGCCAGTGCCCGGTGGCTACGCGCCCGATGGCACGGCGGGCCGCACCGCCGCGTTCCCGCTCAACCGCGTGGACCTGCTCGCCAGCCCGTTCCAGGACAACCAGGCCAGGAACACCAGCTACCTGCTCTTCCTTGATCCCGAACGCATGCTGCGCTGCTTCCGCCTGAACTACGGCCAGCCCTCCCGAGCTAAGCCCATCGGCGGCTGGGAAAAACCAGCATCCCAGGTCCGCGGTCACACCACCGGGCACCTGATGTCCGGTCTCGCGCTGACCTACGCCAACACCGGCAACGACGCGGCCCGAACCCGCGGCCGCTACCTGGTCAGCCAGCTCGCCGCGCTGCAGGCCAAAGCGCCGCAAGCGGGCTTCCACCCCGGCTACCTGTCGGCGTTCCCCGAGGTTTACTTCGACTGGCTGGAGCAGGGCAAGCCGGTCTGGTCGCCGTACTACATGATCCACAAGTACCTGGCCGGCCTGATCGACCAGTACCAGCTGGCAGGCGATGACCAGGCGCTCGACGTCGCCATGAAGCTGGCCGACTGGGTCGGCTGGCGCACCTCGCGGCTGTCCTATCCGCACATGCAGATGGTCCTCGGCACCGAATTCGGCGGGCTGCCAGAAGCCCTGGCCAACCTGTACACGATCACCGGCGCCGAACGCTACCTGGCCACAGCGCAGCGTTTCTACCACGCACAGGTCCTGGATCCGCTGGCCGACGGCGAGGACGTGCTGCCCGGCCTGCAGGCGAACGTGACCATTCCGAAGATCGTCGCCTGCGTCCGGATGTGGGAGGAGACGGGCAGCGCCAAGTATCACGACATCGCCCAGAACTTCTGGGACCTCGTGACCGGCCACCACGTCTACGTCATCGGCGGCGTGGGCAACTACGAGCATTTCCAGCGGCCCGATGTGGTCGCCGCCCAGCTGTCCAACTTCACCTGCGAGAACTGCGCCAGCTACAACATGCTCAAGCTGACCAGGCTGCTCCACTTCCACCAGCCGCAACGGGCGGACCTGCTCGACTACTACGAGCGCACGCTGTTCAACCAGATGCTGGGGGAGCAGGACCCGACCTCGCCGCACGGCTTCAACTGCTACTACACCGGCCTGTCAGCGGGCGCGTTCAAGCGCGAGCCGCTCAACTACTTCCCCGGCGGCAACCCGGACATCTACGCCACCGACTGGGACAGCTTCACCTGCGATACCGCCAGCGGGCTGGAGACCCAGGCCAAGTTCGCCGACACCATCTACACCCGCGACGCGGACGGTATCTACGTCAACCTGTTCATCCCCTCGCAGGTACGGACCCGCGGGCTGGTGCTGCGGCAGGCGACCGGCTTCCCTGACGACCCAGTGACGCGCCTGTCCGTGGTCTCCGGCGCGGCCACGATGACGCTGCGGGTCCGGGTACCCAACTGGGTGGCCGGGCCGCCCCTGATCCGGCTCAACGACCTGACGATCCCCGCCCCGGCCACGGTCGGCTTCAGCACGGCGCCCCCCAGCGCGCAGACCTGCGGGTGGATCGCGATCAGGCGATGGTGGCGGACCGGTGACATACTGGAGGTCACCCTACCGATGCAGCTGGCCTTCGAGCCCACCCCCGACCACCCCTCCGTGCAGGCGGCGGTTTACGGCCCGGTCGTGCTGAGCGGCATCTACGCCACTAACCCCGGCGACCTGACCCCGGTCCTGGACACCGCCTCGGTCCGCCGCACGGCCACGCAGCCGATGGCCTTCGAGGCCGCCACGAAGACCCACGGGAAACCCCTCCGGCTGATCCCGGTCGCCCGGGCCGCCCACGAGTACTACACCGTCTACTGGCAGACCGCGTAGCGCTACCAGGGCGGTTGCCCCTGAACCCGTTTCTACGTGGAGTTTTCTACACTTTTCTCTTGTTCCTGCTGATGGCCGCCGCCACCGTGGCCGGCTGGTGGCTGCTGGGCGACGGCGGCTTGCAGGTCATCCTCCACGATCTCGGCCCGGCGAGCATCACCCACCCCGCGGCAGCTTCACGACATGTGGCCGGAATTGCGTCTGGCCAGCGGCGCCCTACCACGACCGGCTAGTTTCTTCACGATGAGCGAGGACAACGAGCCGGACTGGCTCGCCGAACTGGCCGAGGGCGGCGAAGCCCTGCGTCGCCAGGTCGAGCCGATCGTCCAGGCCGCCGACCAGTTCGTGCGCGACGCCCGGCGGGCCAAGGCCAGCGGCGGGCCCGCGCTGCCGTTCGCGCAGAGGCTAGCGCTCGCCGTCGATGCCGGTATGCGCGAGCTCCTGCCGAGCCGAAAACGCCCGCGCCGTCGGCCGGTATCTCCGCAGCGCCCTGGAGGAAATCGCCACCGGCCCGCACGGCAGCACCCTCAAAATCCGCCCGCCCCTCCCGTTTTCCCCCGCCCACGTCGACCAGCTCGCCGCCGCCCTGACCGACACCCTCCGCGCTGCCTTCTAACCGCATCGGGTGTCAGGAATTCCCCTATAAGGGGGCTGGCGACACCCGATGATCAGGGCTGCGAGAAAAACTAGGACTCCCGCCGCGGATCAGG
>Ga0182030_10021162_pt1 | contig 12199 bp, 13 predicted proteins | sample 812S3MmetaG_FD_121299 | JGI IMG/M metagenome (GOLD analysis project Ga0182030, IMG submission 121299) | Permafrost microbial communities from Stordalen Mire, Sweden - 812S3M metaG (Illumina Assembly) | ecosystem: Environmental > Terrestrial > Soil > Wetlands > Permafrost | place: Sweden...
AGGTGGTCCTCCAAAAGCTGCAGCAGCATTGAAAGAAGCCCCAATGGTAGGAGCAGATAAAGATGCCGATGATAGTGGTGTAGACTAGTTCTTTTGAAATTGAGTTCTATTCCCTCGTCTGATCCTCGACCAGCTATCACTTCGGGATGACTATACTTTTCCCGGCAACTTTTGATATTCTTACAAATGCGTCCAACTGTGTACCTAGGATTGAAATACTGCTAATTGATGAAATTGACACAAAAGAAGTGAAGAATCAAGCTGCCAAATACGTAGTCTGCAAATGCCCTGAAACGCTATTAGCCTCTTCCTGTCTGGCTTGTGAAGGTTCCTTACCTTTCTGGAGATACTGAACTGAATTCTGCTTTGTTTTCTCCATTTGTCTGTATCCGCAGAGAAGCTGAATACTCTTAGTAAATATGCTGAATCTGGTGTAGTTTTTACGTACCCGTAAGAACGAATTGACCGACCGTGGCACTAAAGCCAGACAAAAAGGCGTTGAAGGGCTATAGAAACATCAGCAAAAGTTTTACACTTGGAATTGGAATTGGGAGGTGAGGGCATACATAGTTTCCAACAATGACACAGTAGACAAATTGTAGCACACCCACAGCCACCAAGAAAGTCATAAAGACATCAATCAGCTTGGTTCGTTGTGGGGTTGTGTCGAGATATTTCTGCCATATGCCTAGCGCAATATCTTGGGGATTTTGACTCGAGCTCAATCTGAGTGAGGACTTGCTTGAGATTGAGGGTGTCGAGCCAGCAGCGGTGGTGGATGATTGAGTTGTTGCTGGAGTAGAAGGGGTGGGTTCGCGGGCATTACGTTTGGGTGCCATTCTGAATGTGAGATTGACGAGGCCAATTCCCAAAGGGACTTAAGAGTCCGAAGTTTGTATGCGAGGATTTCTAGTCGATTATCGTCGAGGTGTGTATAGTTTCCAGATTTTGGCAATGTTCACTTTTTGTAATGGTCCTGTTCCTGGGGCCACGAAGCAGCTTTCAAGCCTCGCGCCAAGCGAACTTACTAGTAGTTTTACCAGGGTGTGGGAGGTGCCGAGGAGGCTACTACCTAGGTAGTATCTACTTTGGATCGATGATACATGATCACATCTTCGGTAATAGCTTCAAGAGCGTACCACACGACTTGAGTATCTCATACAGTTGGATTAACCACTCTTGAAGCAAATAAAATCAATTCGTTTGAAGGTTTGATTAGCAATCATGGTAAATATCCACCCCGCTCTCTGTACTGCAAGATGTGACTTATGAATCCTCAAAGAGAATCGAAACACCAGCATACATCATGTGGGTTATATCTCAAGTCATGAATCTAAATCAGATAAGCAATTGCTGACTTCTCGGCCTTCAAGCGGCGCGCTCACTGCAGGTGGAGGCACGTTCGGCTACATCAAGACTGGCTCAATTCCCTCGATTGCAGCTGGTCTAACGGTTGGAACACTTGTGCGTATACTCTTTGATTTACATGATCAAGAACTAAAACTCCCACTAGTATCTCATAGGAGGTTGGAGAATCCAAAATCGTCAAACCTATGGTATCGAGGCTGCTCTTCTTGCATCAATCATCCTTGCCGGATCATCTATCCCACGAGCAATTAGAAGCCAGAAGCCTCTTCCCGCGGGCCTCAGCCTACTCGCATTGTACGGCCTCTACACATTTGGGAACGCTTGGAGACTCCAGAAGTAGAGGCAGTGATGTGAGAGGGTGTTGCGGTGATAGTGGGTTGACTGTGAGGGGAGTTCGCGGAAACGAGGGGCTACCTTGGAATTAAGTTGCTTTCCCATCTGACTCTAGCAATCGTCATGTAAAGTTCGGTGGATGCTAGGATAATTGTAGCGGTATCTCGAACTCGAAGCAGAATGCTAGCCATGATTCCTACCGGCTGTATCCCACAAAGCATCTGCTGTCACATCAACGTGCTACGATCACAAAGACGCCGTAAAATGCTGATCTCCAATCCCATTAACTCCATGCCAACCAAATCTCAATACATAGCCCGTAACGATGCCACCCGCGCATGTTATGAATTGGCGTCGATTTCTGCCCATTTTGCCTTGATCTCCTCATTCTTCGCTTTCGCCGCCTCTCGATTTGCTTTGGTTCTTTCTAGGCGTTGAGCACGTAGACACTTATTGACTTCTGTCTTGGCACCGTTGCACATGCCCATCGATTTCCATAAAAAGCCTCGGGCGTGGCACTCGTCAAGAATTGTCATGACTTCTTCGCAGGCTGAAATTGTCAGCTTGGATCAGACACGATGATAATGGAGGGGGAATGAGAATTTAAGAATTACCTCTGTTGTCTTTTGTGTGTAAATGAGGATGCATCTTGAATGATTGGCTCTTTATTATTCCTGCATCAATCGAAAGCCGCGGATTATTATCTGATGTTCGCAGTTTGCCCTATGGAGGTTGATGTCGGCGAGTCGGCATTTCCCGTTTCTTCGGGGATTCAGAGAGCTCCAAGCATCCCAAAATTTACATATCTACCGCAGAACAAAATAATGGCACAGCAAATTACGCAACGGAAGCAGCAAGGCAAGCCTTCTATGTCTCTCACATATATCCAGCTAGCTAAGTTGAAATTCCACAGAGCTTCAACTGCAATACACAAACTACAAGAATGAGCTGCAACAACTCGCACAAAAGCTTGGAGGAGTAGAGCAAGAAGCAGAGGAGCATAGGTTCGCAACACAATTTTTAACTACTCTTTCCCAATTCAATCTAAGGATTGCCCAGCTGCGCCCTTGTCAAAGGCACAGTCTCCAGGGTTTCATTACCAAGTCAAGTCAAACCTCACCGCTGGAATGAATGCTCACCGCCTCTGTGCTCTTAGGCTTGTACTCGATACCCTCGAACCTCTTCCGGCAGACAGGAAATGCTTCCGGATGATAAATGGAGTTCTGGTTGAGAGAACGGTGAAGGATGTCATTCCTGCTTTGAAAACCAATTCGGAAGGATTGAAAAAGGTGTTGGAGGATTTAGTCAAGCAATACAACTCTAAGCAAACGGAGATGGAGAAGTGGAAGGTACGTGGCTTCTTCTTCCTTAAGAGGCGATAGCCAACTAAACTCTTGCTACAGAAGAAGAATAATATCCAGGTTGTACAGCAATAGAAGGCTGCTCTCCGAGTGCACGAGTTCCGGCATGGGCAAGGCAAAGCTAGTGAAACATCTAGGAATCTGGCTCATAAGGCGGTCAATCATTGCAAACCATGAAGAAGTGCATGTTTCGGGGAAGAAATCCGTGACTCCCACGAAGAACTACCTTGTCCTTCAAATTTCAAAGACGGCGAGTTTTCTCTAATTCACGACGCCCTGTGCGACGTCACACATTCATATGGGACAGGCAGCTCTCTAATGAGTTATGCAGGACTGACGTCTATTCGAGGGCGGTTCCGGCGTCTCAGCGCCCAACCGCAAGCCTTGATATATGTGTTGATGCCCTATCATCGCAGGCTGTAAGAATGAGAGGCCAAGAACAGTCCGGCGACCAGGCTACCAAAAGCGGTGTTGTCAAGCTGAGATCCCTGCGATTGCGGCACATGGCAGCATTTGCAAGTGGGGGTCTGTAGATGAATAGCTCTTACAGTACTGAGAAAAAGTCATTGGCAAATTGTATTATGTTTAATAATATTGAAGACTGAATCCGATAGTGACGATACTGTACAGTATACGCCGTACTTCGTATGCTTTGTTTGCATGACTTTATATATTTTCGCCATGCTTTGGGGGCTGGGCTCCGCCAACCTAATGAGAGCAGCTCTGTAAGGTATGGTTGGTATGTATGGACAACTTCAAAGAACGGGAATCTGCCTTACTCAGCACTGCCAAGGTGCTCTTGTTCGTCCATGTCTAGCCCTAATGAATTTATCGAGTTCATGGAGGCAAGAGAAGGCTTCGAGTTCGTGGAGGCGATACAAGGCTTCGAGTATCCTCATCGGTCCTAGTATATGATTTGTAACCGCTGAGGGCCGCTGAAGGGCGGCGGTGCAAGCTGAAATGCTCCCTTCCCCTCGTTCGATTGGGAGACATTTCGTTCAATCTGACCTTTGTTCTCTGTGGAATTCTCTCAACGTAGCCAATCAGTTGTACATGTATCAGCTTCATTTGTTCATTGGAGAAGACGCGCAAATTTGAGAGCGGTACCTTACCCCGTAAAACCTCGACGAGGCGGAACGCGCAGTCAGCACGGTTCCTGGAAGGGCACGGCTTCTGATTGACTGCGCTGAATGACACTTGATCTACTAGTACTAGTAAACATCAACAGCCCCGTCCGCCGCCTTGGATTTTGTCCTACAGTACATAGCCGTCACGGTACAGCTCCATCTCAACTCCCAGCTCCAGGCACTCTATCTCACGCTTCGAAATTCTCCACGCGCATCACCGTGCATCAATCGCGCATCCCTCAATCGACCGTCTCTGCACGCAATTGGCCCGTTCGACCAATCTTTTTTTGTTGCGGTGTTGAGTTGCTCCCAAAAGTAAGCATCAGTGAAGATACAAAAACATAGACGCACCTCGGAGCATTCACACCACACGGGAGGAACCACCCCACTCTACAGCCAATGCATCCTGCGACCGCGTTGACGACCCTTTAAGGCGCATTACTGTGATCGGAAATCTCGAGATCATACTCGGGTCTAGGTAAGCAAGCTACTGTGGGTGAACAGCCCTGCTTTTCCTTTCCTCCAAACTCCTTTTGCTAACGCGACTTTGCAGGAAAGTGGACTCCCAAACACCCCGGTATTCACGTCGAGTACGAGCCCCAGAGTAACGGTGAGCTGCATTAGACCACCTTGCTGCCGGAAACATCCAGATCTGGATAGTGTCAGCTGGAAATAGAAGGCTTCCTGCTTCGAGGATCGACGTTGCCTGACGGTTGGACAACTCACCCATCGCCAGCGCACCAGGGAATTTCGAGAAAGCCACTATCCGATACCTGCAGCCAGCCCGAATACATCAAAATGAGTGCATCACCCCCTAAGGAAACATCAGATGTCGTTGAACAAGAGTCGCCTGGCGACCCGGATGCACAAATGAATGACCCACATGCTTCTGGACTGGCAAACTACGAATTCGAGGTTAAAGTAAGATAATCAATCTCTTGTCTATGGTTTCACATACTGATGGCGATTATAGGAGCAAGATCGCTGGCTTCCAATAGCAAATGGTTAGTCTTTAACTTCCGATACTTCCTTCCTGATTTGCCCTCAGAATATCCCATCTTGCATATTGAAAGTCGCTGTGACTGGCATCGCTTCGTCTGTTCTCTATTACACGCGCATTTTCATACGTTTTGGCCAGTCATTGAGCTCGGACCACAAACGGTCAAATTCTGGTTGTGCCACTGCGTTCACGTATCCTATCATGTCCCACGATTCTTCGTCTCAATCCCCAGAGGCGCGCGGCGCTTCTAAACCTGGGAAACATGAAGGTTCATCTGACGCTAACATTCGTAACTTCGCACCAGTTGCCCGAATCATGAAGACGGCTCTTCCAGAAAATGCAAAGATCGCAAAGGAAGCAAAAGAGTGTATGCAAGAATGCGTGAGCGAATTCATTTCTTTCATAACAAGCGAAGGTTCGTTCCGCTACGGTATCTAAAACAATCCGTTTGTCTTGCTGATTATCCTATCAAAGCTTCGGAGAAATGTCATCAAGAGAAACGCAAGACTGTCAACGGCGAGGACATATTGTTTGCCATGACGTCGCTAGGCTTCGAGAATTACGCAGAGGCCTTAAAGATCTACCTGTCGAAGTATCGAGAAGTGAGTAATGGATCTCGAACGATAACTTCCTTCCCCCCTTGCAATTCTAGCTGACAAGACCAATAGACCCAATCAGCAAGGGGTGAGAATAGACCCGGTAGCCAAGGATTTGGGTCCGCCGCTGCAGGTGGATCCGGCGGCGCCCCAAATGCGACTTCGTCGACTGCCTTTCAAACTGGAGCAGAAGGAGCTAACAATATCCTCGGTCAGCAATCAGAGGGTGCTGAGCATGACAGCGGAAATTATGGTAGTCTCTATGGCACGTCGACTGCGCATAACGGAGCCTCGGCTGGTGATACTTATTAGCGACAAACAATTCCAGTTTCTCTCTTTGTATTATGCTGGGCGAATGGAGACGAATCTGTTGAATAAGATGTACAAGGTGTTTACATTTGGAGTGTATCGAGTTATAGGGCATGGCATTGGGATCAGTTGAGGTGGAAACGGGTATGGGGATTGGGTCCTACTTCTCTGTACATGAAGGGCAGGGACAAAAAGTATGGGATGCTTTTTCTCATTTTTAGATTTCTTGGCTCTTAAGAGCAACTATCAGTCACCTGAATCGGCTCATGGATCGAAGGAGGATCATCAGAGCAACAAGAACAGTCTTTATCCATGTAGGATAAAATTCACACAGTGGAAGTAAAATAAAAAATTGTCGATAAGAAATGGGTCGGGCTGCAATTATATGCAAGTGAATAATCTCCACTGAAGCATAGAGGTATTTCTATTTAACCTTGTCCTGCAGGGGAGCCGCTTAGCACGCACTACTAGTAGCCCGAGGAGTCGAAAACATTTTTTTATCTAAATCCTTCAGGTGAATAGAGCACACGACAACAACGAATTTCAGAACGGCCAAGATATTATATATTATTGCTATACTCCTCTAGATCCATGACAAGTGATACTTCTTTCCGCTCGGCTTCAAGCCTAAGATATAACCATGGTCTCTCTAGCCCCTATCCCACGGTCTGCTGCGCCTAAATCAGCAGCAAGTAAACCACTCCTACGGCGCGCCACCTTGATACGAAAGAGCGACGATGCGGGCTTGGACTCAGATCTATTGTCTTCGCCGCCTAGTCCCAATAAGAGGTCGAAGGTAACCTTTAACCCAAAGGTCGAAGAGAACTTCATGGAGGAGTATAATGTGAGAGGTAGAAGCCTCGAGTCTGTGAGGGCAGAGGTGAAGAGAGCAATCGATGCATATGCGCGGGGTAATAGTGAGGGATACGATGCTATCAAGGATGTTTTTGCACCCATAAAGGGGGCGGCAGAGGAGAGCGAAGTAGCCAATGAAGAAATGAAGGTTTACTTGCTCGCACTCACAAGTCATGCATCGCTATTAAATAAGGGGTACTCCGGTCTGGTGAAAGCAGTGCTGGCGTGTGAATGGTTGGGAAAGGAAGAGGGATTTGTGAGGGCTTATGTGCAATTCTTGGGAAGCCTTTCCAGTGCCCAGGGCGCCTACGTGGGACTGGTACTCGGGATGCTCGTAGGACACTTTCAGGGAGGTGGGTGTCTGTCACCACATTTTGAAATGCAGAGCTGACCCGCGCAATAGTCCGTCTGTCTAGTGGTCGTCTTCCTGGCTGTCCTGATGTCAATCGCGTTCAGCTTTCTTCAAGGGTTCACAGCGCATTGAAATATCTCCTACGCTTGATTCCTTCTTCCAGCAGCACACTTTCCCCGATCATTCAAGCCAAGTTTCCGTCTGCCGACGAAACAAAGAGGGCCCATGTTACATACATTAAGAACCTTATCTCTCTCCTCGAATATTGTCCAGAACTCAAGTCCGACATCTTCTCCCTGATCACCGATCGACTCGTCAAAATTGATGTGCAAATGCAGGTGGATCTGGACGATCTGGACGATGATGTGGCAGCTGCCACTGTCAATGCGATCTCTTTAACTAGTACCATTACGGAGGATGAAGAGGACGGAGATGAATCCAACGATAGCGATGTAGACTCCGTCACCAGCGATGAGTCTTTCAATGGCGATGCGAAAAGAATAAAGGAGCTACAAGGTAATGTGGAGAAGATGGATGAAATACTAGACCTTCTATTTGCAATATACGAGCCATATTTCTCTGATCCTACCAGTACCGAAGCTAGCTCGATGTTTGAGACTTTACTCGGCCATTTTTCAAATATCATTCTGCCTACATATCGATCACGGCATACGCAATTTCTGCTATTTCACTTTGCCCAGACTGCAGAGGGCCTTGTTGATCGATTTGCAGGAACTTGCGTCCAACTTGCTTTTCAATCTAGCCGACCGGCGGTTCTCCGACAATCCTCAGCTGCCTACCTCGCCAGTTTTGTTGCACGAGGTGCACATGTTCAACCTTTCGTTGTGCGGACAGTCTTCGAGGTCATTGGCAACAACCTTGATAGTATTCGTACCGAGAACGAGCTTACTTGTCGGGGCCCAGATCTCCAACGATACGGCACTTTCTACGCCATGACACAAGCCTTATTATACATATTCTGCTTCCGATGGCGTGACCTAGTCGCATCATCCGATAGCCTAGAAACAGATGATCCAACATTTCTCGGCCAGGATTTGATCTGGACCCCTGGAATCAAAGAAATACTTTCACGGACAGTCTACTCAAAGCTCAACCCACTGAAGATCTGCTCCCCGCCCATCGTCTCGGAGTTTGCCAAAATCGCCCACCATTTAAGATTCATGTATGTGTATCCGCTTCTTGAAAGCAATAAGCGGATACGATTGAGTCAATTTTCCTCAGCGCATGCGAACGGTGCTTTGAGAGATACGGGCAACGGAGGCAATAACGAGAGTTGGCATCAGCTCGATGCTTATTTTCCGTTCGATCCTTATCAATTGCCGAAGAGCAAGCGTTGGATTGAAAACGATTATGTGCGGTGGCGAGGCATCCCTGGTCTGAATCAGGATGATGAGGATGAAAGTGGCATGGAACAAAATGATGATGTAGATGTGGATGAAGATGATACTGCCACTGACGAAGAGGATGAATGAATGATTTATGAACGCTGGCACTACTTAGGAGTTTGGGGCTCGTTTTTTGATTGGCGATTTAGCTGGCATGGCAGCACAGAAAAGGATCAATAATTTTGCATTGGAGGCGTTTTCATATCTTTGGTACTGTTGTTATCATATTTGTGCAGATTAGAAAGCTGTTGTCAAATAGCTTGGCCCATTTTACCTACCTTAGAGCGACATATAGAGGCCGCAAGAAGGGAATAAATTGAGATTCTTCATATTTCATGGGCTTCTTTGGAACACATCATATAGGTATTGAATGCGGATTTCGTTGTTCCATTATGCCCTCTATAGCGCTTTAACTATAGTTGTCTCATCAAACAGATCCTTGAGCAGTCCCGTCTTGCATGCCTCCCAGTCGGGAAAACCCAGTGAATACGTAGTCTCAAAAGCAAAGATGCTGAGTTGACTGAAAAAAGGCCGTAAAACTTTTCCCACCAACTCATCCTTCCGTTCCCAGCTGCCCTCGATGCTAATACCTCCAGGTCCCAGTAGGGGCTTTCGAGTCAGACTATTTGATGCCTGTATTGGTAGTGACTCTGTCGGCATGGTGGATGCTAGAACAGTCGATCCTAGTTCCTCCGAGAGCTCATCCACTAGAGCGATAGGTTGGAAATTAGGGGGTCGATAGACAGCATCAATAGTGTCTGTGATGAAGAGCCACTCATGTAGTTGAAAATCGTCCGGAGCTATGCAAAGCAACGTGTCAAGCAATTTGCAAGCCTGGAGGATCGAATAGTTGTTAAAAGTGTTGGCAGGTAAGCTGTGATCAGGCGCTACAACAGAGGAGATAGCGGCATGTAGCTCTGCATTGACTATTGGCCACAGACTTGCAAGATGAACTGCAGAAGTTTTAAGAGCTAGAGCATGCATGAGTAGATAGATATCTGCTCGCGTAGTGGATGAGGCAGATGAAGTTGTGGTAGCACTTAAGAGATCCACAATTTTTTCCAGCATGGGTGGCAAATCAGCAATGAAATGATCGTTCCCAGTTGCTAGGATCAGCGTAGCCGCACGACGAAGATTCAGCTGTGTCTTGCGATCTGCCTCAAGCCGGGCCGACGTAGCTCCAACACCGAATACAATTCCAGCTGTAGTAGGAGCCTGCAAACGTGAGATTATCTCGGGCATTCGTTCCTTGTCGCTTAACGTCCATTGTTTTAATAGGGGAAGCCAATCGCTTTCAACGAGAGACAAGGAATTTGCAAAGAACCTCGAATCATTGAATGCGTCGGCTAAATCCTTCTTCCATGACTTTTGGTTATTTGGTAACCTTGCTACTTGGTAAAGAAGTACCAGCGTGCTTTGGGAGATATTTTCGGGAAATGACTTGGATTTAAACGTGGGCCCAATAACACTCACGGATATAGTATTCACAGCGGATGTCACGCGATCCGGTTCAAACAAGATTTTGGGGAGATTTGGAGCTATAGTGGCCAAAATACCCACGATATCATCTGCCTTGGTTGTGACTCGAGGAGATGCTGAGTCGCTCTCGGGAGGGCTGTCCAGAAATCCCATCGGTCGGGTTGTGAAGATTGCCGTAAGCAAACGAAGAAAAAGGTCCTGCCAAACGTTAAAACATGGCTCCCGAGTCTTTAAGGACACTTCCACTCACCCCTAGCTCTCGCCTCATCCTCCGCTGTTCACCAAAGTTGGTATTGTCGACTTTTTCTCCTAAAATACCTGCGAATTCGAGCAAACTTGGAAGTGTCTGTCGATGTGGAAATGGATTTGCGAGCAGGTCTTTCAAAAATGTCATACAGTCACTCCAGATCTCATCCATCGCATCGTCTTCTAGCGAGCGCGCATACTCAACCAAAAATGCCACTAAATCAGTATCATTGATTGAGGATGTCAATGTTGACTTCCTGGATGGATCCAAGGCTGCCGGATTAGTCCGACTATAGATTGCATTAAATATCGCAGGGATCGTATGCTTGGGCATCGATCCATCTAGAACGTGGAGGAGATTAAAAACAACAGGTGATCCAACGCTGGGAAGTGTCTTCGAGGATTTTTGCCACACTTCCACGACAGTTTCCAGACATTCAAGCGTCTCGGCGACAAAGAGATGCTCTAGTAGCCGACGGGCACGATTGCGCATACGCAAAGAAGTGTAATTGAAAGAAGCGGCAGACTCTCCATCTTGAAAGCCTCGATCTTGGCCTCCCCAAGACCAAATGACGAAGCATATACGTACAGCATCTTGGAATGAGAGCAAGACTGTAAGTCGATTATTGGCGGTAGTACTTCGTGCTTGAGGAGTCTCAGAAGTGAACACGCCGGATACCATATTTCCAAAGAAGCCTTGGGGTTGGTCAGGGCTCTTCGCAATGGGCATCTTGAGTTCTTCTTGCACGAGACGATCGTGGCCTCTCGCCAAAACGTGCTCCAGACCGTTTAGAAGCGATATCAATGTTGACTCTGGGCCAGTATATTTTTCAGCGGCAACTCCACTGTCCTTGAACGTCCCCTGGAGATTGCCAAAGGTTTGTCCAATTTGAGAGCAGAGGGTTTCGACTAAAGGGATCAGAATCTGAAAAATTGCATCGGAATAGAATGGCAAGCACTCGGTGAGAAAGTTGACCCAGCTATCGAGAACTGGACGACTGCTAGGGGATGCAAAACCTGCTTGAAGGCATTTAATTAGAGAGGCCGGAGGAGGCGGTATTTCGAGGGATGACTGGTTGCCACGATCAATTGCAAGAGAAATCCTAGGGCCTTGAGGAGGATCTTGCGCGGCTGGGCGCTTATTCTGCTCTGTTGCTGGCGATAAAGGCGGATCAGAAAAACTGGACCCATTGCGAAGCTTGAGCGCATCAAATACAACATCTAAAAGGAGGACTTGGATGAAAGGATCGGGCCCTTTTAGAGACTGACTTAGACGATCAATCAGAACAAGATCCAGTTGCAATTCCGCGAGCGGTGTAGAGTATGGACTCAAAAGAATTTGGTGAAGCGTGGTCAAAGCAGTTCGATGAAATTGGCTGATTCGTGGCTCCAACTGGGAATTGTTGGGATCGTGGCTCCCAGAAATTGCCCGCAAGCACACATGTAGGAAGAATTCCAGGAGCGTAATTTCGCCATCACGTCCAGCTAATTCATATCTCTATTAGAATAAGTCAATAGCATAGCAGAAGAACTTACTTATCTGGTGCAAATATTTATGTGTTGTGTCAGTGGAGATTGTATTTTCAGCCAGAGCATCCCACATGCGGTCAGAAGACCATCTGAGAATGTTTGAGAGTGTTCGGAGATAGTACAGGCATTGATCCAAGTCATCGTCATCTGCGTATGGGTGAACAACGTTGTCTAGCAACCCTGAACCATTATCTGAGGTTCGTTGAAGGAATTGGAAGCTTGAAAATTGGGCTACAA
>Ga0182030_10021163_pt1 | contig 12198 bp, 7 predicted proteins | sample 812S3MmetaG_FD_121299 | JGI IMG/M metagenome (GOLD analysis project Ga0182030, IMG submission 121299) | Permafrost microbial communities from Stordalen Mire, Sweden - 812S3M metaG (Illumina Assembly) | ecosystem: Environmental > Terrestrial > Soil > Wetlands > Permafrost | place: Sweden...
CCCGGACAATTTTGGACGCGATCAGGTTTACGACACTTGGATGCTTTGGAAGAAGCACGTGACCACGGTCAATGGGATGATCTTTGGCTGACGGCTTGATGGTGCGTGTGTCAAGGTGCGCCCAGCGATAAGGCAGGGTGGCACATTGGATGGTGCGCACCCTGCCTCAGCGAGCGGTGATGATAATCCGCGATTATTTGTGTTGGACGCGGAAGTATTGGGCCGCTTGCGAGCCGTTGGTCGGCACGGTGACGGTGAAGTTCGTGCCGCTAAGAACGATGGGCGGCTGCGGCGTTATGTTGGTAAACCCTTGATTGGTCAAGGCCAGGTCAACAGAAACCTGGACGTTGAAGGAATTGGTCGTGTTGGCGGTATCTCCTCCGTTGTCAAACTGGAAAGCGACACCGCTGGCGGTGGCGGACGGGCCGACCAGTTTCGGCGAGGGCGCGGGCAGCACGGTCAACGTGGCCAAAGCTGTGCCCGCACCGGCCAAGTTGGTGGCCTTGACCACATAATTGCCGGTTTGCGCCAAAGTGAGATTGGCGAGGGTTAGACTGGAACTCGTGGCCCCCGCGATGGTGGTCGCATTGGACGTCCAGGAATAGACCAAGGGAGGAGTGCCGGAATTTGTGCTGGCGCTGAAGGTCACACTTGTCCCCATGAAGTTCGTCGCGTTTGCCGGCGAAACCGAGATTACTGGAGGATAAACTACGGTCAGCGCGAAGGTCTTGCTGACGGAGCTGCCGGAGGCATCCGTGACCACCACCGTGTAAGTGCCGGCATTGGCGCTGAGGGCGCCGGGGACGGTGAATGAGTCGTTCTCAGAATATTGCGGCGCGCTGCTGATGTCGGTTTTGACCAAGTTGGCTGGAATGAGATTGGTGCCCAAGTACCACTGATTGGTAAACGGAGCCGATCCAATGGCGCTGAGCGTGAAGGAAGCGTTGGTGCCCGCGCCAACTGTCAGATTGGCCGGACTATTGGTGACCGTCGGCCCCAAACCCACTACGCGGACGTTGGAGAAATAAGCGCCACCGCCGACGCCCTGGCCGGCGTAGGGGTCCATGTAACCCAGCATGATGGTGCCGTTGGTGAATATAGTGACGTTGGTGTAGGCCAACATCTTCGTCTTGTTCATGTAGAGCGTAATCACGTTGTTGGACTGCTCGATATCGACATCCATCCATTGGCCGAGAACACCGCTGGTTGAGCAAGAGTAGGAAGAGTAGCCGTCACCATTCCAACCCGATATGTTTTGCGGCACGCCGGCGTCAACGGAATAAGCAGCATCGCCATTGTAATCGAGGGGGTACTTGAAGACGTTGGTAAAGCCGCTCCACGGGACGCCGTCCACAGCCCACCAGCCAGTGCTGGGGAAGAAGCTGTTCGCTTTGTTTCCGTTGGTGCCTGTTCCCAGAATAATATCATAAAAGCTGTTGGCACTAAGTTGCCCGGCATCGCAGCAGAGCGAGAACCAGGTGCCGTCGCTGTTGGTGAAGGAAAAAACGCCCTGGGCGGAATTCGATTGCACAACACTTCCGAGGATCCAATTGACATTGGTGCCGTAGTGATTGATGCCGAAGAGCACGTTTTCTGTGGTTGTCCCGCTGCAATCATGTACCAGGGCCATGCTGAAGCGCAAAGCGTAGTTGCCCTGGAACAAGGGCGCGTTATTCGGATACAGATTGACGCCCGAGGCCGGCCCGACAAGGGTTTGCGAGCCGCCCGTCGCTGTGGCGTAAAGGTTGGTGTCGGAGACGTTCTTGTTGCAGGTCACCCGCAACGCGTTGGGCCCTCCGCTGGGTGGCGTGACAAGGGAGTCATAGGCGACACCGCCAAGCCCGTTTCCGTAGCCGAAAGTCGCATCAAAATCCAAGACGGCGTTATTGATATAATTGGTCGGTGTGCCGGTGTAATTGGTCATGAAGAACTGATAAGGGTAAGTTCCCGTATCTGCGGAAAAGGCTACATTCCAGTTGGTTGAATCGTTCGGGTCGGTTAACGGATCAGACCACAGAACGCTTTCTGGCGGATAGAGATTATCCAACAGCGTCAATGTGGCGGTGTTGGTGGCGAAGGCAAAATTGAGCGGGCTGGAGCCGGCCGTGCCACTGACGATAATCGTCTTGCTGCCCGTATAGTTAAGATGAGGCTGCGGTAATCCAACCTCAATCGTTTCGGTCAAGTCGCCCGGGTTTACGGGGATGTCGGAGCCAGACCCCGCGTTGGCGGCACTATTGTAGCTAACCGGCTGCACGCCCGCGGTATAATCCGTTCCCAGTGTGGCTGTCCCCGTCACGGTAAAAGTGGTGTGCGGAATGATCCACCACACGTTGGTATCGCCCCAACGGGTGACGACGAAGCTGGCAAAATCATTAGGCAGGCCGCGATACATGGTGGGGGCGCCGCCCGCGGTAATGACGAGGGTCTGCTCGCCGGAATTGGCAATGTATGCCGTGGCCGTGGAAGGGATCACTACCGAATAATTAATACTGCCGCCTTTCAGGGTCAGAAGGACCGACAAGGAGGGGCCGGAAGCGGGATTGGCCGTCGGCGTAATTGTCACGGGTACACTTGTCTGTCCGGCCGGGACAATGACGGTGTAAGTTGAGGCGACCGGAAGGTTCACGCCATTGGTGCTGGCGTTATAATTTACTCCGTTGGTCGCGGTGCCTGTGAGAGTGAAATTGACGGAGATCGGACCCGCTTGCCGCATTGAGGCTGATGGTGAAAACAGCGGGGGTCGGCGTTGCGCCATTGTTGGCATAAGAATTATTCGCCTGGTAAGCCTGGGGAGTCGTGGCGACGACGCTGGCCGCGGCGCTGGGAGGGCTGAACTGGAAGCTCCCGTTGACGCCGGTGTAATCATTGCTGGTCACGCAGGTGGTGGTAAGCCCGAGGGTATAAACCCGCAACAAGCCGACGAATTGGTTGACGGAGTAAAGATTGTCAGCGGCGTCCCAAGCGACCGAGCCATAAGCGCTGGCGGAGCTCCCGAGTGAGCCAGGCAGTTGTTGCAACGTTGTTTCGTCAGGCAATCCATTATTTAATTTTAGGAGATAAGCAACCCCGTTGGCATTCATAGTGGCCAGATACTGGCCATCGGGCGAGACCGCAAGTCCTATGCTATTGGTAAGCAGGTCGTATCCCGGCAGGATGGTATTGTTAATAGAATCCCACACTGCCGTTCCGGACGTATTGGGGTTGCTGAAAATCATAAGAGAGGGGGTGTCATGAAGAGTGGGACTGCTCCGCTCCTCAAGAAGGTAGAAATAGTTCGAAGTGACAGCATTATCGGATATGATTTGTCCCAAGCCGCCCAAACCTTGTTCGCCGTCCGAAGTGGGAAGGACGCTGGAAGGAAATGGACCTGCGCCAACATTCCACTGCAACAGATTGTTGCCCGAGTTGCCGTTATAAGGATAATTGACATCGAAACAGTAAATGACCAAATTCCCAGCGCCGATGGAACCTGTGACAACGGGAGTGCCAACCAGCGAGGTGTGGTTCTCCCCGGCGGCGTAACTCCAGTTGGTGCCGACCAATGCCAGGCCGCCCGTGAGAACATCGCCATCCGTTTCTCCAAGAAACGAGCCGCCAGCCAGACTTGAGCAGTTACCGATGTAGAGAGTTCCATCAGGCCCGACGAACATCCGATAAGGCGAATAACTGGAGGCTACGAACGGCAAGCCGGCTTTTCTTCCTGTCGTTTGTCCCTGGCCGAAGACGTCGGACTGGTCCGCGTTGCGGCAGAAAATGCCAACTCCCACGCCATCCGACATATAGGTGCGACCGAAGCGCCAGTTCTGGGGATTCTGGCTGACCGTCACCCCACGCTCGCTACTCAAATGGTTCAAGGTGTTGGCATCGGAACTAATTTGCGTCACGGCCCCAGATCCAGCCTTCACGCAGTAAATGGCGAAGCTCGTTTCGCTGCCGAGAGCGAATGATTTGACGCCGGTGGTTCCGGGTGAGGCGATGGCATTGCTTGTGCCATCCCCGAATAGCACGTAAACATTGTCCGCCGGCTCGTTGAGAATGAAATGAATGGTTCCCCCTTTGGTGCCGTTTCCGCTGGCATTGGTGACGCCGGAGGCGTAAGGAGTGGCTTGGACGGCTGAAGCGGAGAGGAGAGCGGCGGCGACTGTACAACTAAGTAATCGAAGTATTTTCATAAGGTTTTTTTCATATTAGCAGACTTGCGGACGGGATAGTTGATTGTGGGTTGTGGTTCAGAGGTCGGGCTGGCGTTCTGAGTCTTTCATTAAATAAAGGCCGCAATTTTTGCAGCCAACCGGAACACCCCGCAATGTTGTTGCAGGCATAACGCGCAAATTAAACAGCATAAGCAGGCAGGACTTCCAACCGTCAATTGGCATTTCCCAATCTTATTTTGCTCTGCGCAAATGCGGGGTGCGGTCGGGCTTGGACGGTTTGCGCCGGGCCTGGAAAGGTCTGGCTTTGCGCACGGGCTCGATGGTTTTGGTCCGCGCCCGGCCCACCAGCACAATGGGGCAGCCTTCGTATCCGAAAGCCCGCCGCATTTCGCCGGCCAAATATTTCTTATATTGGTCGGAAAACAAATCCTCGCGGTTGACGAACAGCAGAAAAATCGGGGGCGATTGTTTGACCTGTGTCGCGTAAAAGAATTTCAAGCGGTGCCCGGCCGAGCTGACGGGCTGGCGGCGTTCAATGGCATCGCGCAAGGTGCGGTTGAGAATGGCGGTGGGAACTTTTTGCTGCAATTGCGCGGTGACGTAGCGGATGGATTCGAGCAGGCGGTCGAGGTGAAAACCGGATTTGGCCGAGGTGAAAATGACCGGCGCATAATCGAGAAAGAACAAATGTTCCTGCACCCATTGGGCAAATTCCGCCAGGCTGGTCAGGGGTTTGTCCTGGCCTTCGCGTCTTTTTTTCCCCTCCTCCTCGCGCAGTTCCGTTCGCGCCGTTTCCAATTCCGGGGCCAGCAGGTCCCATTTGTTGACAACCAGAATGCAGGCGTTGCCTTCCTCGACGATTTTCCCGGCGACCTTCTTGTCCTGGCTGGTCAAGCCGGCTTCGGCGTCCATGACAAAAATGACAATGTCGCAGCGGGCGATGGAATCGTCCGTCCGTTTGACGCTGAAAAACTCGATGGAATCGTCGATGCGCCGTTCCTGGCGGACGCCGGCTGTATCAATTAGAATATATTTCTGGCGCACGCCCTCCGTCTCCACTTCGAAGGGAACATCCACCGCGTCGCGGGTGGTGCCGGGAATGGGCGTGACGATGACGCGCTGCGAATGGGTCAGGGCGTTGATGAGGGAGGATTTGCCGACGTTGGGCCGCCCCACCACCGCCAGCTTAAGGGCGGGTTGGGCGGGAGCCTGGTTGTCCGCCGCGGCGGTTTCCGGCGGAAGCAACGCCACGGCGGCGTCCATCAGGTCATCGATGCCGCGGTGGTGAATGGCGCTGACCGGAAAAATCTTTGGAAAACCGAGCGCGGAAAATTCATCCGCCCCCGCTTCCTCCTGGGCGTTATCCGTTTTGTTGACAGCCACCAGCACTGCCTTGCCGGAGCGCTGCAGGCGCTGCGCGACCTCGCTGTCCAGGGGAACGATTCCTTCCCGCACATTGACGACCAGGATGATGACCGCGGCGGCGTCAATGGCCAGTTGCACCTGTTCGATGGCGGCCTGGGCAATGATGGATTGCGCTTTTTCCCGGCGCGAGAGTCCGATGCCGCCGGTATCAACCAGAGTGAAGACCCGCCCATGCCATTCGGCCTCGGCGGTGACGCGGTCGCGGGTCACGCCGGGCTCATCGTGGACGATGGCAATGCGCTTGCCGACGATGCGATTAAACAGCGCGGATTTTCCAACATTGGGCCGTCCGACAATGGCGATTAAACCTGACATTTTTTGACTTTCGATAAACGGACTCGCAGCACAGGGCAACGATTCTACGAATCCCGGCGGGTTCCGAATGTAATAATGGTTGGATGGCGCAGGAAAATCAAGACTTTCATGACGCGCGTGATTTTCTCCGGCGAATTCAAAAGACGGGCACGACCACATTGCGGCGAAATACGCGCGACGATTGAAAGGAATGCCAATATCGTTGGCAAACTCGGCAGGATTTTGATAAGAAAGCCCTCATGGCCGGTTATTCGAGATATAAGGTCAAAATGAATGGAGATCATGCTCCCCGCATTACGGCACAACCTTCAATCCAACGTTGGCTTCGTGGATGGTCATGCTGTTAAACTGAAGCCTGCCGTCTGGTATTATGGCAACACCCGCTGGCTCAACCCCAATGACGGAGGACACTGAACCACCCTGTTTAAAACCAAGTTTCCGGATGCGGTTGATGGTCATTATTCCAGCGCATCCGTGCGGTGTTCGTTGCCCTCATCCAATTGGTTTGTTTTCCGTACTCGACATGCGCATCGCAGAAAACCACGTTGGCCCCGAGATTGTGGCGATTGTCCAGGATTTGATCGTAACAATTGGTTGCGCCGATAATAATTCCAGTCCATGAATTTGTCGGGGTATCTCCAATGGCAATCATATCAGCAGGGGCCCAGATGCGGCATTCCGGCATGGTGCGCATGTCTTCGCGGTCAAGGCCGAGCAGGAGCAAGTCAGTTCCATCGGTGCCCCAGGCATTGTAACTGTAACTTGGATTGAACATGCCAGTCCATCGCAGGCTGGAAGGCAGGCTGGGAAAGAGGGCTCGACAGTAAAAGACGGACTGTTTGTTCGCCAAATATGGGACTAGCGCCGAATCCCAACCATAAAAAGTATTGTCGAAAAGTTCAAATACGGTTGGATAGGATTTAAAGTCATCAACATACATGCGCAGAGCCACGCCGATCTGGCGAAGATTGTTCTGGCAGGAAGTCGAAATCGCCTGTTGTTTTGTCCGGCCAAGCGTCGGCAGAAGCAAAGCCGCCAGTATTGCGATGATCGCAATGACGACGAGCAATTCAATCAGTGTAAAAGCCCGTATCTTTTTGCAGAAAGCGGTTGCGCTCATACCACAAACACCCGAATTGCTTTGAGTCGGGATTTCCCATTTGCTTTCTTGTCCACGACCATTTGAACCTTTTGTTGACTTTATTTTTTCTCCGCAAATTTGCAAGCCTTTTTACCCGGTTCGGCTCAACGCCGACGCGCGTTGCCTCATCGCGTCAGTTCACAAATAAAGCGAGAAGCAATTGTAATAAACTGTCCAGCATGGCCATAAGGGGCCATTATATGGATTGAAAATTCCGGGTATAAATTTCGGTAAGCCATTATTATGTAGAATGTTATGGCTTTCAATGGGACGGCGGCATGGATTCTGCTAACGGGTTGCGTGCGAGATTTATTTAGATTATCTGTATTCCTTCTTTTGCCGACACCGGTAGTTGCCGCAGGTGGGGGCCCGATGGCTTTTCAGGAAACGCAAACGCGGGCGGAATCGGGAGATGCCGTGGCCCAGACTAAACTGGCCCGCATGTATGAGCACGGAACGGGCGTTGCCCAGAATTACACCGAAGCGGTGAAGTGGTACGAAAAGGCTGCCGGGCATGGAATGGCGTCCGCGCAATTCAATCTGGGTTTGTGTTACTTCAACGGACACGGCGTCCCCCAAAACTGCGCGGAAGGTCTGAAGTGGTATCGGAAAGCGGCAGAACAAGGCGTCGCCATGGCGCAATACAACCTGGGACTGCGGTATGGCTTTGGAATGAACGTGCCGCGCGACCCGGTCGAAGCCTGCAAGTGGTTTAACCTGGCTGCCGCTCAAAACGCAACCGCCACCGTTCGCAAAGGAGATGAGATCTCCGATCCGAAGCCAAGTTCCTTTTACGTTTCGTTTGCCATTGACCGCCGCAATGAACTGGTGCAGTCCATGACTCCGGCGCAAGTCGCGGAAAGTCAGCGCCTCGCCGGCGAATTGCTTGCGCACAAAGCCGGGGATCCTCCCAAACCAGCCGAGGTCCACAAGTTGGCCAGCGTGTCGCGATCAAATCTCCAATAAGGATTGTCTTTTACGAATTTAACCCCGGTTCTCGTGGGTATCTGTAAATATTCACGATTTTTTTCCCGGCATTTTTGCGGTCTTTTTTGGTCTATTTTTCTTGACGAATGGCAAAAAATTTTAGAGTTTGGTTGTCGTGTGCGCGACTCGAAGATGGCGGGCCTTTCTTTTGTCTGTGGGGCGCATTTTCCTGCTTTTTACGGCGGGAATGGCGCTCGGACAGACGGGGCCGGCGATTACGCAGGACCTAACCAATCAGACCGGAGTTTACCAAGGCAGTGTAAGTTTTACTGTGGGCGTTTCCGGCACGGGCCCGTTTACTTATCAATGGCAGGTTAACGGCAGCAACCGGAATATTATTTCCACGGTCGCGGGCACCGGCACTGCCGCGTATACCGGCGATGGCGGTCTGGCGACGAGCGCGTGCCTGAGCTACCCCAGCGGCATTGCGATTGACACCCACGGCAATTTGTTCATTGCGGACAGTCAGAATAATCGCCTCCGGGAAGTGAACACCAACGGCATTATTACGTCGGTGGCGGGCATTGAGACGGCTGGTTTTTCCGGCGACGGCAGCGCGGCGACCAACGCCATGTTGAACTATCCTTACTCGGTGGCCGTTGATGCCTACGGCAACCTGTTCATTGCGGACTCTGGGAACGGACGTATCCGCATGGTGGATACCAACGGCGTTATCACTACGATTGCCGGCGGCGGGACCCAGAATCCCGGGGACGGCGGCGCAGCGACCAACGCCAGTATTAGTGTGGTAGGCGTGGCAGTGGATTCTTTGGGCAATGTATTCATTGCGGACATCGACAACAATCGCATCCGGGAAGTGGGTACGAACGGCATCATCACCACGGTGGCCGGGAATGGAACGCCCGCTTACTCGGGCGATGCGAGCGCGGCAACTAACGCAAGCCTGTCCATGCCGCGCGGCGTCGCGATTGACTCCCTCGGCGATTTGTTCATTGCGGATTTCGGGAACAGCCGAATCCGGGAAGTGGATACCAACGGCATCATCACGACGGTGGCGGGAGATGGGACCTTTGGTTACTTCGGCGACGGGGGCGCGGCGACCAATGCCGAACTTGAGTTTTTTGGCGGCGTGACCGTTGACGTCGCGGGCGATCTGTTTATTCCCGACTCCTACAACAATCGGCTCCGGGAAGTGGGAACCAACGGCATCATTATCACCTTTGCCGGGAATGGTGGCGGCGCTGATTCGGGTGACGGCGGCCTGGCCACGAATGCCAGCCTGAATTTTCCGTACGCCTCAGCCGTGGGAGCGTACGGGAACGTGTTCATTGTCGATAACGAGGGCCAGCGCGTCCGGGAAGTTGAGGTGGATGACGAGCCGACCCTCACGATTAATAATTTGACTGCCGGCGATGCCGGAAGTTACGACGTGGTGATAACCAGTCCGTACGGGAGCGTGACCAGCAGCGTGGTGACCTTGACCGTGTTGTCTCCGCCCGTATTGACCGCACAACCGGCGAGCCAGAGGGCATTGCTGGGAAGCAACGTGACATTCGGCGTCACGCTCACCGGCTCGATTCCTTTGTCCTATCAATGGTTTTTCGACGGCGCGGCGCTGCCGGGTCAGACGACCAACAATCTTTTGCTGGCCGCGGTCAATTTTACCAACGCAGGAAGTTACCAGGTGGTGGTGACCAACCTCTATGGAGCGGCGACCAGCGGTGTGGCGACTTTGACCGTGATTTCTCCACCCGTTCTGACGGCGCAACCGCAAAGCCAGATGATTTTGTCGGGAAATAATGCGACGCTGAGTGTGGCCGTTTCCGGCATCGGCCCTTTCACCTACCAATGGCAATTCCATGGAACGAACCTCCCCAACGGCATCATTAGTACCGTGGCAGGTGGCGGGACTGGAGGCGATGGCGTTCTGGCAATTAACGCCGGACTGAATAATCCTTCCGGCGTGGCCGTGGATGTTTACGACAACCTATACGTTGCGGACACCTATTACGGTCGCATTCGGGAAGTTGCAGTGGACGGCATTATTACGACGGTGGCCGGGAGCAGCCGGGTCGGCTTCTCCGGCGATGGCGGCGCGGCGACCAATGCGTGGTTGAATGATCCATACGGGCTGGCGCTGGACACTTTGGGAAATTTGTTTATAGCAGATACGGGGAATAATCGGATTCGCGAGGTGGGGGCGAACGGAATTATTACGACAGTGGCGGGCGACACCAACTCAGGCTACGGTGGTGACGGTGGCGCGGCGACCAATACCAGCCTGAACCAACCCCGCAGCGTGGTGGTTGACGTTAATGGCAATTTGTTCATTGCGGATACTTCCAACCAGCGCATCCGAGAGGTGACGAATGGTATTATTATGACGGTGGCGGGCGGAGGAACCAACAGTCCCGGCGACGGCGGCGCAGCGACCAATGCCAGGGTGTCCTCGCCTGCTGGGGTTGCCGTGGATGCGTTTGGGAATTTGCTTATTGCAGATGCGTCCAGCGGCCGCATCCGCGCAGTGGATGGCAACGGGACCATTACCACGCTGGCAGGCGGAGGACACAATTATCCCGGCGATGGCGGGCCCGCCACAAATGCAGTCCTCTCGCAGCCCTACGGCATAGCGGTAGACGGCATTGGCAACGTATTTGTTGCCGATGCCGGCGCCAACCTCATTCGCAAAGTCAGCACCAACGGCATCATTGCCACCGTGGCGGGAAAATCTGGCAGCAGCGGTTACGCCGGTGATGGCGGCCCGGCCACCAACGCGACCCTGAGCCGTCCTTCGGGCGTGGCCGTGGATGCTTACGGACACCTGTTCATCGCGGACAGCGGCAACAATCGTATTCGCGAAGTGAATTTCCAGGGTCCAACATTTTTGGTCCGCAACGTAAATTCCAATAACGCGGGCAATTACGATGTAGTGATAACGGGGCCTCACGGAAGCGTGACCAGCAGTGTTGTTACGATAACTCAAGTATTTGGGCCGGGCATTCTCACACCGCCGCAGAGCCAGGCGGCGCAAGCGGGAGTCGCGGTGACTTTCAGCGTCATTGCCAGCAGCACCGGGCCGTTTTCCTATCAATGGTTTTATAACGGCGCGTCAATGTCCGGGCAGACAAGCAACACGCTGGTTCTGAGTAACGTCAGTTCCAACAACGCGGGCGCTTACCGGGTGGTGGTCGCCAATCCTTACGCCTCGGTGACCAGCAGCGTCGCGGCCTTGTCGATTGTGACACCGACATTGCAACCGCCGAGCCAGACGGTTGTGGCCGGAAGCTCAGCCACTTTGAGCGTCACAGTTTCCGGTTCCGGCCCTTTGAGCTACCAATGGCAGTGCAACGGCACGAATCTTCCCACCAGCACCATCAGCACGCTGGCGGGCAAAGGGACGGCAGGTTACTCCGGCGATGGCAGCGCGGCGACGAATGCCCTTTTACACGGCCCCAGATGCGTGTGCGTGGACGGTTTTGGAAATGTAGTCATCGCGGACACCGGCAATAACCGCATTCGGGAAATTGGAACCAACGGCATTATTACCACCGTGGCGGGTGGTGGAAAAGGCGGCGATGGAGGCGCGGCAACCAACGCGAGCTTAAATGGGCCTGGTGGAGTAACGGTCGACGCCTGCGGCAACCTTTTCATTGCGGATACTGGCGACTGCCGCATCCGGAAAGTTGGGAACAACGGGATCATTACCACGGTGGCGGGAAATGGATGGTATTCATACGAAGGTGATGGCGGGTTGGCGACCAATACTGGCCTGGGCTATCCGTCGGGCGTGGCTGTGGACGCCTCCGGAAATTTATTCATTGCCGACGACCTTTACCGCATTCGCAAAGTCGGTACGAACGGACTAATTACGACGATGGCTGGCACGGGGATTTCGGGAAACTTGGGCGATGGCGGCACCGCGACCGGCGCCTACTTGTTTGAGCCTTTCAGTATTGCGATGGATGCGTACGGCAATTTTTTCATTACAGACACCGGCCACAACCGCATCCGGGAAGTGGCAGGGAACGGGCTCATTAACACGGTGGCAGGATCTTATGGGCAAGGTTACTACGGAGACGGTGGCATCGCGACTAGAGCATTTTAAATAAAACTATAGCCACAGGAAGCAAACCAATTTCGGGCGTCCTGGGGTGTGACTGTTTTCAGGGCCTCTGCAATGGCCTGCTCCAATTCCTCCCGGGTCCGGGCTTC
>Ga0182030_10021165_pt1 | contig 12196 bp, 7 predicted proteins | sample 812S3MmetaG_FD_121299 | JGI IMG/M metagenome (GOLD analysis project Ga0182030, IMG submission 121299) | Permafrost microbial communities from Stordalen Mire, Sweden - 812S3M metaG (Illumina Assembly) | ecosystem: Environmental > Terrestrial > Soil > Wetlands > Permafrost | place: Sweden...
AGCGGAATGGATACGGTATCCAGGTCTTGCCGTCGTTTGACCCCTGGAATTCAATTTCATAACGCGCATGGGTCATGGTTGCGAAAAGACCGTACCGGTCGGCAATGCGCAAAGGCGCCAGCAATTGGGCAGGCTTGTCCGGTAGGGGAACGAAGGGCGTGAGCTGGACGAAAGTGATGTAAAAAATCAAACCGAGGCACACGCTCGCGATCGACATACGCAGCGGACCGAAAATCCGGCGCCAGGCAGCGTGGCTTGCCGTGGATGGAACTTCCTGCTTCTGCCTCTGCGCGAGCGTGCTTTCAATGAATTCCCGAACGCGCCGTGGAACGATCCATTCGATGAACCGGTCATCCAGCAGGAGGAAACCGAGCGAGAAAACGATGTAGTTCAGAAAGGCGTAGTTTGCGGTGAGGATGATGCTGATCTCAAACGGCGCGATGATAAAAAACAGTATCACGCGGAAACGCCGGGGGAGGAAAAGCATCCAGCACAGCACCAGTTCGATTACGAGCGTGTAGAAAACCGCGGAGGCATGGAACCAGTGCGGGAAATGCGCGACGTACCAGCCGATCCAGGTGGGTAGTGGACCGTTCTGGTAGTAGTCGTCCATGGCTGTAAAGTTACGCCAGGATCGGTCGCCACTGGCCATCTTGGCCACGCCTGACCCGAAGTAGATGCAGAACCATTCCCATCGAAGTAGGAAGAGGCTGGCGCGCGAAGGCGGATGGCCGTTGCCAAGTCCCGGCCAAAATCCTGGCGGCGCAAAAAACAGGCAGAGGAAACCGGCCTCGAGAAGCATTCCGTCTGACTGGTAACCGGAGAAATCCTGCGCTGTGCTGACAAAGGAAAGAAAGCAGACGAACGAAATTACAAGCATCGCTCGCGGCCAGACATTAAAAAACAGCAGCAGCGACGCGGCGAGCCCTACCCAGCAAGAGAGCATCAGCGCATGATCGCTCGCGCCGATCCAAAATAGCGTGGGCGCAAACCAAAAGCGCTGGGAGTGAAGCGCGCCCGCGACAGCTTGCAGGTAGTCAGCCGCGGGGAGAATTCCGGCTGGCCCGATGAGCCCCTTGATCTGGAACAGGAGCGAATAGAACGCGGAAAAGTAGATCAGCCCGAGGGCGCGAAGAAAAATCCAGCGCGGCCACAGGTGGGTGAGAGGATTTGCATCGGGTTCGGGCGGGGCGGAAACCGCAGGGTCCGGCGTGACTCGGAACGCGGTGATGATTTGACGCCGTGGCCAAGAGGGCACCTGCGTTTCGGGTGCGAGCAGCCACTGGACGGCGGTTTCCAGCCACTTTTCCATCGCCCGCGATTATACCGAGGCCCGCGTGACAAAAACTTGCCGATTCCGGAGCACGGAATCTTTTTCGCGGCGCCTCTATTGCGGATAGGAGCTGGGTAGCGAACGCAAGTAAGCGGCGATGGCGTCGGCGTCGGCGTGGTTCATGTGATAGATGTGCATGGGCGGCTGGATCGATAGACCGTCAGGCCCGACACCCTTCTCAAGAATTGTTTCCAGTTGCTGATCGGTGAAACCGACCAAGCCGGAAAGACCCGGGGCGCGCATGGCCCAGTTCGTCATGGGGTGCACAGGAGTGATCCAGATTTGAGCGCCGTGCAGGTAGCGGGAATTGTCTAGATTGCCCGCGGCATCCCGCGGTGTGTGGCACTCGCTGCACATGGCGACGTTGTCGACGAGATAGTGGCCACGGTCGACGTCGCTCGTAGTCTTTTGTGCGCCCTGCGCGAGATTTTCACCTGAGAACAGGCGCGAGGCGCCCGCTCCGGCGGCGATCAAGATAAGTGCGGCGAAGATTACACGGTAACTTGCTTTCATGAAGTTTTGGGTCCTGGCTTATATGGATTTGCGGGTCGTTGCCGGAAGGCTGCCGAACACCGCCTGCTCTGCTGGAACGCAAAAGTATCGCAAAAAGGTTGACGGCGTGTCCATCGTGTTTCTCAGTACGGAAGAGAATAGTTCCAGCGCACTCCGGATTATGAAATGCACAGCACGGCGAATCCGTTCCGTCCTACTCCTGTGCCGGCGCGCGCACGGCATCGAGAGCCCACAGGGCATGCTCGGCGATGAGTGAGTCCTCGGAAAGCGCCAGGCGCTGGAGTAATTGCACGATGCGCGAATAAGATGGATTTCCCGGTGCTATGCGCGAATTTCCCAGCGCGACACACGCGTTTCGCACCATGCCTCGCCACTTGGCGCGTTTGACGGCGCTATTGCGGAACAGAACGCTGAATTCCGCTTGGGAAAGGGAGGCTAAATGCTCGAGTTCGGGCGCCAAAAGCGAGAGGTGAGGAGCGGAGCCTTCGCGCGGCTGGAAGACCGGTAGAGTGGTAACAGGCGACTTGCGATTCCACGGGCAGACATCCTGGCAAATGTCGCAACCGACGACGGCGTTACCCATGTCGCCGCGAAGCTCCTCGGGAATCGATTCACGACGTTCAATCGTGAGGTAGGAAATGCACCGGCTGGCATCGAGGACATATGGCTCCGGGAAAGCCCGCGTGGGACAGGCGTCAAGGCATCGAGTGCAGGTACCGCAAAGATCGGAAGGTGGCAGCTGGGCGGCGGCCAGGCTTGGTTCAAGCGGAAGGGTGGTCAGAATCACGCCGAGAAATAGCCACGAGCCAAGCTGCTGATTGATGAGGCACGTATTCTTTCCCAGCCAGCCGAGGCCGGCGTATTTGGCGACGACGCGCTCGACGATCGGGCCGGTGTCGACGTAGGCACGGGCTTCGAACGGCGCGGCAAAATGCGAGCGCATGCTTACGACGAGCGCGTTTAATTTGTCGCTGAGCACTTCGTGGTAGTCGTCGCCCCAGGCGTAGCGGGAAATCCAGCCGCGGGGCGATGCAGAGGCATCGGAAGACGGTGACCCGCTCGCAGAATGTGGCGAATTGTAATTCAGGGCGACAACGATGGCGCTCCGGGCGCCTTCCAGTACCAACCGCGGATCGGCGCGGCGCGGGTCGCGCAAGTATTTCATTTCTCCGGCATAGCCGCGTGCGAGCCACTGGTCGAGGTGATTCAGCTCCGGGAAGTTGTCACCGGAGTCTTGTCCGGGGATCAAGGAAACAACGCCGCACAGATCGAAGCCGAGTTCGAGAGCGCGCTCGGCAATCCAATCCGTTTCCCTGTAGCGTGTTGATTTGAATTTGCCGACCATACGAGCGAAACTCAAGCACTTGCCGCGACAAACGGCTGCGCATAGGAACTCGCTTCGCGAGTCATTCTACGTCGGAGCTAAAGCTCCGACCCCCTAAAAAACTCTGACCTCGGGCATATTGCCCAAATCAAGGCACTACCCGTTTCTTTCCGGCCGGGTTTTCGTCGCAAGAGTCACGGCTGCTATGATGTCGCAACGCGTTTCGCTTGTCACCCTGTCGCGGGTTTCATACAATCACGTGCTGTTTCGGCCACACGGAGAAATGATGAGCAGACGAATCGCCGCGAAGATTACGGGAGTCGCCGGATACGTTCCGCCGCGGCTGGTGAAAAATGCCGATCTTGAGAAATTTGTCGACACGAACGACGAGTGGATTCGCACGCGCACGGGCATCCGCGAGCGGCATTATGCCGAGCCGGGAGTAGGCTCTTCGCATCTGGGCGCGGAAGCAGCCAAGAAGCTGATGGCGGTCACCGGCCTGCGACCCGAAGAAATCGATTTGATTGTCGTGGCCACAGTGACGCCGGACATGCTGTTTCCGTCCACGGCCTGTTTGATTCAAGACCAGCTGGGGGCGAAAAATGCCTGGGGTTTCGATCTGTCCGCCGCCTGCTCGGGTTTCCCCTACGCGTTGACGGTGGGCGCACAGTTTGTGGGCGCCGGGACGCACAAAAAGGCGCTTGTGATTGGCAGTGACGTCATGACTTCGATCCTGGATTTCAAGGATCGAGCCACCTGCGTGCTATTTGGAGATGGCGCCGGCGCCGTGCTGGTGGAGGCCGCGGAGTCTGAGTCGGAAGGCATTCTGGATTTCATACACGATATCGACGGCTCGGGCGGCTGCAATCTCTACATGCCGGGGGGAGGCTCGCTGCATCCCGCATCCGCGGAGACGGTCGAGAAACGCATGCACTTCGTGCACCAGGAAGGCCAGTCGGTTTTTAAATACGCCGTAAGGCGGATGAGTGACCTTGCCTGCCAGATTCTGGAACGCAACGGCTTGACCAGTAAAGACCTTGCGTTGGTTGTGCCGCACCAGGCGAATCTAAGGATCATTCGCGCTATGCAGGAGCGCTTGGGCGTGGACGATTCGAAGGTTCTGGTGAATATTGACCGTTACGGGAACACCACGGCGGGCACAATTCCGCTGGGATTGATGGAAGCGGTGGAGCAAAAGCGCGTCAAGAAGGGCGACTTGGTGCTGCTGGTCTCCGTCGGCGCCGGCTACACCACCGGCGCTGTTCTGATGCGCTGGGCCTACTAGTTCACGCCGAACGTGTCTGCTTGATCTCCGAAAATAGTTAGCACCGGATTGACGTCTCCGCTGGTCGTCGTGATCATCAGAAACTTTGTGGGTGACACGATGAAGAAGTTGCCTGTGAATGTTGTGGGCGATGTCAGCGTAAAGGTGCCGTTGCCCACGCCGGCGGTAATCCCCATATATGTGCCGGTAACGACTTGGCCTGAAGTGTTCGCCGAGGAATTGCTGGTGTCCTGCGTGCCGGCGACGGCCATCGTGCCGTCGAGCGTGACCACGCCCGAATAATCCTGCACGGAAGCGGCTTTCGGTGTTGCAGTGCCGTCGATAAACGTTCCCTCGATCGTCATAGCCGAAAACGGCCCCGTCGATTGTGGTTCAAAAAGCCCGAGTGTTGCCGCGCTCACGTTTTGCAGCACACAGAGAGCCTCATTCGTATTGATCATGTAGAAAACCGGATCGATCGGAGTGACGAGATTGGTGTCAACTCGTCCAAACGAATCGCTGGTGCCAAAGTTTGCCGATAGGATCCCTGGCCCGAGGAACGTAGCAGCCGCGCCGCCTGTGTTCTCGGCAAACGAAAGCGTGAACCCTACGCCACCGGTGGGGGTGAGCGCTCCGACCGCCGCAAAGGGGAGAAACGCCGATCCGCCGCTGGGGATGATGCTGCCAGTAATTCCCCCAACGCTGGTAGCCGTAAATGAGTTGCTGGCTTGAACGAATGGATAGCCAATCTGCTGGAACAGTTTGCCGACCGTGATGTAAGGCTCCGCGATGCTGGCGGCGTCAGTTTCAACGAGGAACGCTTCCGTGAGCACGCCGCCCGCCCCCGCGACAGGGTAAACGCTGAAAGCCATGTTGGCCAACTGCTGGGAGACGGCCATAGTGCAGCGTGATGCCTGAGTCGATGTGAGGAACGTCCCGGAAAATGTCGTGTCTTTGGTAATCACACGCTGGGGTGGTGCGTTGACGTCCACCTCACCGGTATCGATGGTTCCCGGCGTGGTTGAGTTGAGCGGCGTCTCCGCGGTGAACCGCCCGCCAATCGTGACTGGGCCGGGCGTACTGCCTGTGAATGTTCCCTCGGAGCCGGAGAGTGCGACGACAAAACTCGTTCCTAGCGTCCCGGATAGGGTGTTCGAGACGCAGGTGGAAACCGTCTGTTGGGCCAGTTCGCCGGAGCCGCGCGTGCCGCTGGCATCGAACTCGGCCATCCGGCCGTGGGCTCCATGGGCGTCGATCGAGAAGACATAGACGAGAGTTCCAGCCGAAGCGGTGTTGAACGTCAGCATCCCTCGGTTGTCGGGCCCCACGGTGTAGTGTCCAGTGAAGGTTTGATTGGATTGAGATGGTGGGCCCTGGAAAGAATTGAAATCGGCGACGCCATTGGTGATATTGCCCGCTCCGTCGGTGGTAAAGCTGCCTGCGGCGACCACAGCGCCGTGCGTGTTGAATCCCGAAAATTCGAAGGCGTAGCCCCCGTTAAGAAGAGCCACTCCGCTGTTTCCCGCAACCGTGAGCGAGAACGCCGACGTAACAGATGCGGGCGGCACTTCGTTGTCGGTCACCGTCACGCTGAAATTTGTGGTGGCCTGAGTGGTAGGCGTTCCAGAGAGAAGGCCCGTGCTGCTCAGGGTGAGCCCTGCAGGGAGAGTCGAACCAGGGGCCAGAGCCCACGAGGACGGTCCTGTACCGCCCGTGGCCTGAAACTGCAAGCTGTACGCGACACCACCGCTGCCATTAGGGAGCGGCGAGGTGGTGCTGATCGTGAGATCGCCGATGTGTATAGTCAGGGGCCCAGACATAGCTGGGCTGCCGTCTGCGTCTGTTGTCTGTATGACGAATGGCCCAAAGGTTCCCTGCGTAGTGGGAGTACCGACAATTTTCACGGAGCTCGTCGTGCTGGGTGCGAGTGCCAAACCTGGCGGCAGAGAGCCGCTCGACACGGTCCACGAGAATGGCGGAACTCCCCCCGTTGCCGTCACAGTCGCGCTATAGGCGCCGTTGACGCTGCCGGAAGGAAGAGTGGTAGTCGTAATCGTAGGCGGCGGTTCGACGGTAATTTGTAATTGCTTTGATTCACCAGGAAAGGTAATGGACGTTGCAGTAACCGTGACCGCGGTTGCGGAGCCAACCACGGCTGGTGCATTGTACGTTGCTGAGCTGGTCGTGGTCGGTGCGAGAGTGCCCGTTGATGGGCTGAGGCTCCACGTGACCCCCGCGGCAGACGTATCGTCCAATACTTGCGCGGTAATCACCAGCGTCCTTCCCTGACCGATCGTCTGGGCGGTGGATGGCGTTAACACGACGGCGTGAAAATTATGCGGCGTTCCGGCGCATGCGGCCAGTATGAGCAAAGAGAGGATGCCGAAAAGCAGTGCTGTCAGTTCGAGGCCGGTGCGCTTGACCATGAGGTCTGGTCTCCTTCGGTCAACAGATGGCTTTACCTTCTGAGGATTACCCATATCTTTTAGACCACAGATTGATGCTCCTCGCTGAAACAATGAGGGCGGCGAATGGCGTATGAGGCAACCGCGGGATTGAAAGCGTAGTGAAAATGCGGCGAAACTCGGCCGCGACTCTCCCTTATATAGCCAAGGGATCGAGGTCTTCGATTATTGATAGTTACCGATGCGGCCGCGCCATGACCGGAGACGCTTCTGCTCGCGCACCCGTTCGAGGATAATGCGTGTTGCATGTAAGGAGGCTGAATTGCGAGCAGTGGTTACCGGCGGGGCGGGATTCTTAGGCTCTCATCTGTGCGATTACCTCATTGTGAAAGGCTGGGACGTTGTCTGCCTGGACAATATGATTACGGGTGCGCGTTCCAACGTCGCCCATCTGGCTTCGAATTCACATTTTACATTTGTCGAACAGGATGTTTCGAAACCCTACGAGTTGGACGGCGGCCTGGATGCGGTGATGAACTTTGCGTCTCCCGCTAGCCCGCCGGACTATCTAAAACATCCCATCGAAACGATGAAGGTTGGATCTTTCGGCACTTACAATGCTTTGGAGCTCGCGCGGGTTAAGAAAGCCAGGTTCTTTCAGGCGTCGACTTCCGAGTGCTACGGGGATCCGGAAATCAGTCCGCAACCCGAAGACTATTGGGGTCGTGTGAACCCGGTGGGCCCACGCAGCGTTTACGATGAAGCCAAGCGTTTTTCGGAAGCTTTGACCATGGCCTACCATCGCCAATACGGGCTGGATACGCGCATCGTTCGAATCTTCAATACCTATGGGCCGCGTATGCGATTGAATGACGGTCGCGCCCTCCCGAATTTTCTTTACCAGGCGCTGGCCGGAGAGCCCATCACCGTGTACGGAGACGGCAAGCAGACGCGAAGCTTCTGTTACGTATCGGATTTGATTGAGGGCATCTACCGGCTGCTCGAATCGAACGAGCACGAGCCGGTAAATATCGGAAATCCCAGCGAAATCACGATTCTGGAATTTGCCGAACGAGTCAAAGCTCTGGTTGGCAGCGCCACGCCGATCGTTTTTAAACCGTTACCGCAGGACGATCCCAAGCAACGGTGCCCCGACATTGGCAGGGCGCGCCGCATCCTTAATTGGGCGCCGAAGGTCAATTTGGCTGAGGGATTGAAGCTGACCTATGATTTTTTCCGGCCGCAAGTCGACGCGATTAAAAAGCAGAACTCTTAAATAAATATCTACGTCGGGTTATCATGGCCGGCCAAAGGAAAGGTACTCGAAACCCAGGCCCCGCATCTGCTGCGGTGAAAGTAAATTGCGCCCGTCGACGATGAGCGGCCGCGCCATCGACTCCCGGATCCTGTTCCAATCGAGATCGCGAAATTCCTTCCATTCCGTGGCAATCAAAAGCGCCTCGGCATCCTCGGCGGCCTCGTAAGCGGAATTGGCGTATTCGATCTCAGTAAGATCGGGACGCGCCTTCTCCATCGCGGCGGGATCGAAAGCGCGAACGCGTGCACCCTCGGCCAACAAGCGCTTCACCAGGTCGATGGCCGGGGCGAAGCGGATGTCGTCGGTATTTGGTTTGAACGCCAGCCCCAGGACGCCCAACTGTTTGCCGCGCACTACCCAAAGCGCTCCCCGAATCTTTTCGAAGAAGCGATCGATGCGCCGCCTGTTGATCTTTTCCACTTCCTTAAGCAGCGAGAAGTCCACGCCGGATCGCTCCGCCAAATGAACGAAAGCTTGCAAGTCTTTCGGGAAGCAGAAGCCGCCAAAACCAAGCCCGGCAGAAAGGAAGGCCGGTCCGATGCGTGGGTCGAGCCCCATGGCATGGACCACTTCTTCTATATCCGCATCGAGCTTTTCGGCTAGATCCGCCACCATATTGGCGTAAGAGATCTTCATGGCCAGAAAGGAGTTTGAAGCGTGCTTGATGAGTTCCGCGCTGTTGATGCTGGTAACCACCCAGGCGGGTAGCGGGACATCGGGACAAGCCGGAGAGTGCATCGGGCAAATAAATTTCCGATCGAGCACCGGCGCGTAAATCTCTCGCAGTTGGCGTTCCGCGGCTTGGTCTTCGACTCCAACGACGATACGGTCGGGATGCAGAAAATCTCCTACCGCAGTGCCTTCCCGAAGGAACTCCGGATTGGACGCCACGTGAAATTTAATGTTGCTCTTGCGAGCGTAAACGGCAAGGGCGCGCTTCAGTTCCTGTCCCGTTCGCGCCGGCACCGTACTTTTTTCGACGACAAGTTTCGCGGACTTTGCTTCGGTCGCTACCAGCCGTGCAACGTGGTCGATGGCGCTCAAGTCCGCTTCACCGCTCGGCAAAGGTGGCGTGCCGACACAAATAAAAACGGCGTCGCCAAATGCAATGGCGTCGGCGGGATTGGCGCAAAATTTCAAAAGACCTTTTTTGCGCATTTGGGGAATAATCTTTTCGAGACCCGGCTCGTAGATGGGCAAGCCCCCAGACTCGAGCGTTTTGATTTTCCCGGCGTCGCTGTCGGTGCACATCACTTCGTGGCCGATTTCTGCCAGGCAGGCCCCGGTTACCAGGCCGACGTATCCCGTTCCGATGACGGCGATCTTCAATGAATTCCCCTTATTTTTAAGAGTGAGTGCGCCCCGCGACCTGATTTCATCAACGGACGCACGAGTCGTTCCAGGGTCGAATAGAAAGCTTACCTTAACTTGGGAGCTCTCCAGCCTGGCGCTTCTGGCCGTCGGGATACTCTTTGCTAACATCGCTGCGCTTCGGGACCTGCTCCGCCCCCTTACCGCCTATCCTAAAAGAACACGGATATGAGCCCAACAAGCCCTTCGGATCATGATATCGCTCGCGCGGACGAGCCACGCGGGCCCATTAGCGACCAGAAAACGGTTTTGCTAAGCGAGGTGCCTGATCTCTCGCCGTCCGACGCGCGCAAAGCTCCGCCCGAGGCCCCCGCCGCTAATCTACCGCCGCTAATGGCTTCTCTGAGCGCGGCTTCCCTAGCTGCATTGTCGCAACGGTACGAGATTCTGGCCGAAGCCGGCCACGGGAGCATGGGCAACGTCTACAAGGCACGGGATCGTGAAACAGGCGAAACCGTAGCGCTGAAACTTCTGAAGCCCGAGATCGCCTCCGACCAGGCAATGATGGATCGGTTCAAGAACGAACTGCTCTTTGCCCGCAAGATTACCCACAAGAATATCTGCCGCGTGCACGAATTCAATCGCATCGGCGGCGTTGCTTACACGTCGATGGAATTTGTCGAGGGCGAGAGTCTTCGATCGGTGCTCAACCGTTTCGGCGGGCTCCCGGCGCGCAAGGCCATCGATCTGGCACAGCAAATGTGCTCGGGCCTGAAGGAAGCGCACGCTCAGGGAATAGTGCATCGTGACCTCAAACCCGAGAACGTGATGATCGACGACCATGGCAACGTCAAGATCATGGATTTCGGCATCGCCCGCTCCATGGAAGTAGCTACCCGCCTGACCGGCTCGATGGTCGGGACGCCAGCGTATATGGCGCCCGAACAGGTTACCGGCAAATCCGTGGATTACCGCACAGACGTCTACTCGGTGGGCCTGATCCTCTATGAGATTTTCACCGGTGTCCCGGCATTCCATGCGGATAACACCGTTGCCGTTGCGATGAAACAGATGCAAGAAGCTCCGAGGCCCCCACACGAAATCGAGCCGAACATTCCGGCGGCGATGGAGCGAGTCATATTGAAATGCCTGGAAAAGGAGCCGACGCGCCGGTTTCAAACGATAGCCGAATTGGAAACGGCCGTGCGCGTGCCCGGTCCGGCTGTGATTCCGGAAGTCCGGCACGCGCCGGCTCTCGACCTGCCGATTCCGGCCAAACGATACGTTCCTCAACTGGCTGACTCGGCCCCGCCGCGTTCGCATTCCGCTGTAGGAATGGTGTTCGCCTGGCTACTTTTGATCGCGGCGTTAGGACTTGCGGGTTACGCTGGTTGGCACTGGCTGGCGCCGGTCGCGTGGCCTGATGCGTTCAGTTTTCCTCAGAGTCAGCCCGCCCCGAAGACGCCCGATTTCGCGCTCGATACGAATCCTCCTTCGGACGCTGTGGTACAGGCGCCTGTATCTGCGGTCCCGAGCGCCCCAGACTTCACGCCCGCAACAGACACGGCAGAAATTGCCAAGCCGGCTGCGATCTTGCCAAGCGCTACGCCTAACGCTGCTCCGGCATTACCTGCGAAACCCGCGGAAACGACAGCGCTGCAGCTAACGCCCGCGAAGAATGGGTCAACGGGCCGTGGCACAGGATCGGCCGATGGCCAGCAGGATCGGAATAACGCACTCGGCAAAAACAGCGAAGCCCTGGGGAATGCGTTACTGTCTGGAATGATCTGGGTCGGCCGCTATGAACGCCGCGACCGAGCCGATGCCGCGGCTAGGGAAATCCAGGATTTGGGGCTGTCCGCTAGCGTGGTTCCCCGAGACGGAGCCAGAGGACAGTTCTTCGTGGTGCTGACCGGCCCCTATGCCGGCAAAAAATTAAGCGATACCACGGCATTGCTACAAGCCGACGGTTTTGCGAACGCGCGTCCCGTGCAATCCATGGAAGGGAATTCTCCGAAGCCCATTTCCAATCATCAGCAGGGCGAGGGTTCCAATCAACAACAGTAGATCGCGCAGCTTGGGCGAAGTTCCGTAGGGCGGAGCGGAGATGGCGGCTGGCTTGGAATTCGGCGCATGCAGCGACAAGGGCTGTGTGCGGGAAAACAATGAGGACAGCTATTCGCTGGCCCCGCGACTGGGTCTTTTCGTCCTCTCTGACGGCATGGGCGGGCTCGCCGCCGGCGAAGTAGCCAGCCGTTTGGCTGTGGACACCATCATTGCGCACTGCCGCGAGGCGGAATCAAATCCCGAACTGCCTATTGAGGGTGAAAGGATCGATGGCGTGTCCGCAGCGTCAAATCGTTTGGCGAGCGCCGTCCGCTTGGCGAATAAAGCCGTGCACGAGACTGCGGAAAAGAACGGCATCGACCAGATGGGAGCCACGCTTGAGGCGGTGCGCTTCACCGGCGACCGCATGAGTCTTGTGCACGTCGGCGATAGCCGGGTCTACCGTTTGCGCGGCGATCAAATCGAACAGCTCACCCAGGATCATTCCTTCGTCGCCGAGCAATTGCGTTTGGGACGCATGACCGCGGAAGAAGCTGAAATTAGCAGGCTGCGTAACGTGCTGGTGCGCGCGCTGGGCATCGACCCGGTTGTGGAGCTCGACGTGAGCGAAGAGCTGGTAGTGCCGGGCGATACGATTCTGCTTTGCTCCGATGGGCTTACG
>Ga0182030_10021166_pt1 | contig 12196 bp, 11 predicted proteins | sample 812S3MmetaG_FD_121299 | JGI IMG/M metagenome (GOLD analysis project Ga0182030, IMG submission 121299) | Permafrost microbial communities from Stordalen Mire, Sweden - 812S3M metaG (Illumina Assembly) | ecosystem: Environmental > Terrestrial > Soil > Wetlands > Permafrost | place: Sweden...
AGCCGCAAGTTCCGCCTTGTAACCGGCCTCGCCGCGCCGCGACTGCCCGTCGCTCTCCACTAATTCCGCTCTTAAAGTAGACGCGAGGGCGGCAAGCGACCGGCCGCGTTCTTCCGCGAGTCTAGCCCGGGTGTCCGCCAACTGCCGCGCGGCAACGGCTTGCTGCCGCTCGTATAAGCTGACGCAGAGCCCAACCACCAACGCGAGGAAAACCACCGCCCAGGGCAGATTGCGGCGCAAGAAGCGCTCGCAGCGATAGATCCGTCCCCCACGGCGCGCCTGTACGGGCCGCAGGCGGCCTCCCAATTAACGAGGGGAAGTGTTCTCCAAGGCTGAATCAGCGTTGCCCAGGATCAGAACTGAGGGAAGCCCCGAGATGTCATCAGTTTTTCAATGGCAACACTAAGTACGACCTTGATGGCCTTTACTGATGCTAAGGAGCATTGCTTGAACTCAATTTCGCTAAAACCTATTACCTTTAGTCCCTGATGCACTTGGCTCGCCAGGCCTGTGCCGCCGACGTATTTCTCTGGAAGCAATACTCGAATCTTATGTGCAATGGATGGATAATTCGAGAACCGGTCTACTTCCACGTGGGCGCCCCGGGATACATCAAGGACGAGTATGCAGTCAGCTATGGCAGCATGAACCAATTCTTCGGTCAGAAGCGATTCCAGTCCACGCGTATGGTCGCGCAATGCAAGAGCCTCGGAGAAATAGACCTCCGATTGGGGAAACTCCTTCGCCAACAGGTCCCGAATCTGATTCCGCTTCGCCCAATATTTCTTGATTTCTTTTGGGCCTTTCGGACCCGGATCGCCTGGTCCCCACACAAGCACCACGAGTTCCTCCATTTTGGCGCGCTTGTGCAATTCGTCAATTCGATCGCCTGCGTTCACCGCTGTGTCCTCGACATCTACTGGGCACTCTGTGCCATTAGCCATTTGAACAGCGCCCGACCGAATTGGGTGGGAACAATTGATTCACCGTATGCGGTGGCTGCGCGGCAGTTTGCAAGTAGGCTGACGATGTGGGTGGTCTTTGTCAGTCCGAGGCGCTCTGCCATGTGCACAACGGAATAACTGTCGGCCCCGAGGACCTCGAAGATGGTCTCGGCTTCGGCGGTGTCTAGATCAGCCAGCATTTCAGCCGCCGCTGCGCGGTTATCAGCAACGGAAGCATCAGGTAGTTCGGGAGCAGAAGGCCCTCGCGAAGCCATTTTTGCGAGCAGAACCCGAAGCTTCTTCACTTCCGCTGTTAATGACTCGGTCGTTTCTTTTAAGGTCTTGCTTTCCTCTTTAAGTCGATAATTTTCTTGATTCAATGAAATTGACTGGTGGAACGACGCTTTGATCGGCGATATCATTTGGCCGATGACCGAGTTCCTTGTCTTGATGGAAACGGACTCAACGTACACGTTTCGAGAAGATGCTCCAGTTGGCACCAATTCAAAGGATTGGTGCCCGGGGCGCGGTAGAGTCTGGACATCGTATACAACTACCTCGTTAACTCCACTCAGCACCTTGCGTGCCTGAGGTTCAGAGATAGTGGTACCGACGCGCACCCCGGAGAAAACCGAACCGAATAGGCGCACGTCGTGAGGCTTTCCCGCAATGCGCGTTATGTGCCCCCTCTTTTGGAGCTTTGCTGACTTCTTATAGAACTGGCGTCGGTGAACACCGGCGAACTCGTCAGAAATCAATTCAGACATTTACGTTGGGCTCCGCAGGATTCAAGTCGGTTATTTTCGATCTCTGAAGGATAGAACGAAGTACGAGTGCCTTGCTCTGCGCTCGTTCGATAGCGCGCAATATGGCGCCTATGTCGTCATCGTCTATAGCAATATACAGCTCTTTGGAACCCTCAGAAGTGAAGTACTCTAGCTTTAGGGTATGCATCACAAGCGCACCGCGAACGTCGAGATCCTTGTCCCCGCCAAATACGGGACGGATATCAGTCACAATGCGAATGTTCTCCAGGAACTGGGTCGTTTCGACTGCGAGATCAGCCGCCTTAGCACTCAGATGGAGGGATTCGATGCGTAACAGGATATTAAGCCGGGTACGGAGGATCTCCGTTTTGGCCGGATCGCTTGACGAACCCTCGTGCTGAGACCATTGGGATAGCACATCCTCGATGAGTGCCCCCGGGGTGTCCGTAGGACCCAATAGAGAAGCAAAATATGCGACGGCTGAAAGGATTCCATCGATATTGCCTTTCGGTACCTCGGGCAAAGAAGAAACAGCCTTAGAGTACATGAGACTGCGTTTGACGCTGGGAGATGCTTCCGAGATGGATGTCCTTAGGGCACCAAACTCCTCCTCTGTGAGCGCCGCGAGGGCCGACAGGGCGGAACCCTCGATCTCCGGTGTATTTGCCGTTTTCAATTCATGCTCCAACGTTCATGCACAATTATGCGCTCCCTTGCCTGCTTCATGTCAACAACAAAGCGGCCGGCATAAATCAAGTCGCTGTAATGGTTTACGCAGATTGTCGCCGTAGGTCATTCCGCGCGAATCGCCGGTGGGAGCCATCGGAACCAGCCGTCATGTACTAGTATACTCGCTCCAGCCGTGCCGAGCTCTGGGGCACTCGGGACGAATGTCGAGCGGATATTCCCGTTCAGATTTCGGACCGTTTTAGGGCGGAATGTGTGTTTTCCACGTCGCTTAAGGCATGCAGCGAGCGGTCGGGAAGAGCCCAAATCGGCTCGAAGATCGTTTCTGGCCGGTCGAGGTAGCGGGGAATGGGAGTGTCTGCCGTCGGATCGGTGAATAGGGGGGAAATGCTAAACCAAAACAGCCCAGCCCGCATGGCCGGGCCAGCGACGAGAGGATGGTTGACGAGTTCCATGAGCTTCTTGCCACGTGCCTCGTCGGTGGTTTCAACCAGGACCGCACGAATAGGGTGGACACCGAAGGCTTAGGTGTTTTTGTTGCTTCTTAATCAAGTGGTAGTATCCGCGAAACTTCTTGAGCATGTCCGTCATGACCATGCTGCCGCGGTCAGCCTCGTAGCAGAAGTGCGCGAGCTGTTGGCCCTCGGCACGATTGGCAAAGCGCAGCGTAAAGAGCGCGTCGGGTTCAACCGGGTGTCTCTCGGTCTCGTTAACTTCCTGCCAAAAGAACTCGCCGCCGACTCTCGAGGATCGGACCTTCGGCACCTCCACCTTGTGGCCGGCAATCTGGCCACCTTGGCGCCATGCCTCCAGAGAAACATTGCCAGCTGATATTTTGCATGCCATCTCAACCATAAACCTAAATCCGGCGGTTGACCGTCGGCTTGGCCTGCAAGTCCGCGAGCAGTCTGGGCTTTCAACTGCGGCGCAGTTCACCCAATGGGTGACAACTCGCATTGCTGCAAATAGTTGCGGCTGAAGGAAGAGCTCATGCTGTGTGCGTTTCAACTGCCGTTTTTAGGATAAAGTGCATCCGGGAAATCATCAGGCCGTGATTCAAGAACCCGAGTTGCATGTGCTGGCCGCGAATTGCCGCGCCGGCATAATCCTTCTCGCGATGACTGCGAATCTCTTCTAGCATCTGAGGATGGATTTCCAGGGGGCGCCGCTCGGCCAATAGGTCGAGTGGTTCGCGGTTATCGAGGTAGTAATAGAACTCGCTGTGGGTCCGGAGGCCGGGAAACGCCCAGCGGGCTACGAGGCCACGCTCCCACAGCCGGCGCAAGCGTCGGTGGGTCACATCTTCGTTGCCGCCAGTGAGCCGGACGATCTGCGCGGCCGAACAGAACCGGCACCTTAGGACCGCATCAAGGATGTCCAGGTCACGGTCGGTGATCTGTCCGGGCCGTCTTGGCTCGGGCCGGATGAACTTGGAGAATATTGGCGTGGCCATCGAAAATCCCCTTTCTTCAGGCGCTCAGCCTGAGTGCGCCGGTTGGTCGGGATCGCCGGCCGACCCGTCAGGGTCAACATCGGAACGCCCACTGCCGGTCAAAAGCGAAGGGCTACCTCCGCGGCGGCCGCCACGGTCTGCTTTCCCGTCAGACCGTGAAGAGTCGGTTTGGCGATCCAAGTCGGAAGGCGCCGCCGTAGTCTCCGCGACACGGACGATCAGATCAGCCGGAGTTGAAAAATGAATGATGAGCTCACCGCGGCGGACGTACACTTGCAGCGGGAGCGCTTCAATGATTTGTGAGATGTTCATTTCGTTCCTTCCTGTATCAGAACCGTATCAAAACGGATCTGATTAAGCCTTCAGGGGTTGTCGGCTGAGCGAAAGCAGATGCCCCAAATTGTTGAAAACCAAAGGACACAATAGGAAGTAAAAGACTGAAAAGAAACGATTTTCTTGCTTCACGCGCAGGAGGTCAGAGCCTGAATTAAGGCATTTTCCGGACCAGAACGTCAGAAGCCGCCTCGTCGATTTCTCGGAGTTGCCTGCAACGGTCCCTACGAACGATGGGAGCGCCCGCGAAGCCCGCCTGTCGCGTCGTAGTCATCGCGTAACGGCGCTGTCCACTATCTCGCGAGCCGCGCTTCTTCTGTGTGTTCGCCATGGCGACTTTTGTCCTGCGGTGTCACGATTCACCCCCGCCGAGGCGTGCAGCGTAGGGCACGCATGGAGTACACATTGACCATTCTGACGATGAAGGAAGTCGAACTAGCGAACTAGCCACCCGATACTTTTCGTGGGGATGTCCAACGATCATCGGGTTGCGGCGACGCCCATCCCTGCCATTGGCAGGCGAGCTTTGTTCGCGCTTGGAGTCGCCTGTTTAGGGTTCCCTATCTGACAGTGAATTTTTTGAAGGAGGCTTGAGCTATGTCGCATTTTCTGTTTCTCGCATTTCAGTGGCACAGAGGCAAACGGGGTTTCGTCATCCTGTCCCTGGCGTTCTTGGCCTTCCTACTGTACTCGGTCGCACACGTCCATTGAACGCTGAGTGCTTCTCATGGCTGCGCGCCGGACTCTCGACCATTCCCAGCAGCTTGACCTCTTCGAAGGCCTCAGCGTAGACTCGTGGACAGCAGCAACAAAGGGGTCCCCAGATGTACGAGAGAAACCGGCTCGGTCAGATGATCCTCGAACACTGGCAGAAGCACCGGCCGCGGATGGTCGCGGAACTGCGGGAAACGAACCAGTTGGACCAGACGATTTACGAAGCCCAGGAGACGACCGGGGATCTGCTGTACGAACTGGTGTCGGTCCAGAAAATGGACTACCAAGCGGCCTGGGAGATCACGATGCGCGAGTGGGTGCAGCCGTCGAGCCCGAACCGCCGGCAGTCATCATTGCTGCGGACGTTGACGACCCGCCAGCCACGTCCTCCCGCGATTTCCGAATAACCTCGGCACACAGAATCGGCGAGGGTAGCTTGAGGGAAAAGGTCCGCGCCAACCTCGAAGCCATCCGCTCTCTCAAACAGCTTGAAGTTGAGGACCGGGACGCGACCGACTTCGAGAAGGCAGTCCTTGCGCGTTACAGCGGGTGGGGCGCGATGGCGAATGTCTTTGAGCGATATCCGCCTCGGGAGTGGGAAGAGACCACCGGCGAGTTGCGCCAACTGCTCACGCCGGACGAGTATGCTTCGGCGCGTGCCTCCACTCCTAACGCACACTTCACATCGCCCGTTGTGATTTCCGGCGTTTGGCAGGCACTCGAACGTGTCGGTCTGGAGGACGGCGCCCAGATATTGGAACCGTCCTTGGGGGTGGGACACTTCTTCGGACTGATGCCGGAAGCGTTCACGCCCGGTACGCGCAGGACCGGCGTGGAGCTCGACAACGTGACCGCGCGTATTGCCCAGCGGCTCTACCCCGACGCCACCATTTTCGCCAAGGGCTTCGAAGAGACGTCCCTGCCGGACAATTTCTTCGATGCGGTCGTCGGCAACATCCCGTTCGGCAACTATCCGGTGTTCGATCCGGCCTATCGCGGTAGTCCGGCCGTCACGCGGGCCATTCACGACTATTTCTTTGCCAAAGCACTCGAGAAGGCGCGGCCTGGCGGCGTGGTGGCACTGATCACCAGTCGCTACACCATGGACAAACAGGATGCGACGATTCGGCAGTATTTGGCCGAACGTGCGAACTTGATCGGTGCCATTCGGCTGCCCAACACCGCTTTCAAGGCCAACGCCGGCACCGAAGTCACGACCGACATTGTCTTCTTACAGAAACACGGGCAAGGCGTGTCTGTGAGCGCTGAGTCATGGCGGGAGCTTGCGCCTGTCGAAACCTTGGATGGGCCAATACTCGTCAATGAGTACTACGCGCGTCACCCGGAGATGATGCTCGGGCAAATGCGGCTTGAGGGCAAGATGTACCGGGGCGGAGAGCCGTCGCTGGTCGGCGAGGTGTCTCAGGCAAATCTGGCGAGAGCCGTCGGGACGCTGCCAGCAGGACTCTACATCGCCAGAGGCGCAAACGCCAGCGTGCGTGCTGCGATGGCTCCAGCAGAGGCCACCGGGCTTGGAGCCGTTAAGGAGGGCGGGTTCTCTGAGCGCGACGGTGTCATTGTTGTCCGAAGCGGGAATCGTTTCGAGTCTGCCAACCTGACCGCTGCCGTTGCGGCGCGGGTCCGTGGAATGTTGGCGGTACGCGATGCTGTACGGCTGGTTTTCCAGACCCAGCTTGAGGATGCCTCCGAGGAGCGCATTACCGAAGCGCGGCACGTCCTAGGCGCAGTCTACGATTCATTTGTCGCAAGGTACGGTCCGATATCGGCGCGTGAAAACGTCAAGGCTTTCGGCGGCGATCCCGACCACCCGTTGCTTCTCTCCCTTGAAAACTACGACTCGGAACTCAAGACCGCCACCAAGACGGCCATCTTCGAACGGCGCACGCTGGAGCGCTACCGTCCGGTGGAGCACGTCGAGACGGCCGCCGAAGCGCTGGCCGTGTCGCTGAACGAAACGGGAGAGATTGACTGGCTGCGCATGGAGCAGCTTACAGGGCGGACCGCGGGCCAACTGCGCCGCGAACTGGGAAGCCTGATCTACCGCAACCCGGAAGGTGGCGAATGGGAGACCGCAGACCAATATTTGAGCGGCAATGTGCGCGCGAAGCTCACCATGGCCAAGGCCGCGGCGGAAATCGATGCGGCGTACCGGCGCAATATCGAAGCTCTTGAGGCCGTGCAACCCCCAGACCTGGAACCCGGTGATATCGAGGCGCGTCTCGGGTCGTCGTGGATTCCGGCCAGCGATATACGCGACTTCGTGGCGCAGTTGCTCTACGTCCCTGCGGCCAATGTCAACGTAGCCCACGCCCAAGCCATTGCTGCATGGACCATCGATCTAGACCCAACCGCGAGGTTCAACGTCAGCAACACCACGGCTTGGGGCACGTCGCGGTTCCGTGCTTCCGACCTGATCGAGCAGGCTCTCAACGGACGGACACCAACGGCTTACGACCAACACCAGGACGGCTCTCGCACGATCAATCAGCAGGAGACCATCGCCGCCCGCGAGAAACAGCAGCAGCTAAAGGATCGTTTCCGCGAATGGATCTGGCAGGACGGTGAGCGCGCGTCACGCCTTGCCCACGATTACAACGAGAGATTCAACAATCTGTGCCTTCGCAATTTCGATGGATCGCATTTGACTCTCCCCGGAATGGTGCGCGACCACCTTCGTAACCGCGATCTGGCCCGACATCAGAAAGACGCAGTGTGGCGCGTGCTGCAGAGCGGCAGCACTCTGCTGGCGCATGTGGTCGGCGCCGGAAAGACCTGGACCATGGCCGCCGCGGCGATGGAAATGCGCCGCCTCGGGCTCGCCAAGAAGCCCATGTTTGTTGTGCCGAACCATCTGGTAGAACAGTGGGGCTCGGAGTTCCTCAAGCTGTATCCCCAGGCGCGGCTCTTTGTCGCCGGCAGCGAGCACTTTGCAACCGGAAACAGGGAGCGTGCGATGGCGCGGATTGCGAGTGGCAATTACGACGCGGTCATCGTCTCGCACCGGTCATTTGAGTTCCTGCCAGTCTCCGACCAGCTATTCAATCGCTTCATCAATCGCCAGCTCGATCAACTCCAAAACGCGATCTACGAGGCCAGCACAGAGACGGGCGACAACCGTCGCATCGTGAAGGAACTGGAAAAGTCCAAGAAGCGCCTGGCCACCAAGCTCAAGCAGCGTGCCGACCGCGAGCGCAAAGACGACACGATCTCCTTCGAGGAACTCGGCGTAGACCAGATTTTCGTCGATGAAGCGGATCTCTACAAGAACCTGTTCTACACCACCAAAATGAATCGCATCGCCGGCCTGCCGAACTCGGATAGTAACCGCGCCTTCGACATGTTCATGAAAACCCGTTACCTGTTGGAGCAGGTCGGAGGCCGCGTGGTGTTTGCGACTGGCACGCCCATTTCCAACACCATGGCGGAGATGTATACGATGCTGCGCTACCTTGCTCCTGGATTGCTGCAGGAGCGGGGCGTGGAGCACTTCGATGCCTGGGCCGGGAACTTCGCGGAGGCCGTGACCGCGTTGGAACTGGCGCCCGACGGCTCCGGCTACCGGATGCACACGCGCTTCGCCAAATTCATCAACCTGCCCGAGCTACTAACCATGTTTAGAACGGTCTCCGACGTGCAAACGGCCGATATGTTGAAGCTACCTCGCCCGGAAATTGCCACAGGGCGGCCGGAGATCGTCGCCGCGCCAGCAAGCGAACCGCTCAGAGCGTTCATCAAAGGGCTTACGGAACGCGCCGAGCGGCTGCGCACGCGCCGCATCGATCCTTCCCAGGACAACATGCTGAAAATTACAGGTGACGGCCGAAAGGCTGCCCTCGACATGCGTCTGGTGGAAGCATTCGCCGATCCGCACGGCGATACAAAGCTCAGTCGTGCTGTCGAACGGGTCTACAGTGTCTGGCAAGCGACCGGGCATTCCCGCTCGACCCAGCTTGTGTTTTGCGACCTGTCCACACCAGACCCCTCGCGATTCAACGTCTACGATGAACTGCGTGGGCGGCTGATGGATCGCGGCATCCCGCAAGACGAGATTGCCTTCATTCACGATGCCGATACGGACGGCGCGAAGATGAGGCTGTTCAATTCGGTGAACGCAGGTAGGGTGCGCATTCTCATCGGCTCGACCGAGAAGATGGGCGCCGGCACAAATGTGCAGCGCCGTCTCGCGGCCTTGCACCATCTGGACGCGCCCTGGCGCCCGCGCGACATTGAGCAGCGTGAGGGACGCATCCTGCGTCAAGGGAATCTGAACTCGGAAGTGCGCATTTTCCGCTACGTCACAGAAGGCTCTTTCGATGCCTATATGTGGCAGACCTTGGAAACCAAGGCCCGTTTCATCCAGCAGGTGATGGCGGGACACACATCCGTGCGTGCCGCCGAGGACCTGGAGGCCAGCACCCTCACGTACGCAGAAATCAAAGCCATTGCGTCGGGTAATCCGGCGGTGATGGAGAAGGTCAAGGTGGACACTGAAGTCCGCAAGCTCGATCAACTCCGGTCGGCGCACATCAATCAGCAGCACACCATTCGCATGCAGCTTCACCGGCTGCCGCTCGATATTGCTGAGACACAGCGGAATTTAGCCAACGTCGCAAAGGACATCGCCAAGCGCGACGCGCGCGCTGACGACGAGTTCGCCATGACCGTGGGCAACCGCGTGTATTCAGGCAAGGGCGCCCGCGAGGAGTCGGCGAAGGCCCTCACGTACGCTGTGTTGTCGTGGCGCGATGACACAACTTTGCAAGTGCGCGGCATGTTCCGTGGATTCGAAATCCTAAGCAAAGGCAAACTCAGCACGGGTTTCAGTAGCGAGGATGACCGCGTGCCAGACATTTTCATTCGCGGCGCAGGGACCTACTCCGCACATCTCAATCCTGAGAACACCGTTGGCACGTTGCAGAGCATCGAGCACACGCTGCGATCGTTGGAGAGAGTTGCCATGCTCCAACAGGAGCGCGCCGACTACCTCCAAAAAACGCTCAACGATTATCAGGCCCAAGCAAACCGGCCGTTTGAGCATGAGGTGCGTCTGAGGGAATTGCTCGTGCGTCAGGAACAAATCAATTCCTTACTCGATCTCGACAAGGGCGAGCAACAGGTAGCGGAAGCAGCCCACGATGATCTCGGGCAACCCAACCAAGCCCCGGAGATCTCGGCCGCAACCGGCGTTGAGAACTCCTCGCTGTCGGTTCCCAGGAACGGCTCACAGAGACCGACGGAAAACGGCCGGGGTGACCTCGTCAGGTCGGCGATGGAATACATGCGGCAGTCGCGAATGGCGATAGCTGATATGCCGATCACCGAACGAACACGCCCGGACACCGGCGCAGTCAACGGAACCGCAGTCGCGATCAACGGAACCCTCCTTGCGGTCGCTACTGCCCCCAATAGCTTCGTGGTCCTCGAACTCGACAACTCGCCCGCTCGTTTGGCGGTGGGTGCCGATGTGCGTATCCGCTTCAGCCGAGGACATGCCAAGGTCGAGACAGAGCGCGGCCTTGGCCGATAAGCTCGGCTGAGAGATTGAGATTCACTACTGTCCGCGCGGGTCGGTGGACTGCGGCTGAAAGTTTGCGATATTCCCTGGAGATTCCCAGCCCAACCACGGAGTTTTTCGCAAACACGCCCCTGCCTCTCACCCCAAGGCCCTGCCTCTGACCGGGCCTATTCATCCCTGGCGGCGGCAACATATTGCCTGTGCGCACTGCTCCGGGAGGTGCGGACAATATCCAGTGTGCCCCTAGAATACCGAAGAAACTGTCACAGCTCGGCCGATGCCGGGACGTGCAGATTAGAGGGGCAAATGGACGGCACATTGAATATTCTGACGATCAAAGAGGTCGCCGAGATCTTGCGCTGTTCGAAAGGCCACGTCCAGAACGTTCTTGTGGGGAGAGTCCGCGGAGTTCCGCGGCTAGCCCATCTACGCTTGGGCCGCCGCAAGGTTGTTCGTAAGGAATGGCTCGATCAGTGGATGGAAGCGCAGAAAACGGGTTAGTATTACAGCATGTCAGAATGCAACGTTTTGGGCGCAAGAAAGAGAGTTTTTCATGCGTCGAAACCGATATCAAAAAGGAAGCGTCCGCCCTCGCAAACACGGCTCCCACAAGGTCTGGGTAGGCCAATGGTGGGAAGGCGGGCAGAAGAAGTCCAAGGTGCTTGGGAGGTGCGCCGACATGCCGAAGGGCGAAGCCGAGGCGCTAATGGCGGTGATTCTCAAGCCGATGAACGAGAAGGCAGGTCACAGTCAAAAGCCGGTGTACACCTTTGGAGTCTATTTGACCGAGGTATTTCTTCCACTTTGCCGGCGGAAGTGGAAAGAGTCGACCCGAATGACGACTGAACCCCGGATGGTCCATCATTTGGCGCCGAAATTCGGACCGGAGTTGCTTCACCGTGTCACGCGGGACCAACTGCAACTTTTTCTGGACGGCAAAGCGCGGTGCCTATCGCACAGCGTTGTGGACCATCTCCGCTGGGATTTGAACGCGATTTTCAAAACCGCTCTCAGCGACGGGCTCGTGCAAGCGAACGCGGCAGCAGCACTGTTCACGCCGCCTTGCAAGCCTGATGCGGAAAGGAAGGTGATGACTCCCGAACAGATCCGCCATGCATTGACAGTGCTTGAAGCCCGCGAACGCCTGATTTTCAGGATGGCCGTTTTCGACGGTATGCGCCCAGGCGAGATTCTCGCGGTCCGGCTCGGGAATATCTCGGAGACTTCCATTCTCGTCGATCAGCGCGTCTATAAGGGGAACATCGATACCCCCAAAGGCCGAAGGGGCAAGCGCACATCGCGTGTTGTCGGGCTATCGCCGGGGACCTTGATGGAACTCGATTTGTGGCGCGCGACCTTAACCCTCACGGAAAGGCAATCGTTTCTATTTCCGACCGAACGGGGTACCCCATTGCGCCGGGACAATGTTTGGAACAGGGGGATGCTACCCAAGTTGAAGAAGGTTGGCCTGGAGTGGGCCACGTTCCAGGTGTTGCGCCGAACCAACGCTAGCCTGTCGCGAAAGGCGTTGATCGACGACAAGGTCGCGGCCGACCAAAGGGGACACGGCCTTGGCGTGAGCCTGGAAGTCTATTCAGTGAGCGATCTTCAACAGAAGATCGAAGCGGTGAAACGCCTCGAGTCCGAGGTGATTCAGTAATGGAACCCGCGATTCAGGAGAGGGGCGAGTTGGGAATTGGAGTCGCTCAGCTGGCCACCGGTAGAAAAACGGAGTAAACGGAGTAACGCTTGAATTTCGGAT
>Ga0182030_10021167_pt1 | contig 12196 bp, 9 predicted proteins | sample 812S3MmetaG_FD_121299 | JGI IMG/M metagenome (GOLD analysis project Ga0182030, IMG submission 121299) | Permafrost microbial communities from Stordalen Mire, Sweden - 812S3M metaG (Illumina Assembly) | ecosystem: Environmental > Terrestrial > Soil > Wetlands > Permafrost | place: Sweden...
GGGCACGCCCAGTTCATCGAGTCCAAGACGACTCAGATCGCCCACGGCGACACGGCCAAGGAGATCGGTGAAATCCTCGGCCGGTACAACGACGGCATTGCCATACGCCAGTGCGACTGGGGGACGGGCAACAAGTACCTCCGCGACGTGGCCGAGGCCAGCCGTGTGCCGGTGCTGAACATGCAGTGCGACGTTTACCACCCGCACCAGGCGCTCGCCGACATCATGACGATCATCGAGCACTTCGGCGATCCTCGTGGGAAGACGGCGACGGTCAGCTGGGCGCGCGCCGCGAGCTACTCCAAGCCCGTCAGCGTGGCCCAGAGCCTGGTCCTGCTCCTTCCCCGCTTCGGAATGAACCTGCGCCTCGTTCACCCGCCTGAGTTCAAGCTCATGCCGGAGATCGTCGAGCAGGGCAGGGAGAACGCCCGCAAGGCGCACGCCAGCTTCGAGATCATGGACGACTTCGACGAGGGCTTCAAAGGTACCGACGTCATCTATGCGAAGAGCTGGGGCGCGTTGCTCACGACCCAGGACCCCGAAGAGGACAAGCGCCTCATCGACAAGTACGACACTTGGATCACCGACGAAAAGCGCATGGCTCTCACAAACGATGACGCCATCTTCATGCACCCCTTGCCGGCAGACCGCAATGTCGAAGTCGCTGACGCGGTGATCGACGGTCCCAAGTCGATCGTCTACGACCAGGCAGAAAACCGCCTTCACGCCCAAAAGGCAGTGATGGCGCTCACGATGAGCTGAGGAAGGTTCGTTAATGGGAAAAGTGTTCGACAAGCCAGGAACCGCGGTAGTCGCAATCGGCGGTAACTCCCTCATAAAAGACAAGCAGCACGAGTCGGTTGAGGACCAGTACATCGCCGCTCAGGAGACCTGCAACCACATCGTCGCCATGATCAACGAAGGCTGGAATGTGGCCATCAGCCATGGCAACGGCCCGCAGGTGGGCTTCATCCTGCGCCGTTCGGAGCTGGCGGCACACGAGATGCACGAAGTGCCGCTCGACGTTTGTGGCGCAGACAGCCAAGGCGCCATCGGCTACGCGCTGCAGCAGAATCTCTGCAACGAGTTCCGTCGACTCAACATGAATCGCGAGGCGGCGACTGTCATCTGCCAGACAGAGGTCGCTGCTGACGATCCGGCGTTCAAGAACCCCACTAAGCCCATCGGCGGGTTCATGGACGAAGAGCAGGCGGATCGACGTCGCAAGGAGGGCTGGGACATCGTCAATGACGCCAACCGGGGATTCCGGCGAGTCGTGGCGTCACCACAGCCCTTGCGGATCGTCGAGCTTCCTGCCATCAAGGCGCTCATCGCGGCGGGAATCGTGGTCGTGACAGTCGGCGGCGGTGGAATCCCTGTTGTGGCGGACTCAGACGGTGATCTTCACGGCGTGGCAGCTGTCATCGACAAGGACCTGGCTTCGGCCCTGTTGGCCAACCAGTTGGGTGCGGACATGCTCATCATCTCGACTGCGGTCGAAAAGGTGGCGCTGAACTTCGGCACACCGCAAGAGACCCAGGTCGATCACATGACTCTTGCCGAGGCCAAGGCTCATCTTGCCGAGGGTGTGCACTTTGCCAAGGGCAGTATGGCGCCGAAGATCCAGGCGGTAGTGAATTACCTCTCCAACGGCGGGACATCTGCGATCGTCACAGACCCGGAGAACGTCGCACGAGCTTTGCACGGCGAGACGGGGACCCTGTTCACTCTGGACTAGAACAGGCGCGAATTCGGTCATATGTGCCAAGCGGTTGCTTGGCACATATGACCAAGCCGCTGAGCGGACCCGGTACTGTGGGACTAGGGGGGAATCTCGGTCTGCAAGCTACCGGGCTGCCTCAGCGATAAGGGGATGGGCAGGCGATGACGCAGTTCAAGTTGAACGGACGACCGGTCGAGGTCAGAGAACACCCCAGTCTTCTCGCGGCACTTCGCGAGGAGCTGAACGTGACATCGCCCAAAGACGGCTGCTCGCCTTCGGGTCAGTGCGGTTGCTGCACTGTTCTTATTGACGGTAAAGCGTCGGTGAGTTGCCAGATCTCTCTGGAAAAGATCGCCGGCAAGTCGATCACCACCCTGGAGGGCTTCGACCCAGCAGAGCGCGAGCGCTTTGCCGCCGCCTTCGCTGCAACCGGGGCGCTGCAGTGCGGCTTTTGTACTCCCGGCATCCTCGTCAGGGTGAAGGCGCTCATCGACAAGAAGGGATCCTCGCTCACCCGCGATGAAGCGGCCCGCTTTCTTGGTGCCCATCTGTGCCGGTGCACCGGCTACACCAAGATTCTCGACGCCGTGGAAGTGCTGGCCGCAGGCGAGGCGCCGCAAGCCGACTTGCCCGGTGGCCTCGGGGCGCGAGGCGCAAGGTACGAGGGCCCTGAGTTGGCCTTGGGTGATCGGGGCTATGTCGACGACATCCGCCTTCAGGGCATGTTGCACGGGGCGCTTCGCCTTGCCGATCATGCAAGAGCCGATGTACTAAAGATCGATGTTTCGGCGGCACGCGCCGTGCCTGGCGTCGAAGGAGTATTCACCGCTGCCGACCTGCCCGGAGACTTGCGCGTCGGGATCATCTACACCGACTGGCCAGTTTTCATCCCCGAAGGTGGCCGGACCTCTTATCTGGGCGATGTGCTCGCGATCGTCGTAGCCGACTCCCGGCACACGGCGAGGGAGGCGGCCAAGCTCATAGACGTCACATACCGGCCGCTTAGACCGTTGACAGATGCAATCGCGGCCATCGACGATCCCGAGAACGCCGTGTGGGAGCTCGAAGGCAACGTCCTTTCCAGCTCTGCTTAGAAGCGGGGCGATGTCGATGCAGCGCTTGCCAACTCGGCGCACACCGTTCACGAGGTATTCCAGACCCAACGCGTCGAGCACGCCTTCCTCGAGCCCGAGTCGACACTTGCTGTGCCAGGACCCGAAGGAACGCTGAAGGTTTACTCGGGCGGGCAGGGAGTCTGGGACGACCGCAATCAGATTGCCGCCGTGCTCGGGATCCCCGCCGAGAGGATCGTTGTCGAGCTCGTGTCGAACGGAGGAGCTTTCGGCGGCAAAGAGGACATGTCCAATCAGGGGCAGACCGCGCTTGCGGCCTTCTTGCTGCAGCGGCCGGTGAAGTGCACCTTGTCGCGCGAGGAGTCATTTTTCATCCATCCCAAGCGTCATCCGATTCGGATGGAGTACTGGGTCGGTTGCGACGGGGAAGGAATGCTCACCGGCTTGCGGGCTCGCATGATCGGTGACTCAGGCCCCTACGCCTCTGTCGGTATGAAGGTGCTCGAGCGCGCCGCTGGCCATGCGTCCGGCCCTTATCGCCTGCAGGCGGTCGACGTGGAAGCAATCGCGGTGAGGACGAACAACTCGGTTTGCGGGGCGTTCCGCGGCTTTGGCGCCAACCAAGCGCAGTTCGCCATGGAAGGGGTAATCGATCGCCTCGCAACTGAGATCGGTCTCGACTCTTGGGAGATGAGGTATCGCAACGCTGTCACACCCGGCGTCGTCTGGGGCCCGGGGCAGGTGATGGACGACGGTTCGCTCGGCGCACGTCAGTGTCTCGACGCAGTCAAGCCTTCCTACGACCGAGCGCTCAAGGACGGCAAGGCCGTTGGCTTGGGTTTCGGCCTCAAAAACGCCGGCCTCGGGAACGGCTTTGTCGAGATCATCAAGGCGGTCGTCAGGTTCTCCGAGCAAGGAGACGTGGAGGTCCGTCATTGCTGGACCGAGATGGGACAAGGTGTCCACACTGTCGCGCTTCAGGTCGCGGTCGAGGAGCTGGGTGTCGACCCGCGGAAGGTGCGCGTCATTGTCGACACGACCCGTGAGCTGGGCGCTGGTCAGACGACGGGATCTCGCGGGACGGTCATGGGTGCAGGCGCCGTGTCGGACGCCTGTCGTCGAGCCCTTGTCGACGGCTGCCGTCCTGGCGTGGACTACGAGGGTGAGTACCGGGTCGACTGGACCAACTCACTCGACGAGGGCCTCGAGCACCCGATCATCCATGCGGTGTTCTCCTATGCGGCTCAGCTCGTAGTCATGGACCGTGACACGGGCAGCATCGAGAAGGTCGTCGCGGTGCACGATGTCGGACGAGCCGTCAACCCGCTCCTGTGCGAGGGGCAGATTCAAGGTGCTGTGCACATGGGACTTGGCTACGCTCTCTCGGAGGATTTCCCCTGTGACGACGAGGGACGGCCGATCAACATGACATTGCGCAGCCTCGGGATCATCAGAGCGAAAGATGTGCCTCCGATAGAGACGATCCTCGTGGAGGCACCCCAGCCAAGGTCCCCATACGGGATCAAGGGTGTAGGTGAGATCGGCCTCGTCCCCACGGCGGGAGCGGTGGCGAGAGCGCTTCAGCAACTCGACGGGCAGTGGCGCACGACTCTTCCGATGCGCACGACCGTCAGTGCAGGGACTAACGCGACAGAGGAGTGAGGCACGATGATTGCCGGCGCGGGTGAACTGTCCGAAGCTGGAGTCACGCCAGGGCTCGTATGCGGCCATCACCATCTTTATTCGGCACTGGCCCGCGGGATGCCGGCACCACCGCGTACGGCCCGAAACTTCCAAGAGATCCTTGAGCTCATATGGTGGCGGCTCGACTGTGCCTTAGATGAAGAGATGATCAGGTGGTCTGCGATGCTCGGGGCGCTCGAGGCGCTCGAGCGGGGAACGACCGCAATCGTCGATCATCACTCCTCGCCGAACGCCATCGAGGGCTCCCTGAGCGTCATCGCGGACGCTTGTGCCGAGGTCGGTGTGCGGTCCTCTTTGTGCTACGAGGTCACCGATCGCAACGGGGCGGAGGGAACACGCGCCGGACTGGCCGAGAATGAGCGGTTCTTGCGCTCAGGTGGGCGCGGCTTTGTGGGCGCCCATGCCTGTTTCACCCTCTCGGACTCCACCCTCGAGTCCGTCGCCGGTTTGGCGGCCGACCTCGGCGCCGGGGTGCACATTCATGTCTGCGAGGACCGCGTCGACAAAGCGGCAGGAGAGCGACTCGAGTCAGTGACGAGAGACGACTGGTTGCTCGCCCATTGCGTCCACCTCGACCGCCCTCTTCGGGGGACGGTGGCTCACAACCCCCGCTCGAATATGAACAATGCCGTCGGGTACGCGCGCCCGGCGCGTCTTGAGAACACCGTCGTGCTCGGGACCGACGGCATCGGAGGGGACATGCTTGAAGAGTTCCGCATCGCCTATGCCCGTCATAGGGAGGACGACGTGACCGCGACCCCAGAGACGGCCTGGTCCTGGCTGGAGGGAGGTCTGGGCCTCGTCCCCGAGGCAGCCAACGACCGCGTCCGGTGGACCTACGAGCCGATCGACCCTTGGCATCTCGCTTTCACTCCGGGCGTGCAACCGATCGAGGTCGTCGTCGAAGGCGAAGTCGTCCTAAAAGACGGCCGTCCGACGCGCGTCGATCCGCTAGAGGTGAGGGCGCGAGCCCACGAGCAGGCAGAGCGCCTCTGGGCCAGGCTCTGAGCCCTCGCGCTCAGAGCTAGCGCTGTCTCGTCGAGCCGGAAGGTCCGATTAGGCCGTCCAGTCGGCAAAGGCGTCGATCATGGCGTGCACGTCGGCGCCGAGGGGATAGAGAATGGGGCAGGTGCACCCTCGGTGCACGTATTCGGCGACCTTGGCCCTGCACTCGTCGGCAGTGCCCGAAGCGGTGATCATCTGAACGATGTCGTCTGGGACGAGCTTGGAGGCGGCTTCCACCTCGTCGGCGGTCGCAGGCCATGTCAGCACCTGGCCGATCTCCTCAAGCAGGGACTCGGGTACACCTGATGCTTTCATGATGTGGGGCTGCTGACCGAGATACTGGGTGACGAGCAGACGGGCGGCGTCCAAGGCTGCTCCCCGGTCCTCGTCGAGGGAACAGACCACTAGCTGCGGGCGGTCGAGATCTGTGGCCGAGCGGCCCGCCTTGTGGGCGCCGCGCTCGAGATGGTCCATCGCCATGTCGTTGTAGACGGGCGAGACAAGGTAGTTGAGGACGACGCCGTCGGCGATCTCACCGGCCAGCTCCATCATCTGCATACCGGTAGCCCCCAGGTAGATGGGGACGTCTTTCGGCCTGCGCTCTTGATGTACGTAGTCGAGCTCGACGCCGTCGAGGTGGACGAACTCTCCGTTGTAAGTGACCGTTTCGTCGGCGAGAAGAGCCCGAACGGCCTCGATGGTCTCGCGCATCGCCAAGAGGGGCTTGGTCCGGTTGATGCCCACCTTTCTCGCGAGTGGGTCCCACCAGGCTCCGATGCCGAGGATGACTCTGCCGGGGGCGAGGTCGTCCAAGGTCGAGAAGGTCGATGCCAACAGGGCTGGGTTGCGCGTCCAGTTGTTGACGACTCCCGAGCCCACCTTGATGCGGTCGGTGACGGCCAGGAAGGCAGACATCGGAACGGTCGCCTCCCGCACGAGCCGGCTCTCGGCTTGCCAGATGGCATGGAATCCCTTGGACTCGGCGTACTTGGCGATCTCCATTCCTTCTCGGATGGCGTGAGCATCCTGCAGATAAATTGCGACTTCTGTACTCATGGCAACACCTCCGCGATGTCCTTGTGAGATGGGCGCCCGGAAGGACCGTTCGTGCCTGCCAGAGCGATGTCTTGGGGCCGGACCGGTACCCGGGGCAGTTCCAGGCCGGTGGCGGCCCGGATGGCGGCTACTACCGCGCAGTGCGAGGAGACCAAGGGTGGTTCGCCCGCACCCTTGGCGCCCATGGGCGAGCCGGGCTCCGGTTGCTCGATGAAGGCCGCGATGTGCACTGGCGGCATGTCTAGCGCAGTCGGTATGACGTAATCGGTGAAGGAGGGATTCCGCACCCGACCGTTGTCAAGGACTATCTCCTCCATCACGGCGAGGCCCACGCCCTGGGCGATCCCCCCTTCCAACTGTCCGACTAGCTGGAGCGGGTTGAGCACTCGGCCGACGTCTTGGGAGGTGGTGATCTCGACCACGCGCACGAGGCCCAGGTCGAGGTCGACGTCGACGACAGCCCTGTGGGCGGCGAAGGCGTACGACACGTTGTTATTACCCTGACCGTTCTCGTCAAGCTCGAATGTCTGCGGGTGCCGATACATCACTGTCTCCTCGAACACCTCGCCCGGGGCGGCTTCCAGAACAGCCACGTCCACCTGGCCGCCGAGAGAGACGACGCGGCCGTCCACAATCTCAAGTACCCCTGCAGCGATGTCGTGCTTGGCGGCGATCGAGTCGAACAGCCGATCGCGCACGGCGAGACAGGCGGCTTGGACTGCCCCGCCCGACATCCAGGTCTGGCGGCTGGCCGAGGTCGACCCGGCTGATGCGATCCCGATTGTGTTCGCGGGCGCGAGGATCACGTCGTCGACTCCGAGTACCTCTCGGGTGATCTGCTGGGCGAGGGTGACAAAGCCCTGTCCGACTTCCACGGCGGCACAGGTGATGATGGCGACCCCGTTCTCCAAGCGGCAGCGGGCCTCGGAGTAGTCGTCGTAGCCGCCGGAGAACATCAGGTTCTTGATCCCGACGGCGAAGCCAACCCCTCCTTTGATTCTGCCGCGGTCTGCGGTCCGGCCTGCGCCGCCCGGCAGTGAGAGCTCGGCCGTCATCCCCGGTCCTTCTTCTGGCAGGGGAGCGGTCGCGCAGGTCCTGATGACCTCCGCGACCGGTGCCGTTCCGTTCAGCACCTGGCCGGTGATGAGGGTGTCGCCATGCTTGAGGGCGTTTCGAAGCCGCAGCTCTATTGGGTCGAGCCCTAGCGCGGCGGCGAGCTTGTCCATCTGTGCCTCGTAGGCGAAACACGTCTGGGTAGCACCGAAACCGCGCATGGCACCGCAGGGCGGGTTGTTCGTGCGGACCGATACCGCCTCGATTACCGCGTTCGGGACCTTGTAGGGCCCCGGCGCGAAGCAGGCGGCGTTCACGGTCACCGCGAACGAGGACGACTGGTAGGCGCCGCCATCTAAGACAATGCGCGCCTCGACCTTGACCAGGTTGCCTTCGGCATCGGCGTGGTGGCGGTACCACATAAAGGCGGGATGTCGGTGGACGTGGCCGAGGAAGGACTCCTCGCGGTCGTAAACGATCTTCACGGGGCGCCCGGTTCGAAGGGCGAGGAGGGAGATCTGTACCTGCATGCTCAGGTCCTCGCGGGCGCCGAAGGCCCCACCGACACCGGCCAGGTGCACTCTGACCTGGTCGAGGGGCACGGCCAAACAAGCCGCCAGCTGTTCCTGGTCGATATGCAGCCACTGGGTGGCCACGTAAAGATCGATGCCCCCATCCCCGGAGGGAATCGCCAGGCCTGACTCTGGCCCCAGCTGGGCCTGGTCCTGCATGCCGGTCTCGTAGTAGCCCTCGACGACGACCGCCCCGGCTGCTTCGGGGTCGCCCCGGCGAACCCTTTGGCGGTGGAACACATTGCCGAGGGGGTGGACGGGCGCGGCTTCGAGGGCCGCTACCGGGTCGGTGAGCGGTTCGGTGGGCTCGTACTCGACGACTATCGCGGCCGCGGCGCGCCGGGCTGTCTCTGGATGGTCAGCCGCTACGGCCGCAACCGCCTCTCCCAGGTAGCGAATCACCTCCCACGCGAAGACGGGCTGGTCTGGATAGTCCAGCCCAAAGGTCTTGCGACCGGGAATGTCATCGCTTGTGATCACGGCCCGCACCCCAGGCATGCGTAAGGCAGCCGATACGTCGATGTTGCGAATGACCGCAGAGGGATGGGGCGACCGGACGATGTGGGCCCAGAGCATGCCTTCGGCGAACAGGTCGGAAGAAAAGGCGAACTGGCCTCGGACCTTCGGTACCCCGTCGGGCCTCGCCACAGATTCACCGAGGCGTCCTTGCCTTGACCGTAGAGAGGTGCTCATCTTTGGCGTGACTCCTGAGCGGCCTTTACGGCCGCCAGGATCCGGCCGTAACCGGTACAACGACACAAGTTGCCCGAGATGGCCTCTCGGACCTCGAGCTCAGTCGGGTCCGGATTGTGCTCGAGCAGGTCGTGAACACTGACTACCAGCCCGGGTGTGCAGAAACCGCACTGGACCCCGCCTTCTGCGAGGAATGAGGCCTGGATGTCAGAAAGCTCGTTCTCGCCAGGTGTGAGCCCCTCGACAGTCACGATCTCGGACCCGACGGCGCTTGCGGCGAGCACCATGCAGGCACACACCAAGTTCCCGTCCATCAGGACCGAGCATGATCCGCACTCGCCCTGTAGGCAGGCGTTCTTGGATCCGGGCAAGCCAAGTCGCTCGCGCAGCACATAGAGCAGGCTCTCTCCGAGCCACGCCTCGGCTACGTCGCGCTCTACACCGTTGACGCGAAGTCGGTAATCGATCAGCTCGCCCATGATTGACGCTCCAAACTCGTGGTCTCGTCATCCGCGAAGACCCGCTGCAGAGCCCGACCGGCGCAGACGCCAACGGCGTGGCGGCGGTAGTCCGCTGTCGAGCGGTGGTCGTCGATAGGTCGCGCGGCTGAGCGTACGAGAGCCGCAAACTCGGCGACGGCTCTCCTGTCCGCGAGAGCTCGTGCCTCCCAGTCGATGTACGAAGAGATCAGCTGTTCTGCCTCGGTCGCCCGGATCACGACGGGACCGACCGAACCGAGGGCGCAACGCACTGATCGTCCCGCCCAGTCAACGACAAGGGCGGTGTTGGCGACGGCTATGACCATCGCGTTGCGCGTCCCGACCTTTAGGAACTCCTGCGCGCCGCGAGCAGCTGGGACGCGGACCTCGACGATCACCTCTCCTGGCTTGAGCGTCGTGCGTTTCGGACCGACGATGAGCTCGTCAAGGCTCAGGCTCCGTCGGCCCTGTCTCGAGCCCACGACCACCGTCGCGTCGAGTGCGGCAAGAACTGGCAGCGAGTCGCCTGCAGGCGAGGCGGTTCCGAGGTTGCCCCCGAGGGTGCCCGCATTGCGGATCTGCGGCGAGCCGACAGTGCGCGCTGCCTGGGCGAGCCCGGGCAAAAGCGCGCGGAGCTCGGGCACCATGAGCTGTGTGAAGGTGAGGCCCGCCCCAAGTACGACCTCGCCGCCTTCTTGCCGCCAATGTCTGAGCTCGTCGACCTTTCGTAAGCAGACGACCGCAGGCGGCCGCCGGTGGGCGTAGTTGACCTCCACCATGAAGTCGGTTCCACCGGCGAGCAGGTGGGCGTCCGGGCATTGGTCGAGCGCGTCGAATGTCTCTTCCAGGCTAGCCGGGAGGAATACCGTCACCCGTTCAACTATAGGGGCAAACGGCGGCCTGGACCCCAGTTCACCTCGGGGCTAAGAGCTGGCAAGGAACCTGCCTTGCGCGCCAAAAGGAAGCTCTACTTGCCCGCCGCTCAGGTGGCGGCGACGTCGGTAAGGGCGAACTTCATGACGTCCACGAGGCCCTTGTCGGTGATTCGCAGTTCCGGTAGGACAGACAGGCCGAGGAAGCTGAGCTGCATGAAGGGCGCGTCAATCGTCACCCCGAGTCCGTTTGTAGCGGCGTCGGCGAGCACCCTCATCTCGGCGGCCACCTCTTTGATGCTCCGGTCGCTCATCAGTCCGCCAATGGGGAGCCGAACCTCGGCGAGCACGTGCCCGTCACGCACGGCGACTTGGCCGCCACTGATCTCGGCCAGGCGAGCTACCGCCACTGCCATGTCGACCGGGCCGGAGGAGTCGAGAGCTCCGACGACCATGCAGTTGTGGGCGTCGTGGGCGACCGTCGAGGCCATGGCGCCATGAGTGAGCCCGAATCCATGGGCGTAGCCCAGGCCGATGCGGCCCGTACGGCGATGCCTCTCGACCACGGCGATACGAGCTACCCCTGACGAGGGGTCCGTCACGTCTAGCACGAGGTCGCGGGTCGTCAAAGAGCGCGACTCGATCCCGATCACCCTGGCCCGGCCTCCGAGAGGAGCTTCCCGCGCGAGTGCGGACGGCCCCGGCAGGGTGTCGAGGTGTACCGAGTTCCTCATCCAGGCCGGGGCGGCGACTGACGGCACGGCTCCGGGCACGACGGCTCCATTCGTCGCGACCAGCTTTCCCGCCTGCCAGACCCGCGCGGGCTCGAAGCTCGAGAACTCCTCGAAGCACAGGACGTCGGCCTGGTATCCGGGTGCCAGCCAGCCCAGGTGGTCGAAGTGGTGGTAGTCGGCTGGATTGCTCGTCACCATCACGAGAGCGTCCTCCAGTTTCACGCCGTTGGCGACAGCTAGGCGCACGCAGTCGTTGGCGTGACCGGACTGCAGCAGCGTCTCCGGTTCGCGGTCGTCGGTACAAAGGGCTACTCGGTCGGTGCCGTGGCGAAGCACGGTGCCGACGAGGGCCGTGAGATTGCGTGAGGCCGAGCCCTCCCGGATGAAGATCCACATTCCCTTGCGGCGCTTTTCCTCGGCCTCTTCGAGAACGGTGCACTCGTGGTCGGACTCGACGCCGGCCGCGAGATAGGCGTCGAGCTGGCGTCCGCTCACACCCGGGGCGTGGCCGTCGACCCGCTTGTGGCCTGCAGTGGCGATCTTGGCGAGCGCTACAGGGTCGCCGTTTACGACGCCGGGGAAATCCATGAACTCCGCTATGCCGATAGCGCCGTGCTCGTCGAGTAGCTCAGCCAGCTCGGCACTGCCAAGGTCTGCGCCCGGGCTCTCGAACTGGGACGCCGGCACGCAGCTCGGGGCGCAGATTCCAAAGGTGAAGGGGAGTTTGGCCGCTGCCTGCGCCAGGGCCACGACGCCGGGTACGCCGAACACGTTGGCGATCTCGTGAGGGTCTGCCGCCACGGCGGTCGTCCCATGAGGCAACACCGCGCGGACGAACTCGTCGACCCACAGCTTGGTGGACTCGAGATGCATGTGGGCGTCCACGAAACCCGCCGTCAGTGCGGCGCCACTCACGTCAATCGTCTCGACGGCGTCCCTTTCGCCCCAGCCGGCGATTGTTCCGTCGACGATGGCGAGATCGGTCGTCACCCATTCACGTGTTCCCGGCACGAAGACGCTGCCATTTTTAAGGAGAAGGTCCGCGGGCTCGTCACCACGTGCTACGGCAAGAACTCGGGCACTTCCTCGGCGGGGCGGCATTAGCTCAGTCTAAGCCCTGATCCACCGAAAAATAGGGCGTTCCTGAGTCCAGGACCGGCCTAGCATCCGCGAAAAGTGCCTTCCTGTAAGGGAAAATGGGGGCTGCGAAACCAACCCATGCCCCTTGAGAA